>OGPR01000089.1_pt1 | contig 114252 bp, 98 predicted proteins | sample 1552981 | NCBI WGS metagenome assembly OGPR01 (sample SAMEA2580260, study PRJEB22360) | human gut metagenome | biome: human gut; feature: human-associated habitat; material: faeces | place: Denmark | collected 2008/2010 | reverse complement strand
GGGTTCTGAGAAGTGGCATGAGAATGCCTATAAAAACACAAGCACAGATTTATCTCAATTCAATGCTCCAAAGTCCGGAAAGTACCATCAGCAGCACTTCAAGGCAGAATATGCCGACAATGGCAGTCCATATCGCCAATAACCGTCTTCCCGTCTTTTTGCGGGAATGTCTTGCAAAGATCTCATCCTGACGCTTTGCCGTGTACCAGAAACGACAGAAAAGGAAAGGCGCAGCCAGCAGAACAGGGATAATGACCAAATAGAATATCAAACCGCCTGCAATCCGATGGAACAGGGTCAACAATATCATGGCCACATCGAGATACCAGCACCACATAACCAATGCGGCACCGTCGCCCGGAGACTTTTCACGCCTGTGAAAGGACTCTCCGACAAACCATATATAGTCAATCCATTTCAGACAGCCATGACATTCAGCCATAATCTGGCTGTAAAGATACATTTTCTTCCACATTATTGCATGACAATCAACCGATTTCGTTATTTTTGTCCTATATGAATGGAATGTTTCTGAAATACATATGTTTGGTATTACTGAATGGAATATGAAGAAAAGAAGGCATAAATATAATCAGGAAAGGAAGGAAGCATACAAGCAAAAGCCCTTCATCAAACCTCCCCGAATCTCATTCTGGGACAATATCTTCTATTGGTCATGGTATTCGACCAAACATGGCTTGCCGGACCGTACCTTTGCGACTGTTACTGTTATACAGTATGTCTATGTTGTGTTGTTCACTGCTGTCATACTCAACTGTCTTGACAGTCCGACTGCATGGCATCTGTATATTCTCCACAAGTCAAAGGATATATTGGGCTATATCCTTGTTCCATATGTCATATTGTTTCTGGTAAACGGACGGATCTACAAGGAAAGCCGCTATGAAAGGTTGAAGGCGGAGTTTGACCGGATGGAAAATTCAGAGAAGAAGAGGCGCAGAACCATATTTTGGATTTTTATAGGTATCACCCTGCTTGCCGGATATGCGGCATACAGGCTGTTCTGCCGTTTCAACATGCAGTTCCTGCTGCCTTGACATTAACAAAAACAGATTATCAAATGAAAACAACCCGCATCATGAACAAGATTATCATTTACCTGAGTGCCGTATTGCTGCTGTGCAGTTGCGGCAGTGCAAGACATTTTGCAGCGTTTCAATATGACAACGGAGACGACTATGTAAGTGAAGGACTGTACCGCATAGTGGACCGGAAAGGGCGTATCGGTTACGCTGACGAGACAGGCAAGACCGTCATCCGTCCCCGTTTTGCCTTCGGCTATCCATTCGAGGGTGGCAAGGCGAAAGTCACTGACTCAGGGGAACGGAAAGAGGTGGCAGGCTCCGGCGGTGAGCACTGGTATTGGGAAAGTGATGACTGGTACTACATTGATCGGAATGGTGACATTGTCGGAACATTAATGCAAGATAGTATTCGCTTCGGGAGAAGAAAATAATATTGTTTATAGCAATAGGAATACAGAATACAACTCAAGTTTGATTGCAAGAACATTTTAATAGGTGGAACTGCTCCACCTATAAATTTAATTTGTTGTCCTTTGAATTCAACGTCTCGCCAAACTTTGATTCCCCAAAATCCATTTTCCATAAAGAATAGTCAGTTTTAGTCGGGATTAAAAAACGTTCCTATAGGTGAATACTCAAATATGATAATCTGTATCTTTGCACGACTTTTTTAAGGTAAGAAGAAACAATGGATGCAATCGTTACACAGATGATTATCCTGTTTATTCTGGTAATCATCGGCTATTATCTGAGTAAGAAGAAAATGATGGATGCGGATTTCGACCGCAAACTTTCGGGACTGGTTATCAACGTGACGTGTCCCAGTCTGATACTTTCGTCGGTGATGGGCGACACGCTTCCCGACAAGAAGCTGATTCTGCCTTTGCTCGTGGTAGGTTTTGTTACCTACGTGGTGCTTATCGGGTTAGCCTTTCTGCTTCCGCGCTATTTGCCTGTCAAGCTGTCCGACCGCGGTATTTACAGCTTCATGCTGGCGTTCGGCAATGTGGGTTTCATCGGCTATCCCATCGTGGCTTCCATTTTCGGAGCCAGTGCGGTGTTCTATGCCAGCATTCTTAATTTCCCCAGCACGTTGCTGATTTTTGTGTTCGGTACCCTGTTTATTTCAGGCGGTCAGGGAAAGATGCGTTTTGACTGGCGTACTCTCTATTGTCCGGCCATGATTGCGTCGTACCTCTCCATTCTGATTGTCGTGACCGGATGGGTGCCTCCTCGTGTCATCAGTACTCCGTTTATCTTGTTGGGAAATGTCACCGTGCCTGCTGCGCTGCTTATCATCGGCTCGTCCATTGCCCGTGTGCCTATTCGCCGGATGTTTGGCAATACGGCCATCTACCTGATGTCGGCCTTGCGTCTGATGCTGGTTCCACTCCTTATTCTGTATCTTTCACGCCTTTGCCGGGTGGACGAAACCATTGCCAATATCAATGTCGTGTTGGCGGCCATGCCCGTAGCTTCGTACGGCACCCTGTTCTGTATCCAGTATCAGAAAGGGGAGGTCATCATGGCAGAAGGAACCTTCCTTACTACCTTACTTTCCGTGCTGAGCATTCCGTTGCTGACGATGTTCCTGTAGACTTATTTCAGCAAGGCTGCATACGTCTTTTCGGACTCATGCGGCAGTATCTTCCGGAACTGGGTGAGCATCCGTTCGCGTGATTCCTGAGGACTGCGGTCGGGATGGCAGGCCTCCCGTCCAAAGAGACGTTCGGGCGTGGTGAGCAGTGACCAGCCCCAGCCATATTCCCTTCCGTGGCGGTCGAGGGGGTAGATAAAATCCTCCGTTACAATGTAGCCGCCCATTTCCAGTCGGGTGAGATAGGCATCGAAGCGGCTCCGCATCTTTGGTCCGGTAAATCCGCATGCCGCACGCAGTTCCCGTGTAATCAGGCTGCCTTCGCATCTTAGTATGTCGAGGATGGTTTCTTCAATACTTCCCGCCTCCGGATAAGGAAAAATGCTTCGCCGGTAATTGCAGAAGTCGGGCCACCACTCACGGCTGATGAATGCGGCTTTGTCCTTGAAGAACTTGCCGTATGCGCAACCGCTTTCTTGCAGGATGGCACCTTTCCATTCCCAAAGCGGCCATTCCCATCCGCCGCCGGGCAAACGGGTGTACTGGCAGTCTTCGTCTACGACTTCTTCGGCTGACCATCCGGCAATGCCCATGCTTAGCAAGGGAAGGAAACCCGTTTCATTGATGTAGTCAATAAGTTCGGGGCAGGAGTGTAGGAGTTTTTGTTTCATGGTTACGGTGATTTTTCCTTGTAAGATAATGAACAAAACTGATATATTTGCGTATTATTGTATGAAGCAAAACAGAATCTATGACACCTCCTCCAATTGAACAATCCACCCAGGAAGTTCGCAGGGCGTATGTGCTCGATGCCTGGAAGTGCCTGCACGATTGTGAATCGTGCGGCAAGTGCCGCATCCTGAAAGGTAAGGATGCGGAAACTTTGTATGCCGACTACATTGAAGGTAAGCGTTCTTATATGGACGTGACACTGGAGCTCCGGAACAAGAGTTATTAAATTTCCCCGAAGGTGGTGATATTCCTATTAATCACCTTGTCCGGCGCAGTTTTTTCTGAAATTTTTCAGCAGTGAAGGCCCATCTCATAAGCTTCATTCAACTTACTGTGTCCGCTGATGGCGCGTGGGTCAGCTACTCCACCGCAGAAAAGCGTACCGGCCAAGCGACTCTTCGGGAAGCAGTCAATCCAGCCCGTGAGACCCGCTTCGGCACGTTGAGGAACCTCCGGCTCTTCTTCGGCTGCTACGGTCAGCATATAGACGTCGTGGAACTGGTAATCCAGGGTGTACATCGCATTCATACGGTCGATGAGCACCTTCATCTGTCCGCTCATCTCGAAATAATAAATCGGGGTAGCCCATACGATGACATCTGCGTGCAGCACTTTCTGCATGATGGCGTCCACGTCGTCCTGAATCACACACTTGCCCAATTTCTGACAGGCCAGGCATCCGCGACAGAAACGTATATCTTTTCCGATGAGTGAGATTTTTTCTACTTCGTGACCTGCCTGGAGGGCACCTTCCATAAACTTGTCGGCCAGCATGTCGCTGTTGGAACCAGCACGCAGGCTGGTTGAAATCACAATTACTTTTTTCATGTTATCTTGTTTGGGTTGTTTTTTTTCTGATAAATTTTCTTCAAAGTTATGGATTTCTGTGCAGCTTTCCTCGTGTGTGGCATGGAAATTATATGTATAAAGTGTTTCCTGAAAATTATTGAAGGCAAATAGTGGAGGTGTTACGGTTTATTTGTAATATTGCCACACCAAAAGAAATACTTGAATAACAACTTAAAAATAATACCGGTATGAAAAATCAGCACATCCCGTATTCTTCGGCGATAAACAATATGATTTTCAGCATCAAAAAAAATGTAGTAACTCCTCCCCAAAAAGGTCTTGCAGAGAACGCCATTGATTTCTTCAATCAGATAATTAAGTGGCAGTTTCAGCATAAAGCGACCATCCAGGCTATACACAAGGCACTACTTGAGTATGTGAAACGTCCGGATGCTGTGTTTGCTATCCGTCTTTATGGGAGTGCACCAAGAGAAAAGTATTTTTTGTTGCGTAGAGGATTCCTGTCTGAATATCAGGATGGATTGAAAACTTTATTCTGTGACAATACATTTGCCATGCCTTTTGCGGCCTTAAAACTTCATGACAAGTGTTATACTGCATCAGATTTGGTGGAGCATCTCAATCAGAGCAACGTAGTCTGTGGCTTTGGATCAACCAAAAAAGAGCGTGAGCTTACTTATTATACATGTAATAGCTATAGTCGTATCAATCTGAATACATCGGGTTGGTATTTGGCGCATATTCTTCCTGTGGGTTACAATTTTGCCGGGAAACAACGGTTAACTGAGGTGTTCCCGAATCCTAAAAGAGCGGAGTGGGAATCGGACTCGGCACACATCCGGCACGTCGGCCGTTCATTTACGGAGAATGAATACGCTGTACTTGTAGCGCATTTTCTTCGCCTGATACACCCTCTTAATTCTTTTGTGATACCTAAGAAGAATTATGTGGCTTATGATGGGAAAAACTTGGGTGAAGAGCAAGAGCTTATCAATATTGTGCAGGATTATGTGAAAGTGGAATTTCCTGAGGAATATGCTGAACTGCAGACACTGATGCAGATTCCTGAGCAGGAAAAAGTGACGGACACGGTAGGTAAGATTCACTGGTCGGTATCAGAATATCAAATCAAGAACTGGAGGAAGGAAATTTTCAAAGACAAGCCAAAGAAAGCTTCAAAGAAGCGCAGCAAGACAGTGATAGATCAATACGATGAGGATAAAGCGTATGCATTGGATAACAGACTGAGGTCTGTTGGCAAGGCCACCTTTATGAAGCTTTATCCTTTGGTCAAGCAAAATCCGGATATTACTGTAGAAGAGGTCGAGAAGGTGTATACTGAGTATAAGAAGGGTAAAGCAGAGAATGCAAAAAGGACCTGTTTGTCGTCTATACGCAGTATTATCCGAAACGGTTATGAGGCAGAGGCGCTGGAGATTATCGTAGAATCGTCAAAGACAGACGATGCTGCTGTTCAGGCTGCAAAAAAGTATTTAGAAGAATTGTACCAGAAAGATTGATTTGTGGGGAACTCTTTAATGTGATTCCCTGAATGCCCGAAATATGAGGGACTTTTCGTATCTTCGCAAACAAACAAAACAATCAATGAAGTATGAGAAAAAGAATGATTAATTTTTCGGCAGCCTTGTTGGGAGTTGCCACGATGGCCTCCAGCCTGTGCTCGTGCAGCAGCCAGCAGAAGGAATCACCGATGAAAGCAAAGGTAGAGGAGTATGCATCTGTTGAACTGAAGTCTGATCTTGTGAGCAACTTGAGCGACAAGGAAAAAGAGTTGGTGAGAATATTCTTCCAGGTGGGGAAAATTACCGACGATCTTTTCTGGAAGCAGACATTCGGTGATAAAAGTCTGCTTGATACCATTACCGACAGCTATGCGAAAGAGTTTGCCATGATTCACTATGGCGCATGGGACCGTCTGGACAATAACAAGCCTTTCCTGGCTGGTTATGGCGAAAAACCAGATGTATGCAACTATTACCCGCTAGATATTACCGGAGCCGAGTTCAATGCCTTTGAAGATGCAAACAAGGACTCATGGTACACGGTTATCCGCCGCAACGAAGATGGTTCTTTAAAGAGTGTATGGTATCATGAAGCCTATGCTCCGGAAATAGAACGCATCTGTGCTTTGCTGGAGAAAGCGGTGGCACTGGCAGAAGACCCGGGCCTGAAAACCTACCTTGAAAAGCGTATCGAAGCATTCAAGACAGATGATTATCTGGCCAGCGATCTGGCATGGATGGACATGAAGGACAGCAAGATTGACTTTGTGACAGGACCTATTGAAACTTACGATGATAAGTTCCGCGAAACCAAGGCTTCATACGAGTCGTTTATCTTGCTGAAGGATGAAGCCCGCAGCAAGGACTTGGCCAAGTTCGTAGCCATGCTTCCGGCCCTCCAGAAAGAGTTACCCTGTCCGCCGGAATATAAAACCTTTGTGCCGGGTACGTCGTCCGACCTGAATGTGTATGATGCAGTGTACTATGCCGGCGACTGCAACGCGGGAAGCAAAACCATTGCCATCAACCTGCCGAACGACGAGCGGGTACATGCGCTGAAAGGTACACGCCGTCTGCAATTGCGTAATTCCATGAAGGCTAAGTTTGACAAGATTCTGTTGCCTATCGGACAGCTTGTCGTTACGCCCGAACAGCAGAAATACCTCAACTTCGATGCGTTTTTCTGGAACGTGACTTTCCATGAAGTGGCACACGGACTGGGTGTGAAGCAGACCATCCGTACCAATGAAAGCGTGGATGCAGTGATGGGCACAGAGAAGACTTCCTGGGAAGAAGCCAAGGCAGACATCCTGGGCTTGTTCATGGTGACCAAGCTGATCGAAATGGGTGAAATCACGAACATTACAGCCGAAGATGCGATGGCTACTTACATTGCAGGCATCTTGCGTTCAGTTCGTTTTGGAGCAGCTTCTTCACACGGAAAAGCCAATATGATGTGCTTCAATTATATGGAGAAAGCAGGAGCATTTTCACGTGATGACAAAGGTCAGTATGTGATTGATTTTGCAAAGGCCAAGGAAGCCATGAACGGCTGGGCTGCATTGATTCTTCAGACGCAGGGCGACGGCAATGTGGAATTTGCGAAGAAATACAGAGAAGAGAACGGTGGAATTACTCCGGCACTTCAGGCAGACCTTGACCGGATTAACGGAGCCGGCATTCCTCGTGACATTACCTTTGTGCAGGGAGAAGAAGTGCTGTTAGGAAAAGCGCAGTAACATCAGTTACTGAAACATAATAAGCCTGCGGTTCAAATGTGTCTTTGAACCGCAGGCTTTTTTTATGCTGTCAATCTAATGCCGCATGTGCAGGCCTTGATTTCTTATTTTTTATCTGCTTGTCTTCTGAAAATCTGTGCCGCAATGCTGCCCGAGAAGTTGTGCCATACCGAGAACATAGCTCCGGGTACGGCCGCCATGGGAAACAAGGCAAAATGAGTGGCGGCCAGTGAAGTGGCCAGACCTGAATTTTGCATACCTACCTCGATGGCAATGGCCGACCGTTTGGACGGCTCGCTTCCGGTCATGGCAGAAAGGCCATAGCCCAAAGCCAGTCCGAGTACGTTGTGCAGAATCACCGCTACGGCCACTATCAGGCTGCATGCAAGGATGCTGGCTGCGTTGTGTGCTACGATAATGCCGATGATGAACGCAATAGATAAGGTGGAAATCATCGGTAGCAACGGTACAATCCGTCGGGTGGTGCGCTGGAAGTAATGATTGGCAGCCACTCCCAGTATGATGGGCACTATCACCACCTGTACGATACTTAAAAACATGCCTGTCACATCTACCTCCACCGACTCTCCGGCAAGCAGCCATACGAGTGCAGGTGTCACGATGGGAGCCAGCAGTGTAGAGACTCCGGTCATGGCCACGCTCAGGGCTACATCGCCTTTGGCCAGGTAGCAGATAACATTGCTGGCTGTACCTCCCGGACAACATCCCACGAGAACCACTCCTAAGGCGAGTTCTTCCGGCAGCGACAATAATTTGCAGAGTAGCCACGCCAGCGAGGGCATGATAAGAAACTGTGCCAGTTCGCCGACGAGGATGTCTTTCGGATGTTGCAAGACTGGTCGGAAGTCGGACGGACGAAGCGTCAGTCCCATGCCGAACATCACCACGCCCAGCATCGGTGTGATGGCTGATGTATTTATCCAGACGAACGAGGAGGGAAGAAAGAGAGCCACGGCCGTCACCAGCACTACCACAAGGGTGATGTGGGCCGCAATCCATGCCGAGATTTGGATGAGCTTATTTTTCATTGTCATTTTTTCAAAATTGTCTGCAAAGCTACAAAATTTCGTGCGAATCTTGGCGGGAATGTGGACAAAGTACTCCTCCTGACTCGTGGAATATGATTCAGCTTCTGCTGTATATGCAAGGCCAGCTCTGTCTACCTTTTCCTAAAATCTGTAACATGGGTATATAGTCCGAGGATTTGTATACTATCCGGCATTCAGCCCTTTTCTATTTTTGTATCGGTTAATTGATAAGTAACAGATATGATTGGAGGAGAAAATTATATGGAAGTTATCAGAAATTCAGAATTCGGGGGCGAACGCCCTTTGTTTGAGTCGCATAATCTGCGTTTGGAAAACGTAATAATCCGCGCCGGAGAATCGGCCATCAAGGAGTGCAGTAACATTGAGGCAGTAGATTGTCGTTTTGAGGGGAATTACCCTTTCTGGCATGTACACGGTTTTAAGATTGAACGTTGCTATTTCGATGTGGGAGGACGCTCGGCGTTATGGTATTCCGACCATCTGCAGATGAAGGATACCGTGATTGACGCTCCTAAAATGTTCCGCGAGATGAGTGAGATTGACATTGAAAACGTCACGATGAACGATGCCGATGAGGTCTTCTGGCGTTGCAACGGCATCCGCATCAAGAACCTTAAGTTGCATGGAGGAACTTATCCCTTTATGTTCAGCAATGACATTTATGTGGACGGACTGGAGAGTGACAGCAAGTATGTTTTCCAGTATGTGAAGAATGTGGAGATTCACAATGCCAAGATTACCACCAAGGATGCTTTCTGGGAAGTGGAGAATGTGACTATCTACGATTCAGAGCTTAACGGCGAATACCTTGGCTGGCACTCCAGAAACCTCCGTCTGGTGAACTGCCACATCACGGGCGAGCAGCCGCTTTGCTATGCACACGACCTTGTACTGGAAAACTGTACGTTTGGGCCGGACTGCGACCGTGCTTTTGAGTACAGCACGCTGAATGCCGATATCCGTGGTGCCATAACCAACATTAAGAATCCTACATCGGGACGTATCGTAGCCGACGAGTACGGCTCGATAACCATTGATGAGAACATCAAGGCTCCCGCCGACTGTGAAATCCGGCTTAGAGATGAACGCACCTGCTTTACCGACTAAAATGTAAGGACCATGAAATACGACTTTGATACAATTATTTCCCGACGGGGAACCAATTCCTACAAGTGGGACAGCCTGCCGGCGGATAAGGATATACTTCCCCTTTGGGTAGCCGATATGGATTTCCGTACGGCGCCGGCAATTACTGAAGCACTGGCCAGACGTGTAGCGCACGGCATATTCGGGTATGTGCGTGTCCCCGATGAATACTATACGGCAGTAACCCGCTGGTTTGAAAGGCGCCATCACTGGGTTTTCCGTAAAGAATGGATGCTATACACCTCTGGAGTGGTTCCGGCCGTATCTGCTGTCATCAAGGCTCTGACAGAACCGGGTGACGGGGTGGTTGTGCAGACTCCTGTGTACAACTGCTTCTTCTCATCCATCCGTAACAATGGGTGCCACGTTGTCACCAATCCTCTGATATACGAGGACGGTACCTATCATATCGACTTTGACGATCTGGAATGTAAAGTGAAAGAACCGGGCGTAAAGCTGTTGCTCTTGTGCAACCCGCATAATCCTGCAGGACGTGTATGGACCCGTGAGGAACTGTGCCGGATAGGAGAGATTTGCCTGCGGAATAATGTGACTGTTCTATCGGACGAGATACATTGTGAACTTGTTTTCTCCGGACATACCTATATACCGTATGCATCTGTCAGTGAGGACCATTTGTGGAATTCCGTGACCTGCGTATCACCAAGTAAATCCTTTAATATTGCAGGATTGCAGATAGCAAGTATCATAGCCCGCGATGAGACCGTGCGCCAGCGGATAGATCGCGCCATCAACATCAACGAGGTGTGCGATGTCAATCCTTTCGGGGTTGAGGCTACCATCGCCGCTTATAATGAAGGCGAGGACTGGCTTCTTGAGTTGCTGGACTATCTGAAGGCCAACTATGACTGTCTGTGTGCATTCTTCCGTACCCACCTGCCTGAAATACCCGTGACAAAGCTGGAAGGAACCTATCTGGTGTGGACAGACTGCAGGGCACTGCATCTACCTTCCGATACCTTGCAAACCCGTCTGCTGGAAACAACCGGACTCTGGCTCAACAGCGGTACTATGTACGGAGCCGAAGGAGAAGGATTCTTGCGCTGGAACATTGCCTGTCCGCGTTCTGTACTGCAAGATGCCCTGTCGCGCTTCAAGGGCTTTGTCGATGCCTTAACAACAGAAGGATGATCCGATGAAACGTAACTTACCTGAAACGGACACAAATGGAGCCTCACCGAAGCAATCTCAGGAGCATCCGGCTGCACAAAAGAAAACAGATGTGTTGCTTGACCTTATCCGTGACGGCCGTCCGATGACCTTGCGACAGCAGCTGCGTCTGACCGTAGGACTCAGCGTTCCGGCCATTATAGCACAGCTGTCTTCCATCATCATGCAGTATATCGATGCAGCCATGGTGGGACGTATCGGTGCAGAGGCATCTGCTTCCATCGGACTGGTATCAACCACCACATGGCTTTTCTGGGGACTCTGCACGGCTGCCGCTACCGGCTTTTCCGTACAGGTGGCTCACAGAATCGGAGCAGGCGACCTGAAGGGAGCGCGTATGGTGCTGCAGCAGTCACTTGTTGGTACACTGGTCTTCAGTCTGCTGCTGGCCATATTGGGCGCGAGCATCAGCTCTTCACTGCCGGCGTGGCTGGGAGGTAATGTTTCCATCCGTCGGGATGCTTCCATTTATTTCTTCATATTTTCCATTTTCCTGCCTGTCCTGCAAATGATTTTTCTGGCAGGCGGTATGCTTCGCTGTAGTGGAAATATGCGTATCCCCAGTCTGCTGGGCGTCATCATGTGCGTGCTGGATGTGGTATTCAACTTTTTTCTGATTTTCCCGACACGCGGATGTCGCATAGCAGGCATGCAATTCACTATTCCGGGAGCCGGACTTGGCGTGAGCGGTGCTGCCTTGGGTACAGCTGCCGCAGAGACCGTCGTCGCCGGTGTGTTACTATGGTATCTGCTGACACGTTCAGAGAAACTGAGCTACCGCAGTAGGGAAGGCAGCTTTCGGCTGAAAGCTGACACGTTCAGGAAAGCACTCCGTATCGGTTTCCCGATGGGAATAGAACATATAGTCATTTGCGGAGCACAGATTCTGACGACAGTCATCGTAGCGCCACTCGGAGTCTTTGCCATTGCAGCCAATTCTTTTGCCATTACGGCCGAAAGTCTTTGCTATATGCCCGGCTACGGAATTGCGGATGCGGCCACTACTCTTGTAGGTCAGAGCATCGGAGCCGGACGGAAGAAGCTGACTCGCAGCTTTGCCCATATTACCGTACTGATGGGAATAGGCATCATGGGCGTAATGGGTATCCTTATGTATCTGTTTGCCCCTCAGATTATCGGGATGATGACTCCTGTGGAGGAAATCTGTCAGCTGGGGGTAATGGCTTTACGCATCGAAGCTTTTGCTGAGCCGATGTTTGCGGCCTCTATTGTTGCATACGGAGTTTTTGTCGGAGCAGCCGATACACTGATTCCATGCCTGATGAACTTATTCAGCATCTGGGCTGTACGTCTGACTCTGGCTGCCTGGCTCGCTCCGACACTGGGACTGCAAGGCGTATGGATTGCCATGTGCGTAGAGCTGTGTTTTCGTGGATTTATCTTCCTTGTACGTCTGAAACGTGGACGATGGCTGAAATGCGATAAAACGTAATTGATGAGAATTACCGAACCGGCAACCTAAGTAAACGCCAAGGCTGTGGTATCAGCTCTCAGGTGCCTTTATATCAAAAAAAACACCGATCATCGGAATATGCTAAAATCGTATCCGGTGGTCGGTTTCATTTCTTGTCTTTTTGTTTGCCTGTTATTCTTGTTCAAAATGGGCAAATGTGAACTATTATTTGTTCAGAATCTGCAGTTGGTTGTCGCCCATCATTCTCAGGCCTTTAATAAAGCATTTAATAATAAATCTCATTTTCGTAGTTGTTTTTTATGTTTTACAACACAAAAGTACGCATTGTTTATTACATAATATGTTGTATAGCATAAAATTTTCATGAGAGGCCTTAATACTTGATATATGTCAATCAGATCGATGTACGACAGGCGGAAACAGTACTTGCAGAAGCTTTTTATGCAACCAATTCTGCCCGTGCGGCTTTTTATCCAAGTCTGACACTTTCAGGAACACTTGGTTGGACGAACAACGGTAACGGTGTAACCGTTAATCCAAGCAAATGGTTGTCATCGGCTATAGCCTCGCTTACCGCTCCATTGTTTAATAAGAGGGCGAACGTGGCTTAATCTGAAAGTAGCCAAAGCGCGTCAGCAGGAAGCCGTTTGGCAGTTTGAGCAATCGTTACTTGATGCGGGAAATGAGGTAAATAATGCTCTTACCGGATGGTAGACTGCTGGTAATCATTTTTCTTTATCATGCGCTTGGTGGAGGTACTAAGTAGTGGTTGTATCTTTTTTATTTGTAAATTTATAGGCGTGCTTCCTGCGGTGCAAAGAAAAAGAATTTTTGTGGCATAGACGCAGATGTGATTGCTCCTATACCCAAATACCTCGACACGTAGCTGTCAAGGTCGCGACACGAACGTGACGAGACATCAGCACGAACGTGTCAAGACCTCGTCACGTACGTGTCGAGGTAAATTTAACTCTGCTTTTAGAGAAGTGTGAAAAAATGTTTTGAAAATAATGGGGTTTACATTGAAATTCTTCACCCTACCTCACTGCTTCCGGCCTATCACCATCAGCGAAAAGTAAGGAAACTTTTTCTCTTTGATAATTGCCGGATCTGAGGTGTAGAATTCATTTGTCCGGCTGATATTCTCAAAGTAATGGAATTCAGCGTCCGGGTTTGAGTGGAGGTACTGAAGCACGGCCTCTGCGCAAAGCGGCAGTTTCATGATGACGATGACATAACCGGCATTTATCTTCTCGACCAGTTCCTGGGCCGTAATGATTCCGGGCACTACCAGCAACCTTTCTTCTTGCTTGGCCAGGTGAATGCCTGCCACGGGCCCTGCGGCAATAAACGCCGGAATACCCGCGATTCGTTTCACCGGCAGACCCTTGTTCTTGAGAAGCTCGTACAGGTACTGCACAGAAGCGTAAAAGCCGGCATCGCCCTCGGCTGCCACGGCTATCTGCTGGTGCTTGTGGCAACCGTCTTCTATCTCGTTTGCCAGGTTGTGGTAGACTTTCAGGGCCGCTTCTCTGTTTTTGCTCATCGGGAGCGCAAATGTCCTGATTTTCTCCTGGGCTATCCCCAATGCCAGTAAAGTGTTTGCCGCGTATGAAGTTTGTGTGCCTGCCGGAGTGAGGGTGGCAGGGCAGTATATGTACGATGCATTCTGTAAGGCCTTCAGTCCTTTTAAGGTGATAAGTTCAGGGTCGCCGGGGCCTAATGATACAAACTGAATTTCGGGGTGAGATAGTTCCATGATAGAGTCAATATAACGTTTCATTTCTTTTGTGGTCGCTAAGATACTACCTTTTTTGTGAAAATGAAAAATCTGCCGTCGTGTAGCATATAAGAAAATATTTTCTACCTTTGTGGCGATATTGGTTCACAGCTTGGTAAAGCGTGATGAAAAGGGAATCAGGTGAAAGTCCTGAACAGACCCGCTGCTGTAAGTTTCGCATGATTTTCAGGAAATCTGTATGCCACTGTCTTTTAGTAAGATGGGAAGGCTCCTGAAAAGAAACAAGTCAGAAGACCTGCCAGTGTCTTAAATGTTTTTTTATGCTTTCGGGAAATAAAGTATGAAAACAACGAGCTAGACTTTTCTTTACCCATTCTGGATACACAGAATCCTCTTCTCTTTGTATTTGTATGTTTTTTCGCGGGCATAGCATGAGGATATGAAGATTTGAGGTATTATGAAACACCTGACGTTTATTTTTATTTTCTTTCTAGCCGTTTTCGGCTTTTCTGACGCACTTGCACAGGAGATTGCCATTCTTTCCGGGAAAATCACATCTTCCGATGGACATCCTGTAGCACAGGCTTCGCTGGCCATCGAGGGCACTTCTTATGGTACTTATTCGAATGATAACGGGAGTTATAGACTTGAACTTCCCGAAGGAACGTACACCGTGGTCACTTCTTTCATAGGGTATGAAAGCCAGAAAAAATCTGTGAGGCTGACCGGGAAGAAGACGATGGATTTCATCTTGCAGGAGGAGACGGTGGCCTTGAAGGATGTGGAGGTCTATGCCAAGAGTAAATCGCAGAAATTGCGTGAAGGGGCGTTTGCCGTCAATGCGCTGGATGTGAAGCCGGTCGTAAACTCATTGAGCAACCTGAATGAACTGGTGAACCGTACGTCGGGTGTCAAGGTGCGACAGGAAGGAGGCGTCGGGTCGGATTATGACTTGTCCATCAACGGAATGTCGGGCAATTCGGTACGTTATTTCATCGACGGGGTGCCGCTGGAGACGAAGGGTTCCGAGGTGTCGCTGGCCAATCTGCCGGTCAATATTATCGACCACATAGAGATGTACAAGGGGGTGGTTCCGGCTTATTTGGGCTCTGACGCATTAGGCGGTGCCATCAATATCGTAACGAAGAAAGAAAAGAAGAACTACCTGGATATGTCTTACGGGATAGGTTCTTTCCATACACACAAGGCCGACCTGAACGCACAGATTGTGTTTCCCAAGAGCGGGGTGATAGTGCGTCCCACCGTCGGGGTCAATTACTCGAAGAATAACTACACGATGAAAGGGGTAGAGGTGTGGGACGAAAGTGTGAGAAAGTATGTGCCGTCCAACCGCAAACGTTTTCACGATGATTACTTTTCGCTGCTGGCTCAGGTAGAGGTCGGGGTGACCGGAAAGCCTTGGGCGGATGACTTCTTTGTGACGGCTTCGTATTCGAAGGTGGACAAGGAGTTGCAGACGGGTTCTATTCAGACAAAGGTGTATGGTATGGCCGAGCGCAACGGGAGTGCCTATAATGTGTCGGCACAGTATCGCAAGAAGGATTTCCTGGTGAAGGGGCTGCAGATGCACAGCATGCTTTCGCACACGTGGGACTATTCGCTCACGGTAGATACGGCATACCGGGTGTACGACTGGAATGGTGATTACATAGAAAGTTCCAGAAATGAAATTACCGGGCGCGAAAGGTCGTTGCGTCATTACAAGCGTCCTACCACGATGTTCCGTTCCAACTGGGACTATCGCTTCAATCCGCAGCATGCAGTCAATTTGAACTACCTGGTAAACAGGACGGGAAATGACCGTTATGACGAGATGGACAGTAGCTTTGAGCCTTCCAATGATGTGGTGTGCAAGCACATTATCGGCCTTTCCTATCATCAGCAGCTGTGGCAGGACAAAATGGAGAATACGTTCTTTGTCAAGGATTACGTGAATCACCTGAATATCCGGCAGACGGACTTGTACTGGCAGACCGGCTCGGATAAGGTGAAGGGGGAAAGTACCGGAAATTACTGGGGCTATGGTGCGGGAACGCGTGTGTCGTTTGGGGAACCTCTTGCCTTGAAGGCTTCTTTCGAGCACAGTGTGCGTCTGCCTTTGGCGCGTGAGTTGCTGGGTAACGGTTCTACGATATATGCCAACACGGCACTGAATCCGGAGAAAAGTGACAATGTGAACCTGGGTGTGTTTGGTACCTGGCATCCCGGAGCGGGGCATGTGCTGTATTATGAAGTAAATGGTTTCATGCGTTTTGTAGACGACTATATTCAGGCTGTAGTGGCTGAAAAGGAGGGCATGATGCAGTATCAGAATGTGCCTGCGGTGCATATCAAGGGGCTGGAAGGTGAAGTGCGTTACAGTTGGAAGCGGAACTTGCAGTGCATGGCCAATGTGAGTTGGCAGGACGCACGCGACCAGCGTAAATACAAGGAAGACGGAAAGCTTTCTGCCACTTACCTGAATCGTGTACCCAACCGTCCGTGGCTGTTTGGAGCGGCGGAGGTGAACTATACGTTTCATGATGTCTGCCGGAAAAACAGCAGCCTGCGTCTGGAAACCTCTTATCAGTGGGTACACTGGTACTATCTAACATGGGAAGCGTATGGTGCGAAGGAAAGCAAGGCGCAGATTCCGGCCCAGCATGTGGTCAATGCGGGGGTGACTTATTCTTTGGAAAACGGAAGATACAATCTGTCGGTAAGCTGTGACAATATCTTCGACAGACTGGTGTACGATCACTACAAACTGCAGAAGCCGGGAAGGTCGTTCTTCCTGAAGTTCCGGGTTTTCCTGAACTGACCTGTATGTCAAGACGAAAAATAAAAACAGTATTAATATTAATCTTAAAATTATGTGTATGAAAAAAATGAAAGTTCCCTTCATGAGTTTCCTGAAAACGAGTGTGTTTGCTACTGCACTTTTTTCTTTTGTGGCATGTAGCAATGATACTCCGAACGGGGGCAGTGGAGAACCAGATCTTACCGGGAAAGTCCATTTTGATATTTTCATGTCGGTAGGTGAGCATGGAGGTATGGGCGGAGGAGAAAACACCATCGTGAAAAGTGTGGAATCGCTTACGGCTGACCAGCCGATGATAGATATTCAGGGGTCCGGAGTGGAACTGAATCCTTATACCATCGAGCTGATTTCAAAAGGGAAATATTATTATCAGGTTCCGAGCAAGCAGACCCGCTTTACCAAATTCCAGATTGTAAACAACAAGATAGAAATTGTGCAGGAGCAGCCTTTTGTGGTGAATTCGTATACTGAAAGAAAGTACACGCATGCGTGGCTGGACGACAAGACGTTGCTTGTGATGGCGGCCAATGGGGATGCGGATAAAATTATCTGGACCAAACTGAATGCGGAGGATATGAGCATTCTGTCGGAAGGTACACTGGATCTGCCATTGCCAGAGCGTGCGGCTGTATTCACTACGACGGGTATTCTTACCTACAATGAGAAAGTCGGCAAGCTGTTTTATTTCTATTATGGAAAGGATAAAGCCGGCAGAAAAGGGGTAGCTACTTCCAACTTCCTGACGGCTGTCATCAATCCTTCGGACATGAAAGTGGAGAGCAATAAGGTCAATGCTCTTGCCGCAGAAATGGCCGGCAGTTCTTACGGGCAGCTGTTGCAGGAATGCGTGACGTACGATGAGGAGGGAAATCTTTACCTTGCTGCCTTTACAAAGAAGGGTGAACTGGAAGAAGGTTGCCTGTTGCGTATCAATAAAGGTGAGTCTGATTTTGATGCTTCTTACAATGGTTATCCCAATGCGGACGGAAAGCTGTGTACGGTGCAGTACCTGGGTAATGGCAAGGCGCTGACGTATGCCCGAAACCAGTCGGCCGATGCAGGAAGAGATACCTATAGCTTGTATTATTCAATCGTAGATCTGAAGACCGGAAAGAGAAGCCGTCTGGCATGCGATGGCAAGGAAGTGGGTTACAGCAGCGGCCGTTTCTCTCAGCGCTCGGTAGTGCTAAACGGAAAGGCCTACATTGGTGTCAATACGGAGACAAGTACTTGTATCTATATTTATGATGTCGCTACAGGAGTGACTGAAAAAGGTGCGGATATAGCACAAGGTTATTATTTTGATGCATTAAGAGTGGTGGAAAATTGATAAAATCGTTAACTTTGCAACTATAAGAAAGGTTATAGAATCAAAGTAAGATGACTGAAAACAAAATAATAGTAGCAGGCATAGGCCCGGGCTCCCCGGAGGATATCACTCCGGCGGTAGTCCGGGCTTTAATGACTTCTGACGTCGTAGTGGGGTATAATTATTACTTCCAGTTTGTGCGTCAGTATTTGAAGGAGGGTGCAGAGTGCGTGGACACGGGTATGAAGCGCGAGCGCGACCGTGCCCGTCAGGCATTCGAACTGGCAGAACAAGGCAAGTGTGTATGTGTTATCAGTTCGGGCGATTCGGGCATCTACGGAATGGCTCCGCTGATTTATGAAATGAAGCGGGAGCGCAAGAGCGACGTCATCATAGAAGTGTTGCCGGGTATCAGCGCGTTTCAGAAGGCGGCTGCCAGGTTAGGGGCACCGGTCGGCCATGATTTCTGCGTGATTTCCTTGTCCGACCTGCTCACCCCGTGGGAGAAGATTGAGAAGCGTATCCGGGCGGCGGCATCGGCCGATTTCGTGACGGCGGTCTACAACCCGAAGAGCGAAGGCCGGTACTGGCAATTGCATCGTCTGAAAGAGATTTTCATGCAGGAGCGTGAGGCGGATACTCCGGTGGGCTATGTCCGTCAGGCAGGGCGTGAGGAAGAGGTGGTCTGTATTACGACACTGGCCGACTTTGACCCAGAGGAGGTGGACATGTTTACGGTTGTGCTGATAGGTAACTCGCAATCGTATGAATGGAACGGCCACCTGATTACTCCGCGCGGATATTATCAGCAGGAGAAACCGGATGCTGCAGGAATAGGTCAGGAGATTATGATGAACAGTTTCGCTACCATCGCCAAGGAACTGAAGAATCCGGACCTGCCGCTCGGACATAAATGGGCTTTGCTGCATGCGATTCATACGACAGCCGATTTTGAGATGGAGAACCTGCTTTACAGCGATGAGAATGCCGTGGAGAGACTGCATGCCCTGTTGGTGGAAGGAAAAGTCCGTACCATTGTGACCGACGTGACCATGGCGGCTTCGGGTATCCGGAAACGGGCGCTTGAACGGCTGGGACTGGAGGTAAAGTGCTACCTGAACGACGAGAGGGTGGCGCAGATGGCTTCGGAGAAAAAGATTACCCGTACGCAGGCAGGCATCCGTCTGGCGGTAGAGGAACATCCGGATGCCTTGTTCGTATTTGGCAATGCGCCTACGGCATTGATGGAGCTGTGTTCTCTGATGAGAAAGCAAAAGGCACATCCGGGAGGAATTATCGCGGCACCGGTGGGCTTTGTGCATGTGTGTGAAAGCAAATACATGGTAAAGACCTTTAAGGAGGTGCCCAAACTGATTATTGATGGCCGGAAGGGAGGAAGTAACCTGGCGGCTACTTTGGTGAATGCCATCATGACCTTGGATGATGCGGAATCTGTTAAACCGGGACGAGATGTGTAAGCAGTCATTTCATATTATCGGTATCAGCGACAGCGCCGAGATTTACTTTTCTCCTCAGGTGCAGGAGGTCATCTCTGGGGGAAAGGTGTTTTCGGGGGGCGTACGCCATCATCAGCTGGTGGAGCGGTTCTTGCCCGAAGGAGCGGTGTGGATAGACATTACCGTGCCTTTGGAGAAGGTGTTCCGGCAATATGCCGCGTATCGTGAGATTGTGGTGTTTGCTTCCGGCGATCCGCTGTTCTTCGGCTTTGCCAATACGGTGCAGCGTGTGTTGCCCGACAGCTGTATCCGGGTGTATCCCACGTTCAACTCGTTGCAGATGCTGGCTCATCGTTTGCTGTTACCCTATCAGGATATGCGGATGGTATCGCTTACAGGCCGTCCGTGGAAGGCGTTTGATGCGGCTCTTATCCGTGGGGAGGGCATGCTCGGCGTGCTGACTGACAAGGTGAAGACTCCGGCGGCCATCGCTGCCCGGATGCATGCATACGGATACGACAACTACCGCTTGTATGTGGGAGAGGCTTTGGGTAATACTGCGGACGAACGGGTACGGGAATTTACAGTGGAAGAAGCCATGAACTCCGAATTCACGTCACCCAACTGCATGATTCTTCTGCGTACTGAGTTGCGTCGTCGTCCGCTCGGACTGAACGAATCGGAATTCCACCTGTTGAACGGGCGTGTCAACATGATTACGAAAAGGCCCGTACGCTTGCAAACCTTGAGCATGCTGGATTTGCAGACCCGCACGGTGTTGTGGGACATCGGCAGTTGTACCGGTTCCGTATCCATCGAGGCGAAAAGTGTGTATCCCGACCTGGATGTGGTGGCATTCGAACGTCGTCCGGAGGGAGAAGAATTGTTGCAGGCAAACAGTGTCAGATGGGGCACTCCCGGAATACGCTTTGTGGGCGGAGATTTCATGGAACTGCCTTTAGCAGACCTTCCGCGTCCGGATGCCGTGTTCATTGGCGGACATGGCGGACGGCTGTCGGAATTGCTGAAGCGGGTAGACGAGGTATTGCTTCCGGGGGGAGTGATTGTGTTCAATTCAGTAAGCGAGGACAGTTTGCAGCAGTTTTACGAGGGAATCGCTCAGGTAGGACGCCAGGTGACCGAACGTATCCGGCTTGTGGTGGATGCCCATAATCCAATTGAAATATTGAAAGCAGAATGAAAGAGAAAACAGCCATTATATTAATATCTTCTCAGGCATTGCCGATGGCGCAGTTGCTGCAGAAGGAGTTGGGAGATTGTACCATTTTTTCACAAAAGTTACTCGACGGATGCACGCAGGTGGAATCATACGGTGATTTCGTAGCAGCTTCGTTTGCGGCATACGACCGCTTCCTGTTTATCGGTGCCATGGGCATCTGTGTGCGTTGCATTGCTCCCTGTGTGTCGAGCAAATATGCCGACCCGGCCGTGGTATGCATGGACAGCACCGGACAGTTTGTGGTTCCAGTATTGTCCGGTCATGTAGGAGGGGCCAACGAGTGGGCGAAGCAGATTTCGTCGATTATCGGGGCTCAGGCCGTCATTACCACCCAGAGCGACTGCAACGGGGTGTGGGCACTGGATTTGCTGGCGTCTAAGTTCGGATGGCAGACCGCCTGCACGCACGAGGAAATGAACCGTGCAATAGCCCGTTTTGTAAACCAGGAAAGAGTGGCCTTGCTGTTGGACATAAAGGACAAGGGTACTGCCTGGCTGGAACGTACGCTTCCGCCGTATGTCAAAGTGTATTATCATTATGAGGATATTCCTTTCGAAGAGACAGATTTGCTGATAGCCGTCACTCCTTATGAGTACGAAGCACCAGTACAGGCGTTGTATTATCGTCCGCAGGTGTTGCATTTAGGAGTGGGCTGTAAGAAACAGTGTGTGCCCGAAGGGGTTGCTGAGTACATCGAGGATTCCCTGAAAGCGCATCATCTTTCTCCGTTGTCACTGACTACTATCAGTACAATAGCGCTGAAGAAGGACGAACCGTTGTTGAAGGCCTTGCAGGATAAATGGCCGCAGGCGAAGGTTTGCATCTATTCTTCGGAAGAACTGAGCGGCATGGAGATTCCCAACCCGTCGCAGAAGGTCTATGAAGTGACCGGTGTGTATGGAGTAGCCGAAAGTGCGGCATGCAAGAGCAGCGGATGCGGAAAATGGCTGGTTGAGAAACAGAAGGGCGAGCTGACACCAAGCTCACATTTCACCTTTGCCGTGACGCTGGAGGCAAATGCGGTACGTGGAGGACATATTGAAATTGTAGGAGCCGGACCGGGTGACCCGGAACTGATTTCCGTGCGTGGCAAGCAGATGCTTGAAAAGGCCGACCTGGTGCTGTATGCAGGCAGTCTCGTGCCGCGTGAACTGACCTATTATGCAAAGGAAGGGGCGGTGGTACGCAGTTCGGCTCATATGGATTTGCAGGAACAGTTTGCCCTGATGAAAGAGTTCTACGACAAGGGACTGTTCGTGGTCCGACTTCATACAGGCGATCCGTGTATCTATGGAGCCATCCAGGAACAGATGGCTTTCTTCGATGCCTATGGCATGAGCTATCACATCACACCGGGAATCTCTTCTTTCCAGGCTGCCGCTGCCGCTTTGCGTTCGCAGTTTACCATACCGGAAAAAGTGCAGAGCATTATTCTGACCCGTGGAGAGGGAAGAACCCCTATGCCAGAGAAAGAACAATTGCACAAGCTGGCCCAGTCACAAAGTACCATGTGTATCTATCTGAGTGCTTCCATTGTGGAGGACGTGCAGCGCGAATTGCTGCAGGCCTATCCGCCGGAGACTCCTGTGGCTGCCTGCTACAAACTGACATGGAAGGAAGAAAAGATATACCGAGGCGTACTGAAGGATTTGGCACGTATCGTACGTGAAAATAATCTGACACTGACTACTCTGTTGGTAGTGGGAGAAGCGATAGATAACCGCAAGGGGCTCTCGCGTTTGTATGCTTCTGACTTTAAGCATTTGTTCCGCTCATGATACTGGTATTAGGTGGAACCACAGAAGGTCGCCTGGCTGTGAAGGTGCTGGACGAATCGGGCAAGCCTTATTTCTACTCTACGCGTGGAGAGTGGCAGCAGGTGTGTTGCCGTCACGGACAGCGTGTGACTGGGGGAATGGATGCGGAAAAGATGGAAGACTTCTGCCGTTCCCAGGGCATACGCCTGTTGGTTGATGCGGCCCATCCTTTTGCCGTCCAGTTGCACGAGACCGTGGAGCAGGTAAGCCGGAAGCTTCACCTGGATGTGGTCCGCTTTGAGCGTATCTATCCTGCGCGAACGGATGAAGTCATCTGGTGTAAGGACTATCAGGAGGCTGTCCGTCGGCTGAAGGAAGACGGCATCTCTCGCCTGCTGGCACTGACGGGCGTACAGACCATCGGTAAACTGCGCGATTTCTGGGCCAATGCCACCTTACGACCGGAATGTTGGTTCCGTATCCTTGATAGGGAAGAATCTGTTTTGCTGGCCTTGCGACAGGGCTTCGATGCAAGCCGTCTGGTATTCTACCATGAGGATGCGCCGGAGACGGAACTCCTGGAGAAATTGAAGCCGCAGGCCATCTTGACCAAAGAAAGCGGAGAAAGTGGCGGCTTTGTCGAAAAAATGGAGGCTACCCGACGGCTGGGTATTGCGGTCTATGCGGTTTGTCGCCCGGCACTGCCAGCCAGTTTCATCACGGTGACAGGCATACACGGACTGCGTAAAGCTATCGAACGCTTGCTGCCCGATTTTTATCCCTTGCGCAGCGGCTATACGACCGGGGCATGTGCCACGGCTGCGGCCAAGGCTGCCTTAATCAGGTTACTTACCGGTGAGTCTCTTTCAGAGGTACGCTTTCGTATTCCCGACGGGGAAGAGTTATCTTTGCCGGTCAAATCGGTCTGGCAGGAAGAGGATGCATCGGCCACGGCTGCCGTGGTGAAAGATGCGGGCGACGACCCTGATGTGACCAACCGCAGCGTGATAGAGGCAAAGGTTTCTTTTTCTGCACAACCCGGCATTCATTTCTTGCAGGGAAGAGGAGTAGGGAAAGTTACCCTTCCGGGGCTGGGACTTCCGGTGGGAGAGCCCGCCATCAATCCGGCACCCCGGCAGATGATTGTCCGGGAACTGTCGGCATTGTACGATGGGGGGCTGGATGTCACGATTTCCGTACCGGGAGGAGAGGAGCTTGCTCTTCGTACGTTCAATCCCAAACTGGGCATTGTAGGAGGAATCTCCATCATCGGGACTTCAGGCATTGTACGGCCCTTTTCTTCCGAGGCTTTTGTGGAAGCCATTCGTCGGGAGGTGGAAGTCTGCCAGGCAATTGGAGCCAGCCGTCTGGTCATCAACTCCGGGGCAAAAAGCGAGAAATTCGTAAAGCGTGAGTATCCGGACTTACCCCCGCAGGCGTTTGTGCATTACGGGAATTATATTGGTGACACGCTGAAGATTGCGGACGACCTGCATATTGGTAAAGTGACGATGGGCATCATGCTGGGGAAAGCGGTGAAACTGGCCGAAGGGCATCTGAATACCTACAGCAAGCAGGTGGTGATGAACAAGCAGTTCCTCATGGAACTGGCTCACGATTGTGGCTGTTCTCCCGAAGCACAGAAGGTAATTTCGGACATGACCCTGGCAAGAGAGTTGTGGAAAGGACTCCCGGAACCGGATGCTGCTCTTTTCTTTCCTGCACTTCTGAATTTGTGTATGAAGCATTGCCTGTCCTTGCTTAGCCGGACAGAACTTACGTTGATGCTGATAGACGAGGAGGGACACATTGCCTGCCGTTTAACGGGGCAGGGCGGCAAGCAACTGGTGCACTGACTGCAATAACTCTTCGATGGTGGACACCTGCACAGTCTGTCCGTTGGCACGATGGAGTAGGAAAGACGTGTCGGTGACCTCTATGCGCCAGTCGGATTCGTGTGCTTTGTTTCCGTCAATTCCGTGTCGGGCAAGCGCCTTCTGTACCATGGTGTACCGGTATCCCTCTCCGAGGAGACGTACGGAAACCGTAGCCTGTTTGGCGATACGGAACAGTCCGCTCTCCATGTCAAACCGAATGCCTTTCCGCAAGAAGAAATGGCTGAGACTGCCATCCAGTGACAAATCTTCCGGGGTACCGGTTCTCACACCGTTCTCTTTGTTCATCAACCAGACTTTATCAGCAATCTGCAATGCCAGTTCCAGGTCATGAGTAGACAGGAAGATGGTGCGGTTGCTGGTATGCGACAAGCGGTGTAACAGCTGCATTATTTCTACCTTGCTCGGGAAGTCGAGAAAGGCAGTCGGTTCATCCAGGAAAATAATGTCCGTCTGTTGAGCCAGCGCCTTTGCAATCATGGCTTTCTGTCTCTCACCGTCGCTCAACTGATGCACCATTTGGTACCTTAGGTGCTCAATGTTGACCAGCTTGATGGAGTCGTTAATCACCTCCTTGTCGTGCTTGCCCAGCCGTCCCCAAAATCCGGTGTACGGACTTCTTCCCATGCCCACCAACTCTTCCACGGTCATGTTTCTCAATTCGCATTTCTCTGTCAGCACCACGCCAATGATAGTGGCCAATTCCTTGTCGGAATACGCCGACAACAGCCTTTCCCTGACGATAATCTCACCTTCTAATGGAGCCTGAAATCCGGATAAGGTGCGAAGCAGTGTGGATTTTCCGATGCCGTTCGCTCCTAACAGGCAGGTCAGTTCCCCGCTTTTGATGGTCGCATTGATGTCGGAGGCTACCACCTTCCGGTTTCCCCTTTCCTTGTATCCGATTGTGAGATGATTGATTTGTATGTGATTCTTTTCCATCATTCGTTCATGTCATTGCGTCGTTTGTTGAACAAAACCGAGATTACCACCGGAGCCCCCACCAGTGCTGTTACAGAGTTGACGGGAAGCGCTCCTTCAAATCCCGGCATGCGAGCTATCAGGTTGCACACAAGGGCCATGGCTCCTCCCATTAGCAGGGAAGCAGGCATCAGGATGCGGTGGTCTGACGTGCGGAACAGGCTGCGGCATAAATGAGGAACCGCCAGGCCTAAAAATATAATCGGCCCGCAGTAGGCCGTGACGATGGCCACCAATACGCCGGAGCAAGTGATGACTTGCAACCTGGCCCTTCTGATGTTCAGTCCCAAGTTGCGCGCATAGGCATCTCCCAACAATAACAGGTTCAAGGTCTTCACCAGCAGGAACGAAAGCGGCAGGAGCACTAGCATAATTGAAACAAACAGCGTCATCTGGTTGCCGGATACGCGGGCAAAGCTTCCCAATCCCCAGATAACGTAGGCCCGTATGTCTTCTTCCACACTGAAATATTTCAGTACCCCGATAACCGCATTGGCCACGTAGCCCACCATTACTCCGATAATCAGTAGTGTTACGTTTCCCTTCACTTTCTGCGAAACGAAGATGATGAGCGCCATGATGGACAGTGAACCGATAATCGCCGAAATGGTCAAGGCAATCTCACCCATGACCCCCACCTTGCTTAAAGCAACACCTCCGATGGTGCCCGACAACAAGACCACGAAGGCCACGCCCATACTGGCACCTGAGCTGATTCCTAAGACAGACGGTCCGGCCAGCGGATTACGGAACACCGTCTGCATCTGCAGTCCGCTTACCGACAATCCGGCACCTGCCACCAGTGCCGTCAGCGCTTGCGGAATGCGGGATTTCCATATGATATTCTGCCATATCTCATTTCCGTTGTAATCTCCCCATAAGATGTGCCATACATCCTTGAACGGAATCTGTATGGAACCCAAAAGGATGTTCAGCAGGAAGAACACGAAAATCAATAGGGCGATAAGCAACATATAAAGTGCGACCGGACGTTTCATGCGACAGGGGAGTTATTGTTTTAACAGTTCGTAATAGCGTGGGGTATGGTCGGGCAACAACTGCGGGTGGAAAACCGCAATCAGGTCTGCCAGGACCACTTCCGGTTCCACCGGCATACTCTCATAGAACGGCTTCTGGCTCATGTTGCAGTAAATGACCTGCTTCTTCTTGAAAGCCTGGAAATCGGCATACCGGATGTCTTCTGCTTGCAGGGCTTGGTAAGAAAAATCTCCCTTGTAACTATTGACGATTCTCCAATAGTCCGCGTAAGCCGCCTGGCTGTACACCGTTTCAAAGTCCAGCGATACCCCTCCGGAACGCGTGTCATCTTTCAGGAAATAGTCGGCTCCTGCATCCTTGAACAGCTGGGCAAGAAAACTCTTTCCCCCCACGGCATACCAGTTGCCCCCACGAAGTTCACCGCTGAACACGACAGGCCGTTTCTTCACCTGCGAGGTCAGCTTCGTCAGCTCCAGGTAATGTTTCTCTATGTCAGCAAAGATACGGTTTGCCTTCTCTTCTTTCCCAATCAGCAGTCCGACGAACTTAATCCATTCCGCCTGTCCCAAAGGAGTCATTTCCTTGTATCCCAAGTGCGGAATAAGGGGGATGCCCACCTCTGTCAGCGCATCATATCCTCCACGCTTGAACGGTGAAATCAAGATAATGTCAGGGTTGATACCCATGATGATTTCGTTGTCAAAATTGCCCTCTATGCCAATCTTGTGTGTCTTCCCTTCATCCAGTCTTTTCTGCATGTCGGCGTTGAAAAGATGGCGGGTACTCGTAATGCCGACCACGGCATCCAGCTCAGACAATTTGATAAAGTTGGAAAGCTGCAGGGAAGTCATGCAGATGGTGCTCTTGACAGGCGTCTCAATGACGGTATAACCTTGTGGCGCATCAGTTATTTTCAGCCCTTTCGGCTTTAGTACAAAGTGATAAGACTCTCCGCCTTCTTCCTTTTGCGGGTCCCTGATGTCCAGCAGACAATAGCCCTTTTCGGTGTAAGTTACTTGAAATCCTTTTGCGTATTTCGGAACAATACAGGCATTCGTATCGGCGGCAGTGAAAGTGCTGTTTACATTCGCTTTATCATCTGCATTCGAACTCTTTTTTCCTGTACAGCCAAACAAGAAGGGTATGCACAGACATACCCACCCAATTATATACTTCATGGTCTATTTTTTGTGTGTTATTACTCTTTGCCATACCCATCGCTTGAGAGAGTATGCAGAAAGTGCGTAGTATATTCCGTTTCAAACGAGAAACCGTATTGCAAAGTTAAAGGATATAATTAAAAACAAACGCTCTATAATTACTTTTTGTCATACTATAACAATCTATAGTATTGTCCGTTTTCGGGAAATGAGAAGATGACATTATCTTTGCGTGAGATTATTGTTTACGAATTTAATGTAATTATGAAAGTAAAATCGATTCTTGTTTCCTGCTATATCGCCCTGTGTGGCTTATTCTCGCCCGTTTATGCTCATGCGGAAGGAAATTTTGTGCACGAAGATGTGATGCAGAATCTTCAGGAAGGCGATAAAATCGCGCTGCTGATGGTCCATTTCGGTACCACACACGATGATACCCGTGCCCTCACCATCGACGCCATCAACCGGAAAGCCAAGGCAGAATTTCCCCAGCTGGAGTTCCGCGAAGCCTATACCTCGCGTATCATCATGCGCCGGCTGGCCAAGCGCGGCGTGCGCAAGCTGAATCCGGTGGAAGCACTGGCCCAGCTCAAAGCCGAAGGCTACACCCACGTGATTATCCAGTCGACCAACATCATTGACGGCATCGAGATGGAGTCACTCCGTAAAGACATAGACCAGATGCGTCCCTTGTTCAAGGAAATCCGTCTGGGCATGCCGTTGCTCTACACACCCGAAGATTATAAGCAGGTGATAGACTGTCTGGCAGAGAAGAGTCGGGAGAAAACCTTCACCATACTGGTAGGTCATGGCACCTATACACCTGCCACTGCCCAGTATGCCATGCTGGATTACATGCTGCAAGCCGAAGGACACTCCGATTTTGCCGTCGGTACGGTAGAAGGCTATCCCACCTTCGACAATGCCGTCGACAGATTACAGACACAAAAGAAAATCAAGCAAGTGCAGCTGGTACCCTTTATGTTTGTAGCCGGCGACCATGCCAAAAACGACATCGCAGTCGACATGAAAGAAGCCTTGGAAGAGAAAGGATACAAAGTCACCCCTTTGATGGAAGGATTGGGTGAGCAACCCGCCATCCAGCAGATTTACATCGATCATATCCGCTTTATTCTCAAGCACAAACAGATTGACATCGTAAAGAAAAAGAAAGACTTGGAAAATAAAGACTGAAAGTTTATGTCGTTAGTCAAACCTCAATTCTTGATTGGAGCTGCCGCCTCTGGAAGTGGCAAGACCACCTTTACAATGGGACTGCTGAGGGTACTCAAAAGAAAAGGCATGCACGTGCAACCCTTCAAGTGCGGCCCCGACTACATTGACGGAAAGTTTCATGCCATTGCTGCAGGCCGGGAATCTGTCAATCTGGACACCTGGATGGCCTCGGAGGCTCATGTGCGTGACGTGTATGCACGGTATGCCCAAGACGCATCTGCCTGTGTGGTGGAAGGCGTGATGGGCCTGTTCGACGGATACGACCGGATGAAAGGAAGTAGTGCCGAGATTGCCTCCCTGCTGAACTTGCCCGTCGTAGTCATCCTCAATGCACGCTCTTCAGCCTATACCGTCGCCGCAGTCCTGTATGGGTTAAAGCATTTTTCTCCCAAGGTGGAGGTGGCAGGAGTCATCTTCAACCAGGTAGGCTCCCTTTCGCACTATTCGTACCTGAAAGACGCCTGTGCCGATGTGGGCGTGGCCGACTTAGGCTATCTGCCCAAGATGCCGGATATAGAAGTCCCTTCTCGCCATTTGGGACTGACCATCGGCAAGGAATCAGAAATCGATGCCTTGTCCGACAGAGTCGCAGACGGGATTGAGCAGTATGTGAATGTGGAACGTCTGTTAGAGATTGCCACACGTCCGTTGGATATGCACGATACCCATCCGGTTTCACCGATTATCACCTCCGACGGACTTCACCGGCCCCGCATCGCCGTGGCTCAGGATGCTGCATTCAATTTCCTCTACAAGGAAAATCTGGATGTTCTTTCCTGCAAGGCAGATGTGGTGACCTTCAGTCCGCTGTCAGGCGACGAACTGCCCCAAGCCGATTACGTGTATCTGCCGGGCGGCTATCCGGAGTTTTTCACCGAAGCACTGAGCCGTAATGAAAGGTTAGGGGCGCAATTGAGAGACTTCGCTGAACACGGCGGGCGACTTTTTGCCGAATGCGGAGGGATGATGTATCTGTGCCGAAAACTGATTTCGCGAGAAGGCGACTCCTATCCGATGGCAGGCGTGTTGCCTTTGGTATGTACGCTGGAAAAAATGCGCCTGCATTTAGGATACCGCACGGCACAGTATCGCGGAATGCAACTCAAAGGACATGAATTTCATTATTCGTCGGTGATACAGCCCGATTTGCTGCCCTCCGAAGTGAGCCAGTACAACGTGAAAGGGGCGCTTGTGGATACCTCCTTGTACCGTTATAAAAACGTAATTGCCGGATACACGCACTGGTACTGGGGAGAAAATGACTTTTTTAAATTGTGGGACTAAAATACACATCGAATTATGCGAAAAATATATACTCGGACCGGAGACGAGGGCACGACCGGTATTCATGGAGGTACACGCGTGCCCAAGGATGACATTCGCATCGAAGCAAATGGTTGCTTGGACGAACTGAACGCCTTGCTGGGCATCATCCGGAGCCTGTTGCCGGGAACAGACGAGTGGCAGCACAAGCTCTATTTTATACAGCGCAACCTGATGGTCGTGATGAGTCACGTGGCCACCCCCTCTGCTCTCAGGGAGCAGAACCCGAACGAGCTTCCGCAAGATTTGGACAAGTTTTGTGAGGAGTGGATGGATGAGATGATGTCGCAGCTTGAGGACAACGGTTACTTCATTCTGCCGGGAGGCACCCCGCTGTCTGCCCAGTTGCAGTATGCTCGGGCCGTGGCACGCCGGGCCGAGCGACGTTTATGGACGCTTCACCGCAAGGACGCTGTGCCGCAGGAGATTCTCCGGTTTGTGAACCGCCTGTCGGACTTGCTTTTCGTGATGGCCCGCTTTGAGATGCAGCGACAGCAATGGCCGGAAGAAAAGTGGCAAAGCTTTGCTTACAAACGGAAGGTGAGGAGAGAGGTGTAGTATTTTATGGAAAACGCTTCTTGGTAATTTCTGGAACGCTTATACGAAAATACCTCGACACGTAGCTGGCAACATCTCGACACGTACGTGACGAGACATCCGCACGAACGTGTCAAGACCTCGTCACGTACGTGTCGAGGCAAATTTAACTCTATTTTCACATAAATGTACGAGGGCGCTTGATTATAGTTGATAGTTTGCTTTACATTTTTGCTGGGGTGTTATTGAAAAAGTTCGTGGGGGCTGAGTATCTCCTTTTTCTAAGGAGGGAGTAAACAGGGAGTATTTTTATTGCAATGAGGAGGGAAAGGAGAAAACTTTACTTGCCGATGCAGTTATTTAGAAAATCTCGACAAACATTGGTATTCAATAAGTTCAAAACTTGTTTGAAAAACTCAAATACACGTAAGGTACAATATTGCAATATTTAAAAATCTGATAATCAAAGTATTAGGAATGCTTTGCAATTTCCGAAAGCCTTTGACTCTATACAAATGTATGAAAAAATAGTATATTCCCCAAGCTTTTTCAATATTTTCTACAAGGTACAAAAAGTGGAGTATTCATGTAGTTGTATAGTGTATTAATGTATGTGGACATACGCTGCTATTTGTGCCATAACAAAGATAACTTAACATATTATGGTTAACAGTTATCTTATGTAATTTTAAATCCTAGTCTTATAAATGACATGTGGCGACCAATTGGTCGCCACATGGGTTGTCAGTTTTCCATCTTAGGCAAAGAATCTTATGCCACTTAATCTGTATATTTTTTATTTATCCATGCTATAATAGCATATATGAGCATTACAAAATCCAACATCACTGAAATGATTCCTATCATTAGTGCAAATTGGGGGAACACAAACATTGCACATACTGTAAAGCTAATGGACAGAACGCTCACTGCAGACTACCACTATAATAACTTATTTCTCTTTGATGCATCAAAAAGAGAGTACCCGTCCATCGTTATGCAAGCATAACCAATGAATCCCAATTGCGGATATACAGATAAAATCGTTAGTACTGACGATAATATACAGAATCTGATCTATTTGTCTGCAATAGTTTGCTTAAGGGTAGGGAGGATTCTTTTGAAAAAGAATTCTCCAATCTACATTTTTGAAAATAAATATTTCATAATATAAATTTTAAATAAAGAATAAATTTTTCATAAGGTTCAAATCTCTAGCATAGTCTGTGAACCTCAACCGCAGACCTTGGCGACACTTACTTTTCCACATTTGTAGTATCATCAGCGTATATAGCCTTAACTTCTCTGTTCGGAATGGGAAGAGGTGATTTCTATATACTATAGTCACCGTTGCATATTTCATTTATTACATAAAGAAATTATCCTTAAATTCATTTATAATTTGTGCGATATTTTCATCTCTTTTATTAATGAAATCAAATAACGTAATACTTTTGTCTATATTATACATCTTTGAAAATATGTGTATATAGTTGGTTATAAATAGTATAGGTACAACCGGCAGGTTGGAATGCATCTAAAAAATTGTAAGTTAGTGATTTTAAGTACCATTCTCAGCTTGTACCTCCATTTTAATTTCCAACACAAATATAATACATAAAATGTAATTATAAATATTGTTGCAACAAAAAACGTATATACATTTATTGTAGTATCTTACTGATTAATGTCTTCTTTGTACAAATTTCAGGGTAAAAGTTGTACAATCATAATGAGTTTTGCTTTCTAGTTAGAAACAATATATTGTTTGTTATAGGTGAAATATGAAATCTATGAATAATATAATAGCGTTTATTATTTCAACACATCTATAATGTACGTCAAAGCTGTTTATCTCCGAAAATCTATTTCTGCAGCACATTATCTGATAAAGCTAAACAGCTATATTTGTTTACTATATGATATGTTGAGTTATGACAAAAAGTAAGATAAGCCGTCTTATTTTTATAAATGCTATTTTAATCCTAAAGAATCCCCAATTAATGTCATAATACATTCTGATCCCTGCCATGGTAGTTCATAACATTCATTTTTAATATAATCCTTCATAAAAATTTGGCATATAGGGAACATTGGGCAAACAAGTTGATTTACGTTTGACATTCTTTTGTAAAAAGATTGAATAGCTAGTAATGCCCAAATCTCCAGATCTGGTTTTCCCTGTTCGACAGTATTGGGAATACTAAGATTCCCAAAATCATTCCATATTACAGGAGTACCACAAGCTTCAACTGCTAATTGAAGTAATTCTGCGTTTATATCATGTTCTGTCAACAACCTTAACAAAGGGATCATACCATTTGAAATCTTGCCCCGATCTACTATTTCAGCAAGATATTCAAGCTTTCTGTCTGAATTATTGCCAAATAGAAATTTCTGAACAACACTTTTGTATGTCTCAGCTATTTCATCACCTAAATTCTCTATAGAAATACAAGTTCCATTATTCGTAAGAGCTTTTGACTCCTTAACAAAATGTCCAAAAATATCGATTATGTCCTTATCAGGATTATCATTTGCATAAACCATATGGTCTATCAATGTCATTCCTGGATTCAAGGTATGAAGACTAATAAAACATAGCCCTATTAACTTCTTTGTATCATCTTTTATTTCTGGTGATATTTGAGAGGCAATGCGCTTTACAATGTGGTATGGCATTGCCAAATGGTCAAATTGCGATTCAGGGTGAATAATTTCCTGGAACATTGCAGCCATACTTTCTTTTATTATATTGGCCCCAAATGTTTTCTCCTGAAATTCTCCATGAACATTCCGAAATCCTAGAGTAATTCGTTCAATTCTTTTTTCATGTATATTAACTATACTACGTCTAATATCTAATATTTGGTTCTTCGGAATATCTATAAAACCACGAAAGCCAGATGTTTCATTTTCTATATCTATACGTCTTTTCATTGTATCACTTAGACTATAGTCTCTAACAGGAAGTTCGCTTGGCTTATTTTTTTTAACGAATGAAAAGAATTCACCAATAGCCTGATAGAATATCATTGCTTGCCAAAGTCCATAAGGGGTTGATGTATTTTGAAGAAAATGCACATATTCATGTGCAAAAGTGCCCAGATTTTCGGTAGAAAGATCAGAAAGATGATTTGTGTCAAAAGGAAATGATAGTTTCATAAGAAAAAAACCTGGTGTATATGAACCTTTTTCTTTTTCTTCGAATATCTTATAATAACTCATAGTAATTGTAGGATAGGTGTTGTTATTTAGCTGTATTTACTTTTATTAATCATCTATCGGCAAGTTTATTGCCCTGTTTAATTTATGAAGATAGTATATTTTATCGATAACGACATGTCTTAATATATTTATTATGGCTTAAATTCACATGAAAATATTTATTTCTTTCTCTTTTGAAGTCTAAAATCTGTTTTACTTGCTATCATTGCTTGCTTTAATAAATCTTCCATTGTCTCAATTGGCTTAATTTGAGATACAATTATTTTTTTTATATCATTCAAAAAATCAATACTTGTTACTTCTGATTCAGACATGAAGTTTATGAATGATTCCCAATTGGGTGGGTAAAATAAATCTATTTCTGTTCGAAAGTATTTCTGAACACCGTTTTCATTACAATATGAATTTATAGCAGACTCTAATAAAGCCTTGTATATAAAATATATATGTGTGTCTGAAAATATAATCTCTTTATTAAACAGAGAGGGTTCCCATTGTATTGCTTTATCTAATACTTCATTATCAAGATGGCCCGAACATTTATTGCGTAGATGATTCATGAAATCAAGTCTTTTACGTAGTTCTTTCATCTTATCAGATAAATATTTATTACCTTTTGTATATTTACTAAAGCATTTCAAAGATCCTTCCAGTATACTATATGGTATAAATGCATTTTTTAATTGGCGAAAACACTCAATTGTGTTGTTCTGTTTTGCTGCTTGTGAATAAGCATTGCCGTTTTTTACAATATCAGCACTTATTATCATTATGCTAATATAATCTCGTTTTAATTCATCTTGTGTCATACATAGTTTGAATTAAATGTTTAACAATTTCTCATCGCAGTTTGATTTACGGTCTCTAAAATTCCAGAGACCATAAATCAAAGTAAATATTGTATAGGTGTTATATTATTTTAATTTCATCATCTTCTTATAATGCTCAGAATATCCACTTTCTTCAAAGATCATTCTTAATGCTTCGTGGAAAATTGTGTAATCAAACTCCTTAAAATCATAAATGTTCTGTCCTAGAGAATGAGATTCCCTATTTATATATCTTAAAAAAGCTTGGTACTTTAATTGCTGGAATTTGGCACTTGTAAAAACATTGTTCAAATCTTTCTTCTCAACGAAGTTGAAAAAGTATTCAATGATATTTCTCATACAATTTGCAATTAAAGCAGGATTAGTTTCAGGGTCTCTTATTGCCATCCAGTATGCTTGATAATCACTTTGTATATGTTCATAGTGCATATTTTGAATTTTGCTTCCAGTTTTAGATTTAGAAATTCTGAATAATGACTGACTTGTATGTCTTTTATTTTCATCCATTTCTGTCATTTCATAAAAGAAATAAAGGCTATGGGTAAGAATAAATACTTGTTCGAATTTAGATTCAATAGTATATCCCGTCTTAGATAATTCATCCTTTTTATATTTAGGGTATAATATTGATCTTAGTATCCTACCAATATTAAATATATATAAATTAGACAAACTAGAAATAGGATCATCAATAACAATAATACGTTTTTTAGGAGAAAGCTCTTTATTTAAGACACCTTGGCATGATTCTAGAAAATATAAGATGCTGATAATAGTTCGTTCTCCTTCACTTAAAGTCTTAAAAATAGGCGCATCATCATCACCTCTTATAATCCGATATAATCCATCCTCGCCATATTTGTCAATTTTAAAATCAGTGATACCCATATCAACTAACATTCCATTGATGTGAGAGATGGAGCTATCGATATTTATAATATTATTCTGTTCTGTTGCTATTATTTTTCGTTGTTCTTCAATTTGGGAGTTTAAGCTATTTACCTGTTCATCTATTTTGTCTATTTTTTTATTAAAATCATTTGTTTGATTAGTAAATTCAATAATACTTTGATCATAGTCATAACGAATCTTATTCCAGAATCTTTGTTTTAGTCCATTTATTTCTGAATCAACGCTTAATATTTTTTTATTAAAGATATCAATTGTTTCATTGGCACTGTTGATTATTTCATTTATCTTATTTAAATATTCAACAGTGCTATCAAGTTTAATAATTACGCTCGGATTTTTATATTTCTCATCAATTTTTCTAATATTAGATTCTATTGTATTTTTTAATAAAGTGTATGTATTATTGTAGTCTTCTTTAAAATCACTTAAAAAATCGATTTGTGAAAAAATATCGATTACAGGTAACTGTTCAAACGCTTGTTTATACCTATCCCTCATGACTATTATTTCATTCAAGGCATTTTCATAGTCTTTATTAAAGTAAGATTTTAATTCAGAAATTATATTATCATTACCATATGCTCTTTGACAAAACGGGCATATTTCTGGAGAATCTAATTCTAATCCAGCTTTTACCCAATCTGAATTATGTAACTGATCGATCAATTTTGCAACCCTACTGTTAGGATTTCCTGTTATAACTTCTTTAAATAAATGTTGATTTTCAATAGATTGAGCGATAAAATCAAATTCAGGAATTTTAGGAATAACAGCTCCTCTATATTGATTTAGTTGGACTATTTCCTTTTTTATCTGATCGATATTTTCTGCTGAAGCATTAGGTAACAGATTAATACTTATCACATGATAAAATAAGGTTTCTTTACTTCCTTTTAAACCTGAAAAACAAAAATCAAGGACTCTATCTCCTCCAGTATATTGTGTCTTTATTTTCCAGATAAGATCAATATATCTACTTTTAGTGTTTTTATAAGCTAATTCTTTTGTTTCTTTTTCATCTTTAGGTTTTTGATTTTCTGCATATAATTTTTGAAGAATTGTATTGGCTGAATCAATTTTTTTTCGTGCTTCAACATTTTCTTTTGACAAAGAAAATACTCCTTTTTGATAGTCACTGTTATAAAATACTTCCTCTACATAGTTTTCATTATACACAAATATTTCTTCTTCATCATCATTTATTACTGGCTCAATAGAGCATTTTATATATTCTGCATTTGCTCTTTTCCTTAGATATTCAGAAAAAGTGCTTTTTCCTGAGCCATTAATACCATATATTAAATTTATATTTTTATCTGTTTCTAAAATAGCTTCATTTTTATAACTAGCTACTCCACTGATTGTTATTTTATTTATCATACTTGTTATGAATTTATTAATCCAACAGCTTCTCGCAATAGGTTTTATTTACAACCCTATCCCTCATCAGTTTCATGTCTGTAAAATTTCTACTGATGTTTTGAATGATTTCAAAATAATTGTCTGATCCATCTTTTTTTATGTAGTAGAATGGTTTTATAGATAAGCAATTTTTATGTTCAAACAATGTATTTAATAGGGTTCTGTCTGAATTTCCACAAGAGTGCCCCATAATATATACTTGATAAGGAGCTGAATCAATGAAAGCTAACATTTTACGATAGTTGTCTGCCTCTAGATATTTTATGGATTTGATATTGTGCAAGTAATCGTTATTATTAAGCTTTACAAGTTTATTATATCTATCATCTAATTCATCTCCATAACCAAAAATGATGCTGTCATGGTCTTTCAAATTTCCATGAATATGATTGATTATAAATTTATCTTTATAATTAGGACACTGTGGAATATATAAATCAGCCGTATTAGTATAATTGAAATTCAGGAACATCAATCTGTTTGGATATAACATAGCATCAGGAACAATATCATTATCTATAGCATTTTCAATAATAGAACTGCTTGCTGTTCCGTATTCTTCCATCTGATTGATGCATTCCCTTATGAATTCTGATGTACGACTATCATCCTCATCGGGATTAAGGACATCTTGTATTGAAAGTGCAGATTCATTTATTAAATGTTGCTCATCTAAAGTCGATCTCGCTTGTACGAAATCAATTAATTGGTGCCGCGCGTTGATTGCAATATCACGTGTCTTTATAGGAGCCAAGATTTTATCTTGTAATTTATATTTAATTATAGACGTTGTAATTTCTTTCTGCTGAATTTCGTTTAAATATTCTATCAAATTAGATTTAATAAATTCAAACTCTTCATTAATTTTCTCAGGAGTTTCAAAATACTCCTCATTTAATGCAGCGTAATATTCATTCTCAATGTCAACCCAACCTTTTAATTCTACAGATTGACAAATTCTTTTCATAAAAGTTGAATAATGAATCGAGAATTGTTTTTCATCACTCTTTACATATTCATAAAACTCTCGACCGGATGGAAGGTTTATGGGATTGAGTATACTCCATAAAAATGCAAACCAAGTATTTTGATTATCGTTTAATATAAATGTGCATAAATGGTCTGAATAAGTCCTATTATGACACATTCTTAAATGATGAAAATATTTGTCCCAATACCAATTGATAAAATCAGCATACCGTGTAGCCAATCCATGAGCTAAATCGAACCCATTACCTACAAGAATAATTCTATTTATCGCATTCATTTGATTGTCTTTTATTTCAATTGCTTTCTAAAGACTGAATCCAGCGTAATTCCGTCTTTATCTTTCCATTCATTCCACCCATTTGTTGGTCTCCCGAGACAAAACATTGCAGCAGTACTAGGACTGGAAAAAGTTAGATTGGATGTTAAGACATAATGACCATTATTCAGTACTCCATATTCTTTTATCTTCTTATCCCTTTTTTCTGTCCAACGGAAAGAAGGCACACTATCACTGGCAACAATGCTACCATTTAATACAGTGAATCCTGCCGAGTTATAATATCCTTTTGCATCGCACCCGCGTCCTTTCGTGTAGAATAAATGCTCTTCCTTGGGTTGTGTTATATCGAAAATATTGCACCCTATAAAAGAGGCCAGGAACTTAACATCCTCGAAAAATTCGTCCATAGCGTCTCTCTGATGTTCAGGCAAATTGGGAGCTTTGGGTATTTGCTTGTTTTCGCTGAGAACAAACGTATTTGCCTTTTTTGCCTCGGCAATGGCTTTATGCTCCAAATATTGTACGTCTGCTTTCGTCATGTCTTCATCCTTTGAAACGAAGATGAGAGCCTTGTGCCAAAACTCCTTTTTGCTGTCGTGGTCTTTCACACGTTCTTTGAAGTTCTCTGTTTCTCCAATATAGGCCTGTGGCTTAGTCGCTTCATCTTCACCTATTAGAATGTAAAACGCAGGCTTCTGTAGCTTTTCCTGTTCGTTCAAGTATGACAAGTTGGAACGTGGCACTACAAACATCTGGCATATTTTGTTGCTGATAAAGGAGTATTGCGTACCTTTCGGATCGCTGTCAATAAGATATGTGGTAACTGTTTTGCCCATAATTATTTTAACCTAATTTCATCAATTAAATCAAAGATAGCAGAAAAGTTATTAAAGTCTCCGTCATCAAATGATGCGCAATTTGCTGCTAAAATGGTTTTTGACTTATTCTTAATATCATCTGCAACTTTATCTATGGATAGACCACTATAATATCCATGTTTTTGCTTAACGGCCTGCTCTACCGCTTCTTGGTATTTTTCTGATGGGTAACAGTTTTCTATAGTAAACGGCTCTTTTGGATTGTATCCATTTGTTTTGGGTAGCAGAAAGGCATAAAAATTAGTTGAGGCAATTCCATCTTTATACTTTACATGCTTAATTTTTCCATTATTATCATCTTTTTCGAAGCCATTGGTAATATCACCCGTACCAGCTTTATCATTGTCAAAAATGCCAATGAATTTCTTATTCCACTTTATTTCCGAGCAAGATAAACCGATTAAAACTTCTCTGATATGTTCAGAACTATTCATTGAAAAAATATCCAAGTCTAAATCAGGATACCTTGACTGTAATCGTTTATATGCCTCTTCAATATGCGTTTTATCTGTTTGTCCTTCTACCAAGACTGTAATAGGTTTATTAGATGTAATAAAAGCATTTTGTTGATCAAGGTTCCATAGATTATTGGTTAAATCTGCAACCAACTTACATTTATCTTTATCGGCACATACCATGTAGCCGTTAGAGTCCATACCTAAGCTTAAGATATGCTTGATATCAACGCTTGCGGCCATGGATGGCGAATGAGTTGTTAAAATTACATGTCGATTATTTGTGTATTGCTGGATAACCTCTAACAGTTTAATCTTGTTTATTACATGGATATGTGCATCCGGCTCATCTAACAGATATAACGTATTTTCAGACCCCGTATATTCTAATGCGGCTTTAATTAATAACAATTTCTTTTGACCTTCACTCAGATCCTTTGTTGTTAAACCTCCATTGAAATGAATTGTAATGGACTCTAATATTTTTGAACCAGTAGGTGTAAAAGCAAGATATAAATACATAAATAGCATGTCGATATTTATATACTGCTTTTCTATAAATACTTTAAAAGTGTCCAAAGAAAAATTAGCTGTCTGATTTAATGAATCGATAAATGCTAAAACTGGACTGTCTTTATAATTTCCATAATTTGAAGAGTTTACAGAAAATTGGATATTCTCAACAGTTGTAATACCTAATATTTCTTTTACGAAAGCCTTATTATCATCCGAGTCTGAACATAATATAGATAACAGAGCTATATCCCAATAATACTTATTTAAATACAGCATTGAAGGCCAAGATGTAGTCCTGGCCTGTTTATTTATATCTTTAATATATTTAGAATATGACGGTAAATAGTATTTTTCCCACATGCGTTGTTCTTCTCCGCTATATATTGCTATTATTCGTTTCGGAAGTGATTGAGTCGTTATTGGCTGGGAAAGTTTTTCATCCTTATATTCTATATTAGCTATAGAACCATCATACATTTTATAGTTTATCGTAAATTCTGTTTCAAATTCTTTGTTTTGTTGATATAGATTTCTAAAAATGGAACTAATACATTCCAATATATTACTCTTTCCGCACCCATTGTTACCGATTAAAAGAGTTAAGCCATTATGGAAACTTAAGTCAAAGGTTTGCTCCTTAATATTCTTAAAATCTTTTATATATAAACTTTGAATATGCATGATAATATCGTATTATATGGTTAATAATTTACAATCCGCCCCAAATTACGGGGTTCGTTAATAGATTGGCAACAATATTTGATGCCACATCAGCTCCAAATGATTTCAATTTTTCAATAATTCCCGGACGAGCCTTCTGTAGATTGTTGTCTGCGTCAGCTACCACAGCTTTTAATTCTTTGATTTGACGTCCCGTAAGATCGTCTTTAATAGCTTCAAGGAACAATTCTACAGTAAACGATTGTTGTTGGTTTTGCGTTTGACTATTGGAATTATTAATATTTGTTGTAATATGGATTGGACCTCGTTCATGGTCTTGTTTTTTAGGCGAGGGTTTAATACGAGAAATTGCAATCGGTAATACGGCAAATGCTTCCAAAATTGCCAACAACTTTGCCTGTTGATTTGGCCATATATCTTGCTTACTTATTTGTTCAAAGTCTGCAATGTGTTTATCATCCGGGTAATTTATTTCTATAAATCTTTTGGCTTTTTCAAGCCACTTATAATATAAATCCATATCTGGATAGTCATAGTATGGCAACATAGCATCATGATATTGCAAAGTAGGAATTCTGTTCTTTTGTTCTGTTATCAGATTCTGTATAGTTATATCTTCCATATTTACTCAAATATTTGAAATTCAAAATTTGTCAAAGCCTGTACTTTATATGAAGCAGCTGCTAATTGTAAACTTTTAATCTCTGTTTTATTATATTCAATTTGCTCAACAATACCTTCTTGTATACTAATTGGAGGAAGAGGAATTTGTATATTCATGAATATTTTTTCATTGATTCTAGGCATCCGTGCGCCACTAACTAAATCACTTATTTGGGTTTGAACAATATCAGACCCTAGTACAAATTCAAAATATCGAGGATGTATACTGCTCTTAATGCTAAATACAAACAATTCAGATGAGCATATGATATCTTTTACATTGGTATTATTGTACCAATACTTATTCAGATATGGTCTCAACTTACCGTAAATAAAATATCCTTTAGGAACCGAAATAGTTTGACTTTTTATTTGTGCACCATTGACAACCGGCATATCAATCAATTCTCCAGCAGATTTTTCGATATTTTCCATACCTATATAGTAGAACTCTTTTGCTGGATATTTGTTTGTCTCGGTTCTTAATGAATGGCCAAACTCATCTGTCATAAATTGATCAACACAATCTGCTATTCGCACTAAATTATATAAAGATTTAACGTGAGCATCATTCTGAAGGAATGAGAGATCCCATCGATCCAGTTCAGCAAATGATACAAACGACAAGCCTTTTGATAAGTTTGATTTTACAATCTTAACACCTAGACTATCAAGAATAATTTTATTAATATTATTTTGTTTAAGTTCCGCATTAACTCCGGCATTCTCGGAGAGTGTTAATTGCTCATTGTACTCCTCCACCAACTTATTTTGTTCGGCTAATAAGGGAAGAGGAATTTGAATATTTAGAAACTTATTTTCATCGACACGTTGGCGATTGGTTGTACCGCTACTGCAACTTTGACAAAAATCTATAAACTGTTTTGTTGTGCTTACCAAAACTAGATATTGAGGATTAATCTTGGTCGTATCTATATCATATGCTAAAAAATCCTGAGTGACTATAGCACCATCCAGATTTTCAGGGATAATACCCATCGCCCCGTTTCTGGCATCTATTTTTGATAAAATAAATTGGCCAGCAGAAACCCGAAACTGTTTTTTCGTCCCAATCTCGGTTCCTTTAACTTCATCACGCAGGATGACACCTCCGTTGCGGATGCGAATTGTTACCCGTTGGTATGTAATTTTATCTTGAACTGTGATTGCTGTCTTGTTACGAGTAAGAAACTCTTTGATCTGAACCAGCGGATATTTGGTGTTGAATCGGATTTTGGAGTCATTCAGATACTGCACACTCCAGTTGTAAAGCTGCGAGAACTTTACAAAATCCAAATACTTGTATGTGCTTTTATTCTTTAACATAAATCTTTCGTTTTTCCGTCTTGATCGATCCGAACTACTTTATTATCGACTATTTCATAGTGAAATTTCAACTTATTCGCAGTCCACATATGATGCTCCTTACGATAAGGTGTGAACTCTTTGAGTAAATCGATTAATTGATTCTCGCATTCGGCACCTGTTGTCGTGATGCCTGCTTTTTCAACTTGGGCAATGGGGATGGTATAATCAAATTTCTCTTTGACAATCGCCCATATTTCGGATGCAATCTTTGTCTCTAACACACGTCTTTCAGCCCGCTTTGCCTTTTTCTCTACAGAAGAATTTCTCCGTTCTGCCAGGAATGAATTAATCTCATCGAGTTGTGATTGATACTTGGTTTCTATCTCTTTGGTTGCCGCTTGTTTAATCGCATCGAACTGGGCCCGTTCCTCTGCCGTGAACTTCTTGAAGAACAGTAGACTGGGTTTTACTGTAGCCCCCGAGGCCATGAATACGTCCTGGGGAATAGAGGCTATCAGTATTATTTTTGCCATACCCTCGAACAGTTCGCGTACAGTTTGTAAATTGGTATTATTGAGAACACCTTCCGGCAATACAATTCCCAAACGTCCGCCCGGTTTGAGCAAACGGATACAGCGCTCAATAAATAATACTTCGGTCAAACCACTTAGTTTCCCGACTGTATATAAATCCAGTACAGAATCCCCAATGTGGTCATTGATCTGACTCAAGGCCTGTTGATATACCTCTTTGCCATATTTCTTCTCGTATGCGGCGATCTTCTGTGTATCGGTTTCCACATCGGCTTCAGTTATTTTCAGCGATTTTTCTACGCGAGAACCGAATGGCGGATTGGTTAGAATCACATCGAACCGATTTTCAAAAACACCGTTGACATTTAACAGTCCGTCGTGGTGATGAACGCCTCCGTGTCCATCTCCGTGCATAATCATATTCATCTTTGCGGTTCGCGCCATACGAGGGTTGGCGTCCGTACCATAAATGCAGTTGCTGGACAAGTTTTGTAAACGACTGTTTAAATTACCGGTGTCGAGTTCTTTATTAAGGGCTGCAAAATAGTTATTGACTCGTTCGTCAATATTTGATTTCTGTTTCTCAGACAACGATTCATAGTTTTCATTAAAGAGCTCGGCCTTGATTCGTTCTTTAACCTTTTGTACATCAATTTCGATTTTTTCGCGTACATACTCAAAGACTTTAATCAAGAAACCTCCACTACCACAACAAGGATCACAGATAATTTCGCCTTCTTCAGGATCAAGCAACTCTACCATAAAATCAACTATAGTACGAGGTGTAAAAAATTGCCCCAGTTCTCCACGGAAAGTTTTACCTAAGAATTTTTCGAAGGCAATGCCCTTCACATCATCTGCTGTACGGGAGAGATTATAGACCTCAAGTTCTTCGACAATAGCTTCAAAACTTGCCTCTTTAATCTTTATTGTATCATTATCTTCGAATAAACCATCTTTTGCATAATCCTCTTTTGTCCGCTCAAATAATTGCTGATAAAATGGCAGACTTAGTTTTGACTTGGTCTTATCATAAGCTTCCCGCAGTTTCGTAAACTCTTCCTTTGAGAAAATCTGAGTCCCTGTATTATCGCGTTCGTATCGAATTTTAATAAAGAGAACCTTACTGATTTCATCAAAGGCAGCTTCCGGCGACAATTTATCGTTATTGCGTATGATATTATGGCACTTGGTAAGTACCTTACTAAATTCTTCGCGTGTAAATGCTTTTGTCTGACTCAATAATTCCTTGATCTTTTTTGCATTAGTCAGATCTTCGGCCTTTGGAATATCAACAATTTCTTCAAGCCGTTTGGGTATTTTCCCTTTTACAACTTTGAAAATACGCGTTTCCTTCAGGTTTGTAGTAACAAAGAAATCCGCTCCTGCCCAAGATGCGTAATTATATCCTTGATAATAATCTTCTTCTTGAATTGTGATATGTTCAGCTTTACATTCTACAACGATTGCAGCAGAAGCTTCCTCTTTTTTATCAGATTCAGATTTCCATACTACAATATCTGCACGAGCTTTACCCTGTCCTCGGTGAGAGTTGCTTACTTGGACTTCCTGCGCCATTTGCTCAAGCGAATATCCATAGACATTGACAAGTCGACAGATGTATTCCTGACGAACTCTTTCTTCAGGTGTTAGAACCAATTCTTTATTTTTCAGAGGGGCAAATATTTTGTTGCCGTTAATCTGGAGTTCCATATATGTTATTTTGTACTTTTTATTAATTCTTTAGGATCTACTTGGAGGATGCGAGCAATTTCGAATAATACGTCCAAACTAGGTTGTCGCCTGTTGCAAACATAAGAATTGACAATACAAAAACTTTTTCCGAGTTTTTCTGCCAACCAGATCTGTTTGATGCCTTTTTCTTCAAGCACCTCTTTTATTCGGTTCATAGTTTTATCCATTTTATAGTTTTATTTTTTACAGAAGAAATCAATGGCTAAATCAACTATCGTTTCTGAAATAGTTAAATTTCGCTTATCTTGATTATTCTTCAATGTTGGTTTTACTATAGAAGCGATGAAATTTGCGATTAAATGTAGTTGCTTGTTGATAGGTTTATCTTCTGGCTTATTATTCAATATTGCGTCAATATCTTGTAGCGTTGTTATGATTGTTTTCTTCTCTGAAAATTTTTCATTATTGGGTTCTATTATTTCCGCAATGTTTATCGCATACTTAGATAAAGAAAGTAGGTCTGATACTTTCAATTGGTTCCCATTGGAATTCTGATATACTATTTCTTCCTTAAGGAATGTATACTGAGGACGATAAAGAATACTTTGTGCATATGTATATACTTTTCGCTGATTAAGTTCTTCTAGTAATGCATTAAGACATCCTTCAACATTTAATCTTAATTCTATTGGTCGTAATAACTGAATAGGAACGGATAGTTCTGGATTAAGCCCGTTTAAGTAAAACACTTTTTTACTTTTATCCATAATCTTGTTAGATATATGGGGTATATCTAATTTATTTGCTTTAATAAAAGCATTTATCATATTATCTTTATTGCCGAAAAGGTATGCTTGTTGTAAGCTATAGTATGTTTCCTCTAATTGTTGGATTTCATTTCTTGAGTTGTCCTCTATATTTGCTATTTTCATATATTTATGATACTTATTTTTACAAATATATAAAATATAATGCAATATAAGAAGAAAAAGGAGAGGAAAATCCTCTCCTTAATAAAAATTCCACGTTACACCTCCAACTCCTTCAACGGCAACCCATAATTATATTGTCTAAAAAATCCTCTGTGGATAAGTTTCAAACCAAGGGTCTAATAACACTTGTAGTCATCATCCTCGGTGCAGAGGTATTTATAACCATAGCGCGAGGCGTACTCCTTGAAGAAGCGGACAAGGACTTTTGATAACTTTACCTATCATTCTTGATTTGTTTTATGAGTTGTGAAATCTGTTGGACGGCAGTCCGGCACTTATCGGCCACACGATAAAAACCTATGCCACACATTGAAGAAAATAGGGTAAAAGAGTGTATGTAGCATAGACACAGATATGATTACGCCTATACAAAAATACTTCGACACGTAGCTGTCGAGGTAAATTTAACTATATTTTAAGGAATATACAGGAGTTTGTTTTTGAAAAGTGATTTGATTATATCAACTCTTCTTTCTAAAGAATAAAAGGCTACTGGAAACCAGTAGCCTTTATATCTAAATTCGCTTGAAAACAGACAATTATTTGCCCACACAAAAGTGCTTAAAAATATTCCCCAGCACCTCATCCGTCTCAATCGTTCCGCCCACGATTTCTCCCAAGTGATAAAGACATTCGCGAAGGTCTTGTGAAACTAGGTCACCGGAAAGTTGCATGGCCAGTCCGTCTTGTACGCGGTGGATAGCTTCCAGCGCACGGCTTAGTGCTTCGTAATGGCGGATATTACTTACCACCACATCGTTCTGCGACAGGTCGGGCAGGGCAGCGAAGTCCACTAACTGCTTCTGAAGCTGGGAAAGTCCCTCTTTCTGCTTGGCCGAAAGGGAAAGCACGCAAGCATCCTCCGGCAAGTCGGGGAGAGCTGCTTTCAGGCGAGCGAGTTGTTCATCTGCTGAAGAATCTGCCAGTGAAAACAAATCTGCTTTGTTAAAGACAATCACCAGATGCTTGCCTTCGCAGCGTGGCAGAATCTTGTCGGCCAACTGACGGTATTGTTCTTCGGCACAAGTGGCATCAATAACCCAAAGCACGATGTCGGCCTGATCCAGCTTCTGGAAGCTTCGTTCGATACCTAAACTTTCAATCGTATCGGTTGTTTCGCGAATACCGGCGGTATCGATAAAGCGGAAAGTGATACCTCCCAAGTTCATAGTGTCTTCAATGACGTCGCGGGTGGTGCCGTGGATGTCGCTCACGATGGCACGTTCTTCGTTCAGGAGGGCATTCAGCAGGGTGGACTTACCGGCATTTGTTTCGCCGACGATAGCCACGGGCACTCCGTTTTTCAGGGCATTGCCCACGCTGAACGTATCTACCAGGTGATGGATAACCTGCTCAATCTGACGGGCGATGTCTTCCAGTTCCGAACGGTCGGCAAACTCCAGTTCCTCGTGGTCGCTGAAATCGAGTTCCAGTTCCATGAGGGAAGTGAGGTGGAGCAGTTTGTCGCGCAGGATAGCCAGTTCACGACTGAATCCGCCACGCATCTGGTTCATGGCCATGCGGTGGGTAGCGGCAGAGGTGGATGCAATGAGGTCGGCCACGGCTTCGGCCTGGCTCAGGTCCATCTTACCGTTCAGAAAGGCACGCTGAGTATATTCACCCGGTCCGGCGGCACGGCATCCCTGGCGGATGAGAAGTTGCATCACTTGCTGAAGGATGTAGCTTGAGCCGTGGCAGGAGATTTCCGTGGAATCCTGACCAGTGTAAGAGTGGGGGGCACGGAAAAGGCTGACCAGCACTTCGTCGATGATTTCTCCTTCGGGCGTGAGGATATGGCCGAAGGTGAGGGTATAAGGTGCGCGTTCGGCTAATGGTTTGCCGGAAACGGGCTTAAAGACGCGGTCGGTGAGGGTGATGGCTTCCGGCCCCGACACGCGGATGGTGCCGATGGCTCCGCCCTGAGCGGTGGCAATGGCACAGATGGTATCTTCAGTTTGTAATATGTTCACGTGTATATGTCTTTTTAAAATCCTTGCAAAGATACGGTTTTCGGGTTACATCCGGAAGTGGAGCCTGCAGATTTATGCGAACTGGTAGAGGGTTTTCACCAGCAGGTCGACTACTTTTTCGAGGTATTCACGGTCGGTTTCGTCGAATGTGGCCAGTTGGTCGCTGTCGATGTCGAGCACGCCCCGCACTTCTCCTGCGGCTATCATCGGCACGACGATTTCGGAACGGGAGAGGGAACTGCAGGCAATGTGGCCGGGGAATTGGTCTACATCGGGCACGAGCTGGGTACAGGCTTCAGCCCAGGCGGTGCCGCATACGCCGCGTCCTTTCTTGATGCGGTAGCAGGCCACGCTACCCTGAAACGGGCCAAGGTGGAGCTCGCCTTCGTGTACGAGGTAGAAGCCTACCCAGAAGAATCCGAAGGCTTCTTTCAGGGCGGCACTGGTGTTGGCCAGTACGCTGATTTCGTTTTTCTCGCCTTCAATCAGAGGGGCAAACTGTTCGAGGAACTGAGCGTATCGCTGACGCTTGTCGGTAAGGGTGGATTTAAAACTTGCTTCCATGTGAGTGAATTTTCAGATATAAAAACAGGTCCTCTTCCGAAGAAGAGAACCTGCTGATTCATAATACGTTTGTTAAATTCTTTCGAGTACGACTTTAATCAGGTCGTCAATCTTGTTCTTGTATCCGGTGTTAGCTTCCTTGGCTACGCGGTTCGCAATGACCATGCAAACGGTGGTAGCTTTATGGCCTTGCAGACGTGCCAGTCCGGCCAGTGCGGAACTTTCCATCTCGAAGTTGGTGATGCGGTGTCCCTGATACTCGAAGCTCTCGATTTTCTCGTTCTGGTGCGGGTCGGCCAGTGGAATACGGAGCTGGCGTCCTTGCGGACCGAAGAAACCGCCACAGGCTACTGTTACACCACGTACCATGTCTGTACCGGCGATACGGTCTACCAGTTCTTCGTTGGCATGAATCACGTAGGGAGCCGGTGCACAGAGATTGCCCGTCCAGCCTAAGTGATTGAGCAGGGCACGTTCCATGGGCAGGTCGCACACCGCGTTACGTCCTTCGTAGAAGTTCAGAAGCCCGTCGAATCCTACGGAGATAGCGGAACAGATGTAGGTGCCTACAGGCGTATAAGGTTGCAAACCGCCGCAGGTACCGATACGCACAATTTCCAACTGACGGAAGGTTTCGTTTTCTTCACGGGTCTGGAAATTGATGTTGGCCAGTGCGTCGAGTTCATTCATTACGATGTCTACGTTGTCGCATCCGATACCGGTAGAGGTTACCGTGATGCGTTTGCCCTGATAGGTACCGGTCACGGTACGGAACTCACGGCTTTCCACTTCGCATTCTTTGGTGTCGAAATGAGAAGCTACGAGAGCTACACGTCCGGGGTCGCCTACCAGGATGACTTTATCTGCCAGGTGTTCCGGTTTCACGTGGAGGTGAAACACCGAACCATCTTCATTGATGATCAGTTCTGAAGGTGGAAAATACTTTTTCATACGCATTTGTTTTTAGTTAGCAAGTTAAGTGTTTTGTTTCTGTCTTTTTATTTGCCTATGGGTTCATGTCCGGCCGGGTGTGAATCAGGGCGGGCAATGCTGCTTCGCATGTCGGTGTCGGCCTGAATATTCTTCATCCGGTAGTAGTCCATGATACCGAGGTTGCCGCTGCGGAAGGCTTCTGCCATGGCTTTAGGCACTTCTGCTTCGGCTTGAATCACGTTGGCACGAGCTTCTTCCGCTTTGGCTTTCATTTCCTGTTCCAGGGCAACAGCCATGGCGCGACGTTCCTCAGCCTTTGCCTGAGCGATGTTCTTATCAGCGTTGGCCTGATCAATCTGCAAGGATGCTCCGATGTTACGGCCTATATCGATGTCGGCAATATCAATGGAAAGAATTTCGAAGGCAGTACCGGCATCCAGTCCCTTACGCAACACAAGTTTGGAGATGGAGTCGGGATTCTCGAGTACTGATTTGTGGTTTTCGGAGGAGCCGATGGAAGAGACGATACCTTCGCCTACTCGGGCCAGCACGGTGTCTTCACCGGCACCACCTACCAGCTGGCGGATATTGGCGCGTACGGTTACACGAGCTTTGGCTATCAACTGGATACCGTCTTTGGCTACAGCGGTCACAGGAGGGGTGTCAATTACTTTCGGGTTGACCGACATCTGTACGGCTTCGAACACGTCACGTCCGGCCAGGTCGATTCCGGTAGCCATCTGGAAGGACAGGTCGATATTGGCTTTTGATGCCGATACCAGCGCATGTACCACCTTTTCCACGTGTCCGCCGGCCATGTAATGAGCTTCTAATTCGTCGCGTGTAATGGTACTCAGTCCGGCCTTGTGGGCTTCAATCATGGCAGGTACGATGACGTAAGGCGGCACGTTACGGATACGCATCAGGAACAATTGGATGAGCGAAATCTTTACACCCGACACCTTGGCCGAAAGCCAGAGAAAGAAAGGTACGTAGTGAAAGAATATGACCAGAAAGATGATGACACCTCCGGCCAGTATAAACGGAAGATAAGCGGGATTAATCATATAACTTAGATTTAAAAGTGAATACAAAAAGGGAGAAGGGGATTAGGCCTGCTTCACGTAAACAGTAGTTTCGTTGATACGGACAATTTCTATCGGCGTTTTTTCGTCGATGAATCCGTCGGCCGATTGTACCTCGATGATGTGTCCGTTGAAGTCGGCATTACCTATCAGGGTCAGGCGGGTAACACTTATGCCTTTGTCACCTGGTTTCAGGTCCATTCCTTCAAAAGGTAAGGGGCGGTAGTCGAGCGTTTTCTTCAGCGACAGGCGGTCTACGGTCTTAGAGCGCATGAACCACCATGTCACGCCGATGATGCCCAACAGGGAAACTCCTAAGGTAATGAATCCAGCCTCCGAACCGAGCGATGTAAAAGCGGAATAGATGGCATACAGAATGCATACCGCCGACCCGATTCCCGCTATGCTGATGCCGGGAATCAGGAAGACCTCTATGGCAAAAAGTATCAATCCGCCTACGATGAGTGCAATGATAATCAGTGTTTCCATGGTTATGTGAATATTAAGGATTCTTGAGTTTGCGGATTTCCGTGTTCCGGATGTCGAGGGTCAGACGATCTATCTCCTCGCGCAATTCCTTTACCCGTTTTTCCTGGTCCAGTATGCCGGGAGTCAGCTGACCTTTTGTGCTCTGATTACCGGAAGCGTACTTGGCACGTACTCTGTCAAGTGCATCAATCATCGTATCCAAATCCTTTTCCTTCTGCTGGAGCAACTGGAATTTCTTCCGTGCATCGGCCGAACGGAAATCGCCAAGGGTGTGATAGATGGCGTTGTCGTCCACTACGAAACGGAAATCACCTTTCTTCTGGGTTTCATTGCCTCCGTACATCACTTGTGCCAGTTGCTGTTTGGCGATACGTACCTTATCGGCATCGTTCCAGGTGTGACGGATACCGTTCAACATAGCTACGTTGATCAGCAAAGCAGGGTCGGTCGTATCATAGTCGTACACCCGTTTGGAATTGTTGGGGGCAAACACGTACACACAGACTTTCCCTTCCGGCTGATAGCGGTCGGAAGCAAACCAGCCTAAGTCGTTGAAGTCGTCGATGGCATACATGTAATCGTTGAAAGGAGAGTTGAACGGGAATCCCATGTTATCAGGTTTCAGGTAGCTTCCATCCTCTGCATCATAGCGGGTGATGAAAATATCGTATCCGCCTAAGCTGGCTTCACCTTTGGCTGCAAAATACAAGGTAATACCATCGGAGTTCATGAACGGATAGTTCAGGTCGGTGCCCAGGTCTTCCAGTCCTTTAACCTTTTCAGGAACGCTCCAGTCGCCACCTAATGTAGCACTGGTGTACAGCACTTTCTGATTGGTTCCCGGCAAACGGTGAGAGAGGATTTTCTTATCCTTCATTCCATTGGTAAACTCCGTACAGTCACTTTCTCCTGTCAGACCGATTTTTCCGGATTCTTCGTGGATTTTATAAGCTTCAAGGAAATTCGCTTTATCAACTACGAAACTGTCAATAACAGCTACATTCTCTACACCTCTTATCATGCGGGACCCCATGCGGTAATGCTCCATCAAGCTTTCCACTTCAGAAGCATCACGATTTTTTCTTTCCAGCCAGTAGATATGTTCATCCAGATTCTCAATGGCTTCGTCGAAACGGTAGAGGTCGGCATACGCTTTACTCAGGTAAAGATAACCGTTGATTACCTTACGTTCGGCACTCTTCTCCAGATAAGGAAGTGATTCCTGCAGTTCGCCTGTCTCGTAACAGCATGCACCATACCAGAAATTGTAATTGGCATTCGAAGGAGACTGTTTCACCAAGCGCTTGAACACGGGTTTAGCCTTATCGAATTCTTTATTGTTGAACCATTTCTGGGCCTGGCTTAAGCTTTGGGCAGAAGTTCCTCCTGCGCAACAAAGAGCCAGCAGAGGAAGCAAATATCTTTTTTTCATCGTTTCTGTGTCTAAAAGTTTCTCAAATGTAGAAATATTCTTGGAATTATGCCATTTTCTGTTCTGCTATTTTTCATTCAGGCAGAACTTTTGTGTGTTTATTTTTGCGAATGTAGTAAATAATGTGCTATTGTCAAAGCGTACGCTCCGGCTGACTTGATAAAAATCTGTAACGAGGACCTGTGGTTCGAGCGTTTTTTCGTAAATTCGTCGCCGTTTTAACAACATACGATATGGGAAAAATGACAGAAGAAGACCGCCTGATGCGTCGCATCAACCAGCGGTTTATGAAAGGAGTGATGAATTACAAACTGATAGAGGAGGGGGACCGCATTCTGGTGGGCCTTTCGGGAGGAAAGGATTCGCTGGCCTTGTTGGAGTTGCTGGCCCGGCGTTCGCGCATCTACAAGCCGAAGTTTTCAGTGGTGGCGGCGCACGTGGTGATGAAGAACATTGCATACGAATCCGACCAGACTTACTTGCGCGAATATGCCGAAAGTTTGGGAGTGCCCTACGTATGTTATGAAACGGAGTTCGATCCGTCTACCGATACGCGGAAGTCGCCGTGCTTTCTCTGCTCATGGAACCGACGGAAGGCCCTTTTCACTGTGGCCAAAGAGCAGGGTTGCAACAAAATCGCCTTGGGACATCACATGGACGACATACTGGAAACCCTGCTGATGAACATGACCTTTCAGGGAGCATTCAGCACCATGCCGCCGCACCTGGTGATGCGTAAGTTTGACATGACCATTATCCGCCCCATGTGTCTGGTACACGAAGCCGACCTGAAAGAGATGGCCGCTCTCCGTGGTTTCCGCAAGCAGGTGAAAAACTGCCCGTACGAGAAAGATTCTCACCGTTCGGATATGAAAGAGGTACTGGCACGACTGGAAGCCATGAATCCGGAGGCTCGCTATAGCCTGTGGGGAAGTATGAACAACATCCAGCACGATATGCTTCCGATAGAGGAAGATGACTCACTCAAATAAATGTCAGTCGGCAGAGTGAAGAATCACCTGTTTGCCGGACATGGTGACTTTTCCTTCAGCAATCAGTTCAGACAAGGCACGAGCCAGTGACGGACGTGCCACTCCTAAGATAAAGGCTACTTCCTGCTGGTTGTGGATACCTCCGTGCATTTTCAGGTAGTTCAACAGGCGTGATTTCAAGCTCTGCAAGGCAAACTCGTTCAATTTTCGGCTCAGAAACAGACTCCGATCGGATATCGTGGCGATGAAATTCCGCATCACAGCCGGCTGAACATGCATGAACTCCTCAAAACGTGTCCGGTCCATTATAAGTACCTCACAAAGTTCCGTGGCTTCCACATTCACCGGAAAACGATTCTCCGAGGCATAGATAAAGGCCGGTGCCAGAATGTCGGGTGCCTTAATCCAATCGATGGTAAGCTGCTTGCCCTCGGCATTCTCCATTTGTGTCCTCACATGTCCCTTTATCAGAATAAACAAGGAGCGGCACACGTCACCCTGACGGGCAATGAATTCTCCTTCCTTATATGTACGCAGGCTGTTTGGGGCTTCACGGAGCAACTGATAAAGTGCCTCCGGGTCACAGCCTTCAAACAGGCTCATTCGGCTCAAAATTTCGGTATGCATCTTTCTTTTAACTTTTCTTTGGGTTGCGTGTCACATAGGTGACAGAAATCCCGTACAGGATTCCTCATCTTTGCGCAAACTTAATGAAAAATCAATAATAACCCAAGAAAGAATATGGAAGGAAATATGTTTTGTTACCAGTGTCAGGAAGCAGCTAAAGGCACTGGGTGTGTGTTGCGAGGAGTATGTGGAAAGAAAGATACTACCGCACGCTACATGGATTTGTTACTCTTCGTGGTGCGGGGTGTGTCGGTGGCAGCCGATGCCTTGCGCAGGAAGGGATACGAAGTGGAAGCCGGAACGAATGAGTTTGTCACTGATGCACTTTTCTCTACAATTACCAATGCCAATTTTGACGATGAAAGTATCCTGTCTCGTGTGAGAAAGGGATTGGAACTGCGCGACCGTTTGAAGGCACGTGCCGTGGAAGCAGGTATCGTACTACCGGAAGCAGACGAACTGACATGGAACGGTAAGGAGGAAGAATACCTGTCCAAGTCAGCTTCCGTAGGAGTGTTGAGAGAACCGAACGAGGACCTTCGCTCGTTGAAAGAGCTGTTGATGTACGGACTGAAGGGAATGGCGGCTTACCACGAACATGCCATGCGCCTGGGATTTGCCGACGAGGCCATTCATGCTTTTATGCAATCGGCTTTGGCGCGTATTACCACACAGACAATGGGAGCAGACGAACTGGTGGCTTTGGTACTCGAAGCCGGACAGTACGGAGTGCAGGTAATGGCCTTGCTGGACCGTGCCAATACTACCAGTTACGGTCATCCGGAACTGACGAAGGTAAACATCGGAGTAGGGAAGAATCCGGGTATCCTGATCAGCGGACACGACTTGCACGACCTGGAAGAGCTTTTGCGTCAGACTGAAGGTACGGGAGTAGACGTGTACACGCATAGCGAAATGCTTCCGGGACATTATTATCCGGCTTTCAAGAAATACAAGCATTTTGTAGGGAACTATGGAAATGCCTGGTGGAAGCAACGTGAAGAGTTTACGGCATTCAACGGCCCGATTGTGTTCACCACCAACTGTATCGTGCCGCCACTGGAAAATGCGCCTTATAAGGAACGGATGTTTACGGCTAATTCGACGGGGTATCCCGGATGCAAGCATATTGCCACGGATGCCGAGGGGCACAAGGATTTTTCAGAGGTCATCGCACTGGCCAAACAATGCCAGCCGCCTGTAGAGCTGGAGCAGGGAGAGATTATCGGCGGATTTGCCCATAATCAGGTAATGCAACTAGCTGACAAAGTAGTAGAAGCCGTAAAGAGCGGTGCCATTCGCAAGTTTGTGGTCATGGCTGGATGCGACGGTCGCATGAAGAGCCGCGACTACTATGCCGACTTTGCTCAGGCACTTCCGAAAGATACGGTCATCCTTACGGCTGGTTGCGCGAAGTACCGTTACAACAAGCTTCCGTTAGGTGATATTCAAGGAATTCCCCGTGTGCTTGATGCCGGACAATGTAATGACAGCTACTCACTAGCCGTCATTGCCCTGAAGCTGAAGGAAGTCTTCCAGTTGAACGACATCAACGAGCTCCCCATCGTGTACAACATTGCCTGGTACGAACAGAAGGCGGTCATCGTCCTGCTGGCCCTGTTGAGTCTGGGCGTGAAACATATTCACCTGGGACCTACCTTACCAGCCTTCCTCTCACCAAACGTAGCCAAAGTACTGGTAGAACAGTTCGGCATCGGAGGCATTACTACCCCCGAAGCGGACATGAAACTGTTCGGTATCTGCTGACGGCTTAATACGATTTCTCGTTAGCCAGGTTCCAAGCGTTGAGGAAAGAAGCCTTGGTAATTTCCACCACCTTCTCCCAGTTCAGCTTGTCGGCATGGTCAGAAGGCTGGTGGTAATCCGGATGTCCGTCAGTGTGATACCAGATGATGGGAATGTCGTGTACGGCAAACGAAGCATTGTCGCTTCCTCCCACCGGACGGTCCCACGGGCGGTAATCCGGTTGCAGTTTCAACCCGTAACGAGCAATGTCATTCTTGAGCCACTGGCCCAGTGCCGGATGTGCTTCCGTATAGAAATACACCACGTGTTCGGGCTGTTCCGGCCGATTGTTCCGGCCAATCATATCAAAATTCAGATACCCTTTGATATCCTTTACAAAATCGCAGTGCTGCATGAAGTACTTAGAGCCTAAAAGTCCTTTCTCTTCTCCATCCCAGAATGCGATGATAACGTTGCGCAGGGGCTTTTTGCCACTGGCCTGAAAAGCACGGGCAATCTGCATCACGGCCGATACACCCGACGCATTGTCGTCAGCTCCATTGTAGATTTTATCACCCGCCAGTGTTTCATCAATACCCAGATGGTCGAAATGCGCGCCTACCACTACGTATTCATTGGTCCGTTCTCCCGGAATCATGCCCAACACATTGGCCATACGGAGCGAGCGGTGTGTGCCCTGCTTCAACTGGGCAATGGAATCGGGATGTACCTGCCAGCGGCCTTTCTGCTGCCGTTCCTTGGCACAGGCTTCGAATGGCTGGTAATACGAATCATCATACAGAGGAGCGATACCGGCTTCCTGAAGACAGGAAACCAGGTAGCGGGCTGCCACGCGCGAGCCAATCATGCCGGCTTCACGTCCTTGCAGCGCGTCATCGGCCAGAAAGCCTACAATGGCCTCGGCAGAAGGGCGGTTGATACTCTTCAGACCTTTTTCTACGGCGGTCTGTGCCTGAAGGAAAGATGTACCGCATGAGCCTATCGCCCACACCAGTAGGAGAGAAGTGATTGTCTTTTTCATAATGAGAGCAAAAATAGGCAGAACTTATGAATTTCACAAACTTATCCTAAAAATTGAGATTGATTCCGGCCATCACAGTGGCACGCGGCATGGGATACCCGGCATTGATCTCATATTTCTGTGCCAACAGGTTTTCACCACGTGCCCAGATGTCCAGCCAGCGGTTCACACGGAAGGTAGCACGCAGGTTCCAAAGCACGAAATCTTCGGTCACCACGGGGTCCGTCTGCGTATAAAGTCCGGCAATGTATTGCAGACCCGTAGATACGTTCCACCGTCCTTGCGAGAAACTGGCTCCGGCATAAAGTTTATGTTCCGGAGCGGCGATGACCGGGTTCTTCATGTGAAGATAGCTGTAATTTCCGTCTACCGACCAGTGGCGGTCGATACGGTAGGCAGCCTGTACTTCTACACCCGCATTTTCTATCTCTCCGGAGTTCTGGTTCAGCATACCGCTTCCGTGAGGATTCGGCAACGTCTGGATAAGGTTCTTTCCGTCAATAAAGAACAGATTGACGCCATACTGCAGCCTGCCGTTCATCAATCGCTGTGAGAAAGCCAGTTCATAGTTCCACATAGATTCCGGTTGCAGGTCAGGGTTTTGTGGCGGGAACATGTACATTTCCCGAAGGATAGGGTAGCGGAAGCCTTTTGAGGCCGATGCCTTCAGTTCCATAGCTTGTGGCAGATGAAAAGCCAGACCGACCTGCGGCACCCATTCCGTTCCCACACGCGAATGATGGTCTACCCGAAGTCCGACGTTGAACGTCAGCCACGAACGGATGTCCTGACGCAAGTCCACGTATCCGGCCAGTTCATCTTCCTGCTTGTCCACCAAGTCGGCAGACGTACCCGCATTTTCTCCACTCACATACTCATTCCACGCATGACCTCCGTAGCGGAACCAGTCGAAGCCAAAGGTAATGCGGTTTCCCTCGAAGAATCGGGTACTTTGATAGAGCGAAACACCCATCATGTGGTCGCGGGAGTTGAAGCGGGCATCTTGCGGACCCTCTCCGGCAGAAGGAGTGTATCCGTCGTTAATCCAGTGGCTCCCCCAGTTATAGAAAAAACTCCATGCGCCGGAAGTCTTTTCGTAGCGGTTCTCCATGGCAAAAGAAGTGACTCCGCGCGTAATGCGCTGGTCACCGTCGAGTAACGGGGCAGTTATCGGACCGGGATAGGAGGCATTGAAATGTGTCACGTTTACATCTCCACGCAGGTTCCAGTGTTCGGCCACTTCATATCCCAGCTTGGCATATCCGCCGTACTGTTCAAATCCCATATCAGCCCGATGCCCGTCGGTACGATTGTAGGAGCCCGATACCACGCTCGAGAACCGTCCCTTGCGGACACGGTTGGTCAGTTCCGATTCCAGCGTGTTATAGGACCCGTAACCTGCATGAAGGTGTGTATCTACCCCGTCTTCCTGCATCTTCCGTGTCACAATATTAATTACGCCTCCCATAGCATTCGAGCCGTAAAGTACCGAGGCTGGTCCTCTGAGCACCTCTACGCGCTCGGCCAGAAACGACTGGTAGGCATCGGCTATCGGATGACCGAAAATCCCTGCATATTGTGGATGGCCGTCAATCATGACCATCAGCCGGGCCGTACCTCCACTCAGTCCGCGCAGAGAAATGCCGCCCGCCGCTCCGGTTGACACACCGTACCCCATAATACCTCGCGAAGTGACAAAGAGTCCGGGTACCTGCTCGGTAAGCACGGGCAACAAAGACGGCTGCAAGGCACTTTCTATCTGGGCGCGCCCTACGACCGATACGGTCTGTGAAAGATGTCGCACATCCGTTTCATGGCGTGCGCCAGTCACTACTACCTCATCTATCTGGTGAATCTTACTTGTCAATGAAAGTGTATCTCGTTGTGGCTTCTGGGCCATTCCTGCATGACAGGCCAGGCTGAGCAGTAAAACAAATATCGTTCGTTTTTTCATTCAAGTCATTAATTAAATGTATGCACGTAAAAAGATGCAAAAGTAAAAAATCCTATTAAAAACAAATTGCTCAGAGCCAATATAATTGCCCCTGAGCAAGACCTTATTCTAATTCTTTTTATCAAACTTTTTATTCTGCTAACGAGAGGGTTACGGTTACTTCTCCTTTGCCACCCAGCAAATCCAGCATTTCATTGCGGCTGGACACGCCATCCACCTTTCCCAAGCGGGTAAAGTTCCATGAATTCGTATCGTAATAAATAACAAACGAGTTGCCCTGATACAGAATCAGGTCGCCGGGAGATGTGGTTGTCTGCCGGTCATTTCTTGGCAAGGAAAAGCCTAAAGAGCCCACCTTTTCCATATCTCCGTAATCATCCATACGGATGTCTACACTTCCTTGCGCCAATTGTTTCATCAGCGCCTCTGTAGATGAATTTTTTACTAATGTAGCTGTAAAAGAGCGACCGTTCACGGTCAGTTTAAATGCATTATTTTCCATAGGAGTATCTTCATTTTCATCGTTTTCAGGATATTTATTGGTTTCACTGTCTCCAGCATTCCCCGACTGTTCGGGGGTGTTCGTTTCAGGTGCAGACGGGGTATCGTCCGAAGGATTGCAGGCAAACAGGGTCATGCCGGCAAAAAGCAGAAGCGGGAATAACAAGATTCTCTTCATAAATAAAAATGTAGGTGACAGAAAAGGGAAGAGAGAAAGGTCATCGGCCCCGACAAAAGCGAGAAGCCGATGACGCTGGATAGATTATTGCAGTTTACTATATTCTTCGTCTGAAACCGGTTCCAGCCATTCGTTCGAAGTGTTTTCTCCTTCTACTTCGAATGCCAGGTGTGCAAACCAGCTGTCGGCTGCTGCCCCGTGCCAGTGTTTCACGCCGGCAGGAATATGAATCACCGTGCCCGGCAGAATCTGTCCGGCAGGTTTGCCTTCTTCCTGATACCATCCACGGCCAGCCACTCCGATAAGCATCTGTCCGCCGCCTTTAGTCGCCCGGTGAATATGCCAGTTGTTGCGGCATCCCGGTTCAAAGGTCACATTGAATACCGGCACCTGTTCCTTCGAAACCGGAGCCAGGTAACTCTGACCGATAAAGTATTGTGCAAATGCGGTATTCGGTTCTCCGATTGGGAAAATCATTTCACGCTGGAAAGCTGCCTTTGCCTCTTCTCCGGTTACATCTTCCGCCCAAACTTCCTTAGCCTGACGGAAAGCGGCCCATGCTTTCGGCCATCCGGCATAAAAGGCAATGTGCGTAATGATTTCCGAGATTTCCGTACGGGTGATGCCGTTCTGCTTGGCAGTCTGCAAGTGATAAGTCAGCGAACTGTCGGTAATACCCTGACTGATAAGTGAAGTGATGGTGACCAGACTCCGGTCGCGCAGACCGAGTTTGTCGGTACGGCTCCACACCTCACCGAAAAGTACATCATCATTAAGTTCCGCGAATTTAGGAGCAAAATCTCCCAGCTGATCGCGTCCAGCTGTCTGTTTAATCGTTTCCTGTGCCATAATAGTTGTACTGTTTATTACCCATGCGGCAAGCGCAAGGACCATTTGTATTTTCATAATGGTATGAGTTATTGGTTTGTCTTCTTTTTCAATGGCAAAGTTAACCGATTAATATGGAGAGAATGTATACCATTTACAGATGTTTATACCCGAATTGTGGAAAGTGTTTTCAGGTATTGTATAATATTTGCCTATAGAAACAGCCATTCCCGAAATGATAGCCTATCTGTTTTTCAGCTTCCTCTGTTCCTTTTCAAAATTCTCTAAAAAATGAATTTCTACAGGCGAAAGACTATAAGCTGTTCTTTCCTTGAACTTATCGTATTCCATATCCGCTTTCTGCTTTGCCAATTCAGCAGAAATTTTTCCGGCATGGCTTAACAGCTCTTTTCCAGAAAGCTTTAGAAAATCGTCCAGCTTTTGAATCCAGTCCTTCATATACATGGGCTTGTGCGATTTGGCCTGAAGTTCGGCAAAATCCAAATACAGACTGACGATTCGGTTGAGCGTATCCAGCTCATCGGAAGAAAGATAGTTCTTCGCTATTTCTGCATCCGTACGTTTAGGCAATGCTCCCGTCCATGAAGTCAATCCCATAAAATCTTTTTCAGCGTTAGCACGCTCGTATATAATTTCGGCAGCGGTATGACCATGTACAGAGAAATGCATCTTGTTTTGTACAGTCTTGAAGAACTGCATGGTAGCTTCAGTGCGCGGGTCGTAATCAATGCTCAGCGCATAGATTTCAAGTATTTTCCGATAGAATACCTTTTCCGAAGAACGGATGTCACGGATACGACTGAGCAGCTCGTCGAAATAGTTTCCTCCACCGGCTCTTTTCAGCAAATCATCGTTCATGGCAAATCCTTTTACAAGATATTCACGCAGAACTTGTGTAGCCCAAATTCTAAACTGTACGCCACGGTGCGACTTGACACGATAACCTACACTGATTATCATGTCGAGGTTATAATATGCCACCTGATATTTTTTATTGTCAGCGGCAGTTGTTGCAAAAAATGCAACAACTGAATCCGGATTCAATTCTCCATCCTCAAATACATTCTTTATATGTCTTGAAATGGTTGATTTATTTCTCTGAAATAATTCTGCTATCTGGTCGGCAGTAAGCCACACTGTGTCATTGCATAGCGTTACTTCTATTCTTGATTTGCCATCCTCTGTCTGGTAGAGAATTATATTTCCATTGTTAGGCTGCTCATTCATAGTTGATTTCCTTTTATTTTTCTTCTATCTACAGGTTGAGTCTCTCTTATATCCTAATTTATTTTAATCGAATATTTCCTCCAACAGACTCAATTTCACCTTTATTTTTCAATACTTCTATAGCTTTTCTGAAAGCAGTGTCTACATTTATTCCACGCCGCGTAAAACCAAGTTTTTTGGCAGCAATCAATGTAAGACTATCTTCATCAACGGCTACTTGTTCAGACAAGGATTCTCTAATTACATTTAACAGCTCTATTTGTGGAATATCTATAATATCGCGATGGGAGTTAGGCCGGTATATTTTATAGTCACGACTATCTGATTCGTTTAACCACAGAGCTCCGCTATCGTCTTTATAAAAAGATGGCTCATACAAACTCAGAGCTCTCTGAAGTGTTGAAGTCACTCTCCCAACGCCACGCAAAGCACACACACGTCGGCAAAGAAGCATGAAAGTAATAGGTTGTTCGATAGAAATAATATTCTGCATTAGTGTTTCATTTGCTAAATTAATGGCTTCCACTTTACTGATATTATAACATGTATATTCCCGCGCATTGACAGAACATACTTCTAATTTTTCTTGAGAGATATCAAAAGACTTTATCTGAGATTTCTGTTCAGATTCTGATTCAGAAGAAGAAAGACGTTCGATAATACGATTGATTACTCGTTCCTTATTATTAAACCAGTCTACACTCCAGACTCGCATCACTTGCCAGTTTAAAGTAGAAAGGACAGACGGCTGAACCACCTCACGGTCACGTGTTGTATGAGTATTGCGATATCCCTCACCATCTAATAGAATACCAAGACGATATGTGTCTGCTTTCTTTTCATCACAAATTGCCACATCGACTTTGAATTGTGAACGGCCAATATTTGTAGCAACCATGTAGCCTCTTTTCTTCAATTCTGTTGCAATCTGTTCAGCCAGTAATGTATCATTAAAATGCTTGTTATAATGTTGTGATGATGAAGGCAGATACTGTGTTTCGGCATACCGCAAGAAATGTTTTAACCCTTCCACACCGCGAGCCTTTGAACGGCGTAAATCAATGTCAGATGATTTCAACGTAGAGAAAACATACATTTCCTGACGGGCACGGCTTACCGCCACATTCAAACGGCGTTCTCCACCAGAATTGTTCAACGGACCAAAATTCATGGAAATTTTTCCATCTTTATCTGGGCCATAGCCGACAGAAAACAGTATCACATCGCGCTCATCTCCCTGAACATTTTCCAAGTTCTTCACAAAGATAGGCTCATACATCTGCTGAACAGCATCCTGCAAAGTCTTGTCTTTCTCAAGTTGCTCTTGCAGCAAATCTTCTATCAGACTCTGCTGCACAACACTAAACGCAATGACACCGATACTATTCTTTCGTAGTTCTTCATCTCTTAGTCTGCGAACAATCTCTTTCACAATTACTTGAGCCTCTGTCATATTGTAACGTTTACCTCCCTTGTCATAATATCCCGAAACGGGAATATAATGTACCCTGGTACACTGGTCATCAACAGAAGGAAAAGTTATTAGCGAGTCATCATAATACTCATTATTCGAAAAAGCAATTAAGCTTTCATGACGAGAACGATAATGCCATGAAAGCTGTAAAGACGGAATTTCAAGAGTACGACAGTCCTCAAGAATACTTTCCATGTCATCAATACAAGCTTCTTCAACATCAACATTAGTAGAAGAAAAGAAACTGGTTGGAGGCATTTGCTTTGGGTCACCGACAACGATAAGTGACTTTCCACGAGCTATAGCACCAACAGCTTCACTCGTTGGCATCTGTGAAGCTTCATCAAATATTACCAAATCAAATTTATCCTGATCAAGACCAATGTATTGTGCCACACTCATCGGGCTCATCAACATACACGGACACAAACGTGGCAATAAGGTTGGTATCTGGTCAAATAAATCGCGTAAAGATAATCCACGTCCACCATTACTGATGTTACGATTGAGCAAACCAATTTCACTGCTACTGCTCACATTGTCGATAACACGAGGTATACGTGTTGCTAATCGGGCATAAAGTTCTTTTTGCGTGAGTATTTGAAACTCACCTGTCATGTGTTTATATGCAGCTACCTTATCGTCAAAAAGCATTCCTTCAAATGTAGAGAGAATTTCTGATTTACGGATTTTTTCTTCAGCCTTATATTGGAACAAAGCTTTAAGGCATGCATCGCGCACAACAGCCGTGTCCAAATCCTGTGTCTGCATGGCTTTAACTACACAATCTAGTCCATACACTTTAAGCTCTTCACAAAATTCAGACCAATGAAGCCAGTCGCGCATCTGAGCAGAGTTCTCAGACCAGCGTTCCATTTTGCCTATAGCAGTTTCGAGGATACTGTTTTCCGGCATTTCATCTACTGGTGTCTCAATATCAAAGTATTGTTTCAAAATCTCTCTGATATGCTCTATTTCCTCATGTTGCTTTCGATAAATGGAAAGCTGATTTATCAGTGAATCAATTTCTTGCTCTATTATACAATGGTTGTACTGTCTCAAACGGCTAAGGAAACTGCGTTTGGCAAGGAAACGAGGTATAAACCATTTGGCTTTGATTTCACGCCAAGAAAGACGTAGTTCCTCGGCATCTTCATTAAAGATGTCTACAGAGTTATCGCGTAACAGTAGTTCATACAACTCTTTTGTATGAGAGAGTTCATTATTCTTCAGTATCAGTTTCTTTAGGACCTGTATTTTTTTATGCAGTTCCATAACAGTTTCCTCACGATGTTGTAACATTTCCCGGTTTATTCGGAATCCATTCAACGGATGACATGATGGATGCCCCACCAATTTGACAACTGTTTCAAAACGTGTTCCGAGTAAATTTTCAACTCCTCTTATTCCTTCTTTGATGAGTAGTGAATCTAGGGAAGAATTAAAGCTGAAATTACTCATAGGAGCAACAGATATTGCTTCATACCGCAAAATACAGTCATAAAGAGACAATCCATCTTTTTGCTCTTTTTCATGAAGAGCATTCATATAAGCAATGAGGACCTTACGTTCTTCAAATATCTTATCCGCCTGAAATCCGAATTCTTCAGGAGATTGAATATGAGTAACCTGAAGGGCTTTTTCCAATTGTTGCAGTACGTGTCGCTTTGTGGTTTTATTAGAATGTAGTTCCAGACAAAACGAATCAAGACCTATCTTGGCTAACCTGCTCTGCACAACACTAAGCGCAGCCATTTTCTCGGCAACAAAAAGCACACGTTTTCCTTGATAAAGAGCATTTGCAATCAAATTGGTAATAGTCTGCGATTTCCCAGTTCCAGGAGGACCATATAAGATAAACGAATGTCCTTTTCCTGCTTCTATTACAGCTGCCATTTGTGAAGAATCTACGGGAACAGGTAAAGCTATTTCTGCTGGTGAAACCTGTTGATCAATATCCCTTAGATTGCTAGTAATCGGGTCTGGAGTCCAAGTAAGCTTATTTTCTATCAAGCTATTTATAATATTGTTTTTACGTAGCTCTTCCCGATGACTATGCACATCATTCCACATGAGGAATTTACTGAAAGAAAATGTTCCTAGCAGACATTCTTCCTCTACATCCCAGCGTTTTTGTTCCTTCAGTGCTGCACGTATAGCTGCGAAAATTAAGGGAACATCAACTCCACTCTCATCCTTTGGTAAAGGATGCAATCCATTTACATGAATTCCATAATTTTGGCGAATAAACTCCATTAGAGTTACGTTGAGTGAAATTTCCTCATCTCTCGTACGAATATAATAATGTCCCTTTTTATAAACCATCTCTACAGGAAGTAATAATAAGGGTGCATAACGCGGCATTTCACTTTGCGGAGTTTCAAACCACCGAAGAGTACCTATCGTAAGAAATAATGAATTGGCACCCGTTTCTTCAGTGGCATTTCGTGCTGCGCGATAAATATTTTTTAACACATCTCTCGTCTCATTTTCTGTCTGATAAGTATGCAGTATATGATGCTCTATATCGCTACGAATTAGTTCATGTAGTTGTTCATGCAGTTTTGAGCGGACTAAACGCTCACTGGTATCAAGTTGAAATTCAATATTGAGCTTTGAAATAATGCAATATTCTTCACCGTCCTGAAGATGATCTTCTATGCGATCTATATCAAAAGAAATAAATTGTATTGCTTTACGACGTAAATAAAGATTAAGTAAAGAATTACGTAAGGAGAAATCAAGTAATTTCCGTTCCCAAATATCAAACTTTGTAAGTTTTTTCCCTTTATCAACCATTTGACTGAGATCATACCGGTCATGCTCTTTTACCTCAAATGAACACTGCTCATGTTCCACACCAGTCTCTTCAAATGTCCATGTACCATCACTCTGCACTCTGGTAGGTAAAGGGAAAATGCGTTCCAATCGGCTCCGCTTAATGTCAATAAACATCTCAAATACACTATGGTCTGCTAGATTCCGTTCTGCAATTTTTACAGCAGCTTCAAACGAAGCTGTTTCCTGAGCTATCTGCGTACATTCAACAACTAGCATTTCATCAATACCTCGTGAACACTTTTTCTCTATATATGAAGCATCATCGCATATGCTACAAGAATAACAGTCATCAACAAGCCATACCCCAAGATACGCATGTCCTTTCTGAAGTATCACAACACAGTTGATTCCAATAGCTTCTAACACAGAAGCCATCAGAAGGGTAAGTTCTATGCAGTTACCAATTTTCGTGGCTATTACCTGATCAGGCATAGTAATACGCTGACCAACCTCCTCATAACTAGCTGGTACACTGCGATAAACAATTCCAAGCTGATGGATGGCCGCAAAAACAGCCGCAACCTGCAATCGCACATCGTTACTGTTACCTGTCTGATAGGCCGTCAGTAAAGAAGAACCAGACACCTGTTTTAGGGCTGCTGCAGCTTTGACCACCAAACTATTGATTACTGGATGATTGGGAGTCACAAATGAAACCAGCGTTTGAGGCATAATGGTAGTTCCCAACCAATGATCGTATGGCATAAGCTCTATCTCGTATAGTTTTTCTTCTATTATTTCATCCTGACTTGTTACAGTCAATGTAAAGTTAGTAACAACCCTTTCCGTCAATACCGATAATTTTGATGCATCAGGAGAAATCTCAAAGGGCATAATTCGCACCGTTTCTTCTGTATTGATTCTCCCTATTAAGTTACTCTCATACTTTCTGACAAATTCCCCTTTACAACACACCTTTATATCATTTAAAGGCTGTTTCGAAATATTAGTCACATTAACGAACTGACAAACTGGTATTCGATTGTGAAATAGTGCATAATTGACCGTTTTGAGATAATCTATATCTATATTTACTACACCCAACTTATCAATTAAATTGGCCTTTTCCTGTATATTGATAGAGGTCTGTCTTTGTAAATCTTCTCCGCTCATAACTATTTTTATTTCTTTCTCAAAGGTAAGAATTTATCAATTACTTAAACAACAAATTAAGGTCCATCGACAAGAAATCCTCAAAAGGCAATCCTCCGGAGCCTACCACCAAAGTCTTGTGCGGATGGTACAACTGCGAGAAAACGGCCAGCCCTTGATTGGTAGTTCTTCTTCCACTCTTCACTTCAATGGCTACCTTCTTGTTTCTCCGGACCAGTACGAAGTCTACTTCATCTTTCTTGTCTCTCCAGTAATACACTTTGTAGTCATAAATCTGTGCCTGGCTGACAAGGTGCGCACCAATGGCAGATTCTACATAGCGCCCCCATAACTTGGCATCTTCTATCACTTCCGAAAAATCTTCGTCGGCATATACATTCCGAAGCGCACTGTTATGAACCTGAAACTTGGGAACGGAATTATATTTCCGTGCTTCATCTTCTGCGTATTTCTGTAGTCCACAAAGCAAACCGCATTCATCCAAAAGATGCAGGTAACCGGCAAGCGTGGTCACATTGCCTGCATCTTGCAGTTGGGCAGCTACCTTGGTAAGTGAAAGTAATTCTCCACTATAACTGCTGCCTATCTCAAACAGCTGCCGCAAGAGCTGGGGTTTCATAATACGGGTATCCATCAACACATCTTTTGATATGGAAGGTTCAATCAATGCATCTTTCACATAGTTTCTCCAACGTGTTTCATTCTGAATGTATTGTGCGGCACCCGGATAACCCCCAAAATAGGCATATTGTGGCAAAGACCATCCAAAACAGTCTTTCATTTCAGTATAAGTCCAGTGGGAGAGACGGATAAGTTCAAATCTTCCGGCAAGCGATTCAGTCAAACCTTTTTCAATCCACATTCTGGAAGAGCCCAACAGTACCACTATCAGTTGTCTTTTTTCTCGGGTGTCGCGGTCCCATTCGGCTTTTACCGTTTCACTCCAGTTTCTTATTTTCTGGATTTCATCTATGACCATCAGCCTTTTGTTTTCTCCACGAACGGCCATTTTCATTCTTTGTGATTCCCATACCTGGGTAAGCCAGTCGGCAGATACACCTGTCACATCATCTGCGGAATAACTGTCGAACGGAAGAGTGCATTCTTCCAGTACCTGACCGATGAGGGTAGATTTTCCTACTTGTCGAGGGCCGACAATAACCTGTATTTTACTTCTTGGCTCATTTATACGGCTAAGAATTTCCTGAAACTGCGCTCTTTTATATTCCATATTTTCCCAAATGTTCAATCTAATTCCATAAAATGTTCAATCCACTGAACAAAAATGTTCAATCCGTATCAAAGATAGAAAATATCCCTCAAAAAGAAAAAGTATCCGGAAAACAATTCTTTCTATTTGTCTCTACACTCGGCTTCTATCTTTAAATAAGATAGGTTGCGCCTCCGCATAGTCAAAATCAGAAAACTGTGTTTTCTATTTGCCGCTGCACTCGGCTTACACTATCTTTGCATCATGAATTACCTGGAAGTGTTTGGAACCCTTGTAGGGTTAGTCTATTTATGGCTGGAGTACCGTGCCAGCATTTACCTGTGGCTGGCCTGTATCGTGATGCCTGCCATCTATCTGGTGGTGTATTATCAGACCGGGTTGTATGCCGATTTCGGAATTAACGTGTATTACCTGCTGGCTTCGGTGTATGGCTGGATAGCCTGGAGCAAAGGAAGGAAAAAGAGGAACATACAGCAGGCTGAAGAAGAAACACCCATTACACGCATGCCGCGCAAGGTATATTTCCCCTTGACAGCCGTGTTTATTCTGTGCTGGGTGGTTATTGCCTGGATATTGATTACATGGACAGACAGCAGTGTGCCCTGGACGGACAGTTTCACTACGGCACTGAGCATCATAGCCATGTGGATGCTGGCCCGCAAATATGTGGAGCAGTGGGGAGCCTGGATGATTGTGGACTGGGTGTGCTGCGGACTGTACATCTACAAGGGGCTGTATTTCACTTCGGCACTGTACGGGCTTTATGCGGTAGTGGCCTTTTTCGGATGGAGAAAGTGGCTGAGCCTGATGACGGAACAGGCATGTGACCAAACGAATAAAGAGTAGAAACAATGAATGACATAAAGAATGAAAATGAGCGACTGGCTTTGCCGTTTATTCCCGAAGCAGTGATAGTAGGAAACGGAGAGTTTCCTTCACATCCGTTCCCATTGGCTGTGCTCGATCAGGCACCTTGCGTGGTGTGTTGCGACGGGGCGGCGAATACGCTGGCCGACAGCGGACGTGTGCCCGACTGGATTGTGGGTGACGGTGATTCACTTTCGGAAGAGAACCTGGTTCGTTTTCACGACCGGATTCATCGCATTCCGGACCAGGAGACCAACGACCAGACCAAGGCGGTGATGTTTCTGCTTTCGCAAGGGATAAAGCGAATTGTCCTCGTAGGGGCTACAGGTAAACGGGAGGATCATACACTGGGAAATATCAGTCTGCTTATGGAATATCAGCAGATGGGGGCGGAAGTGGTGATGCTGACCGACTATGGTTTCTTCATTCCTGCTACAGGTGACAAGGTATTTTCCGGATTCCCCAGGCAGCAGGTGTCTGTTTTCAATTTTGGGGCAGCGCAACTTCGAAGTGAAGGATTAAAATATCCTATCTATGATTTTCACTCTTTGTGGCAAGGTACGCTTAATGAAGTGGAGCACAGCAGTTTCCGCATTTCAGCAAAAGGAAGTTACCTGGTGTATTGCACCTACGAGCCGAAGGCATAAAAAAACGTAAGTGCGTTTGACTCAAAACGTCAAAGAGTTTTACTTCAAACGCACTTGCGTTTGGACTCAAACGTCCTTGCGTTTTCCCTAAAACGTACTTGTGTTTTCCGGCAGACCTCTTTCTATCTGACTTTTAAGTTAATAAATCATTAGCAATCTTGCTTTTCTCCAGCAAAAAGACTAAATTAGGGCATCGTGAATTTTAAATGTAATGCCTATGAAAAAGTATGTAGCTGAACTAATCGGAACTATGGTTCTTGTACTGCTGGGCTGCGGTAGCGCCGTATTTGCAGGAGGAGTGGCCGACACAGTGGGTGCCGGTGTAGGAACCATCGGAGTGGCCATGGCATTCGGTCTTTCTGTCATCGCCATGGCATATACCATAGGAAACATTTCCGGCTGCCACATCAATCCGGCCATTACACTGGGTGTATGGTTGTCGGGAGGCATGAAAACGAAACGGGCATTGATGTACATGCTGTTTCAGGTTGTGGGGGCCATTATCGGCTCACTGATTCTTACATTGTTAGTTTCGACCGGTGCACACGGAGGGCCGACGCCCACAGGCTCCAACAGCTTTGCGTCTGATGCCATGGGGCAGGCGTTCCTGGCCGAAGCCGTGTTTACCTTTATCTTTGTGCTGGTAGCGCTGGCTGCTACGGACGAAAAGAAGGGTGCGGGCAACCTGGCCGGACTGGCCATCGGACTTACGCTGATACTGATTCACATCGTGTGCATCCCGATTACAGGCACATCCGTGAATCCGGCACGAAGCATCGGACCGGCCTTGATGGAAGGCGGACAGGCCATCGAGCAACTCTGGCTCTTTATCGTGGCACCTTTCGTGGGAGCAGCTTTCAGTGCATTGGTGTGGAAATTCCTTCGTACTGAATGAGTAAAGACACGAGGATAGCATGTCTTTTTCATTTAAAAAACGTATCTTTGCAGCCGATTTTTAAATAAGGAAAAAGATATGCTATCACAAGGTATTTATTCGATTGTTTTACTGATTTTCTCGAACATCTTCATGACGTTTGCCTGGTATGGCCACTTGAAGATGCGTGAAGAGTTCAGCTGGTTTGCTTCACTACCGCTGATTGGGGTGATTGCGTTCAGCTGGGCCATTGCTTTTTTTGAATACTGTCTGCAGGTTCCGGCCAACCGCTTAGGCTTCAGAGACAGTGGGGGACCGTTTGATATCATGCAGCTGAAAGTGATTCAGGAGGTGATTACGCTGGCCGTCTTTACCATTTTCTCCATGATTGCGTTCAAGATGGAGTTGAAATGGAACCACCTGGCTGCATTTTTCTGCCTGATACTGGCTGTGTATTTCGTATTCAAGAAGTGAGATAAGACGCTTGTCAGTTCTGCTGTTCGCGTAGGCGCTGAATTTCACGCTGCACGTCGTACTGGTTGTTTCTGACTTTATCTTTTCGGAAGAATTCTTTTCGTCGGATAGAGTCTTCGGCTGCTTTCTGGCGAATGTATTCATACAAGTTTCCCGCATCCTCCGCCTGCGCTGGTTGCGGGTTTTTCTTTTTCTCCACTTTTACGGTATCGGGCCGAATCTCCGCTTGTTTTTTTACGGAGTCAGGAGCGGCGTAAATGGGCAGGAGAGGAGCTTCCGAAAAAGCCGGCTGAAAGGTAAGCAATGTCTGCGTGCTGTCGGCTGCCTGCTGTTTACGGAGCTGACGGTAGAAGTTGGGCACCTTCAAGCTATCGGCCGCTGTGGGCTGATAGTCGGCATACGTTTTCCAGGCATTGGCGTGCTTGCGGTTGTGTGCCAGCATGCGTCCGCGGCGGGTCATGTTGTCATAGATAAAGCCCATGAAATCGAGTCCGCCAATACCGATGCCTACACCTGCAGAGCCTCCCACACTTTCATACATCCGACCGGGAGAAGGCTTGATGCTACGTCCGTATTCTTCGTCTGCATATATACGATTAGGATTCAGTGTCCAGAAGATTTCCCATTGCTTGGGCCGACCGGCTACCAATACATCGTATACAGGGTCTTCTCCGAAACGGGTCCAGATGGTATAAGGCTCCATGCGGACATAACTTTCCGGTTTCCACACTTTGGTGGTATCAATCAGACTGCGGGGGACTTTCAGGTCCACTTTGAAGTCCATCCACTTTTTGTTCAGCGGAGCTTCCAATGGCTTGTTTTCCTGTTTGGGCAGAGGATTAAAATCGAATTGAATCATTTTCACTGCATCCATGTTGAGTTGCAGTTCCTTTTCCTGCTGCTGGCTCATGGCGGGCAGGATGCCGACTGTACATAGAATCAGTGTCAGCCGGGATGATAAATGTAAAGAGTAGTTCATGCCGTGTACGTGTTTATAGTCCTTTTACTCGTCCTCCCTGCATCCAGCACTTGCGGTAGTAAGGCTCTTCCAGCCGGCTGACAATGACGCCGGAACTGGTGCTGGCATGCACGAATTTTCCATCTTTCAGGTAAATACCTACGTGATTGGCAACGCGTTTGCGCCGTCCGTTATGGAAGAACACCAGGTCACCTTCCTGCAACTGGCGCTTGGATATTTTTCGGCAATTTTCCGTCCGCTGGGCGTCGGAATTGCGCTGTAGTTTCTTATGGTACACTTTCTTATAGACAGCAGCCGTAAAGCCTGAACAGTCCGTTCCACGGTGAGTGCTTCCCCCGTGGCGGTAGGGCACTCCAATCCAGTCGGCCACTTCCACGTAGAGTTGATGATTGTCGTCAACATCGATGTCCATTTCCAGTCGCACAGCTGCACGCGCCAGTTCGCGGTAGTCCACGCGCGGTGCACGTGTGCCACACGAGGATAACAAAAGTGTGCACACCGCGAACAGCATACATACTGAAAAACGAGTGAAGCGGTATCTGTACATAGTTGTTTATTTTGAACAAATGTACATAATATCCTCGTTACATGGATAGGTACTTAGGGTATTTTAGAACCTGTTGAAGATTGTTTCATTTTGCTTTTTCTTATATCCTAACATAAAAAAAAAGCGCCTCTCCCGAAAATGGGAAAGACGCTGCCTTTACAAATTTATTATCTATGGTATATTATTTCTGTACCGGAGAACTCATGCTGACTTCCACTTCGTTCTTCTGTCCGAAGAAGGTCTTGGCAAAGGCCTTCAGGTCGTCACCGCTGATAGCGTTCACGGCTTCTTCGTATCCAGTATTCATATCCAGATTCTGCCAGTAGTAAGTGTCCAAGATATTCATCCAGTAACCGTTTTCTTTCTGATTCTGCTTGTAGGTCTTCAGCATGTATTCCTTCACCTTGCTCAGGTCTTCGCTAACCGGACCTTTTTCGATGAATTCCTGAATACCTTCGTTAATCAGTTTCACCATTTCTTCACGACGGTTCGGGTCAGTATCGAAGTATACCTGGAAGGCACCTTTCTCAGTCGGATACTTGCTCAGGCTTCCGCTACAGCTTACACCGTATGTACCACCGGCATCTTCACGTACGGTACGCAGGTAAACCATGTTCAGCAGCTGACCAAGCATGCTCATCTGCAGGTTGTTCTTCAAATCATACTTGCAGTCGCCAGAATATACCATCAGCACAGTAGCCTTCGGAGTTTCCAGTTCTTTCACGAAGTTGTTTTCGAAGTGTCCTTTACGGATAGCCATACCTGTATCGCGGAATTTTTCATTACGTTTGATAGTAGGCAATGCACCCAGGTACTGTTCGATAAGCGGAGTAGCTGTTTTTGCATCTACGTTACCTACCAGGATGAAGGTAAAGTCGCTGGCATCAGCAAAACGGTTCTTGTAGAGTTCCATTACTTTGTTGTAGTCAATCTTGTCGAGCATGTCGGCTTTCATAGACAACGCACGCGGATGACGGTTGTAAAGTGCTACGTTGATAGAATCGCTGAAAGCAGTCATCGGGTCTGCTTCCTGGTTAGCCAAAGCAGCCTTGTTACGTGTGATGAAAGAAGTGAAGGCTTCCTGGTCCATGCGCGGTGCAGTGAAACGCAGGTAAGTCAGCTGAAGCATGGTTTCCAAATCTTTCGGAGAGCAGCTTCCTGACAATCCTTCTGAATAGGTGTTGACCATTGCGCTGGCTGATGCCATCTTTCCGGCCAATACTTTATCCAGGTCTACAGAATTGAAATTACCCAGTCCACCCAATGAAGCAATCTGGCTGATCAGAGCAAACTGCAATACATCTTTATCGTCGAACAAAGAAGTTCCACCCGGGCTGAATGCTTGCATACGTACTTCGTCAGCCTTGAAGTCTGTCGGCTTCAGGATGACACGCACACCGTTGCTCAGTGTCAGGATAGTAGAACCGAACACACCCTGTTCTGTTTTCACTACCTTTCCAGCCTGCGGTTTTTCCTTCATCAGCGGTTCATCAGATACCTTGTCTACATAAGCTGTCAGCTTTTCAGCTTTTACCTTGTCGATTACGGCTTTCAGTTCAGCTTCAGTCGGGTATTTCATACCGTCTTTCTCCGGACAGAATACGCTCAACACGATGTTTTTCTCTGTAATAAGCTGCTTCATTACTTGATTAACGGCTTCTACCGGAATGTTCGGCACAATCTGGTTCATGATGGCATATTCATTTTCAATGCCCGGAATCGGTTCATTGTCAATGAAGTGACGCACATATTCATTTACATAGCTGGCATTACGCTGCTTGTTACGTTCATTGTAAGCAGATTCCAGTCCGCGCAGGTAATCAGCTTTCGCACGGGCATATTCGCTGGCTGTGAAACCAAACTGACGCACACGTTCAATTTCGCGCATCAACGTTTCTGTAGTCAGGATAATACCGTCTTCCTTAGCTGCAGCAAAGGCCGCAAATGCTCCTTTTGTCTTAGCCACCAGGTAATCTCCATCCTGTACACCAGCTTCAATGAACGGTGGGTTAGCCTGCTGGGTCAGCTCGTTCAAACGGCTGTTAAGCATGCTTTCGATAGAAGAAACCATGTAGTTCATTACCAAATAACCCATGTTGTTCTTCTGATCATTAGGCACTACATCGTGTTTGTGGAACAGATATACGATGGGCACCTGCTGTTCCTTGTCTTTTGCCACGGTAATGATAGGTTCATCATTGTCGGGCACAGGGAAATATTTACGTTCTGCAGCGTTGGCCGGCATTTCAATCGGAGAGAACATCTTCTTGATTTTTGCTTCAATGCTGTCCACATTGATGTCGCCCACTACCACGATACCCTGCTGGTCTGAACGGTACCATTTTTCATAATAGTCTCTCAATGCCTGATAGGGAAAGTTATCTACCACTTCCATTGTTCCGATAGGCAGACGATAGGCATACTTGCTGTCTTTATACATGGAAGGGAATACCTTTTCATACATACGCATCATAGCTCCTGTGCGTGTACGCCATTCTTCGTGGATAACTCCACGCTCCTTATCGATTTCTTTCGGAGCAAGTGTCAGGTCGTTGGCCCAGTCGTGCAAAATCAACAGACAAGAGTCTACGATTCCGTCACGGATAACCGGTACGTTAGAAATATTATACACGGTTTCATCTACTGAAGTATAAGCGTTCAGGTTAGCTCCAAACTTCACACCGATGGTTTCGAGGTATTCACGAAGCAGGTTGTCGGGGAAGTGAGTGGTTCCGTTGAAACACATGTGCTCCAGGAAGTGTGCCAGACCACGCTGGTTGTCTTCTTCCAGGATAGAACCTACTTTCTGTGCAATGTAGAAGTCGGCCTGATTGTCGGGCAACTCATTGTGACGGATGTAGTAGGTCAATCCGTTTTCTAACTTACCGATACGCACGTTGGGATCGGTCGGAATAGGCGGCATCTGTTGGGCAAATGCAGTCATCGCACCTCCCACAAAAATTACCGCCGCAAAAGTTCTTTTTAATTTAAAAACTTTCATCGTAGTTTTTATTTAGGTTGTGAGGAATCAAAGAAGCCCGTTGGCAGAGAGATAACGCTCTGCTTCGATAGCTGCCTTGCATCCGCTTCCGGCTGCTGTAATAGCCTGGCGGTAATGCGGATCGGCTACGTCACCTGCAGCAAATACACCTGGAATTCCTGTACATGGTGTATTGCCTTCAGTAATGATATAACCGGTTTCATCGGTTTTCACCCACGGCTTGAAAATATCAGAATTCGGCTTGTGACCGATAGCCAGGAAGAATCCGTCAATAGCCACATCGTAGCGTTCTTCGTCGGCTTCACCCATACGTTTCACTACGTGCATACCTTCCACACCGTTATCGCCGAACAAGCCTACGGCATTGTGTTCAAACAATACGGTAATGTGCGGATGATTCAGTACACGCTCCTGCATGATTTTAGAAGCACGAAGGAACGGCTTGCGTACCACAAGATATACCTTGCTGGCCAGTCCTGCCAGGTACACAGCTTCTTCGCAGGCAGTATCGCCACCGCCTACTACAGCTACGGTTTTCTTACGATAGAAGAAGCCGTCGCAAGTAGCGCAAGCACTGACACCCATACCCGCGTATTTCTTTTCGTCTTCCAGCCCTAAGTATTTGGCAGTAGCACCGGTAGAAATAATCACGGTATCAGCGGTGATTTCCTTTTCATCGTCTATCACAAATGTATAAGGAGCCTTGCTCAAATCGGCTTTTGTCACAATGCCGTTGCGAATGTCGGCACCAAAACGTTCAGCCTGTCTTTTCAGGTCGTCCATCAGTACCGGACCGGTTACACCTTCCGGATAGCCGGGAAAGTTTTCTACTTCGGTAGTAATGGTAAGCTGACCACCAGGTTGTATACCTTCATAAAGCACGGGAGAAAGATTGGCACGGCTGGTATAGATAGCGGCCGTATATCCTGCGGGGCCTGATCCGATGATCAGGCATTTTACATGTTCTGTTGCCATAAAATTGAAATAAAATTTATTGTGTTTGAATAATCGTAGAACAAAAGTATATATTTTTTAGAATACTCCTTTTATTTATTCAGAGATTTTACGAAATATACATTATTTATTCAGCCCATGGAGACCGTTTTTTATTGCATAAATGAAAAATAGATGCTAACTTTGCCCGTCAATTAGATAAAACTAACATTTAATAAAGATATGTTTAGAAGTCATACTTGCGGTGAGTTACGACTCGCCGATGCAGGCAAGAACGTGACACTGGCCGGATGGGTGCAGCGTGCACGTAAGATGGGAGGAATGACATTTGTGGACCTCCGAGACCGCTACGGTATTACGCAGTTGGTGTTCAACACGGAAGTGAACGCCGAGCTTTGTGAGCGTGCCAACCACCTGGGACGTGAATTCGTGATTCAGGTGAAAGGAACTGTAAGCGAACGTTCCAGCAAAAATGCCAATATCCCAACGGGAGAAATTGAAATCATCGTATCAGAACTGAATATTCTGAATTCAGCCCAGACACCACCTTTCACTATTGAAGACAATACGGACGGGGGAGATGACCTTCGTATGAAATACCGTTATCTGGACTTGCGCCGTACTGCTGTACGCAAGAACCTGGAACTCCGTCACCGCATGACGATGGAAGTTCGCCGCTACTTGGACAGCAAGGGCTTCCTGGAAGTGGAAACTCCGATGCTGATTGGTTCTACTCCGGAAGGTGCACGCGACTTCGTGGTTCCTTCACGTATGAACCCGGGACAGTTCTACGCATTGCCTCAGTCTCCGCAGACTTTGAAGCAGCTGCTGATGGTTTCCGGCTTCGACCGTTATTTCCAGATTGTAAAATGTTTCCGCGATGAAGACCTTCGTGCTGACCGTCAGCCTGAGTTTACACAGATTGACTGCGAAATGAGCTTTGTAGAACAGGAAGACATCATTAATACTTTTGAAGGTATGGCCAAGCATTTGTTCAAGGAACTTCGCGGAGTGGAACTTACAGAACCGTTCCTGCGTATGCCGTGGGCAGATGCCATGAAGTATTACGGAAGTGATAAACCGGATTTGCGTTTCGGCATGAAATTCGTCGAACTGATGGACGTGCTGAAAGGTTACGGTTTCTCTGTATTCGACAATGCAGCTTATATCGGTGGTATCTGTGCAGAAGGTGCAGCTCACTATACTCGCAAGCAGCTGGATCAGTTGACAGAGTTCGTAAAACGTCCGCAGATTGGTGCCAAAGGTATGGTATATGCCCGTATCGAAGCAGACGGTACCGTGAAGTCAAGCGTAGACAAGTTCTACAGCCAGGAAGTGCTGCAGAAGATGAAAGAAGCATTCGGTGCTAAACCGGGTGACTTGATTCTGATTCTGAGCGGTGACGACGCCATGAAGACTCGTAAGCAACTTTGCGAACTGCGTCTGGAAATGGGTAACCAGCTGGGCTTGCGCGACAAGAACAAGTTTGCTTGCCTGTGGGTAGTAGACTTTCCGATGTTCGAATGGAGCGAAGAAGAAGGCCGCTTAATGGCTATGCACCATCCGTTCACTCACCCGAAAGACGAGGATATTCCTTTGCTGGATACCGATCCGGCTGCCGTTCGTGCCGATGCATACGACATGGTCATCAACGGTGTGGAAGTTGGTGGTGGTTCTATCCGTATCCACGACTCTGCATTGCAGGCTAAGATGTTCGAGATTCTGGGATTCACTCCAGAGAAAGCACAAGAACAGTTCGGCTTCCTGATGAATGCCTTCAAGTTTGGTGCACCTCCTCACGGTGGTCTGGCATACGGACTTGACCGTTGGGTATCTCTGTTTGCCGGTCTGGATTCTATCCGCGACTGCATCGCCTTCCCGAAGAACAACTCCGGACGTGACGTGATGCTGGATGCTCCTGGCTTCCTCGACCAAAAACAGTTGGATGAACTGAACCTGAAAATAGACATCAAGGAAAATAATTAATAACGTTTCAAGGAAAAAGACAAGAAAGTAACCGGATGAAGGAATCGGTACGGATTATACGCTTTGCAATAATAGGAACGCTCAATGCTCTGATTGCAGCTTTCGTAGTATGGCTGTTGATGCACATCGAGGGCGAGAGCTATATTATAGCCAATATATGCGCATACATCGTAGCACAGATACATAACTTTATCTGGTGTAAATACTGGATTTTTCCGCTTGAAACAGATGACAAAAAAAATAGCATCTGGCATCAGATGCTATTTTTTATTGGTGCTTTTGCATTGGCTTACAGTGCACAATTCCTTTTTCTTCTTATGCTCGTGGAACTTCTTCACTGCAATGAGTACCTGGCACAGTTCCTCGGACTCTTTATTTATGGTGCCGTCAATTTCATTTGCAATCGCCGCCTGACTTTCCGTTAGGCCATCTTCATCAGATTTTCTTCTTCAATGTACTGAAGTTTCTTTTCCAGTATCACTTCACGCGTTTTTTCCGTGTTGTCAGTACGAAACACTAGTATACCTTTTCCTCCCAGCAAAAAGGAATAGAGGTAGGAGATACCTATGCCTGTTTCGCTGAAGCTGCGGATGGCATCGGCAGCCCGTCCCGGTTCATTATCCAGACTGATGGCAAACACTTCAGATACGTTAGCTGAAATGCCCGCATCTTTCAATACCTCGTAAGCACGCAATGGCTCAGAACAGATAATACGGTAGATACCGTACTCTACGGTATCGGATATGGTAGAAGCAATCAACTGGATATGCGCTTCTTTCAGTAGTTCAAGCACCTGAAGCAGTGTGCCCGACTTGTTTTCTACAAAAACAGATAGTTGGTGTATGGTCATACTCTTTTATTTTTAAATCAATGTTTTTCGTAAATCTTTCACGCGTACGGCTTTTCCTTCCTGCACGGGCAAGCTTCCTTTAGGCACCAGTTTCACGCGCGGAGTAATCAGAATTTCGTCTTTCAGCTGACGGGTAATTTCCTTGGTCAGATTCTGAAGGAATCCGTAGTCATCGGTAAAGTCATTCAATTCTACTTCCACTGTCATCTCATCGTTCGCATCAAGGTTGGTCAGCGTAATGAGGTACTCATTACCCAGTTCTTTGAACTGCAACAAGATGTTCTCAATCTGAATCGGGAAGATATTGACACCCTTGAGAATCATCATGTCATCACTGCGGCCTTTCATCCGGTCAAGACGCTTGTGATGACGTCCGCAAGGACAATCGTCTGGAAGAATGCAGGTCAGGTCACGCGTACGGTAACGCAGCAGCGGCATTGCTTCACGGTTGATGGTGGTCAGCACCAGTTCGCCCACTTCGCCTTCGGGTACCGGTTCCAATGTGACAGGGTCCACAATTTCTACGATATAATAATCCTCCCAAATATGGAGTCCATTCTGTTCCATGCATTCAAAAGCTACTCCCGGGCCACACATTTCCGACATACCGAAAGAGTTGTAGGCTTTGACACCCAGCATCTGTTCAATACGGCGACGCTGTTCGTCAGAATGCGGTTCGGCTCCGATAATCAAGGTCTTCAGATGGGTATCGCGGCGCGGGTCGATATGCATTTCTTCCATCACTTCATACAAACGGCCGGCATAACTCGGGATGGCATGAAGAGCGGTGGTACCAAAGTCGGTGATAAACTTGATCTGCCGCTTGGTATTGCCGGCAGCAGCTGGAACAGTCAGCATACCCAGACGCTCAGCACCATACTGGAAACCCAAGCCGCCGGTAAACATACCGTAGCCGGAAGAGTTCTGAAAAATATCTCCCTTACGCAGTCCCACCATATACAAGCAGCGTGCTACGGCATTGGCCCATTCTTCCAAATCGTGCTGTGTGTGCAAAATCACGGTAGGAGTTCCTGTGGTACCACTGGAAGAATGGAGACGGACTACCTCTTCCAAAGGCACGGCAGAAAGTCCGAACGGATAATGGTCGCGCAAATCCTGTTTGGTAGTGAAAGGGATTTTCTGTAAATCCTCCAGTGACTGTATATCTTCCGGTTTGATGCCGCATTGCTGAAAGCGTTCCTTGTAGAACGGAGAATGCATACAACGGTCAATGGTTGCTTTCAACCGTTTCAACTGAAGTTTCTCAATGTCCGGTCTCGACAAGGTTTCCACTTCAGGATGCAAGTACATTTGGTCGTTTTTCATATTATTTTTCGTTGTTTGATGCACAAATATAGAAATAATAAACTAAAACCAAATAAAAACTTTCATTTTTCTTTTAATACTCTTCAAATGATTCAAATTTCGTCAGGATAGCTACTGTATATGTATCCTCCCTAAGCGGAAAAACAGGGAATGCCATTTCCTGTCCTATATGAAAAGAGCCACTGCGAATCCCTCTTTTACGAAGAAATGCAGTGGCTCTTCTTATTTTCTATATCAAGCCAACGCGACTTTAAAGACCTTATTCAAAGCTCCCGTAACGTGTAGGCAGCAACTTACGGTCACCCAATGTATTATCGATACGTGCTACGTTAATCCAGAATTTGTTATCTCTTACACTCTGAATCGGATAAGCCGCCTTAGCTCGTCCATAAGGATGAGTCCAAGCATCTCCTACAATCTCGTATTCCGGATGAGGAGCGTTCACCAATACGTTGTCTTCTTTGTCGGCCTTCCCAGTCTCAATCTCTGCAATTTCTTCACGGATATGTACCATGACATCCACAAAGTTGTCCAGTTCTGCCAGACTTTCACTTTCCGTCGGTTCAATCATCAGCGTACCGTGTACAGGGAAGGAGAGGGTAGGTGCATGGTAACCATAGTCCATCAGACGCTTGGAAATGTCATTTTCCGAGATTCCGCTTTCTTCGTGTATCTTCCGGCATTCCAGAATCATTTCATGGCCTACGAAACCGTTCTTTCCGCGGTATACCACTCCATACGCATCTTTCAGGCAAGCAGCCAGGTAGTTGGCATTCAGGATAGCTGTTTGAGTGGCTCTTCTCAGGCCTTCTGCTCCCATCATGCAGATGTATCCGTAAGTAATCGGCAGGATACCGGCACTTCCGTAAGGAGCAGCAGATACTTCATTCTGCGGATTGCCCATGCTGACATGGCCCGGAAGGAAAGGAACCAGATGCTCGGCCACACAAATCGGACCTACACCCGGACCGCCACCACCGTGAGGGCTCGCGAATGTTTTATGCAGGTTCAGGTGACACACGTCTGCTCCAATAGTACCCGGATTGGTCAGTCCTACCTGTCCGTTCATGTTTGCCCCGTCCATATATACCTGTGCACCGCACGCATGAATAATCTCACATATCTCCTTGATTTCTTCCTCAAAAATACCATGAGTAGACGGATAAGTAATCATTAAAGCTGCCAGCTCATCCTTATGTGCTTCAGCCTTTGCACGCAAATCTTCCAAATCCACATTTCCATTCTCATCGCAAGCACACGTCAGCGGTTCGTAACCCGCCTGTACAGCCGAAGCCGGATTGGTGCCATGTGCCGAAGCCGGAATCAATACCAGTCGGCGGTTACCCTGTCCGATGCTTTCCTGGTAACTCCTAATCACACGCAAGCCCGTATATTCACCTGCTGCACCGGAGTTCGGCTGGAGAGATACACCTGCAAAACCTGTAATCGTCTTCAGCTGTTCCGAGAGATTGTGAATCAAAGCCTGGTATCCCGCAGCCTGGTCTTCCGGAACCAACGGGTGAAGGTTCATCCAGGCCGCATTGCTAAGAGGCAACATTTCGGATGCCGCATTCAATTTCATGGTACAAGAACCCAAAGAAATCATAGAATGAGCCAACGAAATATCCTTCCGTTCCAGACGTTTGATGTAACGCATCATCTCCGTTTCAGTGTGATACTTCTGGAAGACTTCGTGAGTGAGGTATGTGCTCAGACGCTGGAACTGTGCGGCAACAGGAGCTTTTTCCGGTATAGCACATACATCATGCATCGGTTCTTCTGCCGCTACAGCAAACAGATTCAGAATCAGCGTAGCATCTGCCTGCGTGGTGGTTTCATCTACACTGATACCCACATCACCATTATCAAAATAGCGCAGGTTGATTTCCTTGCTCAAGGCAATAGTGCGCACTTCCTGAATGGTTACGTTGTCCGGCAACTGTATTCTCAGTGTATCAAAGAAATTTTCGTTCTGCAATTTATATCCCAGTTTCGTGAGCTGTTCTGCCAGCCAGAAAGCCACGGCATGCACATGATTGGCTATTTCCCTTATGCCGTCAGGTCCGTGATATACGGCATAGAATCCAGCCATGGTAGCCAGCAGTGCCTGTGCCGTACAGATATTGGAAGTCGCCTTTTCACGCTTGATATGCTGCTCGCGAGTCTGCAATGCCATGCGGTAACACAGATGACCGTATTTGTCTTTTGACAGACCGATGATACGTCCCGGCATATTTCGTTTGTATTCATCACGTGTAGCAAAATAAGCCGCAGAAGGTCCTCCATAGAACATTGGTGTTCCCAGACGCTGTGAACTACCGAAAGCGATGTCGGCTCCCCATTCACCGGGAGGAACCAGTAGGGCAAGCGACAGGATATCGGCTGCTACGGCCACCTTACATCCGGCAGCATGTGCCTGTTCGGTAAATTCCCGATAATCTTCTATGCTTCCGCTGTTATTCGGATACTGTACGATGCAACCGAAAATATCCGGCGTAAAAGTCAGGTCCTTGTAACTACCTACCTTTACTACCATTCCCTGCGGAATAGCCCGGGTGCGAATAACCGCCAGTGTCTGAGGGAATATTTCTTCATCTACAAACAGCACGTTGGCCTGCGCTTTCTGTTGCGCACGGCTTCTCAACCCGTACATCATCGTAGCTGCTTCCGCCGCAGCCGTCGCTTCATCCAGCAGAGAGCAGTTGGCCAGCGGAAGGGCAGTCAGATCGCTGATTACCGTCTGAAAATTCAGCAACGCTTCCAGTCGTCCTTGGGAGATTTCAGCCTGATAGGGTGTATAGGAAGTGTACCACACCGGATTTTCAAACACGTTACGCTGAACGACTGCCGGAGTCACTGTGTCGTACCACCCACATCCGATATAGGTCTTATATAGCTTGTTCTGGGCTGCCAGTTTGCCGATGTGTTCAGCAAATTCACGTTCTGTCATGGCAGCTCCCAGTTTCAAAGATTCTTTTAACAGGATATTGGCTGGTATCGTCTTCTCTATCAGTTCATCCAGACTGCTTACTCCAATTTTTTTCAGCATCAGCGGAAGTTCCTCTTCCCCGATGCCGATGTGTCTGTTTGCGAATGTCGTTGTTTTCATGATTATTAAGGTAAGATTTATGGTTTTCAAACAAAAGAATAACGCATCAGCGGAAGAAAGGATTGTTCATCTTTTCATAGCCGATAGTAGTGGGGTTCCCATGACCCGGATACACCATTGTCTCGTCAGGGAGTGTCAACAAACGTGCCACGATACTTTCCCTCAGCTGGTCAAAGTTTCCGCCTTCCAGGTCTGCACGCCCGATGCTGCCCCGGAACAATACATCACCGCTGAACATGCAGTGCTGCGCTTCACAATAGAACACCATGCTTCCGGGAGAATGGCCGGGCACGGCAAGCGCCTTCAGTTCTATATTTCCTATTTTTATCAGGTCGCCGTCATGCACGTAGCCGCCCAGTGCAGGAGGTTCCTCGTTCAGAGGGAAGCCGAACATGCGGCAATACTCTGCCGTTCTCGGCAACAGAAATTCATCTTCCTTTCCGGCTTCGGCACTGACTCCAAATTCTCTGAGCATAAACGCATTGCCGAAAATATGGTCCAGATGCAAATGCGTATTCAGCAAGTGCGTCACCGTAAGTCCGTTTTCTGCAATGAACTTCTTCAGCATCTGCTGCTCTTCCTGATAATAACATCCGGCATCAATTACAGCTGCCTGCAACGTTTCCTCGTCCCACACCACATAGCAGTTGACCGGAAACATATTGAATTCAAATATCTTTATTTTCATATCGATTATCCGTTGATTGTGACATAAACCACTTTCTTGGTCTCAAAAAATTCCTCTTCAAAATAATCCTTCAAATCATACATAAGTGTCTGGTGCTTTACGGGCATGACTTCCCGTTCCAGCTCACCGCCCTTCAGACAAATCAGTCCGTTGGGGAGGGCATTGTGCTGTTCCTTCTTGATATTCTTACGGATGATTTTCAGCAAGTCGGTCAGCGGCATGACGGCCCTGCTTACCACGAAGTCGAACAATTGCTTTTCTTCCTCCGCACGGCAATGGCGGGTGGTGACGTTCTTCAAACCGATGGCATTGGCTATTTCAGTAGCCACCTTCACTTTCTTGCCGATACTGTCCACCAGATGGAAATGTGTTTCCGGAAAGAGAATAGCCAGCGGAATTCCAGGGAAACCGCCGCCGGTGCCCAAATCCATTACAGTAGTTTCCGGACGGAACTGCATGACCTTGGCAATGCCTAATGAATGCAGCACATGATGCTCATACAGATTAGTAATGTCTTTTCGTGAAATCACGTTGATTTTGCTGTTCCAGTCGGTATATAAGTCATACAAAGCTGCAAACTGCTGTTGCTGAACCTCGCTCAGGTTCGGAAAATATTTTAAGATAATGTCCATGTACGATTATTTCTTGATTAAATAAGTATTGATTTCTTCATAGGGAACCTTTAGTTCAAACTGGCCCATATAATGGGGGGCAATATCAAATCTGTTATATAGAAATGTTACTCCGTCTTTTCCCAGTAGGAAATTATCAGGAACATACAAATCTGTTTCCAACAATATCCCCATCTCGTTTAATCCTTCCACACAAGTCAGAGTATCCGTTTCAAGCTTTCGATTCGCTTCCTCCAGCAGTCTGACAAGTATCAGCTTACAGATTTCCTCGTCTGCATCTTTGCGAAATACTTCTTCCTTGGTTAATTTATGTCCATTACGGACATCTACATTAACCCATTGTTCCCAAGTATTAAGATGTGCACCTCCCGTATCCTGATAGTTCATGACTATATAATTCAAAATGCTGTCCTTTCCTTCCTTCAGTTCAGAATTTATCTTATATTCATAATTATACCAGTTCGGAATCTCATCAGCTTTCATTCCGTTTTCAACATCCGTTTGATAAGCTTTCTTTACATCTTTAAAATAGTCATTTACCAGGCTTTCCTTGATAGACGAGACAAAGGATTGTGGAGAAGCAGCGCCGGCATGTGCACTTGAAAAAGCATCCTCCAGCACCTGATTGATTACCAGCGTCAGCGAATCGTTCTTGTCGGCCGGCTTTAAATATTTGAAATTGATATTAATCTGGCATTTAGGTGATTCAGTATTGGCCTCATCCAGATACACAGTCGTATCCATAGGAATGGAATCCACTGAAACTTCGTTTCCTCCGGCCGTCCCGTTTCCGATACACCCCGGTAGCATCATGGTGGAAAACAAGCCACACACGACAGAGGGGAATAATCCTCTATGTATTTTTTTCATCATGTTCAGACGTTTTTCTCAAAAAAATGATTTCTCTGTCTACAAATATAGCATAACTTCCCGAATTGCGATGTAAAAAGGAATTCTTTTTGTAAATCTTTGCCATTCACACCAAAAAATTTTTTCTTTGCAAAATGTAACCTTTTAAGAATTGAATGCCATGATTGCAATAGAAAACTGGGGACTCATCTCTTATTCTGAGGCTTGGGAACGACAAACTGCTCTCTTCGATGAACTCATTGATGCCAAGCTGAACGGAAAGCCTTATACCAACCGGATTATTTTCTGCCAGCATCCGCATGTCTACACCCTGGGTAAGCACGGAAAGGCAGCCAATATGCTGTTAAATCCCACACAGTTACAGACCATTCATGCTGAACTGTTTCAGGTGGACAGGGGAGGAGACATCACCTATCACGGACCGGGACAATGGGTGTGTTATCCGATTTTGAACCTGGAAGATTTTCACTTGGGTTTGAAGGAATACCTGCACCTGTTAGAGGAAGCGGTAATCCGTGTGTGCCGGACCTACGGCATAGAAGCCGACAGAGTGCACGGAGCTACCGGCGTCTGGCTGGCTACGGGCACACCTGAAGAACGTAAAATCTGTGCCATGGGAGTAAGAAGCAGCCATTTCGTTACGATGCACGGTCTTGCCCTGAACGTCAATACAGATTTAAGGTATTTCAACTACATTCATCCTTGTGGATTTATAGACAAGGGAGTCACTTCATTACAGGTAGAGTTGAAGCAAGAAGTCCCGATGGATGAAGTAAGAGACAGACTGGAGCAACTGCTTCTGAAATTATTAAAAGAAACGGCCTGACAAGTATGTCAAGCCGTTTCTTTTTTCTTATTGCCGACTGGCTAAATAAGCTTTTATCTGTTCGTTGATTTGTTGCATACCTTTTACTGAGGGATGACCAGATTGCTTGTCGATTCCTTTTAGCTCGATGCAAGGCACGTGATAGTGCGCGCAGATAGTTTTTACAGACTCATTGATTTCCGGTTTCAGGTCGCAGTTCAACAGAAAATAAATCTCCACGTTGGGATAACGGTACTTCATGTGTTCCAGCATGTAAGCCAAGGCCGGACGGAAGCTGTACAAATCTTTTTTCGTCCAGTTCTCATACTGGTATTCACCGATGGGAGCCCCGGCCCAGCTGTCATTTGTTGCTCCAAAAATGAAAATGATATCCGGACAACCTAAGTTGTTCATTCGTGTCACAAACGAACGATCAGAATAATCCACCTTCTGATAACCGGTGTGACAGATGGTAGCGCCCGAAAAAGAATTATTCACAGACAGACGATACCCGCTTTCCTGAATAAACTTATACCACCAGGTCTGGTTCACAGAACGGACATCATTGTCTTGCCTTGGCTTCTGAAAGTACCACACAGCATTGGTATCAGGCTGAAGATAATTCTCGAAAGTGGAGTACGAATCCCCTAAAATAGAAACAGCCTTCCGAGTCTGCGAAAATCCCACGGTGCAGACCAAAAGGAGGGAAAGCAGCATTGCATACGTTTTTTTCATGATGTGTCATTTAAAGTTTTCGCAAATGTACGCGATAAAAAACAAAACAAACAGAAAAAAGTGATACAAAAATGGAGTATTTTGTCAGAATATAAGTAATTGGGGTATGAATATCCATAATCTGTATATCGTGTTTTCCGAAAAATCAGGATATTTTTGTAAAATAAAAATTGTATAACCCATTCAAAACATAGCACATGGAACTAAATGATTTTTTGACGCACGTAGCCATGCGGAAACCGCTTGACACACCCGAAATCATGGAATTGCTGAACCGCATGAGTGACGAAGCTCGCCGCATTACATTCGAACTGAACGGATCGTATCACACCATGGAAGAAATCCGGGCACTGATGTCCCGGCTTTTTGGTCGGCCGGTAGACGACACTTTCCGGGTATTTCCTCCTTTTTATACTGATTTCGGAAAAAATATCCATATAGGAAAAGATGTGTTTATCAATGCCTGCTGCCATTTTCAGGACCAGGGTGGGGTGACACTGGGCGACGGTTGTCTGATTGGGCACAACGTGGTTTTCGCCACACTTAATCACGACATGAACCCGGAAAAGCGTGCAGCCATGACACCGGCCCCCATCATACTGGGAAAACGCGTATGGGTAGGCTCTAACAGCACCATTCTACAAGGAGTCACCATTGGCGACAATTCCATCATCGCAGCCGGAGCCGTCGTAACGAAAGACGTGCCGGCCAATACCGTGGTGGGAGGTGTACCGGCCAAATTCATACGGAACATAGAATAATCCGCTTTCTTAATAGAGTGATGTAAAAAGGTAAAGAAGACAATTTGCAATCCTTTCTTCACCTTTTATGTTTCCCGATGCAGAAACGTATGTTTTCCCTGCGTAAACCGTATGTTTCTGCGCCGGAAAACGTACGGTTCGCATAGGGAAAACATAGAAAAGAGCGGCTTCTTTTTCCATTATGCCAAGGAAGTTTATAAAACATGCATGAAGCCATGACTTCCCTTAAAAAGACAACTTCATCGTCATGCGAATACCTGATTTCTGAATGTCCGGATTGTTCCTGTAATTCAAGCGCCATACGTAATCTATACGCAAGAATTTGAAAATATTTTCAATACCTACTCCCGCTTCCATGTAAGGTGTCTTTCCCATCCTGAAGGTTCCTTCAGGAAACATGTACAGTCCTTCTTTATTGGAAGCGACCATAGGATTGTTCTTGTCCGTTAGATGTCCCCAAAGTCCCCTGAACGTAAATACTTCCCTCCATTTCAGCTTTTTTATCAGAGGAATCCGGTTGAGCAGATTTCCATTCATATAATACGTCACATCCCATGAAGCATATTCATCGTTCATGAATTCCAGCGCATTCATATTGGTATATGCTTCAGGCTGTATCGTGTACGTCAGATTGGCGTTCGGAAGAATGAGCAAAGGATAGGGCACCTTGCTCCATACCTTCCCGGCCTTGGCAATAAAATCAACATAACCAAAGGCAGAAAACCAGAACCGTTTTTGTACGCCTACATCTGTCCGCTGATAATCATAGGAAGAGCCCAGAAAACCTTTTTTAGCCATCACGTGACTCAAATTGAATATCAGGGCATCGTATGTAATGGGAACACGCTGTGTGCGAGTTTGATAAAACTTTTCGTTCTTTCCATAACGGAAACGGAGTTCCAGGGCAGTCAGGTCATAACGGGCAACCGGTTTTACAGAGCCGTCGGATTCAAAGCGGTTAAATTCAGCATACGGTGTGGCATACTCACGCAGGTTACGGAGGACAGCCCCATACGACACTCCATTATAATGCTCTCTCGTATAAGTCAGTTCTGCTTTCCGCAAGTAGGTGGCACGTGTGTCCTTTTTCCGGCGGATGGCCAGCATCATGTTGTCCTTACTGGTGTACATATACTGTTGCCCCAGTTTGTTCAGGTCGTACATATATTCCAGCCGGAGAGAATGGATAGGAAATTCCAGTCTGTAATCTTTTCGGTCATTGAATGAATATTCTACCAGTGCGTCGTATTTGAGTTTCTGGTCCCTCGTACCGTAAGCCATATACCCGTCTGCCAGCCATCTTTTATGGAGCACGGGAGTGGTTCCTCCACCAACCCGAAAACGTGCCCCTTCAATAGCATTACCATTAAAGGTAGAGTTCATCGGGCCCAGATCGAACTTGTTTTTCAAAGGGTCCTTATTGGTAGGTATGTAACCTGACACAAGAATGCTGACAACCTTTTCCGTGAAATAAAACACAGGGACTGACCGTAACTTGGTCATCAGGTTATTCACGGAATTCGGATTCTTCCGTACTGCCTCGGGTGGACGAATCGTGTTCCAATAACTATCCGGCTGACGATAGGCATTGGCCGCAAAAAGGGTAGGGGCACTTTCCTCAAATACCTGTGCAGTTTCCGCATCAGGTACATCAAACGAATGCTTGCGGTAAATATTCAGTCTTCGTGCATACATGCCCTTGGATTTCTCACTCAGCTTAAAGTTGACCTTGATATCATCTTTCGTAATCAGACGGGTACTGTCTGCCGTCCGCTCAAAAGTCTGTTCAATCGTCATGTGCGATACGAAATTCAAGTTAATGTCTTTCGGCACGTTCAGCACAGCCTTTTTGACGAAATAAGTTGAATCGAGCGTGACATACAAGTGTCCGGTAAATCCAAAAGTCTCTGAGTTGAAAGGCACGAACCCAAGGTCTACACAAGTTTGTCCTTCTACGGCCAGCGTGTCCAGCAAATAATATTTGTAATAATTAGGGCCGATGCCGGAAAGCGGACTCACAAAGCGTTGCAAGAACAAGGGAATGTCATTCTTAAATATGTCCACTTCGCGAAAAGCCTCTCCCAGGAACTGCTGTACCCCGTCGCGTGAAAACACTTCATCTACTCCCGATGACTGGCTGCCTCTCACTACATGTTTTTCCGATTTTGGATGCCGGCGATAATAAACGGTCTCGATCCGTTCTTTTTCCGACACGGGAAGAATGGTTGTTCCGTCATTCAGCGTATCTACGAATTCCTCCACAAAACTGAACTTTCCCTTTTTTCCTTTCTTTGGAGGCTTGGGAGTATATTCGTTCATGGCAAAAAGCACCTTTTCATAATGTTCGTAACTGAAGTAATCATGTGCATAGGGAGTGTTCAGCTTCTTCCGGTCAATGATTTCACGTACCAGGCGTACTGCCGGATTATCTTTCTTACGATATTTTTCCTTCGTGGGCTTGATTACGACCTCTCCAAGATGGATGCCACTGGGAGGTAATGAAATCTCCAGATGGGATTTCTTTTCGGGAATCAGTATCATTTCACGCGAATCGTACCCCAGATAGGAAACAACCAGTATTTTCTTTCCTTGCGGTACAGAAAACGAGAAATGTCCGTCTGCATCGGTTGCGGTTCCCAGAGTCGTACCTTTAATCTGCAGGGCAGCATAAGGAAGACCTTCACCCGTCACCGAATCTGTAACCAGTCCTTCCACGGTAATATCCTGTCCGTAAAATCTCAAAAAGAAAAAAGAGTAAATAAGCAGAAAACAAATCTTTTTATTCATTGCACACTGATAAATGTTACACCGCAAAACTTATAGCATAAGCTTTGCTTTAAATTACAATTTAGAGGAAAGCTGCCGGCAAAATTTCTCATGGCAATGGCGCATGTATTTGCAAAGTCCACCCATGACAATGATTTCAAAACAAAAATACAGCCAAGGCAGGTCTGCCAGACAACTGACGTAAAGCACGATGGCACGTGTATTGAAGGTAAGGATATTGGTCCATTTCATCAGGGGAAGTGACTGTGCACGAAACTCATCCCGGAAAGAAGGGGGCACATGCTCCATGCCTTTGTATTTGGTACATATTTTGTTTATCAGATGCTGGAAGTGAGGGGTCTGTGCTTCTTGTGTCCGGGTGTAATTGACATAAGTTTTCAGAAAAAGTTTCCAGAGCACATTCCCTTTCCAGGGCGTTTCATCATATATCTTTTGCTGCTGTGCGGCATTATCGAGTTCGCTGCCCGATTCTCCTTTCAGGAAGAACAGATGAATCTGGCGGTAATAATCGGCCAGACCGCACTGACGGCTGTGACATACAAATCCGGAATACAGCACTACAGCCAGCATGACCCATGCAGCAATACAGGCATTGGACGGTGTATGAGCGATGCCCAGCCAGCTGAACTCCAGGTCATGGCGTACATAAAACCGGTAAACCAGACTCAGGTAAATCGGAATGAACCATACTTCGCTGGCAGCCCCGTCAAGGATTCTTCCAAGACGCGTCTTCTGTCCCGTCATACGAGCCAGCTGTCCGTCGGCACTGTCGTAAAAATTAGCCCATGCCAGCAAGATGACTGCAATGATATTGTATAAAAGCCCCTCAGTTCCTTCTGTGCGGTAAGAGCCATGAGCAAAGAAAATGGCAGAACTTGCCCCAATAATCATGGACAGCACGGTAACCACATTGGGATGCACATGCAGCCGTTTGAAGAAAAGGGCCCATAAATATCCAATCGGACGTGTCCACACTTTGTCGAGCCACTCTTCTGTATCATTCGACTTATACGTTGATTTGACAGCTTCTTTTTTCATATCGATTATTCATTTGATTTTCGTTCCAATTTCATTAACAGCAATCCGGTCAGGGTCCAGAGAAGCTCGCGTACCCTACAGATTATTCCGATAAAAATACCAATCTCACCACTCATGCCCAGCAGTATTACCGACATGGCGAACCCTCCTTCACGTCCACCCACCTGCATAGGCATGAAGCCCAGCAAATTGGCAAACAAAGAGGTAAATGCCAGAATCAGAAAAGAGTATAAGAACACAAGTCCATAACCTCCATTACCTCCGTCTATGCCGAACAATATCAGCATAAAAAATATTTCCAGGCTTTGCAGAAGTCTTCCTACATATTCCAGAAAAAAACTGGCGTAGAACGACCGTTTGTTCTGGTGGTGCAGTTCCGCTATCTGGGTATCTATCTTCAGCAGGTCTTCATGATGCTTCTCACCAAAGCGTTTTTCCCATCGACGGAGTCCCGGAATACGTGCCACAAAGCGGAAAAAGCGCACCGCCAGTCCGTACTTGTATCCTTTCACAAAAAGGTAAATACCCCCGCTACAAAAGAGAATCGCAAAAGCCATACCCCACGCGATTGCTCCGTTCAAAGGTACCAGGTGATTCATGTCCAGCAGAAAATACACTCCCACAGCCGTCAGCCAAAACCAGAAATGGCTGAATATGTGCATCATGGAAAAAAGGATGACGGAAGAGGTCGCTTTTTTCACGTCCATGAACTGCGACACAGACATAATCTTGTAAGCCTCGCCTCCCAGCAGACCGATTGGAGTGACAGAGTTTAGGGCAAAACCGGTTACCGTATATTTTACCAGCCTTCCAAATCTGACCGGGCAACGGCCGTTGCTCCGGAGAATCACTCTCCAGGCTAGTGCATTCAAGGTGTAAAGCATGAACCATAAGCCTACGATTGCCACCAGCCAGTAGCCGGCTTTCCGGATATCCAGCCAGAGCTGGGAAAAACTGACCTCAAAAGAGCAGCACATAATGATTACGGCCACAAGACCTATTATAAAAAACAGGTCGTTCACACGTTTCTTCATTTCCCAGAATTTTGTGATGTGATTTACTGTAGTTCATCCAGCGACAAATATTGCCGCTGCCAGTCCTGATAGTAGGAAGGAAGTTCGGTCATTAACTCTCCCTGTGCATCGATGAACAACTGAGTCGTGCTTCCTTCCGCACACAAGGTATGATCGCTCTCACGATAAACCTGATAAGTATAATCCAGTCTCGCTCCAAGTTTATACAAATAATGTGTGTGAATCTCCACTCGCTCATTCAGGAAAAGAGGGGCGTAATATCTTACTTTTACGTCATAAACCGGTGCATAGATTCCGGCACGCTGCATGTCGGCGTAACCGATACCCGGATAATGTCTTCCAAAAGATTCTCTTCCATCCTCGAAATAGGTGAGATACGTTCCGTGCCACACTCTGCGCATGGAATCAATCTCACTGAACCTCACCTGTACATGGCAAATATCTTCCAATTCTTTCATGTCAGTTTACATTAAAGACAGCACTATCCAGACTGCCGTTCTGCACATATCCGGATAAATTATAGACGACATAATTTTCTCCCTTCTCATTGATGCGTAAAGTCTTGAGCTTATGTGTCCGTGCATCGAGGGTCAGTTCAAAAGATGTGAACGGCATTCTTTTCCGGACCTTTGCATCCAAGGTCGGCACAATCTGGATGACCTGACCTTGACGGCTTACCTGAATGTCTGAATGTCCGTCCATATCGGGTAACGCAGTCTGACAAATCACGGCTTGTAAAACCTTTTGCAATACACCAAACAGTTCTTGCATCTTTCCTTTGGCCACTTGCTTTTTCCCTTTTTCCACCATGACATAGGTAGTGCCGTTCATAAGCAGCATGTCTTTCCGGTCATTGAAAATCATACAGATTTTATCCGGACGCTGGAAATAAAAATGTCCCTCAGCCGTAGCATCTTTTACCAGAAGGACATTATGGCTGGTACGAGTCACATCGGCTTTGAATGTTGCCACATCCGACTGGGCAAACACCCTCGTAACGGAGAATATAAGCACGAACTGCCATACGATATATTTACAGATTCCTTTCCTCATGTGTAAAGTCCTCCACAGATTGAAATCACATCTCCCGTAATATAGCCAGCTACATTGGAAACCAGAAAACCGACCACTTCGGCCACTTCTTCCGGAGTACCGAAACGGTTGGCCGGAATTGTTTTCCGTAAGGCTTCCTCGTCCAGCCCTTCTACCATGTCCGTCTTGATAAAGCCAGGAGCTACCGCATTGACCGTGATATTCTTGCAGGCCACTTCCTTAGCCAGTGCCTTTGTAGCAGCTATCAATCCCCCTTTGGCAGCGGAGTAGTTGGTCTGTCCCTGTATTCCACTCAAGCCACTGACACTTGCCATGTTGACAATACGTCCATACTTACGGCGCATCATAGACGGCAGGAGCAACTGGGTCACATTGTAAAATCCTTTCAGCGTAATATCAAGCACCTGATTCCAGTCTTCTTGCGGCATAAGTGCCAGAATGTTATCGCGCCTGATACCGGCATTGTTTACCAATACTTCTATGTAACAGCCAGGATGCGCATCCTGCCATTCTTCTATTGTTTTTCGCACCTGTTCTCCGTTGCTTACATCAAACATCATGATTTCACCATCTTGTCCTGCCAGTCTTACCAGCTCAAGTGTTTTCAAAGCCTCAGGCAGATTATTCACGCAATTAACGATGACATAATAGCCCATACAAGCCAGTTTTACGCATACGGCACGCCCGATTCCCCGGCTGCCGCCAGTTACCAATGCATACTTCATAAAGCAAATTATTTTAATTGGTTCCACATATATTCTTTTCCCAGTATCTCAGCACAGGTATACATGGCAGTCATCGTAACCCCGTGTATTCCATGCAACACCAGATTCTGTCCGGTCAGCAGCAGATTGGGTAGGGGAGTCCGTGGAGAAAGTACAGTCATCATCGGATTGCGATAGTCTTTTCGTATCCCATAAGCCGCTCCTTCCGGAGTTCCCGTGTAATCGCGATAGGTCAGCGGAGTGCTGACATAAACCTGTTCCACCATCTTTTTAAGATTGGGAATAAAACGTGCCGCCAGCTCCATACATTCATCGGCCAGCCGTTGCTTCATTTCCTGATAGTCCTGCCCCCGGTGTCCTATGGAAGACTGTGCCCACCGCATGCATTTATCCCATGTCAGCGGAGTAAGCAAATCTATCTGCCGCAGGTATTCATTCTCATCCTCCGGCGGACGTGCTGTAATCAGAAGTCCGTTTATAGAAATGGCATCCTGATAGAATGTCCATACATCTGCACGTTTGTAGACATATTGGTTCCAGTTGAAATACTTCATCACATGAGGCTTGATAACCAGTGAAACCGTAAGCATGCCAAACGTATTTTCCAATGCTCCTATACGTCTGCGATAAATGCTTCGCAAAGATTCAGCCGGCTTGATCCAACTGCAGGTAACTGCCGGATGCACATCGCTGATAAAGCATTTTCCCTCATACACCTGCCCATTGGAGCACCGGGCACAGGTAAGCTCTCCGTTCTTTTCAATCAGTTCTTCCACCTTTGCGCGACAGATGATTTCACCCCCTTGCTCCCGGATATCCTGAATCAATGAATCGGCAATGAGTGAACCCGGTCCTTTCAGCCGCCAGCTGCTTTCTATGAAACTGGCATTTCCATGCAAGAATGTAAACAAGGGTAAGGTCTCTTTTCGCAGTTCCATTTTCAGGGAAGTGGCACTCAGCACATTAACCAGCATGGAATTATGAAATGTGTGGGTCAGGTATTGCCATGCACCAGTCTCAAAAAGCGCCAAAGGCGCAGATGCTGATTCTGGATTTAGCAGCTCAAGTTGTGTCTGCTCCGTCTGTTTAAGCAATTGAACGTATTGTTGCAGTGCTTCCCCTTCGTGAGGAAAATGCTGTTGCAGGTTTTCCCTGAAATTCTCATAGCCTTGCATGAACGAGAACTCTTCTTCGCCAATCAGTATCCGGTCAAACGCATCATCCAGTTTCTTCCAAGGGAGAGCCATTAACCCCAGCATGTTAAATGCGGCATGCAAGGACTGTCCTTCTTCAAGGCCTCCCACATAATGGAATCCCGTATCAAATGTCAGACCGTTCCGTCTGTAGCTTTGAACACATCCTCCGGGCTGTGCTTCTTTTTCAAGCACCAGCACACGCTTTCCTGCTTTTGACAGGATATGAGCGCACTCCAATCCGCCCAGACCGCTTCCTATAATGATTACATCGTATTTCATCTAGGTCTCCTTTCTTGCATCATTCTGAATATGGCAGGTTGCAGCACGTACGACAGCACTACGGACGAAACCAGTCCCACCAGTGTACAGAATCCTACAGAAGAAATGGCGGGATGCCGGGCAAACATCATGGACCCTACGGTAATAATCAGGATAACCGCACTGAAAAAGATGGCAGTCTTATGATATTTCAGTAAATCCGGATTATTTCCCTTGTCCAAGAGTCCGCTCATAACAAATATGCTATAGTCTACCCCGATACCGAAAATGAAGATAGAAATCACTACGCTGACGAGGTTGAACTGTTTACCAAAGATGACCATGGCACCTAACACAATGAACCAGCTCAGCAAGATAGGCATGAAGCCCAGCAGGGTATAACGGATATTCCCGCGGAAACTCAGCCATAATATGACAAACACGAAAAGCATGGAAATCCATTGTAACAGATTGAAGTCCTTGCTCATCTGTGTGAGTGTATCCGTCGTATAGTAATACGTGTCGAGCACCAGTAAATTGGGCAGGGAAGCTACAGCATCACAAATCCGGTGATAATCGCTTTGACTGCTACGCACGGAATCGTTTGCACATCTCACCGAGGTAAAGCAAAGATATTCTCCATTGTATGACTGTTCCATCAAAGTGGACAAATAACCTTGCGGAATAATCCCTGCATCGTAAAGCGCATCCGGCTTATAATCGGCTGTAGCCAACTCAAAAAACGGTTGAAATGCCTCCGGTCGAAGCCCTGCCTCAGGAGCTGTTTTTTCAATCAGCTGACGGACACATTGCAGACGCTGGTCTGTCCAGAAATTTTTCCAGGCATGAATGCGTGCCTGCTGTACGTCCAACGGAACGAAAAACATTCCCGTGCGTGTATAACTTTTCACTAGTCCTTCTTTCTGCAAGGAGTCCAGCCGGTTATTCAGGCTCTCAAAATGATGAATGGCTTCTTCCATAGTCCGTCCGGAACTAGCAAAATATTTTTGTTTGTCACCCGTATACGTTTTGGTACGCAACAGGTTTTCTGAATAGGACGTTATCCCGGCTTTATATCCGAGGTCGTGCATGTCTGCATCGAATCGGGTCCCTCCCATAAAGTAAAAGAACGTACATACCACTGTCAGAACAACCAGCAAGGCGATAAGTGGTTTATTCCGGTCAAACGGATAGGCATTCACTTTTTCAATCAATGAGAATGCCCGTTTGTTCATTCTGTTCTTCGCAGGATTAAGTAACTGTGGCAGGTAGAACAAACTGAAAGCGGTAGTTCCGAGAATACTTAGTGAAGCAAATAAGCCGAAATCGCGCAACAGTTCTGTCTGCACGAAAACGAGTCCCATAAAAGAACCGATGGTCGTGATACAGCCCAGACAGACTGGTCGTACCTGGTCGCGAAGTACCTGTTCCGGATTACCGACAAACTTATAGTGCGTAAGTATATGAAGCACATAGCTGAAGGCCACACCTAGTACCACCGCGCCGATACCAAGTGCAAGCAGTGAAAATTCTCCTTTTATGAAGTACATGCCCGCCAGTCCGAATAACACTCCGAAAAGAACCGGCAGCAACAAGAGAGGCAGGGTATCATAATTGCGGAAACAGAATAAGATGAACAGCAAGACCAGTACCAATGCTCCGGCAATGGTATTCTTCAAGTCGGACTTGATTTGTGCAGCATTGTAAAATCCGCTGGCCGGAGTTCCATGATAACAGATTTTTACGTCTGGATTCGATGCGGAGAAAGCTTCAATCTGTGTATTCAGCATCTGAAACAAACTTGCTCCCTGGCCCGTATTCGTGGCAGAATAGCGAGGGGTAAGAAAAGCTACACAGACTATGGAATCAGGAACAAAGAAATGTCCATCAATAATTTTATAGCCACTCCCGCTGCCTTCAGTCAGTGGTTTGAACTGACGCATAAGTTCCTTACGCAGTCCGAGAGGGTCTATCTGTATCAATTCCGGATACATACTTCCCCATGAAGATTCCAGCTCCTGACGGTTTACTTTCATCTGACGTGCCAGATGAGAATCAGTCAGCATGGTATCAATTGCGGCATAAAAACTGGTGTCAATGTATGCTGGCAGATGAGCTCCAAGATAGTCGATGGCATCGGGCAACAATTCATCCGGCAAGCAATAGAAAATATCCTCCAGCATTCGACTTGAAGAATCCAGTGCGGCTTCTTTCTGTAGCAGCGAATCGACAAAGGCATCGCATGTTTCAATGATATGGGCCACAGATGCTCCGTCTTTTCCCTCAAAAAGCAGAAAAGTCTTATCTTTAATCTTCAGGTTGGCAAAAGCCAGTTTGGTGCTTCCATCTTCGTTGGTAGAAGCCGGGAACAATTTGTTGATGTCTTCTTCTAGATGAATCTGAGCTGCAAAGAAACCGCAACAGACAAACCAGGCAATCATTGAAATCCAGCAGACAGTGCGGTGACTGCAGAAATAATGGTATACCTTTAAACACAATTCTGTCATACTGTCATCAATCCTTTAAACTCCACATACACTTTTGCTTCCTCACTTATCCGGGCTGTTACCTTGAACCCTTCTTCCACGGGACATACTCCAACCGTTACATTAACTTCCGGACAAATAGACGGAGCGGCCATTACAAGAAAACGGCATTGCTTGACAGAAGCTATAGATAGTTTTTTCCCCGTCAGACGCATGGCACATTCCTTTATCGTCTCAATATGGCAAACACCCGGACACACCGGATTACCCGGAAAATGGCCGCGGTAAATATCGCAATCCGGTAACAAACGAAGACGAAATATCCCTTCTTGCTGGTTCATCTTCATTTCCTTTATTTGATAATATTTGTTTTCGAGAAGCATCTTATCCAGATATTTAATCGTTAGGACTGATATATATTTTCATTTGAAGTTCTGCTATCCGCCGGTCTGATACCCACGTTTCACCATTTACGCAGACAATATCACCAAACACATCTTCACGCGTCACCGTCGTTCTCATCACGTCGCCCACACAGGCAGAGCCATAGCAACGAAAATTGCGAATCTCGCCAATATAGCCCACCGGCACACTTGAATTTCCCTGTTCTCGTGACAAATAACCGGCGAGTGCCGAAGCTGACTGAGCAATGTGCTCAATCACTCCGGCTTCCGCCAGCACCCCGTCTGAGTCCAAGAGATAATTATCCGGTTGAACGACAAAAAGAGTTACAGCTGTTTCTCCATCCACATTCAGAAGTTCATCAACCATCCTGAATGGGGCACGCTGAGGAATCAGCTGTTCAATCTCATACTTATTCATTTGGAAGATGTGATTCAATATAATCGTACAAATCAGTGAAAGTATGAATATTACGCAAGTCGGTTACCGGAATCTTAATCTTATACGTATGTTGAATGAGAGCGACCAGGTCTACCAGACTCAGACTATCCAATGAAAGCGTATCGCGTACATTGGCATCGGGAGTAAAAAGAGCAGAATCAACTTCAAATTCTTCAGAAAGCAGTGTGTTTACTTTTTCAATAATGTCGTTACGTGTCATAGGGCAATACAATTTTATTATTTCAATTATAGATTTCTTACAATAAGAGTAGAATTGGTTCCTCCAAATCCGAAGGAGTTAGACAGAAACATGTCGAATCCAATCTCACGTGTTTCAGGCAGAATGTGAAGACAAGCTGTATTTTCGTCAGGACGTTCAAAATTGATATTGCCTGCAATAAAGCCGTTCTTCATCATCAGAATGGAATAAATCAACTCACTGGCTCCTGCCATCCACATTTCATGTCCGGTCTGGCTCTTGGTAGAAGTGACAGGCACCCGATAATCTCCAAACACACGAGCAATGGCCTGCGCTTCACGTGCATCGCCGATTCGTGTAGAAGTAGCGTGCGCATTGACATAGCCAATCTGTTGTGGAGTCACTCCACCATGCTGCAGGCAAAGTTCCAACGAACGGGCAGGACCTTCCACATTAGGGGTAGAAATATGGTCGCCGTTACCGGAGAATCCCCAGCTTACAATTTCTGCCAATATGGGTGCCCCGCGTTTCAAGGCATGCTCGTAACTTTCTACAATAAGGGTTGCGGCTCCGCCCCCTGGTACCAGTCCGTCCCGGTCGGCATCAAACGGACGACTGGCCTTTTCCGGTGCATCCTCACGAGTAGAGAAAGACTGAATTCCATCGAATGCAGCCACTCCGTAAAGATTGGCTTCCTGTGCTCCACCACATACGATACAGTCCTGCAACCCATCGCGAATCAGGAGATAAGCCAGCCCTACAGACTGCGAACCGGATGCACATGCAGCCGAAGAAGTCAGGTTAATTCCTTTCAAACGGAACAGGCAGGCCAGGTTCATTGTAACCGTGGAGTTCATGGACTGGAAGATAGCCCCACTGCCACAAGCCGATGTGTCTTTATATTCACGGAAGTTATCCAGTGAACGCATTGTAGACTCTGCCACAGAATCATTGCCATAAATGATTCCCACCTCATGAAGGTCTATGTAATCCTGATCCAGTTGGGCATGTTCCAATGCCGCCCGGGTAACCATATACGCATATTGCGCCTCTTCCGGCATAAATTGACGTAAGTTCCGTGAAACAAACGGTTTCAAATCAGGACGCTCTACTAATGCACACAAGGCAGAACGGAATCCGGCATCCTTGCGTTCCTGGCTGAACACGATGCCGCTCTTTCCGGTGTACAGGGCATTACATACATCGTCGAGCGTCGTTCCCAGGCATGACCATATTCCCATGCCTGTAATCACAACTCTTCTTTCCATATTGTTTTTGGTGATTTTATAGTTTCTTCTTATAACATCTTCTTCGCTTGGTGTATGTGGGATTCAGCGGCTTCCATTGCGACAGCTCTCTTACATTAGTTTCAAGCTGAGGACCAGTTTCTGCATAGCGGAAACGGTAGCGATTGTAAATAGGAATCAAATCATTGAAAAACAAAGCATTCACTCCCAGTCCCTGATAATCCGGGCGTACGGCAATGAGCAGCATCTCTACCTTTTCTTCCCGTTTCCATTTCAAGGCTTTTACTAGGTGATACCATCCAAAGGGAAACAATCTTCCTTTGGCTTTCTGCAAAGCATGAGAGAGGCTTCCCATGGTAATGGCTACCCCGATAAGTTCACCTTTCTCGTTTTCTATTACAGGAATGAGCTGTTTGTCAATCAAAGGCAAATATCGGTTCACGTATTCATCAATTTGCCTGTCGGACAACTCCGTATAGCCAAAGAGTGGAGCGTAAGCCTGATTTAGTAATTCAAAGACCTTTCTTCCATATCCTTTCTTATAAATGTCTGCATGAGTCAGCTTACGCACGTTCAAGTCAAACATCTCTTTTGAGAGGTTCGCCACCCGCGCATATTTTGGCGGTATCTCCTTTGGAATCTCGATACATACCTGAATCCAGTCCACTTCTTTCTCATAGCCTAACGTTTCCAAATGACGAGGATAGTAAGGAGGATTATAAATCGTAATCATGGAACCAAGCTGGTCAAAATCTTCCACCAGCATGCCTTCTTTGTCGAAGTCAAAGATTCCCATCGGTCCTTGTATCTGCTCCATTCCATGCTCCTTTCCCCACATTTCAACGGCAGAAAGCAAAGCCGCAGAAACCTCCGGATTGTCTATAAATTCAATGAATCCGAAACGGACATTCAGGGTATACCATTTCTCGTTTGCACGATGATTGATAATGCCCACAATGCGTCCTACCACATCTCCTTGCTCATCATAAGCTAGAAAAGGCTGAATGTCAGTAAACTCCAGTCCGGCATTTTTATGTGGGTCAAACGTGTCATAAATGTCGGATTCCAGGTCAGGCACATAATAAGGATTCCCCGCATATAACTTGCGGGGAAGTCGTACGAAATCATCCATTTCGCACTTAGAAGTTACTTTTTTTACACTGATTTTAGCCATAACGGAGGTGAAATTACAAAAGTTTTTCAGACTTGAACAAGCTCGTAATTGCTTATACTCCTTATGGAACAGTATTGAAGAATTCAAGGCTATTTTCGGTTTTGTCTATATCGTTTTTTCGTGCCTGTACGTTGTCATTATTCCTGTCTAAGTATATGTATTTCTCCGTTTTATATTCTCAATCAGATTTATACCTATTCTCCTGCCTTCCTTTGATGCAGTTTTCTATCCTTTGTAAAAAACAAGCAGTCGCCTGCCTCTTTATAATGAGACAGACGACTGCTTTATCTATTTTATCAATAAGTTCAGGCAGCCAGCCAGATGTATCCCAGCGGAATCAGAATACCCGCTAGAAGCAACCATTTTCCGCGTCCTGCCAGTCCGTTCTTTCCCTTGACCATGAACAATCCGGAAACGGCAAAGAATACCAGCGAAACAGCGAAGAAGTCGCCCATAAAATTCCAACCCTGAATACGGTTGTAATGCAACCGGTTGAACCAGTACACCACCGGGCGCTTTTCGTGTACTTCATAATCTACACAACCGCTGGCAGCGTCATACACACCCACACCGCCTTCCAGCATCAGGCGATGATGGCTTTCATCAATAGACAGTACCCGTTTTACTGGGGGCAACTCTGCCTCTCGGTTCCATGCCGCAAGGAGTTCTTCAGCCTGCATGCCTTTCTCCAGTTGAACGGCCGCTTCCGTGGTACGGAAAGCTGGATCCTTGCCATTCATGTGGTTCAGCAGGATGCCCGACACAGCATAAATCAGGCAGACTCCTACCATCAGGTAGCCCAGGTCGCGGTGCAACACACGAAGCCAGTAGGAGAGGCTCTTATTCCGCCACTTCATATTCCGTACCGTCTATATAGTAAATGGAATAATAGTCCTTGTTGTTGGCCTTCATCCATTCACGCATGCTCTGAATGTTGTTCATCTCCGCATCGCAGGTTTCGCCGTTGCCTTCTGCTTTTCCCTGCTTTTCCTTCAATTCTTCTTCCGCCTGGTCAATGTATTCCTTAGTCAGACGGTTCTCGCGAAGAATCCCTTTGATGATGACTTCTGAACCAATCAGCTCACGGTTGAATCCACCGATATTGCCTTTTGCTTCCACACGTACGGAAGTCTTCTGGTCTTTTCCCATTACAAAACAACGGCGTCCGGAATGCTTGCAGGTATGCGTGATGAATCCTTTCAGCATCACCTCCTTATCCACATTCTTTTCTGCATCCTTCAGAATGTCTTCCACATATTTTGCCTCATTGACCGACAGAGCGGCAGCAGGCTGTTCCTGAGAGGTTTCTGATTTTTTATTATTGTTCACACACGAAGTAGCCGTCAGCAGACAGACCGCAGCTACGATAAAAAACAGTTTTTTCATTTTCAATTGAGTTTATAGTTATTCATATTTATTCCAAGGAAGAAACCACAGTGCCACGATTCCAGATAAGCCCGCAGCACACACGCATAGCGCCATCAGTATCCGTCTGTACAAAGATACCTTGTTTCTGCACAAAAAGAAAGTCAGGAGGGCTAAAAAGAAGCTCACCGCCAATCCCTTTGAAGAAAGATTGCCCACATAAAGATTCACAAAGGAACTCGTTTCGGACGAAGGTGACAAACGGAACGGGAACAGCCATTCCGACAACTCATCCCACAAAACGCGCTTCCGGTCCTGATGATAGGAAGAGAGCGACTGAAGCGTCACGGCATCCAGTCCGTAGCAGTCCATTCCTTCCGCATCCGATACGCGTACGGTCCAATAAAGCAGGTTTCCCAGAATGCTGATTTCGTCTTTCGTGATGTCTACCGGACGGATATCGAACGGCAGAAAGCGATAACAACCTTCGTCCGTGCTTTCCAGTAAGCCCATTTCACCTTTTTCGCCAAACAGATAGCCATAGAAACGCTTGTCGCTCGTCTCACTCATGACAAACCATTTGATACCCAGCTGTGAACCGAGACCCGTATCTTTCACGAAAGGCCGTCCGTTCACCATCTTCAGGTGAAAGAGAGCTCCTTTACTGTCCAGACAGAAATAGCCCTCCTCATAGGGCTTTCTTACCGTAGGGTTTCCCCAGTAAGCTTTTACCGGAAAGCTGAACCCTTTCTTGATAAGCTCTTTGGTGAAAGCCTCACTCTTCTGCCGATTTACCGAATTGGACTGCGCATCGACAAAAGTCAGCTCATGATCCATTCGGAAGTAATCGCCGGGAAGCGTAAGATTGCCTCGTTTGGGCATGGCTTCCAGCAACACCCCCATAGCGGGTTGCGGAGAGAATACATCGACCGGACGAAAACGGAACATCACTTGTTTGCTCCGCAGGATTTTCACGTCAATGGCCTGTCCTTCCAGCGAATCGGGCAACTGGCCTTCCATGGCCAGCTGGCGGTAGTTCAGCAACGGAAGCAGTGAATCGTATTGCGCGCGAGGGTACTCGTTGCCATGAATATCATAAAATGAATTCTTATGCTCGCGGAAGTCAATCACACAAAGTTCCTTCAACCGGGCACTATAATACATCAGCGGATAGCTGTGCGAATCGTCGGTCATTTTCTGTACCAGTGCCGGCACCGTCCAGGAAGCCAGCAGGGTGACAGACACCAGAATGATTGAAAAAATGAGAGATTTGTATTTCATTGTTCATTGTTTTTATTGTACACCATACTTGAACCGGATGCAGGATGAGAAAGGAAAGATAAAAGAAGCTGCCAGTATCCAGCAGACTCCTATACCGAACTGTGAATAGGCTCCGGGATAGGAGGAAACAAACAGCATGGACAGCAGTCCCACCGATACCACAATGCATAGCATCCGTTGTTTCCACTGGGGCTCGATACAAATCCACGCAGTGAAGCCATAGCCTGCCACTGATGCCACCATCCAGGGAAGCAACTGCTGAAGCATCATTCCTACAACCTCGGAAGGCAAAAACAGGCGAGTCACGGCCGCCAGGACCAGCGAAAGCAGCAGACAAAGCAGCAAGACGACACTGAAACCATACCACAGCATGGAGGCCATAATCTGTGTTTCTCCTGCCGGAAGATGGAGTGTCAGCTTCAGACGTTTCTGCGTCATTTCGGGCACATACTGCACAACTCCCAGTGCAATCCCGGCCAGTGGCAGCAGGTACATCATCCATGGGGCAACCGATGTGCCCTGAAAAAGACAGCCATACCACACATTGACCGCTTCATTCAAACGGATTGCGTGGGTAAGGTCGATGTAGGTATAACCCACGGCTGCTGCCATCAGCAACAGCATTACCCCAATCAGGCGGCGGGTTTTCATCCATTCTTTATAAGACAAGGCTCTGAATAAATTCATGACATTAATATTTACCTGTTAAACCAATAAATGCATCTTCCAGCGAAAGATTCTCTTCTGTAATTTCCGTGACACCCATCGCCCTCAACCGTTGTTCGACTTCAGTTTTTGGCAGAAAAGAATATACTTCCCATTTATCGCCCAATGCGGAGGGATGCCAGAAGACTTCATCGGCCTCCAACTTAAATGTATCTCCCGGACGGGTGAAACGGTATCGCTTGAAATGGTGCATGATTTCCTTTACCGGCTTATGCAACAGCAAGCGGCCATAGTCCATGATCATGCAATCATCTATCAGCAGTTCCATGTCCTGAATGATGTGCGAAGTAAGAAAGACTGTCTTGTTCTCTGCCGATGCATACTCCCGAAGGTATTCCACAAACAGACGGCGATAACCCGGGTCCAGTCCCATGGAAAAATCATCCAGAATCAGCAGTTCCGGGTCCTGGGCAAAAAGCAGTCCCAACGCCACCTGCGAACGCTGTCCGCACGACATGGTAGAGAGTTTCTGCGAAGGAAGTACCTGCAACTTTTTCAGCAATTCATAATAGGCCTCTTTCTTCCATTTCGGGAAAAAGGCCGAATAAAATTTTTCTATCTGCGAAACCGTAAAATAGGCATGTTGCACATGCCCCTCCAGCAACAGTCCCACCTTCGATTTGGTAAGCGGAGAGAGGTGTTCCATCTCCTCACCAAACAGCCTGCACACGCCCGAACGAGGCTTCAGGTAACCGTTGAGGATATTAATGATGGTGGTTTTCCCAGTGCCGTTCTTTCCCAACAGCCCCAGTACCTTTCCCTGCTCCACGTCGAAACTGAGATTTTCGTAAATCAAGCGGTTTCCGTAATAATGCGTAATATTTTCACACTCTATTATTTTACTCATTGTAGAACGATTAAATGATTAGTTCTTAAAATTTTACCCCTACCTTGATGCCGGGTTGCACGAAATCCTTTCCTGCCATTGTAGTCGTAAAAGCCCTGGCATACGTCACCTCGCCCCGGACATAACCGGACAGGGCAGGAGTAATTTCTCTTTCATACCCCACGGCCGCATACGGCACCAGCCGGACAGCTGTATGATAGTCGTATTCTTCCACCAGCAAGTCTGCTCTTTCTGCCGGACGTTGCTGGTCCTCCGATACACTGGCATATTGTCCGTCTTCCTTCATACAGCCCCATCCGCCTTGCAAGCTCAGTCCGGCGGAAGCAGTCCATACCTGCCGGCCTTTATACCAGTTTCTGGCACCCTGAAGCCACATCTCTGTAACGTGCAGATTCTGCTTCCGGAAAAACGGATATTGCGATGCCGTCACAGAGCGGGAACGATAGTCCAGCCGCACTTCGGCCGACCAGTCTGAACGGCTCTCTTTTCCTCCTGAAAGAAGTTGATACGCCAGCCAGGCACGCAGCTGGTCCCTGCTCATCACTTCATTGCTACCGTAATAGACAATCTGCGATACGCCCAGGCCGTCCGTACTCTCCTTATAAGAATTTTCCCTGTTTTCCAGTGATTTCAGTGCGATGCCCAGTTCCATCGCCTGAAAAAGTCGGGACTGCTGCCAGGTAAGCTTTGTACGGTAACCCACCTCACTCCCTGTATGAGTAGAGTAGGTGATGGAAGTAGAAGAGCCGCTTCCAAAACGTCCGGAAGTCTTTCGGATGAATACCTCCTGAAACCAGTGCAGGTCTCCGCGACGAAACTTTCCCTGAAAGGCCGCTTCATGCGTTTGGGTAAACAAGGGAGTCGTGTTCGAAGTATATCCACTTTCACCAAACACTTCACTACGCCCGTAAAAGCCTCCAAAACTGATGAGAGAAGTATATTGACGGTCGGTCGTTCCATAGATACCGAAGCCTACCGTTTCCACGTTGCGCAAATACCCGTAAGAAAGTCCGACTTGCCATCCGGAAAAGAGTTCGTACGAGAAGCCCGTCGACAAATGCAGGTTCATCAGGGAATTCTGATGCCGCAAGTCCTTGAACTTGGCGTAGTTTTCCGTACGGTATTCCAGTAGCCCTCCCCATGAAAGGCGAGGGGTGAGGAGATAGCCTGCTTCCCCTCTGAGCATGTACCATTCATGCCGTTTCGTGCCAGCTCCCGAGTCGTCCATCTCCACAATGTCAAAAGGCGTTTCTTCCGGATGCAGAAAAGCCGAACCCGACATGTGCTTGCCTTTTTCCGTGCCGTATGCCATGGCACCTCCTAATACCAGCCGCGAGTTCAGCCTCCAGTAAGATTCGGTTGAGACCAATCCACCCAGCCGGCTGTCCGACTGATCATAATTCACCAGTTTTCCGCTTCCGTAACTGCCTTCCGCCTGAAGATAAGAGATGCGTCCGCACTCCATCCCCGACAGAAAAGAAGGATTGCTTCCGGCAGAAGCCGCATACTTCCACAAGGTTTCCTGAAAGTCCGTACGAAGAGGAGAGGAGGCCCCTGAGGGAACACTTCCCCAGGACCTGCCTCCCGCCACAAGTACAAGAAAAAAGCAAGCGATACGATAATGCTTCATGTTTAGTTTCTCAAAGAAGATTTGCTCCGCTGATGGAAGTCAGCTGTCGAATTGTTTGTATCCTGAAAAATAATTCTGGCTCCGTTTTTCAAGGATGCCTCGGCATCTATCCCGCTGGCATCGGTTGAATTTCCTACACCGAGCGAATAGTTATAGACCAGCTTTCCTTTATTCTCCGCAAGTGCTTCCGTAGCCTCTTTATCTACGTTGCGATACAAGGTATATCCCATACCGCGAGTAAGTTCTACATAGCCTGCATCTACCGAGGGAAGAAGGCGCTTCTGGTTGCCGTCGGCTCCCTGCACGAAGACTTCGATACCGTCTACCACCCACTCTGCCGGCACTTTCTTACGCGGCTGACTGGCACTTCCTCCATAAAGGTTGGTGGTGGATGCATCGTCTACAAAAGCTTGTAGGGTAGTACCTTCCGGGCGGAATACGAAGAATGCCGGACCAAACTGGCTGACAGGCCATGCATTACCCAAACCGTATTTGTAAGCTTTCAAGTAATGGTCTGTAGAAATAAGTTCGGAAGGCGACGGATAGTATTTGGCATTGTTGAAGTCCTCAATGTCATACAGACAGTAATAGGTACTGTTGGCCAGATTTACGGACTGAGAATAGGTCTGTGTGTGGTCAATGGCCCCATTCAGTGCAATCACCAGTTCTTTTCCGGCTTCCAGCTGTACCTGCTTGTCGAAATACCAGACAGCCGTTCCGGCCGGTATCCATCCTTCTGCCGCATAAAAGAGTTCACCGTTCACATAGTCCTTATTCGACGCATGAGGGTTGTAAGGATTGACCATACCCAATGCAAAGTCGCTGATGTCGAGTGTTTCCGAAGAATTGTTATACAGCACGACATACTGGTCCATGGCAAACGTACCCGAACCATCGTCTTTCGGACAGCCTCCTACATACAGTTCCTTAATCAGTACGGAACCTCCTGAAGACATTTCCAGTTTGATGGTAGCCTCTACCGTTTCCTGAGTCACATTGACCGATGTATTCAATCCATTGAAAAGATACACTTTGGCATCGGCCACCCGTTTGTCGGAAGCCGAAGCTTCATAGATACCTTGCGGCACTTCAAAAACAGCCACTCCTTCCGCATTGGTCGACTGACTGAAGGTGGTACTGCCCGACGTATTCTTCAGGGTTACACTGACTCCCTCTACTGGTTCAAATCCGCTTCCCTCGGGATACACCAGCCGAATACTTACACTGCTCACCTGATAACCACCGTTTTCTTTCTCTTTGCACGCGCTGAAAGCCAGTATCAGAATTAAGGCGCAGCACGCAGATAACATCTTTTTCATCATATTCATACGTGTTTATAGTTTTAATTTAAATGATATGCCATAGTTAAAGGGAGTGACCAGCGAAGAAGCAAACAGACTTCCCTCATTACCCGTCTGCCAGTTCTTTATCTTCTGCAAACTGTAGAAGAAATTATTGGCAAAAAATGACACCGTCAGGTACTTCCCGATTTCTTTCGATACATTCAGGTTAGCCGAGAAATAAGGGGAATATCCCTGCTTCCTGAACATATAGCCGGTAGTGCTTTTTACCACCAGTTTACTGAGTTCGTTATACAACTCCTTGTCATGCTCGGCAGCCCACAGGAACTTTTCCATGAACGGTATACGGGTTTCCATATCTTCTCTCGATACATAATACAGCGGATACGTAGCCACGTAACTGGCTCCGTTATAAATATCCGTTTGGGTGGACGAGGGAAGATAATCACTCTGCGAGTCGAGCGCATAGCTCCGGGTTCCACCGCTATATTCACTCAGGTTCTGACGTGTGTTCAAAAGAGTGCCCTCAAACCGCAGAGAGAAAATCATTCTGATTTTCGGCACGTGCGTCACCAGCGTCAGATTGGTATTCAGTCGCTGCGTCGTGAATCCGTTATAGTTGCCATTGCCTCCCACATAATAACCGATGTATTTATAAGGCTGTCCGTCCGTATCGGTCAGGCTGCTGGTAGACGGTACCATTACTTCGTCAATTCCTTTGTAGCGGTAATATTTCCCGTCTATGCGGATGGAAGTATTGATTACCTTTATCCGGTCGAAATCAAGCACCCATTCCAGTCCCATCCGTGAAGAGGAAGAACCATTCACATTCATGACGGCCGACTGGAAATCATGAATCTCCTTATAGACAAGCGTCTGAGAGGGAAGTATCCCGTTCTTGTCGGATACGGTCACGACTCCTGTCGTACGGTCAATGCTATACACTCTGTCGGCCGAAGGTATCAGGCAATCATTGAGCGCGCTCTGGTCGGTCAACTTATAATCAAACGGAGTATAGATACGCGTACTGGTATAAGGCTGTGACAGGGTGTTGTAGAAGAACGACAACGAAATCCGTACCCCCTTCAGACGAATGTCCATACCCGCTTCCCGCATAAGGCTGTACTGCCACTGCAACTCCGGATTATAGACAGGAAGCACAGGATGGGTGTGATAAGCATAATAGGTCGTTCCGTCGGCCATTGCTCCAGGGGCAAATGCCAGACGGTCTACATACGTTTCCCGGGGATACAGCATCTCGAACGAAGGAAGTTTCACCGCCTTCCCCCATCCGGCACGAAGGGTCGCCCCTCGAAAGAAACCATGCTCTTTTTCGCCAAATGAATACTTGGCACTGAAACGGGGAGACAGACTGGATACAGTGCCATACACGGTGCCCGGAATGAAAGTCATGTCACTTCGTAGTCCTCCTTTAAGCAGCAGCTGCGAATGACGGAAAGACAGGGTTATCTCTCCTTCTGCATACGCAGCCAGATTGTGCATGAAAGGCAACTCATCGTAACGGTATTCCCTCCAGGTGGGAGCTACCGACATGTCTTCATAATACGTTCCCTTACCAAGGTTGCCTTCTCCTTTCATATCTGCTCCTGCCAGCAGGTTGCTGGTTACGCCCCCGATTTTATGGCTCCAGCGTGCTTTCAGGTAGGCAGTGTAATTTATGGGACGACTATCGTTGAATGACGTTACATACCAATAGCCGGTAGGCAACAAAATAATAGGTGAGGAGGAATCCTCTTCAAATTTGGAAGCCACAAAATATCCTTCTTCCGTGGTATGCAGTGCAGGCTGAACGGACGAAGCCGACTGGTTCTTCTTTTCTTCCACCCGCTTGTCGGCGTACGAGAAGGTCACCCCTCCACGCAAATTGGACAACCAGGGCGAGTTCAGCATATAGTTAAACGAGAGACTGCTCCATAACGCATTGTCCCTACTCTTGGTATAAGTTTCCTTGAAGGCATCCGGATCGGCCTCGGTATTATTGCCTCCCACATTACCGTTCAGACTGAAATCGACAGACAAGGTTTTTCCAGTCTTTGTATGCAGGCTGTTAGAGTATCTCACGCCAAAGGCATTGCGTACATACGAGGTGTAGGGTGATGCAATGTCGGACACAGAGCGAACCCGCTCATAGGACAGGTTCAGAACACCTGCTTTTCCTCCCAGTTCCACTCCTTTACTTACGGCATACGACTGGGTGGTAGGACGCACTGCCACATCGACAATCAGCGGACTTTTTCCTTTGCGTGTCACAATTTTTACCACTCCGTTGGTCAGGTCACCATATTCCACAGAAGGTACACCGGTGATAACTTCAATCCGTTCTACATTGCTGTTGCCAATGTTACGGGTATCCGTTCCGGAAGTAGAAGAGGCCGTAGCATTACCCGACAGGCGTACCCCGTCCATCTCAACTACGGTTCCGAAATCGGGATTCCCCATTTCAGTGCTTTCTCCTCGCAGCGTAATTACCTGAGCGGAAGAAGTCAGACTCTTGAACTTGCTGGTCTGTTCTCCGGGCAAAAGACTTAACGCATCAGACACGCTGACACTCTGCAAATGGTCCAGTGCCGTACGGCCCAGCGTGTATGCCGTAGTAGCATCTGTGGCTTTCCTTTCTGCCGTAACAGTCACCTCATTCAGGGCCAAAGTCTGTTCGGAAAGATATACCACGATGTTCTCCTTATCCTTCCTGACATCCAGCTGTAATTTATATTCAGAATAGCCCAGACAACGCACCAGCACCTCATGCTTTCCTTCTGCCAGATGCTGAATGACGAACTTTCCTTGCGAATCGGTCATGGTACCAATGCCACTTCCTTCAATCCACAAAGTCGCAAACTCCACCGGTACTTTCGATTTGGCATCGAGTACGGTCCCTGTTACCTTATACGACTGCCCCCAGGCAGCCAGACTGGCACTTGCGAAAAAGGCTAAAACGATTGTTTTCATATCCTGATGATTTCAGGCGCAAAGGTATCCTTATTGGTAAGCTGTGTCAATCGCCAAAATTAGGTAATAGGAGAGAGGCTGCTCATCATTTTTAGGTATTTCAGGTAGTGATGCAGAAATGGAGTTGAGGAAATAAAAAAAAGCTCTGAAAACCAATTGATTTTCAGAGCTTTTCCTCATTTTGCCTCACGGCTTCGGTACACCCTCAGGGATTCGAACCCTGGACCCACTGATTAAGAGTCAGTTGCTCTACCAACTGAGCTAAGAGTGCATCCACTATAATTGTCAAACTTTCCGAAATTTTGTACACCCTCAGGGATTCGAACCCTGGACCCACTGATTAAGAGTCAGTTGCTCTACCAACTGAGCTAAGAGTGCATCACTATTTTCATTTTCGAGTGCAAAGGTATATTTTTTACACGAAACAGCCAAACGTTTTCGCAGTTTATTTTACAATATTTTTTCAATTCTTTTCTGAATGGCTGGTTATTAGTCACATAAAAAAAGGTCGGCCCTGAAGATTTTTCATGCCGACCTTTCGTTTTATAGATGAATATGAGATTTATTTCTCAAATTAGAAGCGGTAACCTACGCCGATAGAGAAGGTCATGTTCTTAGGTTTGTCACCTTCGTCAACATCCCAAGGACAGATGAAACCATTCTGACCAGTTAAGTTAATCAAATAACGATCACTCAATTCAAGGCCGATACCATATTGGATACCTAAATCGAAACGCCCCATATCCCATCCTTCTTTATCAAACATCTTTTCATCTTCTCCACCTTCGTATTTAGCCTTACCACCTAATCCAAAAGCTAAATATGGACCAGCATTAATAACAAATTTAGTATTATCACTAATATTGAACTTATAAGCAGCCAAAATAGGAATATCCAAATAAATAGGACGATATGTATTTTTTATATCACCTTCTTTTTCCTTCCAACCTTTAGAAGATATCATCAGACCAGACTGCAAAGACCAGTTTTCACTGAATCCATAGTCCATACCTACTCCCAATTGGAAACCTGGCAATGCTTTGGTATTTTCAAACTTAGTCATGTTACTGAAGTTCATACCGAACTTAGCATCCCATTTTACCTGAGAAAAACCAGCCAATGCAAACATTCCCAATACAGCGGTCATTAAAAACTTTTTCATAATTCTCTTTTTTTAGTTTTAGGTTCCGTTCCCTTGAACCGTTCTGTTTTATTCCGGAAGCAGAGGAGCCACTTTCTCTTATAAAATATAAGAAGAAAAGCCTGCTTTCGTTTGTGATTGTTTACAAATGTATAAAACTATCTCAAATTATCAAAACTTTACAAAACATAAAAAAGCGTAAAAGAGTGATATTTTAGGTTATCATGCCTAAAAACGGGATTATCCGTCTGTTTTTGGAGATTAAAAAAAACGCCTTTGCGTTTGCGCCAAAACACAAGTACATTTGAACTGAAACGCACTTACGTTTTAAATAAAACGCAAGTACATTTAAAACAAAACGCCTTTGCGTTTTGAATCAAACGTAAAGGCGTTTTTAAAGAGTACTTAAAGCTCCTGAAGTGTACTGAAAATAGTTGTCAGTTTGAAGATTAATTCCTGACTAAGTTGAC
>OGPR01000084.1_pt1 | contig 118077 bp, 90 predicted proteins | sample 1552981 | NCBI WGS metagenome assembly OGPR01 (sample SAMEA2580260, study PRJEB22360) | human gut metagenome | biome: human gut; feature: human-associated habitat; material: faeces | place: Denmark | collected 2008/2010 | reverse complement strand
AAAGCGGTACGCGAGCTGGGTTCAGAACGTCGTGAGACAGTTCGGTCCCTATCCGGCGTGGGCGTAGGATATCTGAGAGGAGCTGTCCTTAGTACGAGAGGACCGGGATGGACTGACCTCTGGTGTACCGGTTGGCGATCAACGCCACGGCCGGGTAGCCATGTCGGGACGGGATAAACGCTGAAGGCATCTAAGCGTGAAGCCCCCCTCAAGATGAGATATCCCATCGTAAGAGTAAGACCCCTTGAAGACGACGAGGTTGATAGGGCAGGGGTGGAAGTGCTGTAAAGCATGGAGCTGACTGCTACTAATCGGTCGAGGGCTTGACCAAAAGGTCAGGGTAGGAAATGGTAATAGGTTTGGATGAAAAAGTTTGTGTGCAGTTTTGAAGGTACATATAAGTATGCGCGAGTGGCTCAGTGGTGGAGTATCGCCTTGCCAAGGCGAGGGTCGCGGGTTCGAATCCCGTCTCGCGCTTCTAAAACCTCCTGAATTTGATCAGGAGGTTTTTTTTATAACTAAGGGAAAAAGGAGAAAGATCATGAAGAAGAAGCTAAGGCGCTACGTAGGCGACAGGCATTTTTACAAAATGCTGCTTGCAATTGTTGTACCGATTATCATTCAGAATGGCATTACCAATTTTGTCAGTTTGCTTGATAATCTGATGGTTGGACGCATCGGAACAGAGCAAATGTCAGGTGTTGCAATCGTCAATCAGTTAATTTTTGTTTTTAATCTGTGTATTTTTGGTGCAGTTTCGGGTGCCGGAATCTTTACTGCACAGTTTTTTGGACATGGCGATTATGAGGGTGTGCGAAATACGTTTCGTTTTAAATTTCTCATCAGCATCGCTTTTTCTGTAATTGGTATAGCTGTATTTGTATCGGCAGGTTCACAGTTGATCTCACTATTTCTTCATGAGGGAGGAGAGTCTGGTGATATCATGCAGACATTGAAATATGGCGAGCAGTATATGGGTTGGATTTTGATCGGCTTGATTCCGTTTGCGCTCAGTCAGGTATATTCGGGCACACTTCGTGAGACAGGCGAGACGATTGTGCCGATGATAGCAGGTGTGGCAGCTGTATTTGTTAATCTGATTTTCAACTATCTCTTAATTTATGGAAGCTTTGGGTTCCCGAAATTAGGCGTTGAGGGTGCTGCAATTGCAACAGTTTTGTCTCGTTATGTGGAACTTGGTATTATCACTGTATGGTCTCATACGCATGCAGATAAGGTACCATATATTAAAGGTGTATACCGCACTCTTAAGATACCAAAGGAACTGACACAGCAAATTGTGGCAAAGGGACTTCCTCTTATTTTAAATGAAGCATTGTGGGCATTTGGTATTGCTATTTTAAATCAGTGTTATTCAACAAGAGGACTGGCAGCTGTAGCCGGAATCAATATTTCCTCAACGATCACAAATTTGTTCAATGTCGTATTTATTGCTATGGGAAGTGCGCTGGCGATAATTGTAGGACAGCTTTTGGGAGCTGGAAAACTAAAGGAAGCAAAAGAAACAGATACAAAGCTTATCTTTGCTTCAGTAGCAAGCTGTTTTATAATCGGAACAATCATGGCAATAGTTGCACCGCTGTTCCCACAGCTCTACAATACGACCGATGAAGTTAAAGAGCTCGCTACATTTTTTATTATATTCTCAGCATTTATGATGCCGTTCAATGCATTTTTGCATTCAACTTATTTTACGCTTCGTTCTGGCGGCAAGACACTTATTACCTTCTTTTTCGATGCCGGATTTGTATGGATTGTTTCCATTCCGCTTGCCATGATGCTTTCACGTTTGACTGATATGCCAGTGCGTGTTCTTTATGCGTGCTGCACAGGAGCCGATCTGATAAAGGTTGTTATAGGCTATATTCTTGTAAAACGTGGAAAATGGGTTGTAAAAATCGTTGATAATGATTGATATTGCACAATATCCTTTTGATTCTGACATGATGTGCTCTTGAATAAAAATATGGAATAGAGTAAAATATTCATGAAAGTAATGGCTCCGTGAAACTTCTTAAAAGAGAAGCAAATGTTACTGTTTACAGGACAAAGCGGAAAAAATTGAAAGGATGGCAGGAAAATGATTAAAGGATTTAAGATGAAGCTGTACCCAGGTATGGAGGCAGAGTACGAGAAGAGACATAACCAGCTGTGGCCAGAGATGAAGGATATGATTCATGAGCATGGCGGAAAGAACTATACTATCTTCTTAGATCGCGAGACTCTGACATTATTTGGTTATATCGAGATCGAAAATGAGGAGCTTTGGGCAAAGGGCGCAGACACTGCAATCAACCGCAAGTGGTGGGATTTCATGGCAGATATCATGGAGACTAATCCAGACAACAGCCCAGTATCTATCGACTTAAAGACCGTATTCCATTTAGATTAAATCTAAAAAAACGTTTCCAGTCAAAGCGGCTGGAAACGTTTTTTTAATTATAGTCTACTTCAATTAGGCAAAGTCCCTGCGCCGGAGCAGTAGGTCCTGCAAGACTTCTTTTTTTACCCTGAAGAATTGTAATGACATCATTTGGCTGCATGCGGTGAAAGCCAACTTCAAGCAGTGTACCAGTCATAATGCGCACCATATGCTGCAAAAAGCCATCTCCGTGGAAAGAAAGTGTAAGGTAATCACCTTTTTGCTGGATGCGGATTGAATCGACTGTGCGGACAGTGCTTTTATTCATTTTGGGATTGCCGCAGAAGCTGGCAAAATCGTGCATGCCGGTCAGATAAGCGGCAGCCTGATTCATAGCAGCAATATCTGGCATTCCCTCTAATTTAGTAACGTATCGGCGGTCAAAGACAGGCTTTGTCTGACCAACATAGCAGGTATAGCAATATGTTTTTCCAGTGGCATTGTAACGGCTGTGAAAACGCTGTGAAGCTTCAGAAACCTCCAAGATAACAATGTCATCTGGAAGATAGCGATTCATATAGTCACGAATTTCACGTACAGGAAGCGTTGTGTCAAGAAGTGCATTAGCTGTCATAGCCTTTGCGTGTACACCGGCATCAGTGCGGCCGGCGCCGACTAGCTTTACAGTATCAGTATCGCACATTTTTGCAAGAACAGCCTCAATTTTTCCCTGAATCGTGTCATCAGTATGCTTCTGATGCTCCCAGCCACTGTAACGGCTTCCATCGTAGCTGATAGTAAAACGATAATTATTCATGAAAATTACTCCTATTTTGCATCAGGTCAGCTCCTATAAATGGAACTGACCTGATTGTTTATTATTTCTTATTCTTTTGATCTTTATCCAGATTGCTCTGTGCAGTTGCAAGCATCAGCTTGATACGATTCAGCTGATTAACTTCTGAAGCGCCTGGATCGTAATCGACAGCGATTATATTAGATTCTGGATATTGGTGTCTGATCTCTTTAATAACACCCTTTCCAACAATATGGTTTGGCAGGCAGCCAAATGGCTGTGTGCAGACAACGTTGTTGACGCCGCTATGAATCAGCTCCATGATTTCACCTGTCAAAAACCAACCCTCACCTGTCTGATTTCCGATTGATACGAGTGGATCTGCATATTTTGCAAGATCACGAATGTCAGCAGGCGGTGTAAAGTGCTTACTCTGGGCAAATGCCTTTCGTGCTGCTTTTCTCATATATTCAAGAGCGGTAATGCCGATATTGCACATTCTGGCAGCAGCACTGCTTGTGCCAAGTTTTTCAGCCTTAAAGTTGCTGTTGTAGAAGCAGTACAGGAAGAAGTCAAGCATATCTGGCATAACAGCCTCAGCGCCCTCGCGCTCAAGAAGCTCAACAAGATGATTATTTGCTTGTGGAAGGAACTTTACTAAGATCTCACCGACAATTCCGACTCTTGGAATAACTTTATCTTCATAGATCGGAATATTATCAAAGTCGCGGATCATATCTTTAATAATGTGGTTAAAACGTGTCATGCTAGGAGCACGCTTTAAGTCATTGTTGCAGATACGTTTCCATTTTTCATGCATTGCATTGACAGAACCAGGAACCTTCTCATATGGGCGCATACGATATACGGTGCGCATGAAGATATCGCCATATACGATAGCCTGTACAGCACGGATGGCGAGAGCAGGAGTGTAGGTCATACCCGGATTTGCCTCAAGCTTACTTAAATTAAGTGAGACAACAGGAATCTGAGCCATTCCAGCCTTTTCTAGTGCACGGCGGATAAAGCCGACATAATTACTTGCACGGCAGCCGCCTCCAGTCTGCGTCATAAAGATAGCAACATGGTTAAGATCATAGCGGCCTGATAACAGAGCATCCATGATCTGGCCGACAACAATCAGTGACGGATAGCAGGCATCATTATTTACATATTTCAAACCAACATCGACAGCTGTGCGGCTTTCCTTCATGATCTCAACATTATAACCGGAGCTTCTGAGTGCAGTTTCAAGCAGATCAAAGTGGATCGGACTCATCTGCGGACAAAGAATGGTGTAGTTTTTCTTCATTTCCTTTGTGAAGAGAACACGGTTATAGGCAGAAGAAACAACATGGCGCTCAATATGCTTTTGCTCGCGGACGCGGATTGCAGAAAGCAGGGAGCGGATACGTATACGCGCTGCACCAAGGTTATTTACTTCATCAATTTTAAGGACAGTATAGATCTTTCCTGAGCCGGTCAAAATATCATTGACCTGATCTGTTGTTACGGCATCGAGACCGCAGCCAAAGGAATTTAGCTGGATCAGATCAAGATTTTCCTGTGTGCGCACAAACTGTGCAGCTGCATAAAGTCTGGAGTGATACATCCACTGGTTTAATACAATCAGACGACCATCCATCTTTGCCAGATGAGAGATGGAATCCTCTGTTAATACTGCAATACCATAGGAGGTGATCAATTCCGGAATACCATGGTTGATCTCAGGATCGACATGATAAGGACGACCAGCAAGAACAATACCGCGTTTTCCTGTCTTCTTTAAATATTCAAGAGTCTCCTCACCCTTTTTCTGGATATCTTCACGGCATTTTTGCATCTCAAGCCAGCCGGCGTGAGCGGCTTCACGAATTTCGTCCTCTGGAATGCCAAGCTTTCCAAACTCCTCAACGAGACGCTTTGTCATGATCTCCTCGTTTGTAAGAGCTAAAAATGGATTCATAAAGGTAACGTCAGGACTGCGAAGCTCCTCAACATTGTTCTTGATGTTTTCTGCATATGAAGTAACTATTGGGCAGTTGTAGTGGTTCTGCGCATCATCAAACTCTACGCGCTCATATGGAATACAAGGGTAGAAGATGAAGTGTACATTGTTGCGAAGCAGCCATGTAACATGACCATGGGCAAGCTTTGCAGGATAACACTCAGATTCACTTGGGATAGACTCAATACCCATCTCATAGATGGAACGGTTGGAATCAGGAGAGAGTACAACGCGGTAGCCAAGCTTCTTAAAGAAAACTGCCCACAGCGGGAAATTCTCATACATGTTTAATACACGCGCAATTCCAACAGTTCCGCGTTTTGCATCCTTTTCTTCAAGCGGCTCATAATCAAAAATACGATGATACTTGTAATCAAAAAGGTTTGGAATATTTTCCTTATTCTTCTCCTTGCCAAGACCACGCTCACAGCGGTTTCCAAATATGTAATGACTGCCGTTGCTGAAACGGTTGATTGTCAGAAGACAGTGGTTAGTACAGCCCTGGCAGCGTGTCAGACGTGTTGTATATTTTAAAGACAAAATGTCATTCATGGACAGCATGCTTGTCTTTGGTTCCTTATGTGACTGATAATATTCTCTTGCAACAAGAGCAGCACCAAAGGCACCCATGATTCCAGCAATGTCTGGACGGACAGCTTCACAGCCAGCAATCTTTTCAAAGCTTCTAAGAACAGCATCATTATAGAAGGTACCGCCCTGCACAACAACATGCTTTCCAAGATCAGAAGCATCATTGATTTTTATAACCTTAAATAACGCATTTTTGATAACGGAGTATGCAAGACCGGCTGAGATATCGGCAACAGTAGCACCTTCCTTTTGTGCCTGCTTTACGTTTGAATTCATAAATACTGTACAGCGAGTTCCAAGGTCGGTAGGATTTTTAGCAAAAAGCGCAGCCTTTGCAAAATCGACAACTGTATAATTTAAGGATTTTGCAAATGTCTCGATGAATGAGCCGCAGCCAGAGGAACATGCTTCATTTAACTGAACGCTGTCGACGGTATGATTTTTGATCTTAATGCACTTCATGTCCTGACCGCCGATATCAAGGATACAGTCAACATCAGGCTGGAAGAAGGATGCCGCATAGTAGTGAGCAACAGTCTCAACCTCACCCATATCAAGCTGAAGTGCTGCCTTAATAAGTGCTTCACCGTAGCCAGTGGAACATCCGTAGGCAATTGTAACGTCATCAGGCATCTGCTCATAAATTTCACGGATTGCGCGAACAGTTGTTGAGAGCGGGCTTCCATTATTATTGCTGTAGAAGGAATATAAAAGAGATCCATCCTCAGCGACAAGAGCAACCTTTGTAGTTGTGGAGCCGGCATCAACACCGAAGAAGCATTTGCCGTGGTATTCGCGAAGATTTCCCTTCTTTACAGTGTGCTGTTTATGACGCACTGTGAAATCTTCATATTCTTTTTCAGAAGCAAACAAAGGATCCATACGCTTGATCTCAAAATTCATCTTGATGCCTTTTGTAAGGCGGTCAATCATCTGAGTAATCGGCGTAACTGTAGTGCCCACTTTTACATTCATCGCAGCACCAATCGCTGCAAATAAATGAGAGTGCTCTGGAGCAATAATATGTTCATCTGTAAGATGAAGTGTGCGGATAAAAGCTTCTTTTAACTGATCCAGAAAGTGGAGCGGACCACCAAGGAAAGCAACATTACCGCGGATTGGTTTACCACAGGCAAGACCTGAAATAGTCTGATTAACAACAGCCTGAAAGATAGAGGCAGCCAAATCTTCCTTGGCAGCACCTTCATTGATCAGAGGCTGAATATCTGTCTTTGCGAATACGCCGCAGCGTGCCGCGATAGGATAAATTTCATGGTAATTTTTTGCAAGCTCATTTAAGCCAGAAGCATCTGTCTGCAAAAGAGAAGCCATCTGGTCAATAAAAGAACCGGTACCTCCAGCGCAGATACCGTTCATACGCTGATCGACACCGCCGGTAAAGTAGATGATTTTAGCATCCTCACCGCCAAGCTCAATCGCAACATCTGTCTGAGGCGCGTAGTCTTTTAAACTGGTGGCAACAGCAACAACCTCCTGTACAAATGGAATGTCAAGATGCTTTGCCAGTGTCAGACCACCGGAACCGGTGATGGAGGAAGCCAGATCCATTGGACCTAATTTGTCATATGCTTTTGTTAAAAGTTCGGCAAGTGTTTCCTGAATATTTGCAAAATGGCGCTGATAATCGGAAAATAAAAGCTTATCTTCGCTGTCGAGGATTGCAACTTTGACAGTCGTAGAACCGATATCAATGCCGAGACGATTATATGTTTTATTTGATGTACCCATTAAAAACCTCCTTCTTAATGAAATGATACATTTATCAAAATAAATATGGAAATGAATGACATGTAAAATGTGGCAATAAAATCCAAAATACAGATGAATTATAGCGGTTTTTGAAAAAAAATGCAAGGTACTAATAAAAATGTAAGAATGAATTTATATTTCAGACGCGTAAACCATTGCACCGAAGGGCTTTCGTAACCTGACGCGTGAACTGTAACGGGATACAAACTAATTTAAGAATGCTCTCTAAAAAAGTTTGACAAACAAACGTGTGAAAACTATAATAGAGGTATGTGTGAAAAAGAGAATAAAAAAAGATAAAGATGATCCGGTCGGGGGGAAGCCGGGCGAGAAAGGATTATCTATGAAATTTATGAACAAACTTGAGCGTAAATTTGGTCGGTATGCCGTTCCAAATCTGATGCTCTACATCATTATTCTGAATGCGGCAGGGCTTTTGATCACCATCATGTATCCGCAGGCACAGTACTATCTGTGTTGGTCCACAAGTGCCATTCTTCATGGACAGATCTGGCGAATTGTTTCATTTATTCTTGTGCCATACACGACAAGCCCTGTTAATTTTTTGATTTTTGCATTTTTGTATTATTCGATTTCCCAGACGCTTGAGCGTGTATGGGGATCTTTCCGCATGGATATGTACATCATTACTGGTCTGCTTGGAACAATTGTGGCAGCGTTTCTGGTGTACTTTGTGTTTGGTGTGGAGATGGGTATGCAGGTCAGCATCTCTTACCTTAGCAACTCATTATTTTTAGCGCTGGCAGCTACTTTCCCGGATGTGCAGTTTTTGCTGTTTTTCATTATTCCGATCAAGGCAAAGTGGATGGCGCTTTTGAGTGCAGTAATGTACCTCTATGATCTGATGCAGGTTGTAAACGGATTAGGCTGGATGCCGTATGGTTTTGCAATGCTGATCATGATTGTATTTTCACTTATAAATTTTATACTTTATTTCCTCGGCACGAGAGATCTTCAGCGGATCAACCCCAAAGAGGTACATCGAAGAAGAGATTTTCAAAAGAAGATGGGGGAGAGGGAACAAAGCGGCAGGCCACTGCATAAGTGCACCGTCTGCGGAAGAACAGATAAAGATTTTCCAGATCTGGAGTTTCGTTATTGTTCAAAGTGTGACGGCGCTTACGAGTATTGCAGCGAGCATCTTTATACGCATAAGCACATTGTTGCACATTCGTATGATAAGCAGTAATATGACAGGCAGTAATTGGCAGCGTTTGTAAACGTGCAAAAAAATCGAATGGAGAAGAAAAAAAGAGTATGAAGAGAACAAAAATTGTTTGTACTATGGGTCCGAAAACAGAGAATGTTGAGCTTTTGAAGGAAATGATCAAAAGCGGCATGAATGTTGCCCGTTTTAACTTTTCTCATGGAAGTCATGAGGAGCATGCAGGACGTATGGCACTTGTTGAGGAAGCAAGAAAGGCTGTGAATATTCCTGTTGCCACTATGCTTGATACGAAGGGACCAGAAATTCGTACTGGAAGCGTACCAGGGGATAAGAAGGTTACGCTTGTAGAAGGACAGGATTTTGATCTTACAATTGATCAGAGCGTAGAGACAACACAAAAAAGCGCATCTATTACCTATGAAGGTCTTGTTGCAGATGCTGAAATTGGCTGCCGTATTTTGATTGATGATGGTTTGATCGAGTTAAAGGTTATTTCTAAGGAAGAAAATGTTCTGCACTGTACAGTTGTAAACGGCGGTGAGTTAGGCTCTAAGAAGGGTGTAAACGTACCGAATGTAAAGATCAATCTGCCAGGAATTACTGAGAAGGATAAGAAGGATATCTTATTTGGTATTGATCAGGGCTTTGATTTTGTTGCAGCATCATTCGTAAGAAATGCAGCTTGTATCGAGGAAATCCGCGATATTTTAAATATTCATGGAAGCAGAATGCGCATCATTGCAAAGATTGAGAGCGCAGAGGGTATTGAAAATATTGATGAGATTTTGCAGGTAGCAGACGGCATCATGGTTGCAAGAGGTGATCTTGGTGTTGAAATTCCGGCAGAATTAGTTCCTCATATCCAAAAGACAATCATCGATAAGTGTAATGAGGTACAAAAGCCAGTTATCACAGCTACTCAGATGCTTGATTCTATGATACGTAATCCACGCCCTACAAGAGCAGAGGTTACTGACGTTGCAAATGCAATCTATGATGGAACAGATGCTGTTATGCTTTCAGGTGAGACAGCAGCAGGACGTTATCCGCTTGAGGCAGTTCGCATGATGACAAAGATTGCAGAGTCATCTGAGCCATATCTTGATTATCGTACTTATAACCGCAGAGATGTAAAGCGTTCTGATCATGTGATTTCAAACGCACTCAGCAGTGCAACAGTACGTACAGCAGAGATTCTTAATGCAAAGGCAATCATTGTGCCAACGATGCATGGATTTACTGCAAATCTGTTGTCTAACTGGAGACCAAAATGCCGTATCATTGGTATGTCTCCAAATTGGGACGTTTTACGTAAAATGCAGTTGAATTGGGGCGTAACACCGGTTAAGGCTATGAGGGAGACTGATACCGATGAGCTGATTGAGCATTCCGTAAATACTGTAAAGGAAATGGGCTATATTGAGTCCGGAGATACCGTTATTGTTACAGTTGGCGTAAAGCATAAGAATCAGCCAAGCTACGCAATCGGCGAGACAAACAATATGAGAGTAATCGTAGTCAATTGATTTAACAGTTCATTCGAGTGCAATTGTTTAGGAAAAAACATGCTTGCATGTTTTTTCTAAACATTGCACTCGAAAGGAGCGCCATTTCATGAGCAAAATAGCTGCGAAGCAGCGAAAAGCCTGTTAGGGCGGTTTTGCGAATGAACAATGGCGCGGATGAACTGTAACGATAGGATAAAGAAGTACACAGCGAGGAGAGACACATTATGGAAAAAAAACCGTTCGTAACATTAGAGCAAGTAAAAGAGATGGCTGCATCATATCCGACTCCATTTCATCTGTACGATGAAAAAGGAATCCGCGAGAATGCCAGAAAGCTAAAGGCTGCGTTTGCATGGAATCCAAACTTCCATGAATATTTTGCTGTAAAGGCAACGCCAAACCCGTACATCATGGATATCTTAAAGTCAGAGGGAATCGGCGCAGACTGTTCATCTTATACAGAGCTTTTGATGTCAGATGCTGTTGGCCTTAAGGGTCATGATATCATGTTTTCTTCTAACGTAACACCTGCAGAGGATTTCAAAAAGGCTGCTGAGCTTGGTGCAATCATTAACTTTGATGATGTGTCTCTTATTGATTTCTATGAGGAGATTGGCGCACCATTTTTAGAGACAATGTGCTGTCGTTATAATCCGGGCGGAAACTTTACGCTGCATAATGAGATTATGGATACGCCTAAGGATGCAAAGTATGGCATGACAAAGGAGCAGATGAAGGAGGCTTTTACAAAGTTAAAGGCACATGGCGTTAAGCACTTTGGAATCCACGCATTTTTAGCATCAAATACAGTAGCACTTGGCTACTATCCGAAGCTGGCAAGAATTTTATTTGAGCTGGCTGTAGAGCTGTCGAAAGAGGTTGGCGTTCATATCGCATTTGTAAATCTTTCAGGTGGTGTCGGTATTGCATATCGCCCAGATCAGGAACCAAATGATATCATGGCAATCGGTGCAGCCGTAAAAGAGGCATATGATGAGGTTCTCGTTCCAGCAGGAATGGATGATGTTGCTATTTTCACAGAACTTGGCCGTTTCATGCTTGCACCATATGGCTGTCTTGTAGCAAAGGTGCTTCATGAAAAGCATATCTGGAAGGATTATGTCGGACTTGATGCGTGTGCAGCAAATCTGATGCGTCCGGCAATGTATGGTGCTTATCATCATATCACCGTACTTGGCAAAGAGAACGAGCCGTGTGATCATATGTATGATGTGACAGGCGGTTTATGTGAGAACAACGATAAGTTTGCAATCGACCGTATGCTGCCAAAGATCGACATCGGAGATTATGTTGTAATTCACGATACAGGTGCGCATGGATTTTCAATGGGCTATAATTATAACGGCAAATTAAGAAGTGCAGAGCTTTTACTTAAAGAAGATGGCACTGTAAAGCAGATTCGCCGTGCAGAGACACCGCAGGACTACTTTGCAACGCTTGATTATCCGGGCTTGAAGGACGAAAAATAAAAACAAAAATAAAAGCCTCGGCTGGTTTGCAGCCGGGGTTTTTATTTGTCGAAAATTGCGTTAAATTTCCACTTCACAAAACATGTGTTTTGGTGTATTATAAAGAGGAATCGAAAAATATCTTGTTGACAAAAGTGTCGAACTGGTGTATTATATAGTATAGATACGAACATGCGTTCATAAAAAGCGTACAGACTATTCTGTACAGAAAGAGGTAAGATTTGGATAAGAATAATCAGGAAAAGCTTAAGGCATTGGACGTTGCGTTAACTCAGATTGAGAAGGCTTACGGCAAGGGTGCCGTTATGAAGCTGGGCGATTCTGGCGCAAATATGAATATTGAGGTTGTACCGACAGGTTCCCTTAGTCTTGATATTGCACTTGGACTTGGCGGACTGCCGAAAGGTCGTATTATTGAGATTTACGGACCAGAATCAAGTGGTAAGACAACTGTTGCTCTTCATGCAGTTGCAGAGGTTCAGAAAAGAGGCGGCATTGCAGGCTTTATTGATGCTGAGCATGCACTTGATCCTGTTTATGCAAGAAATATTGGTGTTGATATTGATAATCTCTACATATCTCAGCCGGATAATGGAGAGCAGGCACTTGAAATCACTGAGACGATGGTTCGCTCAGGTGCTATTGATATTGTGATTGTCGATTCTGTTGCAGCACTTGTTCCAAAGGCAGAGATTGATGGCGATATGGGTGATTCCCATGTGGGTCTTCAGGCAAGACTTATGTCACAGGCACTTCGTAAGCTGACAGCAGCAATCAGCCGTTCCAATTGTATCGTAATTTTCATCAATCAGCTGCGTGAGAAGGTTGGCGTTATGTTTGGAAATCCAGAGACGACTACTGGTGGACGTGCACTTAAGTTCTATTCATCTGTTCGTCTTGATGTGCGCCGTGTAGAGTCCTTGAAGCTGGCAGGTGAGGTAATCGGAAACCATACAAGAATTAAGGTAGTAAAGAATAAGATTGCTCCGCCATTTAAAGAAGCAGAGTTTGATATCATGTTTGGAAAGGGTATTTCTAAGGAAGGCGATGTGCTTGATCTTGCGGTGAATTTAAATATCATTGTCAAGGCAGGTGCATGGTTCTCTTATAATGATGCAAAGATTGGCCAGGGACGTGAGAATGCGAAGATTTATTTGTCACAGCATCCTGATATCATGGCTGAGGTTGAGAATAAGGTACGTGCACACTATAACCTTCCGCTTAAGGATGCAGAGCCGACAGCACTAGCAGAGTCAGGGGATGATGCAGAGTGAAGCAGTGGGAGACAAGCGAGCTGTATCGCGAGGTAAAGAGCCGTCCGTCTGAGGACGGTTCTTTGCCTTTTCAGAAAGATTCAGAAGGTTTTAACACCGAGGCCAGAAGACGCTGCCTGCATCTTCTCGAGTACAGTCCACGAACGGTTTATCAGCTGAAAAAACGCCTAATGGACGATGGCTTTTCGGCAGAACAGACAGATGATGCTATTCGTTACGCCGAAAGCTTTGGCTATGTGGATGATGGAAATTATGCTATGGAATATGTTCGGACTGGCTGTCAGAAAAAGAGCAGGCGTCAGCTTTATATGCAGCTTTCAAGCCGCGGTGTGGATAAGGAATCAATTGAAGATGCACTTGAGGCCTATGCAGATGAACAGGAAAATACGGTGCGCCGTCTGGCACGAAAGCGTCTTATGCAAAAGCCGCCTCGCACAGAAGAAGATTTTTTAAAGGCAGTAAAAAGTCTTGTATCAAAGGGATTTCCGTACGAAATGGCAAAACGTGCTGTCTGGGAACTGCGTGATGAGTATGGTTCTACAAATAAATAGGCAAAGAAAGGCTGGATGTATGTTGGATTCCACAAAACGTCTTGACTTTTATAAATGAATCGTATAAAATTATACTGTTGCCTGTTTATATATGAAATATAAACCGTACAATGAAAATTTCATAAAGGAGGTGCTCCTGTGGTTCCTATTATTATTACAGCAGCGGTTACTGCAGTGATTGTTGCTGTTATCGTCTGGTTCGTCGCAACCGGCATCCAGCAGTCCAAGTACAAAGCGACCGTTGGAAGTGCGGAGGAGAGATCCAGAACAATAATAGACGATGCTCTTAAGACCGCAGAAAGCAAAAAACGCGAGGTGCTTCTTGAGGCGAAGGAAGAAAACCTGAAAGCTCAAAATGAACTCGAAAAAGAGATCAAAGAACGCCGAAGCGAATTGTCCAGAATGGAAAAGCGTGCTGTCAATAAAGAAGAGGCGCTTGACAGAAAGACAAGTATTTTAGAAAAGCGGGAAGCGAGCCTGAATGCAAAGGAAGAAAGCCTGAACAGAAAACATGCAAAGGCTGACGAACTTACGGCACAGATTTCTCAGGAACTGGAACGTGTTTCAGGTATGACCTCCGAACAAGCAAAAGAGTTTTTATTCAAGAGCGTGGAAAACGAAGTAAAACTTGACACTGCAAAGATGATTAAGGAGATGGAGGCAAAGGCAAAGGATGAGGCATCCGCGAAGGCAAGGGAATATGTAGTGACTGCCATTCAAAGATGTGCTGCCGATCATGTAGCAGAGACAACAATCTCAGTTGTTCAGCTGCCAAATGATGAGATGAAGGGAAGAATTATCGGACGTGAAGGAAGAAATATTCGTACCCTTGAGACGCTTACCGGAGTAGAGCTTATTATTGATGATACACCGGAAGCAGTTGTTTTGTCCTCTTTTGATCCTATGAGAAGAGAAGTGGCAAGAATCGCTTTGGAAAAGCTGATCCTTGATGGCCGTATTCATCCGGCAAGAATCGAGGAGATGGTGGAGAAGGCGCAAAAAGAAGTTGAAGTAATGATTCGTGAAGAGGGAGAGGCAGCCCTGCTTGAGGTGGGTGTTCATGGCATCCATCCAGAGCTTGTAAAGCTTTTAGGACGCATGAAGTTCCGCACAAGCTACGGTCAGAATGCGTTAAAGCATTCAATCGAAGTTGCTCATCTTTCAGGACTGTTGGCCGCAGAGATGGGGTTAGATGTCCGTATGGCAAAGCGTGCCGGATTGTTACATGACATTGGAAAGGCAGTAGACCATGAGATGGAAGGCTCACATATTCAGCTGGGAGCCGAGCTGTGCCGCAAGTACAGAGAGTCCCAGATTGTGATCAATGCCGTTGAGTCCCACCATGGCGATGTAGAACCAACCTCTTTAATTGCATGCATCGTTCAGGCCGCAGATACAATTTCTGCAGCAAGACCAGGTGCAAGAAGAGAAACTCTCGAAGCGTACACGAATCGTCTGAAGCATTTGGAGGAGATTACCAATTCGTTTAAGGGAGTTGAGAAATCCTATGCAATTCAGGCGGGCCGAGAGGTTCGGATTATGGTTATTCCGGAACAGGTGTCAGATGCTGATATGGTTATTCTGGCCAGAAATGTTTCAAAGCAGATTGAAGCAGAGTTGGAGTATCCTGGACAGATCAAGGTAAGTGTGATCAGAGAGTCCAGAGTTACCGACATAGCAAAGTAATGACAAAAGGTGTTGTGAGAGCAGCACCTTTTTTCTTTTATATCACTTTCGCATATTCTCTTTTTACCCAGCATAAAATATAGTTACGTGATAAGCTTTGCTTAGGGGGAGGTGTGCGATGGATATTAGGAGAAATTCGTTACTTTACAGCTTGCCGATTGTAATGTTTGTAGCAGGGATTTTTATTGGAACAGCAGTCAGTATTTGGCGCTCAGCGTATTTATATAAGCAAACGATCTGCTATCTTCCGGCAGTTCATCTTCAAATCAAACAGGCAGGTTTTCCTTCTGGCTTTTTGAAGTATGTTTGCCGCCTTCGCCTGCCCGTTTTTTTGATGATAGCAGTGTCAGCTTTAACAAATGCTGCACCAGCTGCTTTTGCAGCAATCGCCTTTATTTCTGGTGTATCAGCAGCAGTTATAATCACATCAGCAACGATGCTTTTTGGCATCACAGGAATATTGCAGGCTCTGGCTCTTTTTCTGCCGCACTTTATCTTTTATATTTTTGGATACTGGGCACTTTACGAGCTAGCCTATAAACGCAGCGAATTTAGATTAGGAGAGCAAATCGGGATTTTATTTCGCATAGCGCTGATATGGGCTGTAGGGATAGGAAGCGAGGTGCTGTTGGCGCCTCTTGTAGTTACAAAAATATTTGTTGCATAGCCCTGAGGCGAATGGCTTTCACGAGACGGACACTTGAAGCAGGTCTTTCAAAGTAATGTATAATAAAAAAGAACATAAAAGGAACCTGCGGAGTTTGGTCCGTCGACGAAACCATTGCGCCGAAGGGCTTTTATAGCATGACGCGTGAATTGAAAAAACTTGTGCAAAAGAAGGCTTGCAAAATATAAGCAAACATGCTAAGATACAAAGTTGGAAGCGGCAACGTTTGTTTGGTTGTACGAGAGTACAGAAAGGTATGGTTACACAATGACAAAAATTGATATTATTTCAGGTTTCCTGGGAGCAGGAAAGACAACCTTAATAAAGAAACTTTTACAGGAAGCATTAAATGGTCAGAAGGTCGTTTTGATTGAGAATGAGTTTGGTGAGATCGGCATTGACGGCGGCTTTTTAAAGGACGCTGGAATCCAGATTACTGAGATGAACTCAGGCTGCATCTGCTGCTCACTTGTAGGTGATTTTGGCGCTGCTTTAAAGAAAGTAGTTGAGCAGTATCATCCAGACCGCATTATTATTGAGCCATCAGGCGTAGGCAAGCTGTCTGATGTTATCGCAGCTGTCATGAACGTTGCAGGTGAGATTGATCTTGACTTAAACAGCTTTGTAACAGTTGCAGATGCGACAAAGTGCAAGATGTATATGAAGAACTTTGGTGAGTTCTATAACAATCAGGTTGAGAGCGCAAACACCATCATCTTAAGCAGAACTCAGGGAATGAAGGAAGAAAAGCTGGCTCAGGCAGTTTCCATGATTCAGGAGAAGAATGCAAAGGCAAAGATCATTACCACTCCGTGGGACGAGCTGACAGGTGAGCAGATTCTGGCTGTTATGGAGCAGGGTCATTCACTGGCAGAGGAGCTGATGGAAGAGGCTATGAAGCTTCATGAAGAAGAGGAGCATGAGCATCATCATCACCATCATGACGACGACGATGATTGCTGCTGCCATGACCATGATCACGAGCATCATCATCACGATGACGACGATGATCACGAGCATGAGCACCATCATCATCACCACGATCATGACGAGCATCATCATGACCATGACGAGCATGGCGAGGAGTGCACCTGTGGCTGCCACGATCATGATCATCATCACCATCATCATGCAGATGAGGTATTTACCAGCTGGGGCAAGGAGACTCCTAGAAAGTATACAAAGGAAGAGCTTGATGAAATTCTTGTTAAGCTGTCTGAGGAGACCGAGTTTGGTATTATCTTAAGAGCAAAGGGAATGCTGCCGGCAGCAGATGGCACATGGCTGTATTTCGACCTTGTTCCGGGTGAGTATGAGATCCGTAATGGTGCACCGGATTACACAGGAAGACTTTGTGTAATTGGTTCTAAGATGGATACCGATAAGTTAGAAAAGCTGTTTAAGCTGTAAGCGATAAAAAAGTAGAGAAACATGGCGATAGAGTTGCCAATCCTGTAATAAGGTGAGGCAGCTCTTCGTTATAAAAGCGTTAGAAAGGGAAGACAGTAACATGGCAAATGAGATACCAGTATATATGATCACCGGATTTCTGGAAGGCGGAAAGACATCATTTTTGAAATTTACGCTGCAGCAGGATTATTTTAATGATGGATCTAAGACACTTTTAATCCTTTGCGAAGAAGGAGAGACAGAGCTTGATCAGGAATTTATGGACAAGTATCATGTTGTGATAGAGACAATCGAGGAAGAGAGTGAATTAAACAGAGAGTACTTCCGTGAGGTAGGAAAGCGCCACAAGCCAGATCGTGTTATTATCGAGTATAATGGTATGTGGTCTCCAAAGAATATTACACAGCTTCCATTTCCATACTCATGGGAACTGTATCAGACTATCACTGTTCTCGATGGAAGCACCTTCCAGCTGTACTTAAATAATATCAAGTCACTTGCAATGGAACTTTTAACATACACTGATATGGTTGTTTTCAATCGCTGTACACAGGAGACTCCAATTGATACATTCAATCGTTCAATCAAGGCAGTAAACCGCCGTGCAGAGGTGATGTTTGAGACAAAGGATGGAGAGACTTTGCAGCCAGAAGATGTACTTCCTTATGACCGCGATCAGGATGTGATTCATCTTGAGGATGAGGATTACGGTATTTGGTATATTGATGCACAGGATAATCCAGATGAGTATGTCGGAAAGACCATTGTGTTCAAGGCAATGGTTATGAAGAATAAGGAGTTCCCAGCAGATGTGTTCGTTCCAGGAAGAAATGCGATGACATGCTGTGCCGATGATATTCGTTTCCTTGGTTTTGTCTGCAAGTATAAGGATACAGCGAGCTTAAAGAGACGTCAGTGGGTAATGGTCACTGCAACGTTTGAGTGGGAATATTCTGATCTTTATGGCGAGAAGGGACCGGTGCTTCGTGCGACTGAGGTTGCTCAGACAAGTGCACCGAAGGAAGATCTTGTATACTTCTAAAAAGTGTTGAATTATTAAAATTAGAGTTAATATGAAAACCCCATCAGCTTATTAGGTAAGCCGATGGGGTTTTTCAAAACAACATAACCTTTGCACGTAGCTCTATTATTTTGGCTTTTCTGATCAAACTAGTACAATTAGCGATGCTTTGTCTCACAGTAGATACAGCGATATACTTTATTTTCTTCATCTGTCAAATCAAATACGTGCGGCAGCTCCTGCTCAATGGAGGTGATGCAGCGCGGATTCTTGCAGTGAATTACATTTGTGATACGCTTTGGAAGACGAAGGATCTTCTTTTCAGAGATCACGCCATCCTTGATGATGTTAACGGTAATCTTGTGATCAATGTAGCCGAGTGCGTCAAGATCAAGCAGATCTAAGCTGCCCTCGATCTTGATGATATCCTTGCGGCCCATTTTGCTGCTCTTTGCATTTTTGATGATAGCAACCTGGCAGTCCAGTTCCTGAAGATTTAAATAATGGTAGATATCCATTGATTTTCCTGCCTGGATATGGTCGAGAACGACACCGTTATTAATACCACTGATGTTCAGCATAATATTCCTCCTCAAATTTCTTAGATTTTTTCAGGTGCAAGTCCGAGCAGTGTCAGAATAAGTGCCATGCGGACATATACGCCAAACTGAACCTGCTTAAAGTATGCAGCACGTGGATCGTTATCTACTTCTACAGAAATTTCATTTACACGTGGAAGTGGATGAAGAACGAGCATGTCATCCTTTGCCAGATCCATCTTTTCTTTTGTCAGGATATAGCAGTCCTTCATGCGGATGTAGTCTTCCTCATTGAAGAAACGCTCCTTCTGAACACGTGTCATATAAAGAATATCAAGCTCTGGAAGAACATCATCCAGATTTGTTACTTCCTTAAATTCAAATCCCTTTAATACCTCGTCACGGATGTAGCTTGGAACGCGAAGCTCCGGAGGGGAGATAAGAACAAATTTTACATTTTTATAGCGAACCAGAGATTCAATCAGAGAATGAACGGTACGGCCAAATTTTAAATCGCCGCAAAGACCGATTGTCATGTTGTCTGTATGTCCCTTTAAGGTACGGATTGTGAAAAGATCAGTCAGCGTCTGAGTTGGATGCTGGTGTCCGCCGTCTCCAGCATTGATGACTGGAATGCTAGAAAACATGGATGCAACCTTTGGAGCACCTTCCTTTGGATGGCGCATTGCACAGATATCGGCATAGCATGATACAACACGGATTGTATCAGCAACGCTTTCGCCCTTAGAAGCAGAACTGTTTTCGGCAGAAGAAAAGCCAATAACAGTACCCCCGAGATTAAGCATTGCTGATTCAAAGCTTAAACGGGTTCGTGTGCTTGGCTCATAGAAAAGTGTAGCAAGACGTTTGCCGTCACATTTGTGTGCATACTTGGTTGGATTTTCTTTAATATCATTAGCCAGATTTAAAATATTATCCAGCTCATCCATGGACAGATCCAATGGGTTTAATAAGTGTCTCATAGAGAATAACTCCTTTCCGATTGTATGACTCATTTGATTCACGGGTATTATATACCATAAAGAACAAAATGGGAAGAGAAAATTAAAAGTTCTTTAAAAAAAAAGGAAAAACTTGTATTTGACAAATCGGTATGATAAAATAAGAACTGTCTGTACAATTGTGAATTTACAGACATTGGCTCTAAAATTAAAATGAAGAAAGAGTAGGAATGAAAGAAAAAGAGTATGGGCGACAACGAAGAATTATCTGTTGATCAGGAGACTGTAGATCAGAAAGTGGATCAGCCAGGGATTGGTGATGAGCCGCAGCCGCAAAATTCCACAGATGACTTTGACCCGAAAAAGCACACACGTGTGCAGACAGGAGCAAATGGAGAGCTTTGCTTTCAGGGATTGACGCAGGCAGAGGTAGAAGCGCGTATTGCAGACGGACAGGTAAATGTCATTCAGGATTCAAGCAACCGCAGTGTTAAAGATATTGTGATGGGAAACACATTGACGTTTTTCAACTTTATCAATATCGTGCTGCTGGCACTAGTTTTATCTGTTCGCTCCTACAAAAACATGCTGTTCATCTTTATCATCATCGCAAATACGCTGATTGGTATTTTTCAGGAAATCAAGGCAAAGATTACGCTTGATAAATTGAAGATCCTGACAGTAAGTCATGTAGATGTAATACGTGATGGTGTGAAAAAGTCTATAACAGTTTCAGAACTGGTAAAGGATGATGTTATTTTGCTAAAGAGCGGAGGACAGATTCCAGCGGACGGTGTGATTTTGGATGGAGAGGTGGATGTAAATGAATCTCTTTTAACAGGAGAGTCTGACTCAATCCATAAGACGTGCGGCAGCAAGGTGCTGTCAGGAAGCTTTGTGACATCAGGAAAGGCAATGTGTCTTCTGACAGAAGTTGGACATGATTGTTATATGGAAAAGCTTTCGTCAGAGGCAAAGCAGTTTAAGCGCTATAAGACAGAGCTGCAGAGAAATCTGGATACGATCTTAAAGTTTATCAGTATCATTATTGTACCGCTTGGCATTATATTATTTGCAAAGCAGTATTGGATCTCAGGCAGCACCTATGAGCAGGCAGCACTTGATACAGTAGCCGCAGTGCTTGGCATGATCCCAGAAGGTCTTGTACTTTTGACTAGTGTGGCGCTGGCACTTGGTGCAGTTCGTCTGGCGAGACGAAGCACACTTGTTCGTGAGCTGTTTTGTATCGAAACTTTGGCGCGTGTAGATACGCTTTGTCTTGATAAGACAGGAACAATCACAGAAGGTCATCTTTGTGTGCAGGGTGAGGAATCAGTAAAGGAAGACGTTGATTTAGAGCAGCTGATGGGCAGAATGGTTGCAGCACTTGGCGATGAAAATGAGACATTTCAGGCGCTTCGTCAGCATTACAAGAGAAACCAGTCAACAAACACAAAGCTTGTGCTTCCATTTTCGTCAGAGCGTAAGTTCAGCGGTGTTGTGTTTGAGGGAGAAGGAACTTACCTTATGGGTGCATACCAGTTTATTTTCCCACAGGCAGATCCGGCAGTGCTTGAAAAGATTGCAGAATATGCAAGTCAGGGTCTTCGTGTGCTGACAGTTGCGCACAGTCCAAATGAGATGACAGACTATACGTTAGCAGAGGACTTTGAGATTGTTGGTTTCGTCTTCATGACAGATGTTGTCCGTAAGAATGCACCTGATATTTTGGGTTATTTTGAGGAGCAGGGTGTTGACTTAAAGGTAATCTCAGGTGATGATCCTGTAACGGTAGCGGCAATTGCAGCACGCGCCGGATTAAAGGATGCCGACAAATATATAGATGCGACAACGATCCATACTGATGAGGAGATGGAGGATGCCATCTTAAAATATTCAGTTTTTGGACGTGTTACTCCAAAGCAAAAGCAGCAGATGGTAAGGCTTCTAAAGCAAAATGGCCGTACAGTGGCTATGACTGGTGATGGTGTAAACGATGTGCTTGCACTCAAGGATGCTGATGTTAGTATTGCGATGGCATCAGGAAGTGAGGCAGCAAAAAATACAGCTAATCTGGTATTGTTAAATTCAGATTTTGCATCACTGCCACATATTGTAAATGAAGGACGGCGTGTCATCAACAATATCAAGGCAGCAGCTTCAATGTTCTTAATTAAGACAGGATTTTCTGTTTTGACAGCACTTTTGACAATCATTGTTGGACAGAATTATCCGTTCCAGCCGATTCAGCTGTCAGTCATCAACGGATGTGCAGTTGCAATTCCAACGATGCTTTTGCAGCTAGAACCAAGCTTTCAGAAGGTCAACAAGCATTTCTTCAGAGAGGTGCTTCGAATGTCAATGCCGGCGGCCATTACTATTACAGCAATGATTACTATTATAAACAATATTGGCCATTCAATTGGAACACCGCGTGAGATGCTTTCAACTGTATGTGTACTGGCAACGGGATGGGTTTATCTGATCACACTTCGTCAGGTATATTCGCCAATGACAGGATACCGCAAATTTGTTATTTACCTTATGCAGACAGCTTACCTTGTAGCAATGGTAATTGGTCAGCGTATTATGGAACTAGTTGGATTAAACTTTACATGCGTTATAGTCACATTGGCAGCAGTAAACTTCGCACCAATGATTATTGATCTTGCAACAAAGGGTTATGATAAGTTTTTCTATTGGTACGATCATCGCCATGATGTCAAGCCGCCAAAGCCGATAAAGGTAAAGACAAGACGATTTAGAGGTGTATAAGAAAAAAACATTATAAATGAAAAGTGCAGCAATTTGCGGATTGCTGTGCTTTTTTATTTATGTGCAAGGTTACAAGTTGCGGGTGAGGCTATGCCATTAATATTGGTTTATCTGTGAATTGTAATTGTACAAGAATTAGTATGGAGTGTCTGCCATAGAATGAATAAAGGGTATAACCTGCAATATTTAAGGTGGGGGAGTGCATGCGAGCAGCAATATATCTTAGACTGAGCAAAGAAGATAAACAGGAGAGCATTGAGAATCAGAGGGCTCTTTTAAGGAAGTATGCAAACGATCATGGTTTTTCGGTTGTAAAAGAATATACAGATGAAGCAATATCTGGTTTAACAGACACGCGCCCTGGTTTTGCTAAGATGATGGAGGATGCCAGACAAGGTCATTTTGATGTGATTCTGGCAAAGAATCAGTCACGCTTTTCACGGAATTTTTTACATATTGAGCAGTACCTTCATCGGGAGCTGCCGCATCTTAATATTCGTTTTATTGGTGTGACGGACGGTGTAGATACAGGCAAAATTAATAATATTGCAGTGCGTCGAAGTGGAAAAAAGACGAGACAGATATATGCTCTTGTAAACGAGTGGTATTGTCAGGAGATTTCTGAAAATGTGCGGGAAATCTTGCATCAGAAGGTGCTTAGCGGTGAGTTTATTGGAAGCAGCGCTCCATTTGGCTATCAAAAGTCACCAGAGAATCAACATAAGCTGATATTAAAAGAACCAGAGGCATCAATTGTAAGAGAACTATTCGAGGCGTATGCGGCTGGCACATCAGTCAAAGAGCTTGTGAAGAACTGTCAGCAAAAAGCATATCCATCTCCAGATGCTAAAGCAGGCTGGAGCAGCAGAAGCATTTACCGGATTTTAGCAAACGAGTGTTACACTGGGAAAATAGTGCAGGGAAAGACAAGGACAGTCAGCTACAAAAATCAAGCGAGGATACAGATTCCGCCAGAAGAGTGGATTAGGATAGCACATGTCCATGAACCGATTATATCAGAGGAAATGTTCTTTTTTGTACAGGAGAAAAAACACAGGCGCTTCACCGAGTAGGCATTTCGTGAAAATAACTGCGATCACACTATTTCCTCCTTCCCATGTTGCAGGCATTATCGCAGGTGACGGCACGCTTTCTGGAGGTCATATTCAGGGAATTGCACCGCAGGCTTTCATTGTGTCTGTACGTGTTCTCGATGCTCACGGAAAAGGAAGGCTGTCTGCTATGCTGGAAGGCATTCGCTGGCTTAAAGAAAATGGGAAACGCCTTGGTATACAAATTGTAAATATCTCAGTAGGTTCAGTCAAAAAACAAAAGGAAAATTCGCAGCTTGTCCAGGCTGTTGAATCGCTTTGGGATAGTGGTCTTGTGATTTGTTCAGCGGCAGGCAACGAGGGTATGCAGCAGCATAATATTACATCGCCGGGAATAAGCAGAAAAATTATCACTGTTGGTTCCTGCGATGATAAAGAAATGATTGATGAGGGTGGAAGATTCTATCATAATTATTCAGGAAGAGGACCGACAATTGCCTGTATTTGTAAGCCAGAGATCGTAGCACCTGGAACAAATATTGTGGCAACAAATGCAATGAAGGGGGAAGATGACCGCCCTTATACAGTAAAGAGCGGAACAAGCATGTCTACGCCTATGGTATCTGGTGCAGCAGCTCTTTTATTGGAACGTTATCCCAAAATGACAAATACAAATGTGAAGCTAAAGCTTTGGAAAAGTGCGAAAAATCTAGGTTTGCCGCGCAGTCATCAAGGGTGGGGACAGCTTGATATAAGTCATTTACTTGAATAGTGCTTGCATAATACAAACAAATAATGTATAATGACCAACAGAAAATGAAAAATGGAAGGCGTAAGAAAGGTTACGTATTATGAAGCAAACAATGAAAAGAATAACGGCAGTACTAGTAGCAGTATGTCTTTGCATGCTGTCTGTCGTATCCGTATTTGCACAGCAGGATGGTCCTGATGTCAAGGCGGAGGCATACTGTGTAATTAACAGAAAGGACGGCTCCATTGTATATTCAAAAAATATGGATGACCGTTACTACCCGGCAAGTATCACGAAAATTATGACGGCACTTGTCACACTTGAGCATTGTACTGATCTTGACGATACTGTTGTATTTAACAGTGAGGTTATGGATTCTATCAGCAGCAACAGCTCTACATTAAATCCAGTGGCAATATTGGACGAGGAGATGACAGTGCGTGATGCGCTGTTTGGCCTTATGCTTAATTCCGCAAATGAGTGTGCGAGCGCGCTGGCAGTTTATACGGCAGGCTCCATTGACGCATTTGTTGAGATGATGAATGAGAAGGCACAAGAGCTTGGTGCAGTCAATACACATTACATGAATGCGCATGGACTAGATGATGATGATCATTATACAACAGCTCACGATATGGCGATTATTTTTGATGCAGCATTGAAAAATGATGTATTTCGCTATGTTGATTCAACAGCAGCCTACACGATTCCGGCAACAAACAAGTATGGTGAGAGAAATTGTACCAGCACAAATCAGCTGATTAATGGTGCACGTCCATATGAAGGTGTGTATGCAGGAAAAACAGGACATACTGCAAATGCAGGACGTACATTAGTTACAGCAGCATACCGTGATGGCATGGATCTTATCTGTGTAATCATGAAATCAGATAATGATAATTTCTACAGTGATACAGAGACATTATTAGACCATGCATTTTTAAAGGTGCAGGGAAACGAGCAGGAAGTATATGCAGCGGCAGATGACTCTGTAATGGCTCAAAATGATCTGGCTTCCGGATTGAATGTGCGTCAGTATCCAAGCACATCAGCACCAAGAATTGCTTCTTTAATGCCAGGCGCTGCAGTTCACCGCATTGGAACATTTGGAAACTGGAGTCAGGTTGAGACACCAAATGGTGTTGGTTATGTCTCTTCACAGTATCTTATTTTTCAGGATGGTACACCTGTCGGAACATATGAAGTTGTAAATACACTGACAGATGATCAGAAGTCTGCAGCACCTGTTCTGGCTTCACAGGAGTCAGATGAGGCAGAGGTGACAAGCAGTGAGGAGTCTGTCGAAGCCACGCAGCCTGAATCACAGGCACAGGAAAATGAAAGCAATGAAGCAGAGACAAACGCACAGAATCAGCAGGTAACAACTGCAGCAGCAGGTCCTACTATTCCGCAGCAGACATACCGCTATCAGCTTACCATTAACAATTTAACAATGGTCATCATTGGTGTTATCTTTGCGATTGCAATTGTTGTTGCAATTCTTGCAGTTACATTAATCAGAAGACGAAACAAAGACGATGATGATGTGTATGAGCAGGAAGCAGGAAACGACGAAGAAAAAGAAATTGTTCCAACGCCTATATCTGCACAGGAAAAAGTGCAGCGTGCACAAAAGACAGCGAAGGCACACGTAAAGCAGAGTGCAAAAGAGCAGGAAGCACGAAAGAAGGCAGCTAAGAATAAACGTCCGATAGAGGAAGCAAAAGAAGAGTCAAAAGAAGAAGCAGTGCCAGTACAGGATACACACACTGTATGGGAGCCACAGGAAATTGAGGAAGCCGAATGGGACAATGATCCAGAGCAGGAAAATGCAGAAGACGAAGGCTTTGTTGATGAAAGCGGTGAAGAAACTTTGCAAGAGTACGAAGACGAGCATCAGGAAGAGGCATATGATGACTACGACGAGTACGAAGAATATTCCGACGAGGATGACTGGGGCGATGAAATCCTAGAAGATGACTGGGATGAAGAATAAGAACAGAAAAAAATGTAATGATTACTTGATTTTTCTGTAAAATATGTTATACTAACAATAGATCCTGGGGTGTACGAAGTCTTGCTTTTATTTGAACCTACATGACTTAATACGGGATTCCTATATTGTCAGGCAGATGTCAGGCCTCCGTTGTGCAGTGGAAGGCAGAAGTTTGATTGCGGTTGCCCACCTAGCATTAGCTAGGCGTCAAATGGGCAGGGACGGCACTCTGGGATAGTACAAAAGATAAAATTATAACGTACGAAGGCATTACAGCAGAATATTCTGCAGTAGTGCCTTCTTTCTTTTCTTGTGTAAACATTAAAAACAGGCGGCAGAGGTGTCAGCATGAAAAATTTCCGCGTGAGGCGTATCCATATCGTCTGCCTGGCTATTGCAACGGCAGAGATCTTGATCGCAGCTTTTGTGTTGTGGAAAAATGCTATTTGGAATGAAACACAAATCCAGACGGCAAATAAACAAAGTGTTTTGTCAGAGACACAAGAAGAAACAACGTCTGATATACAGGAAAATGAAAAAACAGCGACTCAAAATCAGGAAGAAACAAAACCAGTTGAGGAAGCTGTAGCTTCGATGCCCTCTATGCGCGTTAAGCTGAAAAATTCAGACAACACCTCATTTGAGCATGCCAAGGTAATCATAACATGTCCAGATACATTTCATATACAGTCTGGCACAAAGGAGCAGATTTTTACCGGCGGACAGACTGTTACGATTACACCGGAGCATCCGTTTTTTCAGGAAGGATCGATTCGTGTGGCATCGGAGGGCGGCTTCGTTATAATTGATAGTATTTTAAGGCGCGGCATCAGCCATGAATATGAAGGTGTTCTTGATTTATATCTTAGTGAACAGGGCATTGTGATTGTAAATGAACTGCCGCTTGAGGATTATGTTTCAAAGGTAGTACCAAGCGAGATGCCTGTTTCCTATGGATTAGAAGCAGCTAAGCTGCAGGCTGTATGTGCACGTACATATGCATATGAACGTATTATTCACCAAAAAACGATTGATAATTATGGCTCATTTGCAGATGATTCTGTAGATTATCAGGTGTATAACAGTGCAGGCTATCAGGAGATTTCAGCGCAGGGAGCAAAGCTCACATCGGGCGTGATAATGACGCGTGACGGTGCGCCAATCGTGCCATATTATTTTTCAACATCATGCGGCTATACTTCAGATAATCTTGCCTGGTCTGGAAATCAGACGCTTCCTTATCTGAAATCACTTAATTTAACAGGAGAACCAGATCGTGATATGACAGATGAGACGACAGCCAGTGCATTTTTACAGGACCAGAATGCTGCTGGCTTAGAGTCAAATATGGCATGGTACAGGTGGCGCTGTGAGATTCCTCTTGATGTAATGCAGGAGCTGTTTTTAAAACGTCTTCCAGCGCTTAGCGCCAGTCAAAGTGAATGTATCAAGGCAGAAGGAGAAAGCTTAGAAAAGATCATCAGCTCAACATTAACATCTGTGCAGGTGACTGGTCGTTTCGCCGGCGGCATGGCATCAGGACTTAAGCTTACATACGAAAAAGGAAGTGTCTTGGTGACAGGAGAGCTTGTTATGAGAAAGCTTTTAAGTGAACCTAATCGTACATATCAAAATAAATCAGAGGAAACAGTATCGCTAAGCGAAGGAAATTACCTTCCAAGTGCTTTTTTTTGTTTGATTCCAGTGACAAAGCAGGATACGATGACAGGCTATGTGATTTGTGGCGGCGGAAATGGACATGGTATTGGGTTATCACAAAATTGTGCGTACCAACTATTAGAGCAGGGAAAAACGTGGCAGGAGATTCTTTTGTTTTTTTATCAGGGGATTGCATTTGATACAATAACATGGTAAACTATCAAAGTGAATGTTTTCACATGAAGATATGTCAGCATTCGAAGCTGCAGGAGGAGGAAAATTATGACGAAAATAGCAATGACAACTCCATTAGTAGAGATGGACGGAGATGAGATGACCAGAGTTCTCTGGAAGATGATTAAGGACGAGCTGATTCTTCCGTTTGTTGATTTGAAAACAGAATATTATGATTTGGGACTTGAATACCGTGACCAGACACGTGATCAGGTAACGATTGACAGTGCGAATGCGACAAAGAAGTACGGTGTTGCCGTTAAGTGCGCAACGATCACTCCAAATGCGGCAAGAATGACAGAGTATAACCTGCATGAGATGTGGAAAAGTCCAAATGGAACTATTCGTGCTATTTTAGATGGAACTGTATTTCGTGCACCGATTCTTGTAAAAGGCGTAGAACCGCTTGTAAAAAATTGGAAGAAGCCAATCACAATTGCAAGACATGCGTATGGTGATGTCTACAAGGCAACTGAGATGAAGATTCCGGGACCGGGAAAGACAGAGCTTGTTTACACAAACGAAGCTGGTGAGGAGACAAGAGAGCTGATCCACAACTTTACAGGAGCAGGTATCATTCAGGGACAGCACAATGTCGTTGCTTCCATTGAGAATTTTGCACATTGCTGCTTTAGATATGCGCTTGATACAAAGCAGGATCTGTGGTTTGCGACAAAAGATACCATTTCCAAAAAGTATGATCACACCTTTAAGGATATTTTCCAGGAGATCTATGATCGCGATTATAAGGAAGCATTTGAGAAGGCTGGTATTGAGTATTTCTATACATTGATCGATGATGCTGTTGCAAGAGTAATTCGTTCTGAGGGCGGATATATCTGGGCTTGCAAGAACTATGATGGTGATGTTATGAGTGATATGGTAGCAACAGCATTTGGTTCTCTAGCAATGATGACATCTGTTTTAGTATCTCCGAATGGCTGCTACGAGTATGAGGCTGCTCATGGAACAGTACAGAGACATTACTATCAGTATAAGGAAGGAAAGAAGACTTCCACTAACCCAGTTGCAACAATTTTTGCATGGAGCGGTGCATTCAGAAAAAGAGGCGAGATGGACGGCTTAGAGAAGCTGTGTGATTACGCAGACAAGTTAGAGCAGGCAACTATTGATACAATCGAGTCTGGCATTATGACAAAGGATTTGTCTGCCATCACAACGCTTTCAAATGCACAGACAGTAACTAGTGAGGAATTTCTTAGTGCAATCAGAAGCAGATTGGAGGCATTGCTTGCATGAGTGTTCTGAGAGCAGGAAATACAACACTTGAGGATGGAAAGGTGCGAATCTGTGTACCAATTGCTTATGAAACAGAAAATGAGATTTTAGAAGAGTCTGTGCGCATTGGAAAAAGCAGTGTGGCAGATATTGCTGAGTGGCGTATCGATTGGTATCAGGACGTGTTTCAGCCAAGAAAGAGAAATGCGCTTGCAAAAAAAATTCGTAAGAATCTGCAGGGAAAGCCGCTTTTAGTAACATTTCGAAGCAGACGAGAGGGAGGTGAAAGGGATATTACTCCCACAGCTTACCAGGCACTTCTTGATGAAATAATAGAAAGTAATAGTATAGAAAGCAAAGTGGTTGACCTTCTTGATGTTGAGCTTAGTCAGGGAATGGCATGTGTACAGGAATTGATAAAACATGCACACCAGATGGGTATCGGTGTGATTGTATCACAGCACGATTTTAAAAAGACACCGGAAGCTTCAAATCTTATTACAACAATGGAGCAGATGGCAGGCTACGGCGCAGATGTCTGCAAAATAGCAGTGATGCCTCAGTCTCTTGCAGATGTGGCAGCGCTTCTTTTGGCGACAGGAACTATGAAGGAGAATCATCCAGAGACGCTTTTAATTACAATGTCAATGGGGCGCACAGGATGTGTGAGCAGGCTTTGCGGCGGCTTATTTGGCAGTGTAATGAGTTTTGGAAGCATGGGAAAAGCCAGTGCACCGGGACAGGTATCAGCCAAAGAGCTGTCAGATGTGTTATGGGCAATTGAGCGAGCAGTTGAATAGTTATAATCTAAAAAAAAGCAGTCAGTTGACTGCTTTTTTTAGATTTACAATATTATTGTCTTACCTTTGGAAGTGTTTCAATAAATTCAGCGTTATTTTTTGTGTGTACAAAATGATTTAAAATTTGTTCAATTGCATCATCATTCTTTAGTCCGCTTATGCTTTTGCGGATAGTGGAAACAGCTGTAAGTTCATCTGGTGTCAGAAGCAGATCTTCACGTCTTGTTCCAGAACGGGTAATATCAATTGCCGGGAAGATACGGCGCTCAGACAGCTTTCTATCTAATACAAGCTCCATGTTTCCAGTTCCCTTAAATTCCTCAAATACCATATCATCAAGACGGCTTCCAGTGTCAACAAGTGCAGTGGCAAGGATAGTAAGACTGCCGCCCTCACGCATATTTCTGGCAGCACCGAAAAACTTCTTTGGCATATGAAGTGCAGCCGGATCAAGTCCACCAGAAAGAGTGCGTCCGCTTGGAGTCACGGTAAGATTATATGCGCGAGCCAGACGAGTCAGGCTGTCTAATAAAACCATAACATCCTGCTTATGCTCAACAAGACGCTTCGCACGCTCAAGAACCATCTCAGCAACCTGCTTGTGATGTTCAGGTGTTTCATCAAATGTAGAATAAATTACCTCAACATGCTCTCCTTGAATGGATTCACGGATATCTGTAACCTCCTCTGGGCGCTCATCAATAAGAAGGATGATAAGATGCATGTCAGGATAATTGTGGGTAACAGCATTTGCAATCTCCTTTAAAAGCGTTGTCTTTCCAGCTTTTGGCGGGGAGACTATCATACCGCGCTGTCCTTTTCCAATAGGGCTGATCAGATCAACAATGCGAAGAGCAGTGGAGCCGCCTTCAACTTCCATAGACAGACGACTGTTAGGGAAAACAGGAGTAAGCTTTTCAAAATTCGGGCGGTGTGAGCAAAGCTCAGGATTAACACCATTGATTGTATTGATGCGAATCAAAGCATCATATTTATTATCATCTGGATTTGCTTTTTGGAAACCATCTACCATATCACCTGTTCTAAGGCCAAAACGACGAATTTGAGACGGCGCAACATATACATCCTGCTGACCAGTTAAGAAGTTTGCAGAGCGAAGGAAACCAAAGCCTTCCTGTAAAACCTCAAGAATACCGCATGCCGGCTGGCATCCTTCTGGAAGAGCACCATCATTATCAAAGCGGTTTGCAAAATCATCACGCATTGCGTTATCAAAACGATTAGAATATTGAGCAGATGTATCTCTTGAATCAAAACGATTCTGACTGGAAAGCTCTGTTCTTGAATCAAAGCGATTGACAGCATCGGTACGGTTTGTCATATCGTTTCTGTTCATAGCATCATTTCTGTCATTTCGATTAAAGTCGGTACGGTTTTGATAGTCATTTCTGGAATCAAAACGGTTCTGGAAATCATTTCTATAATTATCGTAGCGGTTTGTATAATCTCTTGAAGAATTGTTATAGCGGTTCTGATAATCATTTCTTGAATCATAGCGGTTTGAGTAGTCATTTCTGACTGAAAAATCACTGCGGCCTGAAAAATCTCTTCCGGAATTATCAAAACGTCCCTGGGAATCATTTCTTGTATTATCAAAACGATTTTGAACATCATTTCTCGTAGAATCAAAGCGATTTGAGGAATCCATTCTTGTATTATCAAAGCGGCTTGTAGAATCTAATCTTGTATTATCAAAGCGTCCTTGGGAATCATTTCTTGTAGTATCGAAGCGGTTTACAGAATCCTCACGCCAGTTAGAATCAGGGCGACCGTTTCGTACACGTGGCTTACGCGGATGAACCGTGTGGGCGTTTGACTGGCGAAGATCCTTAAAGGAAGAGGAGGAATAGGAATTATTCCTGCTGTAAAAATTATTTCTTGCGGCAGCATAGGAAGCTGCAGAAGCAGCATAGGAGCGGCGCTCTCTTTGTGCTGTTGGATCAGCAAGTTTTTCAGCAGAAGAATCCTGTACATCATCAGAAGAAGATGGAGCAGAGCTCATTTGTGAAGAATCTGTCTCTGATAAAGCTGTCTTTGTATCAGTGGAATTTGTCTCAGAAGATGCCGATACAAGTTCGTTGTCGGATGAAGCCGTATCAGATGTTTGAACATTTTGTGTTTGCGGCGTCTGTGCCTGTTCCGGGCTAAGTTTTTCCAGAATTACATCAATCAGCTGCGCCTTGCGCAGAGTAGAAACGTTCTTAATGTGATTTTCTTTCGCAATCTGTTTTAGCTCAGTGAGCGGAAGTGATTTTAATTTTTCACGCATAAATAACCATGCCTTTCTCATGTTTTTGTCAGACAAAATACAAATTATAATATTTTTTTAATTTCACCTTTCGAAATGATGCAGCATTCGCATAGCTGCAGCGAAACATCGCACTATCATTATACGAATGAAATGGCAAAAAGTAAAGTAAAAAAATAAACCAAAACTTGACGAATGTATGTAAAATTGATATCATTATTCTATAGTGCGTCACGTGTGAAGGAGGAAAAAGATGCTGTGGGGAGAAAAACCGTATTATTCGCTTGATTATTACCTGAAGCAAACGTTTGGTTCAAAGACTTATAAGGCATCGTTAGATGCCGGTTTTACTTGTCCAAACAGGGATGGAACAATCGGGCGCGGCGGATGTATTTTCTGCAGCAGAGGCGGTTCGGGTGAATTTGCAGGCAGCAGATCGCTGTCAATTAAAGAGCAGATCGACAGTCAGATTGAAAAGCTTGGCTCCTTTCATGCAAAGCAGTATATTGCATATTATCAGGCTTTTACAAATACATATGCAGATTTGGATTATTTAAGACGTGTCTATGAACCTTCTTTTTTACATGAAAAGGTTGCGGTGGTGGATATTGCGACAAGACCAGACTGTGTGGGAGAGGATGTTGTTTCACTTCTTTGTGAATATTCCAAAAGAAAGCCGGTGTGGGTAGAACTGGGACTTCAGACAATACACGAGGACACGGCAGCCTATATTAGACGTGGATATGATTTGACATGCTTTGAAAACGCATTAAAGCGTCTTAATGATGCACAGATTCCTGTAATCGTTCATGTGATACTTGGTCTTCCAGGCGAAGATAAGGAAAAAATGCTCGAAACTATTCGTTATCTGAATAATGCAGGGATCTTTGGAATAAAGCTGCAGCTTCTTCATGTGCTTGAAAATACTGACCTTGCAGATGAATTTCGTGCCGGAAAGTTTCAGACATTGTCTATGGAAGCATATGTGGATCTTGTTGTTTCCTGTATCGGTGCACTTTCACCAGATATTGTCATTCACAGGCTGACAGGAGATGGTCCGTCAAATCAGCTGATTTCACCGCTGTGGAGCCGGGCAAAGCGCAGTGTACTTAACTGTATTCATCATGAATTGAAGACACGGGGAATATACCAAGGCTGCTTTTTAAAAGAGCAGGGCTGATATATAGAAAGGAACTATTGGATTATGGCAGAACCATTGACATTATATAAACTGATGATACTTTATTTATTGAAAAAGGTGAATTATCCGTTGTCAAACGGGCAGATGTCTGAGTTCTTTGTGAGTAAATCGTATACAGACTATTTTACCTTTCAGATGGTGATCAATGAACTGCTGGGAACATCTCTGATTCACAAGGAAACAATCAGAAATACATCACGCTACGAGCTGACAAAAGAGGGCGAAGAGGTGCTCTTTTATTTTGAAAATAAAATAACAGGCGAAGTCAAGCAGGACATGGATGATTTCTTAAAGGAAAACAATTTTAAGCTTCGAACAGAAAATTCTGTGTTGGCCAATTATTATAAGAGTACAGCAAGCAATGATTTTGAGATTGATTGTGTCGTAAAGGAAGGCAAGAATACATTAATTGAGTTAAAGCTTTCGGCAGCGACAGAGGAGATGGCTGAAAAAATGTGCGACAATTGGGAAAAAGCAAGCAAAGAAATCTATGAGTTTGCTATGAAAAAATTGTTATAAAAATAATAAAATAAGTACTTGCACAGAGGAATATTTTGTGTTATGATTTTATTGTTGCGTTATAAGCGCTGTGTTCGTACAGTGTCAAGTGCGCGTAAATTATTATGACTATGATGATGGTTGGGAACCATCACAAGGAAGAAGAGGTGAGCTCATGAAGGAAGGAATCCATCCAGAATATTATCAGGCAAAGGTTACCTGCAACTGTGGCAACGAGTTCGTTACCGGATCCACAAAGAAGGAGATCCACGTTGAAATCTGTTCTAAGTGCCATCCGTTCTACACTGGCCAGCAGAAGGCAACTTCCGCACGCGGACGTATTGATAAGTTTAACCGTAAGTATGGTTTAAAGAGTGAATGATGTTGACTGAAGCAGGTTGAGATTTTTATCTCAACCTCTTTTGTCGTTTAAGGACAAACAAAGGAGTGCGGATGAAGTCATCAGGAATTGGCGGCCAGGCCGTCATGGAAGGAATTATGATGCGAAACGGTAGCGAGTATAGTGTGGCTGTTCGCAAGGAAAATGGAGAAATTGAAGTAAAAAAAGAAACATACAAGGGCGTGGGATCAAAGTGTAAGCTGTTTCGTCTTCCATTTATAAGAGGAATCTTTAGCTTTGTGGATTCACTTGTACTTGGCATGAAATCTTTAAATTATTCTGCAAGCCTTTTTATGGAGGACGGCGAGGAAGAAGAACCGGGACGCTTTGAAAAATGGCTTCAGAAAAAGTTTGGCGATAAAGCAGAAAAAGTAATTATGGACCTGACCATGGTTATTTCTATCATATTAGCGATGGGGATTTTTATGGTATTTCCAACATGGGTATCCACACTCATGAAGCCACTTCTTGGAAATGGCATTTGGATGGCACTTTTTGAAGGCGTGCTTCGAATCGCTATTTTTATTGCCTATGTGGGATTGATCTCATTGATGCCAGATATCAAAAGAACATATATGTATCACGGCGCAGAGCATAAGTGTATTAACTGTATTGAGCATGGAATGCCATTAACAGTAGAAAATGTCATGAAAAGCTCTAAGGAGCATAAGCGCTGTGGAACTAGCTTTTTGTTAATTGTCATGGTTATCAGTATTCTTTTCTTTTTGGTGATTCGTCCGGAGACATTGTGGCTTCGTCTGGTATCAAGAATTCTTTTGATTCCGGTAATCGCCGGCGTTTCTTTTGAGTTTTTGCGTCTTGCCGGAAACAGTGACAATCCAGTTGTTAATCTTTTAAGTAAGCCAGGTTTAATGCTTCAGGGACTGACCACAAAGGAGCCAGATGAAAAGATGGCAGAGGTAGCTATCTGTGCAGTAGAGGCCGTATTTGACTGGAAGGCATATGAGGAGGCAAACTTTAATTGATGGAAGATAATCAGGTACAGAAAGAAATACAAAGTCAGAATCAATTGTCAAATGATGAAATAATTTCGTGGGGACAGCTTTTAAGCGAGGCAAAAGATACACTTACAAAAGCAAATGTACCAGATGCAGACATTGACGCATGGCTTCTTATGGAGCACTGCTTTTCGATTACAAAGAGTTTCTTCTTTTTAAATCGCAGACAAATTGTGGAATTGAAAGAGAAGATAAAACAGTATCGTGAGTTTATAAAACAGCGCGCAGCGCGTATTCCACTTCAGTATCTGACAAAGACGCAGGGGTTTATGGGGTTAGAGTTCTCTGTAACCCCTGCTGTTTTGATACCGAGGCAGGATACAGAGACGCTTGTAGAGACAGTGCTTTCATATGCAAAGGATAAGCCAGGGGCAAGTCTTGTTGATGTGTGCACGGGAAGTGGCTGCATAGCTGTGTCGCTCGCTCATTACGGAAATTTTGCACAGGTGACAGCGTCCGACATTTCAAGTGCAGCGCTTTTGGTGGCAAAGAAAAATGCAGCAGACAATCATGTATCGGTGCAGTTTTTCGAGAGTGATTTACTCGAACAGGTGCCAGGACGATTTGACATGATTGTGTCAAACCCACCTTACATTGAAGACGATGTAATTTTAGGGTTAGAGCCGGAGGTAAAGGATAATGAACCTATGCTTGCTTTATCAGGCGGAAAAGATGGGCTTATCTTTTACAGGCGTCTGACTGAAACTGCAAAAGATCATTTAAATCCGGGCGGCGCACTTTTTGTCGAGATTGGCTATAACCAGTGGGAAGCGGTGGCAGAGCTGTTTCGCGAAAATGGTTTTTCAAAGCCAACTCTTGTGCGCGATCTTGCAGGACTTGACCGCGTGGTGTGGGGCGTGCTGGATGAGATGTGATTTACAAAACAATCGTTAAGCCGCGTCTGTAAGTAGAAAATGTGAATGAATAATAGAAAAGAGGAGTTATTTATGTTTGACCGTTTGGATGATATATTAATCCGCTTTGAGGAGCTTCTTCATGAACTGGGTGATCCGGTACTTACATCTGATCCGGAAAAATTTCGCCGTCTTATGAAGGAGCAGGCCGAGCTTGCCCCTCTGGTGGAGACCTATACACAGTATAAGAAAACAAAAAAAAGTATTGAAGAAAATCTGGAGCTTTTAGAGGAAGAGCGTGATGAAGAGATGCGCGAGCTTTTAAAGGAAGATCTTGCTGAGGCAAAAAAACAGATGCCTGAGCTTGAAAAAGAGTTAAAGCTTTTGCTTCTTCCAAAAGATCCTAATGATGAGAAAAACGTATTTGTTGAGATTCGTGCTGGTGCAGGCGGAGATGAGGCAGCACTTTTTGCCGCAGATCTGTTTCGTATGTACAACAGATTTGCAGAGAGAAACCGCTGGAAAAGTGAGCTGATCAGTGTAAATGAGAGTGGTATTGGCGGTATGAAAGAGGTTGTATTTATGATCTCCGGACAGGGTGCTTATTCCAGACTTAAATACGAAAGCGGTGTGCATCGTGTTCAGCGTGTGCCTGAGACAGAAAGCGGCGGACGAATCCATACGTCAACAGCAACAGTTGCAATCATGCCGGAGGCAGAGGATGTCGATGTTGTAATTGATATGAACGATTGCAAGTTTGATGTATTCCGTGCATCAGGAAATGGTGGTCAGTGTGTAAATACGACAGATTCAGCTGTACGTCTGACTCATATTCCAACAGGAATCGTAATTTCCTGTCAGGACGAAAAGTCTCAGCTTAAAAATAAAGATAAGGCATTAAAGGTACTTCGCGCTAAGCTGTTTGAACTTGAGACAGCAAAGAAGCAGGATGAGCAGGCAAAGTACAGACGAAGCCAGATTGGAACAGGAGACCGTTCTGAGAAAATTCGTACTTATAATTTTCCGCAGAGCCGCGTGACAGATCACAGAATCAAGCTGACACTTTATAAACTTGATGCCATTATGGATGGTGATCTCTTTGAACTGATAGACAGTCTGACAGCAGCAGATCAGGCTGAAAAACTGTCGAATATGGAAAATCAGACAATGTAGTTTTACAAAAAGTGTTGTGTTATTTTGTGTAAATTGCTCTTTTTTGACAAAACCATCAAAAAATATAGACTTTCTGAAAAAATATGATATAATTCTTTTAGCTATGTGGAAAGGAAGGATTAGATATGAACATTGGACTTACCGCTCATAACAGCAAAAAGACGCTGCTGGAAAGTTTTTGCATTGCGTATAAAGGCATTTTTAAGAAGCATACGCTGATTGCGACCAATGCGACAGCAAACCACATTGCCAAAGCGACAGGCATGAAAGTGACCAGTTTGCTTCCGGGTCAGATGGGAGGCTCGAAGCAGATGCAAAATATGATCGCAAACAATGATATCGATCTGGTTATATTTTTTCACAGTGCTGATTTAGAGCAGGATGCAGAAAGTATGAATCTGGCTGAGATTTCACGGTTGTGTGATATGTATAATATCCCTCTGGCGACAAACATCGCCACCGCAGAGTCACTTGTATTGTGTCTTGACCGAGGTGATATGGAGTGGAGAGATTACAAATAGTACGCAGTTATGCACAGAATGCAGCCCTTAAGGCTGCATTCATTTGTTTTTAAGCAATATTTAATTTAAAACTTAAAAGCAGATAATAAAATAAATTTACAAGTGATTAAAAAAGGAGACATCATGGAGCATAGAGAAATATCCCGAGCTGTTATCAAACGGCTGCCGCGGTATTATCGTTATCTGGGAGAACTTATGCAGGAGGGCGTAGAGCGAATTTCTTCTGGAGAGTTATCCAAAAGAATGCAGATCACGGCATCACAGATTAGACAGGATCTGAATAATTTTGGAGGATTCGGACAGCAGGGATACGGCTATAATGTAAAATATCTTTATCATGAAATCGGAAAAATATTGGGGCTTGATAAAACATACAATTTAATTATAATCGGTGCAGGAAATCTTGGTCAGGCGATTGCAAACTATGCCAATTTTGAGCGTCGTGGTTTTGTTGCAAAGGCAATGTTTGATACAAATCCACAGTTAAAGGGAAAGACTGTGCGTGGTATTCCAGTTTATTCAATGGATGATCTGGAAGATTATATCAGAAATAACGATGTTCAGATTGCAGCACTGACTCTTCCAAAGGCAGGGGCAGAGGCAGCAGCAAAAAGACTTATCAAGATCGGCATTCGCGGTATCTGGAATTTTGCCCACACCGATCTTCGTGTACCAGATGATGTGGTTGTAGAAAATGTTCATTTGTCAGAGAGTTTGATGCGTATTTCATATCGTCTTAGTAATCAGGAGGAATAATCATGAAGCAGCTGTTGACAGGAAAGCAGATGAAGCAGGCGGACACATGGTCAATTAAAGAGTTTGGAATGGAAAGCCTGATTTTGATGGAGCGTGCAGCGCTTTGTGCAGCACAGCACATCATGTCAGTGCAAAAACCAGGATGCGTCTTTATTATGTGCGGCATGGGGAATAATGGTGCTGATGGACTGGCAATGGCAAGAATCCTCTCACAAAACGGTTGGTCTGTTAGAATCGCTGCTATTGGACAAATCGAGAAGGCAACGAAGGAATGGCTCTATCAAAAAGCACTTTTAGACAAAATGGAAATTTTGCCCGTGCAATACTTTTATGAGTCAGATGATAAGGATGAAGAAGAATACAGATCAGCACTTTCAAATCTTTATGTGCCGGCGCAAGTGTATGTGGATGCTCTATTTGGCGTTGGCTTGTCGCGCAAGGTGAGTGGAGTTTACCGCGCTGCTATTGAAGAATGGAATGAACATAAAAAGAAGTGCGGTGCATATGGTGTTGCTGTTGATATATGCTCTGGTTTAGACGCAAAAAGCGGACAGATGCTCGGTGCATGTGTTAAGGCAGATGTACAGATCACATTTGGCTATGGAAAAGTAGGTCAGTTTCTGTATCCTGGTGCATCATTATCAGATCAGACAATCATATGCGATATAGGTATGCCAAATGAAGCAGTTTATCATGTAGACGGATTTCCATTTAATTGTCTTGAAAAATCTGATGCAAAAGACTGGCTTGGCAGCCGTTGTTTGTGGGGCAATAAGGGGACGTTTGGTCGTGTTGTGATTATTGCAGGAAGCAGCGGCATGGCAGGAGCCGCATATTTGTCGGCACTTGCTGCCTATCGCACAGGAGCAGGTCTTGTTGATATTGTCACACCCAAATGCAATCGTCTTGTTTTACAGCAGCTGCTTCCAGAGGCAGTGCTGCATTGTATTTCTGAAATTTCTGAAATTTCAAAAGATGAGGAACAACTGGCATATCTGCGAAATGAGGTACTTCCAAAGGCAAAAGCTATTGTGATTGGACCAGGACTTTCAACCGATACCTTAGCAAAAAAGCTTTTGGATATGGTCTTAGAGTGGAACAGATCACAAAATTGTCCTATTGTTATTGATGCAGATGCCTTAAATTTGCTTGCGATGAGAACAAATATTGATCAGGCAGAATACCTTGGAGAAAATGTGATTCTTACGCCGCATCCAGGTGAGCTTGGTCGCTTGATGAACTCATCTGCGAAAGAGGCAGCTAAAAATCTTCTATATTTTGCAGAAGAATTACAAAAAAAGTTTGGCTGTATATGCGTCTGCAAGGATGCTCGCACAGTCATTCTAACACAAAAAAACAGATATCTGAACCTTACCGGAAACAGCGGTATGGCAACAGGCGGAAGCGGTGACGTACTGACCGGCGTGATCGCGTCGCTTGCCGCACAGGGGCTGTCTGCCGAAAGGGCAGCTGTTCTTGGCGTCTGGCTGCATGGCGCAGCTGGTGATGAGGCGGCAAAGGAAAAGAGTCCATACAGTATGATCGCGCGTGATCTGGCAGATGGACTATCAAAAGTGCTGATACAAATAAGCAGGAAGAAGGTATAAGGATATGCATAACTATCACAGAGTCTGGGCAGAGGTTAATCTGGATGCCATAAGAGCCAATATGGAGTCGTTTAGAGATAATGTTCCAAAAGAGGCAATGCTTTGCGGTGTTATTAAAACAGATGGATATGGTCTGGGAGCCGTCCCAGTTGCAAAAACAATTGATGATCTGGTATGGGGCTATGCCGTAGCCACAATTGACGAAGCATTAAATCTGCGCCGCCATAACATCGCAAAGCCCATTCTGGTGCTCGGTTATGTTCATCCGGAACGCTTTGCAGATCTGGTTGATCATAAAATTCGTTATGCCGGTTTTGAGGAAGATAAGATAATGCTTCTTTCTGAGACGGCAAAAAAGATGGGCAAAAAAGCATATGTACATGTAAAGGTAGATACGGGAATGAGCCGCATTGGCATGACACCAGAGCATGCACTTTCTTTTGTAAAATGGCTTTCAACTCAGGAGAATATTTGTACAGAGGGTATTTTTACTCATATGGCAACTGCTGATATGATCAAAAATCAGGGAGCTATTGAGCAGCAAAAACGCTTCCAAAAGATAGTAGAGAGCTTAAAAGAGGCAGGATGCTGTCCTCCAATCTGCCATTGTGCTAATTCAGCAGCAGGCATCTGGATGACAAATGCGCCGGGCAATATGTTTCGTATTGGTATTTCTCTGTACGGCTATTACCCGTCAGAGGAAATCAGAAAGGATATTGTATCGCTCACACCGGCACTAACACTAAAGTCTGAGATTGCCTATATTAAGACTGTTCCTACAGGAACAGCAATCGGATATGGAGCAACATTTGTAACAGATCATGAAACTGTGGTAGCCACGATTCCAATTGGCTATGGAGATGGTTATCCAAGAGCACTTTCAAATAAGGGAAGTATTTTAATCCATGGAAAGAAAGCGCCGATTTTGGGCCGTATCTGTATGGACCAGACAATGGTAGATATCAGTGATATTCCAGAAGCAAAAGAAGGCGACGAGGTAGTTGTCATTGGAAAAAGCGGTGATAATGAGCTGAGCGCCGAGGAAGTTTCTGAACTTGCGGGAAGCTTTAATTATGAACTTTTGTGTGACCTTGGAAAACGTATTCCGAGGGTTTATTACCGCCACGGCAAAGTAGTCGGAAGTAAGGATTATAACGAAGACGATTACTGTGATTTTATGTAATCAGAGTAAGATGCGGGAGTGCAAAGCACAGCATTAAATTGTTGCGATGATCAATATATGCACATACCATACAATAACAGCATCTGTCAGGATGAATAAGAAATTCCAATATGGAAATACTTAGAATATCCTGAAAGAAATTGGAGTGTGCATATATGGTAATCCGTAGAGGTGATATTTATTATGCGGATCTTCGCCCTGTGGTAGGTTCTGAACAGGGTGGTGTCCGCCCGGTACTTATTATACAAAACGATATGGGAAACAGGCACAGCCCGACAGTGATTTGTGCCGCCATTACATCACGCATGTCAAAGGCAAAGCTGCCAACGCATGTTGTAATTGATTCACGCTGCTGCAGTATCGTAAAAGATTCCGTTGTATTACTAGAGCAGCTTCGCACAATAGACAAACAGCGCCTTCGCGAAAAAGTATGTCATCTGGAAGAAGATATGATCCGCCAGATAGACGAGGCACTGCGCGTCAGTTTAGACATCACCCGTACATAGATAGAGCGGGTCTTTCAAATTATACTTGCAAGATTGAAAAATACATGATAAGATAAATTAGTTAAACAAACATATAGTTTTAAGTCACAAAGGAGCGTTAAAAATGTCAGGACATTCTAAATTTGCCAATATTAAGCATAAGAAGGAAAAGAACGATGCCGCAAAGGGAAAAGTGTTTACCCGTATCGGCCGTGAAATCGCAGTTGCAGTAAAGGAAGGCGGAGCAGATCCGGCAAACAACAGCAAGTTGCGTGATGTCGTTGCAAAGGCAAAGGCAAACAACATGCCAAATGATACCATTGACCGCAGCATCAAGAAGGCAGCAGGAGATGCAAATGCTGCAAACTACGAGTCTATCACTTACGAGGGATATGGCCCAAGCGGAACTGCGATTATTGTAGAGACACTGACCGATAACCGTAATCGTACCGCATCAAATGTGCGCAACGCTTTCACAAAGGGCAGCGGAAATGTAGGAACAAATGGCTGCGTATCCTTCATGTTTGACCGCAAGGGTCAGATCATCGTAGATAAGGAAGAATATGAGGGCGATGCAGATGAGCTGATGATGACTGCTCTTGATGCAGGCGCAGAGGATTTCTCCGAGGAAGAAGACTGCTACGAGATCTACACCGATCCAGACAACTTCTCTGAGGTAAGAGAGGCACTTGAAAAAGCAGGTGTTCCGATGGCAAGCGCAGAGGTTACTATGATTCCTCAGAATTATGTTGATCTGACATCTGATAATGATGTAAAGCTTATGAACCGTATTCTTGATATGCTGGATGACGATGATGATGTACAGGAAGTATATCATAACTGGAATCAGCCGGAAGAGGAAGACGAATAAAAATAAAAGAGGCACAGCTGCAAGAAAATTGTGGCTGTGCCTTTTGTATATGTGATTAAATTATTCAGGGTAAATAGTATTTGCCTCACTTATGTTTGCCAGCACGTTATCGAGATAGCGTTTTGCCAGATACTTTGCCATAGGCAGGTTCATATCAAGATAGTTTCCGCAGGAAATCGCATCTGCACCTGGTACCTCACCTTCAAAACCAGCCATAAAAGCATACATTTCACAAAGCAGATCAATAATGTCCATCGGCTCTAATTCACCAGCTAAGATCAGATAAAATCCAGTTCTGCATCCCATCGGTCCAAAATAAATGACGCGATCCTTCCATACAGGATGATTGCGTAAAAATGTAGCGCCAAGATGCTCAAGTGTGTGAACCTCAGCCGTGTTCATGACAGGCTCTTTGTTTGGTCTTGTCATGCGAAGATCAAATGTTGTTAATGTTTCACTTCCAACTTTGTCGCGGCGAGAAACATAAACGCCAGGAACAAGAGTAAGATGATTGACCTGAAAGCTTGCAATTTTTTCCATAATACATATATCCTTTCTAAAATTTAAAATGAATTTTGACTTATTTTTTTATCAGACAGCTGCTTGTCTGACTTTCATTGTAAAGGAAAAAAAGGATACTTGCAAGCATGAAACAAACTTCCAAACTGCTTTGTTAAAAATGTATGTGAAAATAAGGGCAAGAACACGCTATTTCGTCAAAACTGCAAAGAAAAGACAACAATATGATTAGAATTGATCAATTATTTCGGTTATGATAAGGGTAACTACCGAAAGTGTGAGAAGCTATGAGCTTTTCAAGAAAGGGAGGATGAGATGGCAGAAATAAAGAAAGGCAGCTTTACGCTGCCGGGTGAAGCAGGTTTTGAGAGCCTGACATTAAAAATGGCAGAAAAATGGGGAGCAGACGTCATTCGTGACAGCGATGGCACGAAGCTTTCTGAAGATATTACAAAGGCAGGGTATGGTATTTACTCTACGATTTGCGTAATCCGTGCCGATAATGCATGGGCGAAAAAGAATATGGATAAACTTCAGCAAAACTTTTTAATGAGCGAGCCTGTTATGGCAGAGTCTGATACAGTAGTGATCAGCCCATTAAAGGGATATTTTACTCAGCAGTTTAAGCTCAATAAGTCAGAGGAAGCACTGGAATATTGGCAGGTTTTTGACCGTACCACAGGTGAGGAGATCAAGAGCTGGAGCTTTGATTTTGAGGCAGAAACAGTAACTATCACTGGTGCAGAACCATGGCACAGCTATACAGTAAACTTCCTTGCAGTTCGTCTTTGGGAAGAGATTTCCATGTATAATCACATCACAAATGATTGGGGTGACAAGGAACATCTGATGGCAGTTGACCCGAGATACCCAGAGACACAGGCTCATATGATAGAGTGGATGACAGAGTGGTGTGAGAAAAATCCAGATACAACAGTAGTTCGTTTTACTTCCATGTTCTACAACTTTGCATGGTTCTGGAAGGATGACAAAAACTGCAGAGATGCATTCTCTGACTGGGGTTCATATGCAATGACAACCACACCGTTAGCGCTCAAGGAATTTGAGAAGAAGTATGGCTATGCGATGACATCTGAGGATTTTGTCAATGCAGGACTTTATACCTCCACCCATAATGTTCCGTCTAAGAAGTATAGAGCATGGATGGATTTTATCAATGAATTTGTTGTAAGCTTCGGAAAGAAATTAATCGATATTGTTCACAGCTACGGAAAGAAAGCATATGTTTTCTATGATGACAGCTGGATTGGTGTAGAGCCGTATTCTAAGCGTTTTAAGGAGTTTGGCTTTGATGGTCTGATCAAGTGTGTATTCAATGGCTTTGAGGCACGTCTTTGCGCAGGTGTAGATGGTGTTACGCATGAGCTTCGTTTCCATCCATATTTGTTCCCGACTGGTCTGACAGGTGAGCCGACATTTGCACCGGGCGGAAATCCAAAGCTGGATGCAAGTCGTTACTGGGTAAATGTGCGTCGTGCACTTCTTCGTAAGCCAGTAGATCGTATTGGTCTGGGCGGATATCTGCATCTTGTAGAGCCATTCCCGGATTTCTGTGATTACATTGCACAGGTAGCAGATGAGTTTCGTCTGTTAAAGAGCTTAAACGCATCATGTGAGCCATATACATTGCCAGGCAAGGTAGCAGTGCTTACTGCATGGGGTTCACTTCGTTCATGGATCTGCAGCGGTCATCTGCATGAGCATCCAGAGGTTGATTTGACAAATCTTCTTGATGCAATTTCAGGTCTTCCGTTTGACGTACAGTTTATGAGCTTTGATGATGTTTTAGCAAATGGTATTCCAGAGGATGTAAAGGTTATCATTAACGCGGGTGTTGCAAACAGTGCATGGAGCGGCGGAGATTATTGGAAGGAAGCTGGTGTAATCGAGGCACTGACTGCATTCGTTCACAATGGCGGAGGTCTGCTTGGAGTAAATGATCCGTCTGCTGTATGGGCAAATGGAAGCTTCTTCCAGTTAGCACCTGTCTTTGGAATCGACAAGGATCTTGGTACCAAAAAGTGCATCGGAAAGTATGTAAATCCAGTTACAGAAGGCACATTTGCGATGGAAGATACACCAAATATCGGTGAATCAATGGTAGAAAATCCGGGCGTTTACTGCAAGAGCGCAAATGTAAGCGTACTGGCTGCTAATGGAAAGACACCGCTTATTACACTGAATCAGTTTGGTGCAGGTAAGGCAATGTATCTGTCATCCTTCCGCGTATCAAAGGAGTCTACACGTTTCTTAATGAGAGCACTGTTAACACTTCTTGGCAAGGAAGATAAGGTAAGAGATTATATCTGTGACAATCTGTATACTGAGTGTGCCTATTATGAGGAAATTGATAAGCTGGTAGTCATCAACAACAGTGGTGACACACAGAAGACAGTAATTAAGACTGCAAAGGGTGATGTAACTGTAGAGCTTGCACCATTTGCAACAAAGATTTTATAATCAGGAGGAAAACATGAAGGTTTCATTCGACAATGAAGAAATTTTGTCTGCGATTGACCGTGTGGCAAAGAAGACGATGACCATGGATCTGACATGGGACTGGCCGTGTGGTGTAGCTTATTATGGACTGGCAGAGGCATATAAGGCAACCGGAAAAACAGAGTACATGGAATTTTTAAAGAACTGGGTAGATGAGTACATCGAGATGGGTCTGCCGTCATGGAATGTAAATACTTGCGCAATGGGTCACTGTCTGATCACTCTTTATGAGTACACAGGCGACAAGAAGTACTGGGATCTTGTTATGAGTAAGATTGATTACCTTAGAAACGATGCACTTCGCTTTGGCGATCATGTATTGCAGCACACTGTTTCAAGCAACAACGATTTCCCAGAGCAGTGCTGGGCAGATACACTTTTTATGGCAGCTTTCTTAATGCTTCGCGTTGGTTCAAAGCTTCGTATGCTTAATCCAGATGATCCGAAAGATGCAGCACTTATGGAGTATCAGCCGCAGGCAATGGATATCATCAACGATTCCTTAAATCAATATTACTGGCATATTCAGTATCTGCAGAATAAAGAGACAAGCCTGTGGTATCATGGCTACAACAACGTTCATAAAGATCACATGTCAGGTTTTTACTGGGGCCGTGCTAATGCATGGGCAGCATATACCATGTCTCAGGTAAAGAAGAATCTGTATGACTGGTATCTGTTCCCACCTTGCATGGACGTAGAGTGCTCACTTCGCGATCAGCTTGCAGCATTGAAACTCGTTCAGACAGAAAATGGTCTCTGGAGAACAATTCTCGATGATGAGGAAGCATACGAGGAAGTATCTGCATCAGCAGGTATCGCAGCAGCAATGGTAGAGATGAACAATCCTCTTCATGCAAAGTATGTTCAGAAGGCATTAAAAGGCATTTTAGATAATGTTTCCGCAGATGGAAGAGTATTGAACGTATCAGGCGGCACAGCAGTTATGAAAGACCGCGAGGGATATATGGGCGTACCAAAGGCTTGGATCCAGGGATGGGGACAAGGTCTGGCGCTGGCATTCTTTACGGCAATTTTAAACGACAGCAAAAAGCAGCAGTAATCTTTACACTATACAATATGATAATGTGACAACCAGAAACGGTATGGCCTGCGAAAGTGGGCTGTGCCGTTTTTTGTGTGGCAACCAGGAAGAATGTGAGGTGCAACCCGGAAGTGTGTGGAGTCCGTGAGGTTACAAAGTGCAACCCGGAAGTTTTACGAGCGCGGTTCGCCGATTGTTTTGTCGGCCTCTCTTTTCCGCAGGTACCTGTATTTATTATCTTAAGTTACTTTGAAAGTCCTGCTACAACGTTCGGCCTCGTAAAAGTAAATCGGTTCACAGCGGATTTAGGTTACAATATTACATCCGAAAGGTTCTTGAAATATGCGAAAAATTGACTTTACTTGATATTATATTTATAATATACTTGGATTGGAAGTACAAAAGTAAGTATATAAGAGTACATAAGAAAAAATGTGAGGAATAGAGCAGGCAGATGTTTCAAATAGGTGACTGGGTTACGCAGTATAGTGTAGGATATTGGCAAGTTGTTGATATCAAAGCGAAATATGCAGAGGAAGATAGCGGTTATGGAAAGCAATTTTGGAAAAAAGGAGAGCAAATTGGAAAGTGGGTCTTTCTGAAAAAAGCTTTTACACCCAAAATGAAGATTCAAATAAGGAGCGAGTGTGTAGATGGAGAGTGGTGCAAACCAGTATCCATTGAGAAAAAATATGAAATTGAGCAATATTTTAAGGAACATCCAAAAGACTGGAATCGTTTTTTGAGTGCTTCAGTTGTGATTAAACCAACCATAGAGCCAATTTGGCTGAATCTTTCAAATGAATATGTGATAAAGCTTGAAAAACTTTTAACAGAGCTTCCAAAACCATTCACTGCGGATATGCTTAGGAAGCTCTTTGATCAAAATGGTATTCAGGTTACGTTTCCACCGACATCACACATCCTTTATCTTTTTTGTAATTCGTGGGAGATGGATGAAAAATATAATTTGCTCTATTTTGCAACAAAATTAAACAAAGTGGGAGAGAGCAAAGAACCATAAAGTTTATGCAGAGTGTAATGACACTATATTGGAAAGAAAGGAGGAGCAGGGTACCACGCAGTATCCTGCGGATGCAGATGGATAATAAGTTAATGCTGCCAACTGGAATTGAAGATTTTAAAGAAATACGAACAGATGGTTATTATTATGTTGATAAAACGGCATTGATTGAGCAGGTTCTTGACAAAAGAAGCAAGGTGACATTGTTTACTCGTCCGCGGCGTTTTGGCAAAACATTGAACATGAGTATGCTGCGATATTTTTTTGAAACAGGAACAGATTCAAAATTATTTAATGGACTTTATATTTCACAAAATGCAGAGCTGTGCGAAAAATATATGGGAAAATATCCTGTTATTGCAATCAGTTTAAAAGGTGTGGATGCAGATTCCTATACGAAAGCAAAAGCACAGATTATCAAAATAATTAACAGGGAAGCTAGACGTCACCGCCTTCTTTTAAAAAGCGAAAAGCTGGATTCTTTTGATAAAGAATTGCTAACACAGCTTTTAAGCAGAAATATGGAAGAGGATACAATCACAAGCAGTCTTCAGGAGCTTACAGAATTATTGGAGGCACATTTTTCAAAAAAGGTAGTTGTGCTGATTGATGAATATGATGTACCATTGGCGAAAGCATATGAAAATGGTTATTACAATGAAATTGTTCTTTTAATCCGAAATTTGTTTGGAAATGTTTTGAAAACAAACGACAGCCTTGCATTTGCAGTGTTGACAGGATGCTTACGAATTGCGAAGGAAAGTATTTTTACTGGTCTGAATAATTTTAAAGTCTATTCCATCACGAATACAGAGTTTGACGAAACCTTTGGATTTACAAATGAGGAAGTTAGGAAAATGCTTGTCTATTATGGATTAGATAGTCATTTTGAGGAAGTAAAGGCATGGTACGATGGCTATCGCTTTGGCAATGCAGACGTGTATTGTCCATGGGATGTTGTTAACTATTGTGAGGATCATAATGAGAATACGAATGCTGAACTTCAGAATTATTGGATGAATACCAGCGGGAATGAGGTTATTCAGCATTTTGTTGACAGTATGAACGATCCGCATATGTTGACGAAAAGCGAACTGGAATTATTGGTAAGTGGTGATACGGTTGTTAAACAGGTGGATGAAATGATAACTTATAAGGAATTGTATACCAATATTGATAATATGTGGAGTACACTCTTTATGACAGGATATTTAACACAGCGTGGAAAAGAGCCAGATGGACGTTATCATTTAGCAATTCCAAACCGCGAGATTTGTGATTGTATGGTTCGCCGTGTATTAGCACTATTTAAAAGATCCGTTTCTCAAAATCGAGAACTTCTTAGAAGTTTTTGCAACGCAATGTTAGCATCTGATGCTAGTACTATGGAGCACGCATTGACAGAGTATATGGGAAAAACAATCAGTATTCGTGATTCTTTTGCCAAGTCGATTCGTGAAAATTTTTATCATGGATTACTAATTGGCATTCTCGGATCACAGGGGGCTTGGAAGGCTACGTCAAATAAGGAATCTGGTGATGGCTTTAGCGATATTTTAATTGAAGTCAATGAAGATGATTTGCGCATTGGAATGGTATTGGAGCTGAAATATAGCAAAACAGAAAACGCACTTGATAAGGAATGCGATGATGCACTGCAGCAGATCGAAGATAAAAATTATGATCAAGAGTTGCGTGAGAAGGGATATACAAAGATATTGAAATATGGCATTGCATTTTATCACAAGAAATGCCGTGTCAAAACATCTTTTGTCCCAACATCATGACATGATTATATTGTAAATAAAGATCACATTGATGACAGCTTGGGTGTCAATCTACATCTAAGCTAAAGAAGCATTTATCAGACCAGGGGGATAGTGCAATAGCTGAATCAATGTCTTATCTTAATGACATTGAGCAATATTTTAAGTTACGTAGAGGAAATATTTGGTGAGCCGTTTGACAGAGATGTAATTATTACAGAAGAACTTAGAAGTTGATACTAGGAGGAACCTTATGAAAAAATTTCGTTTTGCCATTTTAGGAGCAGGTCATATTGCAAGGCAGTTTTGTGATGCCGTATCGAGAATTGATGGATGCGAGGTATGTGCAGTTGCCAGTAAAAGTCTTGCGCGAGCAGAAAATTTTGCAAAAGAGAATGGTGTTGAAAGCTATTATGATGATTATGAGATGTTATTGGAGAAAGAAAGACCAGATTGTGCCTATATTGCAGTGACAACAAATGATCATTATCGCTTGAGTGTGCTCTGCGTAAATCACAGCGTACCAGTTTTGTGTGAGAAAGCGATGTTTCAAAATTCAGAGGAAGCGAAGAACTTGTATACGCTAGCGAGTGAGAAAAAGATTTTTGTCATGGAAGCTTTGTGGAGTCGGTATCTTCCTGCTGTGCAACAGGCAAAAAGATGGGTGGAACAAGAAAAGATCGGAATGCCAACTGTTTTGCAGTGTAATATTGGATTTGTAGCGCCAGATGACAAAGAAAATCGGTATTTTAATCCAAAGTTGGGAGGTGGCGCGACAAAGGATATCACGGTCTATGCATATGAAATCACGACGTTTATTTTAAATCAAGCAATTAAAAATATATCCGTGTCGGCAACTTGGAGCGATACCGGTGTCGATGTTACAGACCATGTTGCCATTTGCTTTGAAGATACATTTGCTGATTTGCTGACAAGCTTTGTTGCACAGTTAGAGGAGCAGATGGTAATTTATGGCCGATTTGGAAGAATCGTTCTTCCACATCCTCACTATGCATCAGAGGCATATTTGTATGGAAATGACGGGGAATTAAAAGAGCATTTTGTAGATCAAGAAACGAAAAATGGTTTCGTCTATGAGATTCAAGATGCAATTCGCTGTATTCAAGCTGGAAAATTGGAAAGTGATGTTGTGCCGTGGAAGGATACACTGGCATGTGCAAAGTTGTTTGACAAGATCAATGCGTCTTGCGATGAAAAAGCATTGAAAACGATCGAAGATATTGAAGCAGTGCCAGAGGAAACAAGAGCGGAATTATGAAAATGAATATCTGGAATCCGTGGCATGGATGTAACAAATACAGCGAAGGCTGTGATCACTGCTATATGTACTACTTAGATGCACAGAGGGATCAAGATGGAAGTTTGATATATAAAACCAAAACGAATTTTAATCTTCCCTTAAAGAAAACACGTCAGGGAATCTACAAAATACCGTCTGGAACAATGCTGCATGTGTGCATGACGTCTGATTTTTTTCTGGAAGAGGCAGATGTCTGGCGTGATGAAATATGGGATATGATTCGGATTCGTTCGGATGTTTCTTTTTGGATTCAGACCAAAAGAGCCGGGCGAATCCAGCAGTGTCTTCCATTCGATTGGAATGATGGCTGGGAGAATGTAATACTTTGTGTCACGACGGAAAATCAAAAAAGAGCCGATGAAAGATTGCCGATATTACTTGATATTCCAGCAAAACACAAGGCTTTTATGATTGCACCGATTTTATCTGAAGTGCATGTTGAATCTTATCTTGCAACAAAGCAATTTGAACAAGTTCTTTGTGATGGAGAAAACTATGACGGAAATCGTCCCTGTCGATATGAGTGGGTAAAATCGCTACATGATCAGTGTGAAAAGGAAAATGTTCGATTTGACTTTATCGGAACAGGCAATGTATTTGTTAAAGATGGAAAAGTTTATCGTATACCGAAAGCATACCAAAGTGTACAGGCAAAGCGTTCTGGTTTGTCGTATCCGTCTGGAGAGACCGATGTTCCAATACAGCCGCGATGCAAAACTTGTAAAAGAAGATATAGTTGTAATGGATGCCATTGGTGTGGAAAATGTGGAGGAAAATGAAAAGTATAGTATCCAATCATTAGAATCCAGGATGAGAATGAAACAAGGTTGTAAGGGTAACAAATATCCTTACAACCTTGAGTTTTTGTATTTAATTAGACTGAACTTTTTGAAGTAGAGCTTCTTGCAAAATCTGAGAGAAATTTAACCCCATTGAGCACGCTGCTTCATTCAGCCATTTAGGAATTGTTAATGTCTTTTTTACAGCTCACGTGTGCCAAGCAGAAGCCTAATATTTTTTACTAAAGTTCTCAAAACTATTAAATAATAGTAGCTAACGTAAATTCTATGAGATATATATAAAACGAATTTCACTAGAATTATAAAAACGAATTAACATTATGAAAGATTAATATATTGACACTCCCCTCTTTTTTGTTTTTTGAAATCAAATTGGTATGGTCCATACCAGAACTGCTTGGCAGTCGAATCTGGAAAAAATTTTAGGAGGTTTTATAAAAAAAACGTATCTTTGACAGGAGAATCTATTTTGAGAAGGCTTATGCGATTTGCAGTTCCAATTTTTTTATAGCTACTGATGCAGGCATTGTATGGTGGTATTGATCTGTTGGTTGCAGGGCTTTATCGGGGCCTATTTGGTATAGCTTCCTATTGTCCTGCCGATGAGTCATATATCAGGATTGACGCTGTTTCAGATTGGTCTTGGAACACCTGCTTCAAATAATTTTGTGTGTTGGATATTTTTTCTGGTTGGGCAGAAAGAAAAAATAGAAAATTTACATATTTCCCTAAGAAAAATCAAATGACAAAGGAAAGTATCCATGGTACACTGAAACCAATATTATTTAGGAGGATTTAAATTTATCATGGAAATGATCACGACAAAATCCGACAACTTCGGCAAGCTGTCAATCAGCGAAAATAGACGCTATTTAATGGAGGGAGACAAGCCATTTTTCTGGCTGGGCGATACGGCTTGGCTGATGTTTTTGAAATTAGACGAGGACGAGATTTATACTTATCTGAGAAACCGTAAAGAAAAAGGCTACAACGTGATTCAGACGGTACTAATTCAGTCTCCACAAGATGTAGAATCTTCTCAGGCTCCTGGAAGAAAAGATGTGAAAAAATCAGAGTACTGGGAATTTGTTGATCGCGTTTTGAATATGGCCGAGCAGATGGGACTATATATTGGTTTGCTTCCTGCCTGGGGATCTCTGGTTAAATCCAATATATTAAATATGGAAACAATGCGAACCTATGCGAATTTCTTAGGAAAACGCTATCAAAATCGCAAAAACTTGATTTGGATTTTGGGAGGAGATGTGCGAGGTGATGCAGGCTATGATGTGTTCTGTCTGGAAGGTGAGATTTTAAAGTCGTATAATCCAGAGAGAATTATCGCATATCATCCGTTTGGACGCACATCATCTTCTCTGTGGTTTCACAATGAGCCGTGGCTTGATATGAATCTGTTTCAGTCAGGACATAGAAGATATGATCAGGCTTCTCTTGGCGAGTGGGACGATAATGCCGAGAAGGAAACCTTCTTTGGAGAGGACAATTGGAAATATGTGGATAGAGATCTTTCATATGACATTGTAAAACCAACTCTTGATGCAGAGCCTTCCTATGAGGGCATTCCACAGGGACTCCATAATCCGAGAAATCCATACTGGGAGGAGTGGGATGTCCGTCGCTATGCCTATTGGTCTGTGTTTGCTGGAGCGGCAGGACATACCTATGGAAGCAACTCAATCATGCAGTTTTACGATGATGTCAGTAAACCGGGTGCCTATGGTGTGCGTGAACTTTGGCAGGATGCAATGCACCATCCAGGCTGTGCACAGCTTAAATATTTGAAAGATTTGATGGAGAGTGTGGATTTCATCAATGGAAAAGCTGATGACAGTCTGCTTTTGTTTGGTCAGAAGGAACGCTACCATCGAATTGCTGTGTTTGCAGGCGAGGATTATATTCTCTGCTATGATTACATGGGAGACGAATTTTTGTTGGATCTTCGACACTTCCAAAATATGGAGCTTGATGCATGGTGGATGGATCCGAGAAATAATAGTCTGAGCTATATTACGACGATCAAGGGACAAGAAAAATGGCTTGCCAGCCCGGTTGCAAGAAAAGAGAAAGCAAATGATTGGGTGTTGATTTTGAAAAAGGCAGAGTCACGATAAAGATACGATAAAATAATCGAAAGGAAAAATTATGGAGAAGCAAATTGAAATCAGAAGAGCTGAAGAAAAAGATATCAAAAAAGTAATGGATCTGTTGTCACAGGTCCTTGAAATTCACGCAAAAATAAGACCAGATGTTTTTGTGAGTGGAACAACAAAATATACAGATGCAGAATTGTTACAGATGTTTGAGGATGATCAAAATCCGGTATATGTAGCAGTGGATGAAAAAGATCAAGTGGTAGGATATGCATTTTGCAAATTAAGACAGCAGCCATTTTCAAACAATATGGTGCAGTTTACCTCACTATTTATCGATGATTTATGTGTGGACACAACGATTCGAGGAAAGCATATCGGTCAGAAGCTGTTTGAGCATGTAAAAAAAGAGGCGGTGAGACTGGGTTGCTATGAAGTTACTTTAAATGTTTGGGAAGGAAACGATTCAGCAAAAGCATTTTATGAAAAAATGGGACTGAAGCCAAAAGAAACACAGATGGAATACATAATCAAAGACCAGGGGGACAGGACGGTGGCTGATAATGTCCCCACTGGCAAGTAAGAAACTTATAAATCCATTCCACAAGCTGTTTCTTTCTCGACAAGATTTGCAATATTCAAGTCCGATAAAGCCTACGTCAGCTGTGTTGGCTTTGCACCCGGAGAAAGAATCAATTACTATCTTCATAAAAATTCTTTCTGAATATATTTATTTTTTCTGATAAACCGGGTAATGATGGTACTCAAGGCATTCTGTTGCTCTTTCGCAGGAAGCCTGATCATGGAACTCAATTTTGATTGTACCAGCCATATGTTCACGGTTATGGTTAATTCCGATATTTTTAATGCTGACATTTTCAAAGGCAAGCAAAGTGGCAATGACAGAGATAGCACCTGGTTGGTCAGGAATATCGCAAAAGATGGCATATTCCGGATTCATTGTTGCACTGCCGCGCTTATTGCTGATGGAGCTGCGGTATGTACCAGATTGCTCAAAAATATCGTAAATGTCTTTATGATTGTCTGTTTTTAGATCGGTTATTGTCTGGTCAATTGCCTTTTTGTAATCCTCTAATAAGGAAATAATATTGTCCTTATTTGTAAAAAGAATTTGCTCCCACATAACAGGAGAAGAAGATGCAATTCTTGTGATGTCCTTAAAACCGCCTGCAGCAATCTTTTTCATTGTCCCGTCAGGAAAATCAGACTGAGCAACAAGATTTACTAAAGATGATGCAATAACGTGCGGTACATGACTGATTGCTGCAACTGCATAGTCATGATTTTTATAGTCAAGTACAAGCGGAATAGCTGCCTGATCAGCGGCAAATTGAATCATTGTGTCGAGCTGATCTTTCGTTGTTTTTGAAGTCGGCGTGATTACATAATATGCATTCTCCAAAAGAGAAGCCTTTGAGCATGCATATCCAGTGCGCTCAGAGCCTGCCATTGGATGTCCGCCGACAAAGCAGTCCTCCATGTCAAGTGCGATTACCGTCTCGTGAATAGCTGTTTTTGTACTGCCAACATCAGTCACAATGCAGCCAGGCTTTATAAATGGCCGAATAGCCTTTAAATACGATTCATTAAAAGAAACGGGAGTGCAAAGGATGATCATGTCACATGCGCGAAGTGTCTCATCTACACCATCTAAAATTATATCAACAATGCCGTCAGCCTTTGCCTCTTCAAGCGTGCTGCGTGTTCTCATATAAGCCATAATTACGGTATCAGGGTGAACCTGCTTTATTTTGCGGGCGATTGAACCGCCAATCAGTCCAAGTCCGATAAAACCTATTGTATTAAGCTTCATAATTTTGCCTTTCCGTGCTCTGGCAGTATAGGAAAACCAGAGTGTCTGAACGTATTGTAGCGAAAGTGGAGTGGAAAGTCAAGCTTTTTCACTTTAAAGCGCGAAATATAGTTCCAACGACGAAATCATTGCACCGAATGACTTTCGTAACATGAATTGTAATAAAAACCATATCAAAAATATGAAAAAATAGTTGCAATTATTTGAAATATTTTATATAATATATCTATCAGATTTCAAGAGGTCTCGAAATTGTATACTGCAAAAGAGACAAAATAAACTTGGAAAGCAAAGAAAGATTGGAGGACGTGACTTATGAAGGTTTATGAAACTGGAAACATCCGCAACGTTGTAGTAATGGGACATGGCGGATGTGGTAAGACAACACTTGTTGAGGCTATTGCCTACCAGACCGGTATTACAGCTAGGATGGGAAAGGTGACGGACGGAAACACCATCAGCGATTATGATAAGGAAGAGCAGAAGCGTCAGTTTTCCATTTCGACCAGCGTAGTTCCGGTCGAGTTCGAGGACATCAAGATCAATTTCTTAGATACACCTGGATATTTTGACTTCGTAGGAGAAGTAGAGGAGGCTTGCCACGCAGCAGGTGCCGCTGTTATCGTGATCAACGGCAAATCTGGCGTAGAGGTTGGTACATTAAAGGCATGGGAGCTTTGCGAAAAGTATAAGCTGCCGAGACTGTTTTTTGTAACGGGCATGGATGATGATCAGGCCAGCTATCGTAAGATCGTTCTTGAGTTAAATGATCGTTTTGGACGTAAGGTAGCACCGTTCCATGTGCCGATCCGTGAGAATGAAAAGTTCGTCGGCTTTGTAAATGTTGTAAAGATGAAGGGCCGCCGTTTTATCAATGATACAAGCGAATATGAAGAGTGCGATATTCCTGATTATATGGATAAGCACTTAAACATCAGCCGTGATGCACTTGTTGAGGCTGTTGCTGATACAAGCGAGGAGCTGATGGAGCGTTATTTTGCAGGTGAAGAGTTTACTTATGAGGAAGTTTCTACTGCACTTAGAACTCACGTTATGGACTGTCAGATCGTTCCTGTATTAGTTGGATCAGGTATTCATAATCAGGGTACCAGTATGCTGATGAACGTAATTAAGAAATATTTCCCATCACCTGAATATACAATAAACCATGGAAAGGAAACATCTACTGGAGAGCTTGTAATGGTAAAGTGTGATCAGAACAAGCATCTGTCTGCAAAGGTATTTAAGACTGTAGTAGATCCGTTTATCGGAAAGTATTCCTTAATTAAAGTTGTAACAGGTACATTAAAGGCCGGTGATGGCATTTATAATGTAAATAAGGGAACAGAAGATCGTGCGTCTAAGCTGTATTTGCTTCGCGGCAAAGAAACCATTGAGGTTCCAGAGCTTCGCGCAGGAGATATTGGTGCACTGGCAAAGATCGAAAAGATCTCCACAGGTGATACCATTTCCACAAAGGGTGCAACACTTATTTATGATGGACCGCAGGTAAGTAAGCCATATACATGCAAGGCATATCGTGCAAAGAATAAGTCAGATGAAGATAAGATCAATGGTGCACTTGCACGTATGGTAGAGGAAGATCAGACACTTCGTCTTGAGAACGATGTAGAAAATCACCAGACACTTATTTATGGCATCGGTGATCAGCAGCTTGATGTTGTTGCAAGCCGTATTCTGAATCGTTATAAGGTTGAGATCGAGCTGTATCGCCCGAAGGTAGCATACCGCGAGACACTTAGAAAGAAAGTTCAGGTACAGGGTAAGTATAAGAAGCAGACAGGCGGAAGCGGACAGTACGGCGATGTTCATATGGTATTTGAGCCATCAGGTGATCTTGATACACCATATGTATTCGAAGAGAAGGTAGTAGGAGGTGCTGTTCCGAAGAACTACTTCCCGGCAGTTGAAAAGGGTATTCAGGAGTCTGTATTAAAGGGTACACTCGCAGGTTATCCAGTAGTTGGCTTAAAAGCAACACTTGTTGATGGTTCCTATCATCCGGTAGACTCTTCAGAGCTTGCATTCAAGATGGCTGCAATTCTTGCTTACAAGAAGGGCTTTGCAGAGGCAAATCCAACGATCTTAGAGCCAATTGTATCAGTTTCCATCACCGTTCCGGATGAACTTGTCGGTGATGTTATGGGTGACTTAAATAAGCGCCGCGGCAGAGTACTTGGTATGGATCACGTAGCAGGCGGCAAGCAGATGGTAACAGCAGATGTGCCAATGGCAGAGATGTATGGTTACTCCACCGATCTTCGAGCAATGTCAGGTGGTATGGGCGAGTTCTCCTACGAGTTTGCAAGATACGAGCAGGCACCTCAGGATGTCCAGAAGAAGATTATTGAGGCAGCTGAAAAAGAAGAGCAGTGAACAACAATCTAACATTAAGAGTTTTGAAAGAAAGAGGGGGTTGACAAGCCCCCTTTTTCTATGGTATTGTAAAAAAGTGAAAAAAATGCAATGACAAGGAATAGTAAGCAGGGGAGAGCTTCAGAGAGCTGCCGGTAGGTGAAAGGCAGCAGCTTATAACTGCCGAACTGACCTTAGAGCACCGGCAGGGAAACGTCATTATATAAAGACGGAGTAGTTGGCGGCGGGTATTCCCGTTATAGAAGATCGAGGGCAAGGCAGATGGCTGCCTTGAAATAGAGTGGTACCGCGAAGTCTTTTCGTCTCTATACAAAGAGAAAGAAAGGGCTCTTTTTTTTCATAAGAAGAGACCCGGAAAGGAAACACAAAACACAATGAACAAGAATTACGATCCAAAAGAAATTGAATCAAAATGGCAGAAGGTCTGGATGGATGAGAAGGCATTTGCCGCAACAGATGACTACACCAAGCCAAAGTATTATGCGCTGGTTGAGTTCCCATATCCGTCAGGACAGGGACTTCATGTAGGTCATCCGCGTCCATACACAGCACTTGATATTGTTGCCAGAAAGAGAAGATTACAGGGCTACAATGTACTGTATCCAATGGGATGGGATGCATTTGGTCTTCCAACAGAAAACTACGCAATTAAGAATCATATTCACCCGAAGATCGTTACAAAGAATAATGTAGCTCGTTTCAAAAATCAGCTGCAGTCTTTAGGTTATTCCTTCGATTGGGACAGAGAGATTAACACAACTGATCCGAATTACTATCACTGGACACAGTGGATCTTCTTAAAGCTGTACAAAGCAGGCTTGGCATATAAGTCAGAGATGCCTGTTAACTGGTGTACTTCCTGTAAGGTAGGTCTTGCAAACGAGGAGGTTGTAAACGGTGTATGTGAGCGCTGCGGAAGCCCTGTTGTTCGTAAGATGAAGAGCCAGTGGATGTTAAAGATTACCGAATATGCAGATAAGCTGATCGATGGTCTTGACAGCGTTGATTATGTTGAGAAGGTAAAGGTTTCTCAGAGAAACTGGATTGGCCGTTCAAATGGTGCAGAGGTTGATTTCTCAATCGCTGGTGCAGATGATAAGCTTCGCATCTATACAACACGCCCGGATACTTTATTTGGTGTAACATACATGGTAGTATCACCGGAGCATCCATATCTTGATAAGTATAAGGATCAGATTTCCAACTGGGATGAGATTGTTGCATACCGTGAGGAAGCAGCAAAGAAGTCTGACTTCGAGCGTTCTGAGCTGGCAAAGGATAAGACCGGTGTTGAGATCAAGGGCTTAAAGGCAGTTAATCCGGTAAATAAAAAAGAAATCCCGATCTGGGTTTCTGATTATGTACTGATGAGCTATGGTACTGGTGCAATCATGGCAGTTCCGGCTCATGATGAGAGAGACTGGGCATTTGCAAAGAAGTTTAACCTTCCAATCGTTGAGGTTGTAGCAGGCGGAGATGTTCAGAATGCTGCATTTACTGATGTTCAGACAGGAACACTTGTAAACTCAGGATTCCTTGATGGACTTGAGGTTGCTGATGCAAAGAAGAAGATCATTGAGTATCTTGAAGAGAATAAGATTGGTACACCAAAGAAAAACTATAAGTTAAGAGACTGGGTATTCTCAAGACAGCGTTATTGGGGTGAGCCGATCCCGATCGTAAAGTGCGAAAAGTGTGGATATGTTCCGTTATCAGAGGACGAGCTGCCGCTGGAGCTTCCAGATGTAGAAAGCTATATGCCGACTGATAATGGTGAATCTCCATTAGCTGCTATGACTGATTGGGTTAATACAACATGTCCGTGCTGCGGCGGTCCGGCAAAGAGAGAGACTGATACTATGCCTCAGTGGGCAGGTTCATCATGGTATTTCTTACGCTATACTGATCCGCACAATAACGATGCACTGGCAAGCAAGGAAGCTATGAAGTATTGGCTGCCGGTAGACTGGTACAATGGCGGTATGGAGCATACTACACTTCATCTTCTGTATTCTCGTTTCTGGCATCGTTTCCTGTATGATCAGGGTGTTGTTCCGTGTCCGGAACCGTATCAGAAGAGAACTTCTCACGGAATGATTCTTGGTGAGAACGGTGAGAAGATGTCTAAGTCACGTGGAAATGTTATCAACCCGGATGATATTGTAAACGAGTTTGGTGCAGATACACTTCGTACTTATGAGATGTTTATCGGTGCATTTGAGCTTGCAGCAAGCTGGAGCAATGAGGGCGTAAAGGGATGCCGTCGTTTCTTAGAGCGTGTATGGAAGCTGCAGGATATGCTGACTGATGAGGAAGGTTTCTCTAAGGATATGGAAACTAAGATGCATCAGACTATGAAGAAGGTTTCCTCAGACTTTGAGACCTTAAAGTATAACACAGCGATCGCTGCAATGATGGCACTTTTAAATGATTTCTACAAGAAGGGCAGCATCACAAAGGGCGAGTTAAAGACATTTTTAATTCTGTTAAATCCAGTTGCACCTCATATCACAGAAGAAATGTGGGAAGACTGCGGTTTTGGCGGACGTCTGTATCAGCAGGCTTGGCCAGAGTATGATGAGGCAAAGACTGTTGAAAATACAGTAGAGATTGCCGTTCAGATTAACGGAAAGACAAAGGGTACTGTTTCTATCGCAAGAGATTGTGATAAGGATACTGCTATTGCAGCAGGAAAAGAAGTAATCAAGGATAAGCTGACTGGAAATATTATCAAAGAGATTTATGTTCCAGGAAGAATTATCAACATCGTTATGAAATAATGTGAAATAAAGCCGCAGCATACAGTCGCATAATGCGGCAGTGCTGCGGCTTTGACAATTTTTGAAACGAGTATTGTGATTTTCAGGTCTATACGCAGAATGCAATTTTGCATGGCTCTGAGTATTTACCAGATTTCGGAAAAGAGGTTTCTATGAAGATTTGCAAAAGGATAAAAGCAACAGTTTTATCATTGTGTCTGATAATTGGTATGTGTGCAGCTTCACTTCCACAGACTGTTCGTGCTGAGTATGGCGATAGTGCATATGCGTTCATGAAGCAGCTGCAGTCTAATTATCCATATCGTCAGGTCAATTCATCAAACGGAATGCTGTCAGGAGCTGAGGAATGGTTAAAGGCACAGATTGTTACGATGGGCTATGAGTATATGGCACAGCCGTTTACCATGACATCAGCTGATGGTGTGACACCATGCTATGGAGAAAATCTTATTTTTTCAAAGCAGGGAGCAAGTGATCGTGTTATTGTAGTCGGTGCACATTATGACTGTGTGGAGCAGACTTTTGGTACTGATGATAATGCATCGGGAGTCGGCGTACTGTTAGAGCTTGCAAGTATCTACAGCACAAAAGAATCACCGTATACTATTCGCTTCATCCTATTTTCAGCAGAGGAGCCGGGTTGTCTTGGCAGTCAGTATTATGTAGATAATCTTAGTCAGGAAGAGCGCGACCGCATTGCATGTATGATAAATATTGATACGATTGCAGCTGGCGATAATATGTATCTCTATGGAGGCACTGTGGATGACAGTGGAAGCATTGTTCAGGATTGGGCTGTTTATCAGGCACAGTCAGCAGCAGATCTTCTTGGTATTGATATGTCTTTCCATCCAGATGTAAACGACAGTTTCCCGACACCTACAAAAGCAACAGCGAGTGATCAGATGCCATTTGCTAATGTAGGTATTCCTTATATCTATTGTGAAGCTTCAAACTGGAATGGTGAGCCGTACACAAATTTCTATCAGACAAGCAATTCGGCCGTTAATGGCGGTACTATTATGCATAAGGCTGAGTATGATAATCTGACATTTATTGAGAATACGTTTGGAACGCGTGCATATGAGCACCTTCAGGCATATGCTAAATTGCTCGATTATCTGCTTGAGAATATGAAGGAGGGCGAGTACGCAACTGGCTATACCTTCGAGGATACTAATACAAAGGCAACTACAACTAGTTCCGTTTATTTAAGAGAGAGACCGACACAGTACAGTCCGTCAGTTACATTGCTGGATGCAGACACTGAGGTTACTGTGACAGGTTATCATGCAAGCTGGTGCCGTGTCGAGGCAGATGGTCAGGAAGGCTATATTAAGACTGATTATCTGACAATGGAAGATGAAATTGCTTCTAAAGAGGACGAATCGTCAGAAGAAGAGTCTGAGAATGCCTCTGAAGAAGCATCAAAAGAAGCTGAAAGCAGTATGTCAGAGGAGTCATCATCTGAGGCTGCTGAAAATGAATCAGAAGAAGCTGTTTCAGAGAGTGAATCTTCCTCAAATGAAGCCTCCAAGAATGAAACCGTTTCTGAGGCGGCGTCAAGTGAGAAAGAAACAGATGGGGCTTTGAGCCAGAGTGCTTCCAGTCAGAATGCATCTGCACCTGAAGCTGATAGCCAGAATACAGTTGAAAAGATTATTGACCAGTTAAAAAATGATCCGTATACACTTCGTATTGTACTGATTGCTGCTATCATAATTATTGGCATATGGCTGTGTGTATTTATTGCACTTCGCCGTAAGAAGAATGCGCAAAAAAATGAAGACTCAAATGGAGCATCAAATAGTTCTGAGGAAACATTAAAGAAAGCGAAACGGGCAGATATGTCTGATTCAAAAGATTCAGATAATGGCTTTGCAGATCCGGATAAAAATAAAGACGAAAAATAAAAATATCGCTGTATAAAAAATAAGAGACAGGAATGACGCAAATATTCCTGTCTCTTTTTGCATGCGTATATATCAAGTATTAGATTGAGGAGGAGGTGTCTTTTTGCTTTGCTTTGCCAGCATTTTGGAAAGTTGGTGCAAAAGCTCCACTCTTTTTTTCTCCTTTGGAGAAAGATTTTTTGTCAGCTGTGATACTAGTGCATCTGTCTCTTCATCGCTAAAGCTCATATGCTTTCCAGCGATTTGGCGATTGATGTTAAGAAGAAATGGAAGCAGCTCATTTTGATTTTTGCCGGCTGCATCACTGACGATTTGTTTAATAAACTGAGCTTTTTCAGGGGACATATTGTCAAATGGTGTTGTCATCGTGCTTGGCGCCTCCTTCTGATTCATATTCGCGATAAAGTCGTGCCATCTGGGCAAGATTTGTTACCATGTCAAGCGTTTCAAGCTCTTTAGGCGTGCAGTATTCGCGGATTGACTGAGATAAGCCTGTGAGCGGATCCTGGTCATCCTTACTGCAGGCCTCAAGAGATTCTTCTTCCTCATCAAGCCTGTGCATTGCCTGCTGAAGCTCAAACATGCGCACACAGATACGGCAGGCTTCCCGAAGCGGCGAGTGCATGTACGGCAAAGAGGCTTTTAAAATCTGAATGTGGCGCTTTTGCTGCATAAGGCACCTCTTCGATTTTCTTTTTTCTTTAATGGAGTATATGCGGACAACATGTTTGTTAGTACATAAGTTATAGTAAGCAGATGACAAGAAGGAGCGACATATGCTTATTATAGAGAAGAATGCAGTTTATGAGGTGGATTGTGAGTGTCTTCAGAAAAAACGGGGGCGCTATGCCAATTTAACATGTGAGGAGCGACAGATTGAAAAAGAACAGATTATTGTGCCAACAGGCGGCGTATGCAAAGAATCACTTTCTTATACAGGAAAAGGCGTAACGGTAGCCATTTTGGATACAGGCCTATATCCGCATCCTGATTTTAAAGATCGTATTGTGGGTTGGTATGATGCGATAGGCCATGAGGCGTATCCGGTCGATCCAAACGGACATGGAACACAGGAAGGAGGAAATTAGTGTTGCTTTTTTTACAAAGGTGTGCTATTCTGTCTATAACAGATGCCTACAAAGGTTTAGAACAACGAGGTGTGGGGAATGAATATGATAATTAAGAAGGAAGCAGCGACACTTGAAAGAACATCTGCGAATGAAGGAGTGCAGCTGCAGTCGCTGACATTAAGCGAAGGTACTATCCGTTTTGAACCGGATGTAACTGATTACAATGTAACGGTTGCAGAGGATGTGACGAAGATTTTGGTAAAAGGCGTTACAAACGATGAGAACAGCTTTTATACGGTAAGCGGAAATACGAATCTTGTGAAAGGAAAAAACGAGATTGTTGTTACTGTTACCGATAAGGATGGCAATATCGGACATTACTACATTCATGTGCAAGTGGGAGAGCAAAAAGAGCAGACATCACAAAGTGATTCACAGTCACAGACAAATCAGGCAGCGCAAAGTGTTTCTGAGTCAGTGGCTAAGCCGGGTGATGAAAATGAGCTTCTTTCAAACACTGTTAATGAGTTTAAGACTTTTGCAGAAACTGTTACCTCAGGAAATCTTCAATATGTCACATATGGCGTGCTAGGATGCGGTGCACTGGCAGTTGTTTTGTGGATTGCAGTCTTTATTAGAAGAGCAGCGGCAAAACGGCGCTACAAAAAGGAAAGAAATGAGCGCAAGGCCCGCAGAAAAGAACAGGAAAAACAGTGGGAGCTTGCCCAGACGCAGCAGGATATTCTCTTAAAGCAGGTTGATGAGCTGCTTGAGAAGAAAAAAACGCAGAATACACGAGGACCAAAAGTGCATGACGAAGAGCCAGAGGACTTTGATTATGACGAAGGCTATACAGATGATGAAGACGATTACGGCGATTATGATGAAGAACAAGAGGCCGAGCTGGATCGTTGGTTAGCCGGACTGGATGATGGCCAGGACGAGGACAGGTGATTAGATGATAATAAAGATAGATTTTAACAGTGATGAAGCAATTTATATGCAGATTACTAACCAGATTATTATGGGTATCGCAAAGCGGCAGATCTGTGATGGAGATCAGCTGCCTTCCATACGAAATATGGCAGATGAGATCGGCATAAATATGCACACTGTCAATAAAGCATACACGGTACTCAGACAGGCAGGTTATGTAAAGTTAGATCGCAGAAGAGGTGCTATTGTCAGTGTAGATGTTGATAAAATTGAGGCAATCGAAGAAATTCGAAGAGAATTGTCTGTCACACTGGCGAAGGCAGGCTGCATGCATATATCAAAAGAAGAGATCCACGAGCTGGTGGATGAGATTTACAACAAACATTTGTCAGATGTTCAAAATTAAATTTGTTTTGGACGAAAACAGTTATTTTTGTGAGGAGGAATAACTATGCTTTGTGAGCAATGCAGGATGAGGGAAGCCAGCATTGTCATCCGGGAAGTAGTAAACGGGACTGTGACGGAGCGCAACTTGTGCAGTGAATGTGCATCTCAGTCTGATCTGGGCGGAATCCTTATGGATTCTTCAAGCCCATTTGCAAAACTTTTGTCAGGAATCCTTGGAATCAGCGATTCCAGACGCAGCGAGGAGGAGGACGCATCTAAGCTGTCCTGTCCGACTTGTGGGATGACATACAAAGAATTTGTTCAGGACGGACGCTTTGGCTGTGCGGACTGTTACAATACATTCGGGCTTTTAATAAATAACAGCATTAAAAAGATACAGGGAAATAATTCCCATACCGGAAAGAAACCGCGCTTTTTGGGTGATAAAAAGATTCATGCAGATATGGTAGCTGATGCCAAGAAGCGTCAGAGCTTGCAGGAGCAGCTTGAGATTTGTCAGGCAAAGCAAAAGGAAGCTGTTTTGGAGGAAGATTACGAAAAGGCAGCCTACTACCGTGATGAGATCAAAAAGATTAAGGAAAGGATTCAGGCCGGTGATGAAGTGGTATGAGGAGAAGGATGCGGAAAATGATGTAATCGTTGCAAGCAGAATCCGTCTGCTTCGCAACCTGCGTGATTACAAATTTCCGTGGAAATTAGAGGAAGAGGATGCAAAAAGGCTGACGAAGGAGCTTGAAGAAAAGCTTTGTGGAATCGGCAGCCTTGATGGAAGAAGTTACCAGACATGGGATCTTTTAACGATGACGCAGACAAAAAGAAATGCCCTTCGTGAACGGCGCATGATTAGCCGCCGTGCAGCAAAGGAGCCAGGATATGCAGGACTTATTTGTTCAGCAGATGATGCCGTGAGTCTGACAATCAATTGTGAGGATCACCTTCGGATGCAGATAAGCCATGCAGGTTCACAGCTTCGCCAGTCATGGAAGGAGATGGATAAGATCGATGATTATATAAATGAGCTGTATCCATATGCGTTTGATGATCAGGTTGGTTATCTTACGACATATCCTACTAATATAGGAACTGGCATGAGAGCATATCTTGTGCTTCATCTGGCACTTCTTGATTCTGTCAGCCGTTTTGATGATATGGTTGACGAGATTGGGCGTTTTGGATTAAAATTAAAGCCAGCTTTTTCAAATGACAGACAGTTAAATGGAAATATGTATGTGCTGTACAATGAAAAGACACTTGGAACAAGCGAGGAGGAAATTTTAGAGCTTCTTGATAAAGTAGGCGGTCAGCTTGCCAGTCAGGAGCGAACACTTCGCGATAATTCCATTGAACAGCATAGGCTTGAGGTGGAGGATATCTGCTATAAGGCATATGGTACGATTCGTTATTCAAAGCTCATGACATTGAAGATGGGCATGCATCTTGTATCACAGCTTCGCTGGGGACAGGAAAAACAAATTATTAGATTCAAGGAATATTGCAATTTTTATGAAATTATGATGGGAATGCAGGAGGCAAATCTGACAGCACAAAATAAGACGACAGGTGTATCAAAGCAAAATCAGCTGCGTGCAGATTATCTTAGAAGCTGTCTGCCAGAGCTTGTGCAGCCGTAACTCATCACATATGGAGGAAAAACACTTATGTTTGAACGATTTACAAATCGGGCACAGGAGGTTATAGGTGAGGCAAAGAAAGCCGCTGCGCAGCTAGAGCAAAATTATATCGGAACTGAGCACCTTCTTCTTGGCCTTGTGCGTGTTTCGGACAGCGTGGCAAGTAAGCTTTTGCAGGAACAGGGCGTTACAGAGGAGCGTCTTGAGGAATTGATTTCATCGCTCATTACACCGACGGGTTCCGTCAGTGTGCGTGAACCAGATGGATTTTCACCGGAAGCATACCGCGTAATCCAAAGCAGCTACTTAGAGGCAAAGCGCTTTCATTCCAGTCTGGTTGGAACAGAGCATATTTTAATCTCAATGCTCAAAAGCTTCGACTGTGCCGGAACAAAGCTTTTGAATACAATGAAAGTAAATATTCGTCAGCTCTATATAGAGCTTGTATCTGCAAAGGATGGCGATGTGGCAGCGGCAAGGGAAGATGTGGAATCACTTCAGTACACAAGAAACTCAGAAAGTAAAACACCGCTTCTTGATCAGTATAGTACAGATCTGACAGAGCTTGCTAAAGAGGGAAGGATTGACCCGGTTATAGGCCGTGAGCAGGAGATTAATCGTGTAATCCAGATTTTAAGCAGACGTACAAAAAATAATCCTTGTCTGATCGGTGAACCTGGTGTTGGAAAAACTGCGATTGCAGAAGGTCTGGCAAGCCGTATCTATGAGGGAAATGTGCCAGATACTATTTCTGGAAAACGTGTGGTGACACTCGATATGGCTGGCATGGTAGCCGGTTCAAAGTATCGCGGTGAGTTTGAAGAGCGCATGAAAAATGTGATCAATGAAGTGCGAAACGATGGTCAGACACTTCTATTTATTGATGAGCTCCATACATTAGTCGATGCAGGCGGCGCAGATGGAGCTATGAATGCTTCTAATATTTTAAAGCCATGCCTTGCAAGAGGTGAGCTTCAGATTGTCGGAGCAACTACTATTGATGAGTACAGAAAGCACATCGAAAAGGATGCTGCTCTTGAGAGAAGATTTCAGCCTGTTATGGTAGAGGAGCCTTCTGAGGATGAGACAGTTGCTATTTTGAAGGGTCTTCGCCATGTTTACGAGGAGCATCACAGAGTTAAGATTACAGATGCAGCATTAGAGGCGGCTGTTAAGCTTTCATCACGCTACATCAATGATCGTTTCTTGCCGGATAAGGCGATTGATCTTGTCGATGAGGCTGCTTCTAAGGTTCGATTAACAGCATTTGTTGCGCCAGAGGCAGTATCAAAGCTTAAAAAAGATATTGAAAGCTTAAATCAGGAAAAGGAAAGTGCAATTCAGGAAGAAGCATTCGAGAAAGCTGGAGAGATCAAGAAAAAACAGGATAGAAAACAGGCACAGATCAATCGTCTGATGGAAAAGTGGGAGCAGGAAAAGGAAAATACGCGCTTACAGGTAACAGAGCATGAGATTGCAGATGTTGTTTCTACCTGGACAAAGATTCCGGTTCGTTCACTCGAAGAGGGTGAGGCAAAGCGTTTGATGAATCTTGAAAATGTGCTTCATGAACGCGTTGTCGGACAGCAGGAAGCTGTAACTGCTATTTCTAAGGCAATTCGCAGAGGACGTGTCGGCTTAAAGGATCCAAAGCGTCCAATCGGTTCTTTCTTGTTTTTAGGTCCAACAGGTGTTGGAAAAACAGAGCTGTCAAAGGCACTTGCTCAGGCAATGTTTGGAACAGAAAATGCAATTATACGTGTTGATATGTCCGAATATATGGAAAAGCACAGCGTCAGCAAGCTTATTGGTTCACCGCCAGGATATGTAGGATACGAAGAGGGTGGTCAGCTCTCAGAGCGTATTCGTCGCAATCCATATAGTGTACTTCTTTTTGATGAGATTGAAAAAGCACATCCAGATGTATTTAATATTCTGCTTCAGGTGCTTGATGATGGACAGATTACAGATGCGCATGGCAGAAAAGTCAGCTTCAAAAATACAGTGATCATCATGACCTCTAACTGCGGTGCTGCCAATATTATGTCACCAAAGCGTTTAGGATTCGGTGCGTCATCTGATGCAAAGGCAAACTACGAGCAGATGAAGGCAAAGGTTATGGAGGATGTTAAGCAAAGCTTCAAACCGGAATTTTTAAATCGTATTGATGAGATCATTGTATTCCATCCGCTGTATAAGGAGGATATGAAAGCTATTCTTGATATCATGCTTCGTTCAGTCACATCAAGAGTAATGGAAAACATGGAACTCAAACTTAAGGTAACAGATGAAGCACAGGACTATCTGATTGACAAGGGCTTTGATGAAAAATATGGTGCACGTCCGCTTAGAAGAGCTCTCCAGACATACCTTGAGGATTCAATGGCAGAGGAAATACTAGAGGGACGTATAGAGCGCGGTGACAGCGTAACAGTTGAAAAGGGTGAGAATGGACTGAAATTTTCTGTGCGCCATAAAAGAAAAACGCCTGTAAAAAAGGCTGAATAAAGTTTAATTTTTGGTTGGAAAATCAAATTTGATATGCTATACTGAAATAGCGATAGGCGGTTCGCCTGTGGGGTGGGCCGCAAATAGTATACGATGCAATGCAGCAGCAAAAATCAGGAGGAAACAGTAATGGCAGGAATTAAGGAATTAATCCGCACTGAGGAAGACAATACATTAAGCTTTGGAAATTATGATCTTCCGACAAAAGGTAAGGTTTCGGATTATGTATTTGACGGAGATGTATATAAGGTAAAGACTTTCCATGATATCACCAGATTAGAGAAAAACGAGACATTTGCCTATGAGTCAACACCGGGAACCGTAGTTACCGATTATAAGGAGACTGAGGATACATTGTCCTTTATCGTAAATGGTTTCCAGGATACACAGATCATCGTTGCAGTAGAGGATGACACTGAGTATCAGGTAAGTGTGGATGATGCCGTAATTGAAAATTATGAGACTAACCTTTCCGGAAAGATCGTAATCTCACTTGAGCTTGAGCCGGGATGTGTAAAGAAGGTTCAGATTTGCAAGAAATAATGAACTCGCTCATATAGTTCATACATAGCCCAATATGGCAAATCATGGGGACGGGATTTGTGGCTGCTTGAGGCCAGATCCCTGTCCTCTTTTTTTAGGAGGAATGATGAAGGCAAAACAAACCGCTTTTTTTTGCAAAGAATGCGGATATGAGTCCGCAAAATGGATGGGGCAGTGTCCGGGATGCCGCCAGTGGAATACTTTTGTTGAAGAGCCTACGGCAGGAAGTTTTGCCACAACAAAATCAGGCGGCGCGAAAAAGCAGGGACTAGAAGCATCAAAGCCGCTTCGTCTTGAAGAGATAAGTACAGATGAGGAAGACAGAAGCAGTACAGGGCTTCATGAGCTGGATCGTGTTTTGGGCGGTGGTCTTGTTACAGGTTCTTTAATTCTTGTTGGCGGTGATCCTGGTATTGGAAAGTCAACGCTTCTTTTGCAGGTATGCCGAAATCTTGCTGTATCTGGCAAAAAGGTACTGTATGTGTCAGGTGAGGAATCTGCCCGTCAGGTAAAGATGCGTGCGGATCGTCTTGGCGGTTTTTCGGGTGAGTTATTGCTGCTATCGGAGACAAATCTTGAAAAAATTGATAATACGATCACAAAGGAAATGCCGCAGGTAGTAGTGATTGATTCTATTCAGACTATGTATCGCGAAGATATCTCATCAGCGCCGGGAAGTGTCAGTCAGGTAAGGGAATGTACTAATACGCTTATGCAGATTGCAAAGGGCAGGAGCATCACGATTTTTCTTGTCGGCCATGTGACAAAGGAAGGTGTAGTTGCAGGTCCGAGAGTGCTTGAGCATATGGTGGATACAGTGCTTTATTTTGAGGGAGACCGCAGTGCAATGTACCGTATTCTTCGTGCAGTAAAGAATCGTTTTGGTGCGACAAATGAGATGGGTGTATTTGAAATGGTACAGTCAGGCTTAAAGGAAGTTGCAAATCCCTCTGCTTACCTACTTGAAGGAAGAAGCCTCGACAGCAGTGGAACGGTCACGGCCTGTCTTATGGAAGGAACGCGCCCAATTATGCTTGAGGTGCAGGCACTAGTCTGCCGGACAAGCTTTGGATTGCCAAGACGTACGAGTGCCGGAATTGATGGAAATCGTGTAAATTTATTGATTGCTGTTTTGGAAAAACGAATGGGTATGGCACTATCTTCATGTGATGCGTACGTAAATGTCACGGGAGGAATAAAGATTAGTGAACCTGCGTTAGATTTGGCAGTCGTCATGGCAATTGCAGGAAGCTTTCGTGATCGCGTGATTGATGCGCACACTGTTATTTTTGGAGAAGTCGGACTGGCAGGAGAGATTCGTGGTGTAAGTATGGTGCAGCAGCGAATCAACGAAGCTGCAAGACTTGGTTTTACCTGCTGTATTCTTCCAAAGATCAGTGCGAAGGATATCACCATCCCAGAAGGGATGAAGTGCATTCCGGTGGCGACCGTCAGGGAAGCCGCGGGGCTAATTGAGAAGATGCAGGGGGCGTGAAGCCACAAAGATGATTAAAAGATGATTATAAGGAGGATAAGAGATTGATTCGATATAAGATAGACATATCGCAAAAAGAATGTGATGCGTTAATTGAAATGCAACTAAAGCATTCTGTAAGTCGTGGAATACAAAATTTCTTCAGAATCGTGCTGACTATTTTGGCAATTGCGTTGCTGTATTGTACATTTTTTCTCCGACAAACCACGGAATCTAAAATTTTGGGAATCGTAAGCGCTGCCTTTTTTCTATGGTTTGCTACAGTAGGAATGATTGCTTATCAGAAATTTCTTTTAAAGAAAGTACAGAATAAATTGGATAAGCGAGCAACATTCGGTGAACGAGAATATGGATTTGATCAAGATGGTGTTATTGTGTGGACTGATTTCAGCTATAGCGAATTACAATGGGAGGCATTTAAAAATTGGGGAATATTTAAAGATTACATTTATTTGACAACGATTGCCGAACAAAGGATTCTTGTGAGGAATGATGAATTGTCAGAAGAAGATCGGGAAGAATTATTTGATCTTTTAAATGCGAATGTAAAACGAGAAGAAAAGTGATGAAGAAATCTACGAGGGGCGCTTCGACGGCTGTGTCAGCGTCCCTTGTTTATTTTTATACAACAAAAAAGACATCCATAATGGATGTCTCTCAAGCAGGGGTAACAGGATTCGAACCCGTATTTACGGTTTTGGAGACCGTTGCTCTACCATTGAACTATACCCCTTTATGTTTGTCAGCTTTTGTAACCGACTTCTATATACTATCATATGAATATTAATTTGTCAACACTTTTTTTGAAAAAATTCCGAAAATTGATAAAATGTGTTACAGTTCATGGATAATCCATATTGCGGCAAAGCCCGAAGGTGAATGGATTTCACGAGCCGGACACTTGGAGCAGGTCTTTCAAAGTAATGTATGATAAGAAAGAACATAAAAGGAACCTGCGGAGTTTGGTCCGGCGACGAAACCATTACACCGAAGGGCTTTCGTAACCTGACGCGTGAACTGTAAGAAAATGGTAAGAACAAAAACTGCGGCATAGTGCTTGCGAAGAAGCATTAAGTGTGGTAAAATTGTTGTGATTCAATTTATGATAAGATTTCAAAGGGGTACAAGCATGAATACACATACAGTTGAAGAATTGTACCGCCTGGCACAGCAGGGAAATACTGAGGCGCTCACGAGGCTTGGTATCTGCTACAAAAATGGAACCGGTACGGCTGTGGATCACAGTGCAGCAGCGCAGTGTTTTTACTCAGCAGCGAATGCAGGAAATGCAGAAGCACAGTATCAGCTTGGTATCTGCTATGAGGAAGGCATTGGACTAGAGCAGGATCTGTCTGCTGCCGGATATTGGTTTCAGGAAGCGGCAAGGCGGTTTTACGAAGCTGCCCAGGTTGGAAATCCGCAGGCTCAATATGGACTGGCAAATTGCTATGCAGAGGGCCGAGGAGTGGAAAAGGATGAAGCTGCTGCTGTTTACTGGTATCAGGCATCAGCACAGCAGGACTATGCGGATGCACAGTATAATTTAGGCTATTGCTTTTTATTTGGCATCGGTGTAGAGGCAAATGAAATCATAGCACTCAAATGGTACAGCAGTGCCGCATCTCACGGTGATCCGCAGATGCAGCATAATCTGGGACTAATTTATAAAAATGGCTATGGCGGAGTAAGCAAAAACTACGGAAAAGCTGCAGAATGGTTTTTTAAAGCAGCCAGACAGGGTTATTCTGAGTCGAAGGTTGAGCTTGCACAGATTTATTTTCGAAATCCGTTAGCGGTAAAGGATATTTCCATTGCAGAGCGTCTGATGACAGAGGCGGCAGAGGAAGGAAATACACGTGCCCAGGAATATCTGGTGCATTATTATTTTGATCAGGATGCAGCAAAGTATGATTTGAAAAAGGCATGCAGATGGGCATCTGAGTGTGCAGACAGCAGTGATCCAACAGTTGCTGTCGTTCTTGGTATTAGCTTTGCTAATGGCGAGGTGGCCGAGATCGATGAGAAGCAGGCATTTGAGTGGCTGTCAAAAGCAAAGGATCAGGAGAAAAAGTTAAATGGAGAGGCATGTTATTACCTTGGAAAGTTTTATGAGGAAGGTAATGTGACAGAAAAGTCACTTGATGATGCCGAATATTTTTATAAGCTGGCTGTAAGAAAGCACTTTGCAAACGGATCTGAATCGCTCGAAAGAGTCAGAAGAGAAAAAGAAGAAATCCGTAAGGCAGAGGAAGCAAAAGCCCTTCAAGAGCAAAAAGAGGCAGAGGAGCTTAAAAAGCAGGAAGAAGTAAAGCAGCTTTTGAACTTAAAGCCAGAGCAGGCAGAGGGCGATGTAAAATCAGAGGAAGAAGCTACAGAACCAGAAGGAGCAAAGCCTGAGGAAGCTGCTTTAGAACAAGAAGAAGCAAAATCCGAGGAAGCTGTTTCAGAAACCGAAGAAGTTTCAGAACCAGAAGAGGCAGAATCCGAGGAAGAAGCTTCAGAACCAGAAGGAGCAAAATCCGAGGAAGCTGTTTCAGAAACCGAAGAAGTTTCAGAACCAGAAGAGGCGAAATCTGAGAAGGAATCTTTAGAAGCTACAAATACAACTGAGACTGCAGAAAACGAAGTGGTATCATCTGAGGAAGTTGAAGAAGAAATTACTTCACAAGAAGTGGAAGTAACGCAGGCACAGCAGGAATCATCTCCACAGATGCAGGCGGATATTGCTTTTGCCCGTTTGTTACAGCAGGCAAAAGAAACTCAAAGTCGTATTCAGAAACTTCCAAAGCAGGAAACTGTAAAGGAAGAAGATCAAAAGACACAGGAAAGTGAATCTTTGCCAAAGGAAGAGACAAAAGAGACTGAAACTGTTTCTCCAGAGCCAGTTGAAGAAGATTTTGTTTCTGAGATTGAGGAAGCAGAAAGCTCCATTCAAAAAGAAATTGCTGAGGCACAAAAGTTTGAAAAGGAACTTGATGTGCTGCAAAAGAAGATGGCACAGAATGTGCAGGATCTTCAGGAAGAAAAGAATGAAGCAGAAAAAACAAAAGTTTTTGACAAAGCGGATCTTGATCAAATTCAGCAGGTAGAAGCAAATCCTTCTAGCGAAGATACTGAATCGGCAGAGAAATCAGAGAAGGAAGAAGCTGCTATTGAAACTGATGTCGAAACTGATGCTGAAATTAATAATGATATTAAAACTGATATTGCATATGATACAGAGGAATCTGAGAATGTAGACAGTGAGGAAGCTGAAACATTTTTCGAAGAAGAGGAAGAAGACGAAGATGATGAGGAGTGGGAAACCTCCGCGGATAATTTTGTTGCTTCTCTTTTAAAGACGGGTGCAAAGCTTACTAATACATCAGAACCAGTGATTCGCGAAGAGGAAGAGACAACTTCTGAGACAGTTGAATCGGAATCAGAAAATCAAAACATTGAAGATGAATCTGTAGAAACTGATTCTTCAAAAGCATTTTCAGAAGAAACAGAGTCTTCTGAAAATGAGTCTGCAGAAGCAGAGCCTTCAAAAGATGACTCTGCAGAAATAGATGAAGAAGAATCACTTGAAGAAAGTGAAGATGAGTCTGTAACAGATGAAGTCGCAGACTACATAGAAAATTCTGATAATTCTGATGATTCTTATGATGAAGATTCTGATGATGCAGTTGATTCTTATGACGATAATTCAGACGATGCAGCTGATTTAGAAGAAGATTCTAAAGAGGAAGCTGCTAGCGATCTTGTAGAAGAATCATTGAGTGATGAGTATTCACAAGATGAATATTCGGAAGATGATTATCAAAAAGAGGATGACAACTTTAAAGATGAAAATGATTCTAAAACAGAGAATCAAAACGAATCTTTAGTAAAGAGCATGCCAAGAGCAACTCTTGTGGATGACTCTGTCTATGAATATGAAAAGGCCATTATCGATGATTTGAAGCAGGAAGATGTCAGTAGATATGTCGATGTGGATGAGGAAACATATGAAGAAGTAAAGAAGAAAAAGCACCACGTCGTACCGATTGTGATTCTTGTTCTTGTTTCTTCGATTGCGCTTGCCGCAGCGATCCTTGCAGCGACAGGTCATCTTGGAGAGTTTGTAAATGCACTAAACGAGCAGTTTTCATCTGGAAATCAGCCAGACGCAGACGAGTCTGCAAAGCTTCCAGAAAAATCTTCTGACAAAGCATTAGAAGAGAATACTGAAAAAGAGCATTCATCAGAGGTTAAGTCATCTGAAACACAAACGTCATCTGAGACAGCTCCATCATCAAGTGCAGATGATAATTCAGAAAATAATAACGAAAATAATCAAACTTCCCAGAATACAGCAGCTGATACAGCTGCTGTATCTGATAGAGCGGAAATTACTTCAAGTGCAGGCAGTACAGAGTCATCTTCCTTAAAAGAAGAGAGCAGCACACAAGAAAAATCTGTGGATGAAGCAGAAACTGAATCAGAATCAGAGACAGAAACAGAGTCTCAAACAGAGAAAGAATCTGAAACAGAGACAAAGACAGCTTCCACTGAACAAGAGAAAACAAGTCTTGAGCAGACAGAAACAAGCACACAAGATGCTGAAAATAAAACTGAAGCAGAGACAGAGTCTGAAACAGAGACAGAATCTCAAACAGAATCTGAAGTAGAATCTGAGATGGAGACAGAAGCAGAATCCGAGTCTGAGGAGGATAATACAAATCCATATCATGAAGCGGCAAAAGCAAAGTATCCAACTTTTTCAAATGAAAGCTATACTCCAATTCCAGATGTTTCTTCGGGATGTATTTACGCAAAATATACCAATTTCGATGAGGCTTTTCAGACGCTCTATACTAATCAGAGTGATTTGCCAGGAGCAACGCAGGTTGCACTGAATACACCGGGATTTAATATTATTGGTTATCGTGTTTATATGCTTGCTTATCAGGATGGTATTCTGAATGCGTATAGTACACAGCTTGATGGCACAGATCTGCAGCTGAGTGCAGCAAACGTTGGCACAGAAGCATATATCATGAATGGAAGCATTTTCTCAGAAAATCGTGAATATTCAATGACAGGAGATCCTGTAGGAACAGCATATCCGTATATCAAACGTTTCCTTACATTTGGTGAGGATAAGGTTTACTATTTGGATACAGATGGAGACATAACAAGAAGCGATTATCAGCATACAGCTATTCAGCGTCTTGAACTAGGCATTGATGATGGCAATGATGTGGCTTGGGCACAGGTTATGGGACCGTATCTTATTTATTATGATACAAAGACAGAGCTTATGTACAGCTGCAACTTAGATGTAGGCACGATTGTTTTGCTTGACTTTGATGGAGTCTCAGACCCATCTGGTCTTTGTGGAAATGGAAATTGGGTCTATGGTCTGTATGATGGAAAGCTTGCAAAGGTTCGTCCAAATGGAAGTGAACTTCAAACTATTTATGAGCCGGATGATTCACTAGAGCTTGTCTCAGTGGAGCATGCCATGGAAAATTATATTATTTTGACTGCAAAGAACACTGCAAATATAAAAACGAGTGCAGAAAATAATTCAGCAGATTCTAATGCAGGAATCAAAACGTATTGTTATAACCTGCAAACTGGAGAGATGACTCAGCTTTCAGCCGAATAAAAAGTTTGAGGGCAAGGGTTTTAATGCCCTTGCCCTTTTACTATATAAGCATCAAAAAAGGAGGAATATTTGATGATTTACGACGTATTAGAATATGGTGCGAAGGCAGATGGAGTAACAAATGACGCTGCCGCTATTCAGAAAGCAATTGACGAATGCAGTGCTGCCGGTGGCGGCCAGGTTGTGCTTAGAAGCGGAAGAACATATTATTCAAGCTCCATTATTATAAAGCCATATGTAGATCTTCATTTAGAGAGAGGAAGCGTATTAAAGGCGCATAGCGATCTGACAACTTATTTTCATCCAAATGAGGGTCAGAAGGATAATGGTGTAAAGATTGAGGGAACACCAGTAACATTAAAGCCATCATATGCTTTTATTTATGCGAAGGATGCCGATCATATGGCAATCACAGGAGATGGCGTTATTGACGGAAATGCATTTGCATTTGTAAAGCAGGTAAGCCAGTACTACGTTACAGGCGATTTTTATCCGCGCCCGACTGTCATCTATGTAGAACATTGTAATCATATCAATTTTACAAATATTATTATCAGAAATGTTTCTTTCTGGACTTTGCACACCGCAGGTTGTGATGATGTATTGATTGACCGCATTCGCATTTTAAATGATTTGAATGTTGCAAACTCTGATGGTATTGATCCAGACCATAGCACAAATGTACGCATTATAGGCTGCCATATTGAGTGTGGTGATGATTGTATTTGTCTGAAGAGTTCTGCAGGAAACATGGAATATGGTCCGACAAAAAATGTGCTGATCAGTGATTGTACATTAATTTCCACTTCCGCAGCATTGAAGATCGGAACAGAAGGAACTGGCAATTTTGAAAATCTGACAGTAAATAATTGTATTATCAGCGGCAGTAATCGTGGAATTTCTATTCAGATTCGCGATGGCGGTCATGTAAAAAATGCAATGTTTTCAAATATCATCATCGAGACACGCCGTTTCGCAGATTGCTGGTGGGGCTGCGGTGAGCCAATCAGCATAACAACACATAATCGTGTGCCAGAGAAGCAGTCTGGCCATATTTCAGGAATTACATTCCGCAATATCACCTGCGACTCAGAGAATGGTGTATTTTTATCAGGAAGTGATGGAAACCATATTGAGGATGTGCTGTTTGAGGATGTCAAGGTAAAGATTCATTCAAAGAGCAAATGGCCAAAGGGGCTGTATGATTTAAGACCAGGCTTTGGACAGAAGATTGAAGAGATTCCAAGCGCTGGCTTCTATATGAGAAGAGCAGATGGCGTGACTATACGAAATAGCCGTGTTGTTTTCGAGGGCGAAGAGCGCGCCTGCTTTGGAGAGGCAATCCATGCGCAGGATTGTGCAGATCTTGTAATTGAAGGCTTTAAAGGAGAAGCAGCAAGACCAGAGTTAGAAGCAATTGTAATTGAATAAATGCATTGTAACGTAGCAATTCGCAAGTATCAATTAGAGTAGAAAAAGAGGAAGCAGAAAAACAATGAAATTTGATAAGCTGATTGAGCTCTTAAAGGAAATGGAGACAACAATAGAAGCAGAAGAAAATCAGACACTTCTTGAAAAATTAAATCGAGAGGAACTGATCAATACGATGCAGTTTCTTCAAAGATGTGCAGCGCAGGCAGGGTATTATTATAATCTGCAGGCACCAGGCAGTGAATTTGGTACTATGAAGCTGCAGACAGCAGAAAATGATGAGCCTATTGTGGCACAGGTAAAAATTTGGGATAATAAAGAGCATAAGATTCGCACTCGTTTTTCCCTTCGCCGTTTAGTGACCGAGGAGGACGGCTCATTGTCTGTGAAGTTGCCGTGCGGAAGCTATGAGGCAGAGGTGACATGCGGACCAGAGTACAGTACTGTTCTTGTGCCATTTGAAATCACAAAGGATAAAGTGACAACAATTAAGGCAAGACTGGCGCGTATAGCACATTTAACTGATCATGGATGGACAGCAGGTGATCTTCATCATCATAGTATATACAGCAGTCCGGCGTATGGCGGAACAGATCCTGTAATAGAGACTCCAGATCAGGTGTGCCGTTCCATGAAGTCTCTTGGAATGCAGTTTGGTGCGCTAAGTGATCATCATAATGTACTTAACCATGAAGAATGGCAAAGACAAAATAATAACTTTACACCTATTATCTCAAAGGAAATTTCAACCTCTAATGGTCATGTGCTGCAGCTTGGCGTAGATGATGACGTGATCTATGAGATTCCAAAGGGAAAGGAACGCACAACAGAGAAACTTCGCAATGAATTTATACGCATTTGCAGTGAGATTCGAAAAAAAGGTGGTCTGCCGCAGGTAAATCATCCGTTTGATGTGAGTTTTTCCACTCGCTACAACAGCGAGTTTTGGGATATGGTTGAAATTTTTGAATCAATGGAGATTTGGAATGGTGCGACTCCATTTGCAGCTGGCACAATCAATGCTAAGGCATTCAAAAAGTGGCTGTCTCTTTTAGATGAGGGAAAGCGCCTGACTGCTACAACGGGAAGTGATACACACAACATTTATGGTGACGATTATTTTGGCATGACAGAGTGGTTAGATTGGCTGATGGATATTGTGATGAAACACCCGGAGATTTATCCAGTGCATATGAATGAGAATGTTGCCTATCTGACTTGGCTGTACAATAAGGTATGGCCGCGTCTTTTATCGTGGGTGGAGCAGTCTAACACACCGTCTACAATCCATAATTATGTGTATACAAATGGAAAAAATCAGCCTCAGGAAATTCTTCAGGCTATCCGTGAGGGACATAGTTTTATAAGTAATGGTCCGCTTGTGACGGCAGAAGTAAATGGAGTTTCTTATGGTGAGAAGGCAGTACTTAAAGATAGGACAGGTACACTGTCAGTTCATGTATTTTCAAAGAAACCGATCAATCATCTGTGGATGTACACAGGTGCTGATAAGAAGGTTGAACTTTGTGCAAAGGCTGATGCAGCAGAGGGCGGCTTTATGTATGATATAGCGGCAGATGAGCTTGATTTTGGCGATGCTGCATGGATTTTGTTTGTGGCAGATGGAGGAGAGAATAACCTTGCAATTTCAAACCCAATTCTGTTTGCTTGATGATAAATAAAAAATCTGAAAATCAGGGTTAAAATCTGACCCTGATTTTCACTAGGAGGAAACATGAGATCACTTGACTATATGAATCGTGTGGAGGCGTATGTGAATCGCTTAAACAGCGAGCGACGTACCGTGCTTGAAACGATCCAACAGGTACGTTTTTTGGATCTGATGGCAGATGAGATCAACTGCGTAGATATGACTGCAGACTGCGAAGAGGATGAGAATAAAAAATATGGTGTAGCGCCAAATCTGGATGCAGTACACACAAGGGGCTATGCTAAGAGAAGTCTTGTACTGGAGGATTGCAGCAGCTGGCCAGTTTTTTCGTGCACAGATACGTGGGGCGGTCCGGATTACCATGGGATTTTTGCTTTTTCTGTGACAATTACAGAAGAGATGAAGGGACGCATTATTGGCTTTTCGCTTGACACTGGCGCAGATGATATATGGAATACTGATAATCCACAGATTATGGTTTATGTAAATGGAGTGCTTACGTGTGCCATGGATCTTAATCATCATGAAGTAATATTAAGTGATTGTGCAGAGCCAGGAAAGATATATGATATTCGATTATATGCATATGTCAACAGTCCAGGAAAGAGCAATTTTTTATATCTTAAGGTATTTGCGAAGGAACAGGAGGCAGAGGCACTTTATTATGATATGAAGCTTCCGCTTGAGGCAGCAAAGCAAATGCGCCCAGAAGAAGAAAAAAGAAGAAAGCTTCTGGAGCTTTTAAATCAGGCAGGTGATTTATTAGATTTTCGTGTTAAGAAAAGTGATAAGTATCGTGCATCCCTTATAGCAGCAAGCGAATGGCTTAAGGAAAATTTATATGAAAAGGAATGGGAGCTTGACGGTCCAACTGTTTATGCACTTGGTCATACGCATATTGATGTGGCATGGAAATGGCCACTTCGACAAACAAGAGAAAAGGCTGTAAGAAGCTTCTCGACAGTGCTTTATTTGATGAAGCGTTATCCAAAGTATCGTTTCTTTTTGAGTCAGCCGCAGCTTTATGAGTATGTAAAAGAAGATGCACCTGAGATTTTTGAGCAGGTAAAGGAACGTGTAAAGGAAGGACGCTGGGAGGCAGACGGTGCTATGTGGCTGGAGTCTGACAGCAATTTAACTAGCGGTGAGTCACTTATTCGTCAGATTTTATATGGAAAGAAATTTTTCAATGAAGAGTTTGGCATTAAAGAGCAGGAGATATTGTGGTTGCCTGATGCATTTGGCTTTTTAGGTGCATTGCCGCAGATCATGAAGAGAAGCGGTATTCGCTACTTCCTAACAACAAAGATGGGCTGGAATGATGCCGATCAGCAGCCAGATGATACATTTCTTTGGGAAGGAATTGATGGAAGCCGCGTAACAGGCCTTTATATCACAACAAAGAATTACGAAGCATACCCGGAGCGTTTTGAAAAGCCAGTTCGCGAGGTTACATACAATGGCAGACAGAATGCCAGCCAGACAATGGGAACATGGCAGAATTACAGAAATAAAGAGTTAAATGATGCAGTTCTCACAGTTTATGGCTACGGTGATGGCGGCGGCGGTCCGACAGAAGGTATGCTTGAGGAAAGTAAGCGTTTGTCTTACGGCATCCCAGGAGTTCCTAAGGTAAAGCTGTCTGGACTAAAAGAGTACTTACAGGTACTTGATAAAAATTTACAGAATAAAAAGTTAAACACATGGTACGGTGATCTGTATCTTGAGTATCATCGCGGTACATTTAGTTCAATTGCAGAGAATAAAAAGAATAACCGTATATGTGAGTATAAAAATCAGCAGGCAGAGTGGCTGGCATCACTTTTGTGGTGGATGAATAAGAAAAATGAGAATGCAAACAAGAATGCATATCCAAAAGAGACGCTTGATAAGGCATGGAAGCTTCTGCTGTTAAATCAGTTTCATGATATTTTGCCGGGATCTGCAATTGCTGAAGTCTATGAGCAGTCAGATATTGACTATGCAAAGATTAAGGCAATGGATGAAGAGATAATTAGTGAAGTATTAAAAAGCCTGAGCAGTAATAAGAGCGAGCAAAAAAACGGAATCTGTGCATGGAATCCACTTGGCTTTGCAGCAGAGCAGGTGATTGAGCTTGATAAAAAGAAGCTGCATGAATGCGGTATCGACAAGGGCTGTTCTCTTACTAATGTGACAGCCGCGCAGCGCTTTAAAGATGGCACAATGCTTGTCACAGCTTCACTTCCTGCAAAGGGCAGCTTATATATGGCAGCATCTGCAGAGAAAGAAAGCTTAGACAAAGAGGCAAAGAAAGAACATTTTGCTTTACGTGATGAAAATACACTTGAGACACCTTGGTATATTGTTTCATGGAATGAGCTTGGCGAACTGACCTCTCTTTATGATAAGGAGGCAAAGCGTGAAGTTTTAGAAGCAGGTACTGTAGGAAACGAGATAGTTGTTTATGAAGATATTCCTAAGGATTACGATGCTTGGAATGTGGAGTCATATTATTCAAGAAAGCATTGGAAGATGTCTGTGAAAAAGCCATGTATGATGACTGAGGCAGGAGAAATCTGTGCTGTGCTTCACACAGAGCTTTCTTATGAGTCTTCAGTTATTGAGCAGGACATTGCATTCTTTGCACACACAAGACGAATTGATTTTAAGACTAAGATTGACTGGAAAGAACAGCAGCAGCTTGTAAAGGCAGAGTTTCATTTGGATGTCATGACAAGAACAGCAGCATGCGAGATTCCATATGGTGTGATGGAGCGTCCAACACATAGAAATACAAGCTGGCAGCGTGCCCAGTTTGAGATGTGTGCACATCGCTTTGTGGATCTGTCTGAGCCGGGCTTTGGTGTGGCACTGTTAAATGATGGACGATATGGTCATTCTATTGAGGACAGCTTTGTTAGTCTGACGCTTCTTACATCAGGTGTCTTCCCATTCCCAGATGCTGATAAGGGACTTCATGAACTTACATATGCCCTGATGCCGCATATGGGTGACTGGAGAGAGGCAAATGTGGTACACGAGGCAGGAAAGCTTAATGAAAAGCCGATTCTTTCTGTTTATAAGCCATCGCTTTTGACAGAAGAAAAATCTTCAGTCAGATATACAATGTGTGAGGTGTCATCACCAAATGTTATTGTGACATCAGTAAAACGTGCAGAAGATGAAAGCGGACTGATTGTTCGTATGTATGAGTCAAGCGGTATCCGCACAAATGTGGAATGGAATTTAGAGGGTCTTTGCCCGAAATACATCTATGAATGTGATATGATGGAACAAAAAGAAAGAGAAGTTGTGTTTGACGGACAGAGAGCAAAATTTGAGATCAGACCGTTTGAGATTAAGACATTTTTACTAGTATAAATATAAAAGTGCAGTAAGAAAAAAAGGTTTCTTCTGAAAAAGTGTGGAAAAGACACAATGAAAGAGCAAAAAATGCAATGTTTTTCCGAAGAAACCGACCAAATACGCATAGCTTTTGGGTGTGCAATTTCGCTATAATCAACACATCAGATATGAAAAGTTTCTAAAGAAACAATAAAAAAAGGAGGGCTGCGGACATGGCAAACAAAAAAACGCCGGGTGTGGCAAAGAAAAAGGTTAATTGGAAAACATACCTGAGAAATACCTGGCAGCTGTATGTGATGATGTTGATACCGATTATCTGGCTGATTTGTTTCAAATATAAGCCGATGCTGTACATCGTTGTTGCATTTAAAAAGTATAACATTTTCAAAGGAATTTGGGAGTCTCCGTGGGTTGGTTTTAAATATTTCAAGGAGGCATTCGGATCAAGTGAGTTCTGGTTTGCAGTAAAGAATACATTGATCTTAAATATCGGTGATTTGATTATCGGATTTCCATTCCCGATTTTTTTGGCACTGTTTTTAAATGAGTTAAGAAGTACGGGCGTCCGCAAGATGACTCAGATCGTTTTGTATCTGCCAAACTTCCTTTCTTGGGTTATTATCGCTGGTATCAGTACTCAGCTGTTCTCAGGAAATGGTCTGTTAAATGGTGTACTTGGTGTATTTGGTTTACCAACAGTACCGTTCTTAACAAATACAATCTGGTGGAGAATTATTTACTGGGTAATGGGTATCTGGCAGTCAGCTGGTTATTCACTGATCATTTATTTGGCAGCACTTATGGGAACTGACCCGTCACAGAGTGAGGCAGCTTACCTTGATGGTGCAACAAGATTACAGCGTATCTGGTATGTAACAATTCCTCAGATTATGCCGACCATATCCACACTGCTTATTATGCAGCTTGGTAAAGTTATCAATATCGCATTCGACCGTCCATATATGATGAGCAACATGCTTGTAAAGGATGCATCAAATGTACTTAGTGTATATGTATACGAAGTTGGTATCGGTAAGGGACGTTTTGACTACGCAACAGCAGTTGGTCTGTTCCAGTCTGTAATCGGTATCGCTATGGTAATTATTTTTGATAAGATCGCTAAGAAAATGGGACAGGGAGGTGTCATGTAATGGACGGATTAAAAACAAAAGAAGATCGCCGCTTTCAGACGTTCTGGGTAATCTTTTTTATCTTAATCAGTGTGATTGCAATTATCCCGGTACTTCGTGTAATTTCCATTTCGTTCTCTGGTAGAGATGCAATCAACAAGGGACAGGTATTTATCTTCCCGATTGGATTTAATGTAGATGCTTATGCAAAGGCATTAAAGAGTGGTACATTCGTAAGCTCTTTTGGATATTCCATTATTCTTATGGCAGTTGTAACTGCAGTTGATATGATTATGACTATCCTTCTGGCATACCCGCTTTCAAGAAAGGGTCTAAAGGGTTCAAAGATTGTCAATCTGTTCTGCGTTATCACCATGTATTTAAACCTTGGTACAATCCCGAACTACTTAAATATTAAGTCTTTCGGCATGATTGATACTGTATGGGCATTGATCATTCCTGGTGCACTTAGTGTTTACAACATGATCATCATGCGTACTGCATTCGCAAGTATTGATGATTCCTTGTATGAGGCAGCGCGTATTGATGGATGCGGTGAGTTCAAGATTATGTACCGTATCGCAATTCCGCTTTGTGTACCGACTATCGCAACACTTTGTTTGTTCTACGCAGTAGGTCGTTGGAATGGTATTGATGATCAGCTGTACTATGTACAAAAGACAGGTCTTCACACTGTTCAGATGGCATTAAAGCAGATGATAGAGGCTGTAAATGTTCAGTCTGAGGAGAGTGGAACAACACAGCTTGTAGCAGAGAATATTAAGGCAGCAAGTATTACGCTGTCCATGACTCCAATGTTAGTTGTATATCCATTCATCCAGAGATTCTTCACTCAGGGTATTATGCTGGGTGCAGTAAAGGGTTGATTTTACACAATATTTTTTCAAAGTGAATGTCTGCGCTGTCTGGCTTTAGCCAGACGGGCAGTGACATCATAAAAATCTTTTAGGAGGAGTTTACAATGAGAAAGATGAGAAAATCAGCTGCAGTAGCTCTTACAGCAGCAATGGCAGTAACAAGCATGGGCGTGATTCCGGCAATGGCAGATGAAACCACTACAATTCGTGTTATGGTTTGGGACCGTGGAGATGCTCCGCAGGGTATGACTGTTGAGGAGAACAAGATGAGCGAGTGGATCAACGAGCAGGTAAAGGATCTGGGTATTCAGGTTGAGTTCGTAGCTGTTCCAAGATCTACCAGTGAGGATGTTCTGACAACTATGATGACTGGTGGAAATGCACCTGATATCATTTTCTCCTATGACCAGAACGTATTCTTAAATTACGCAAATCTGGGTGGTTTGGCTGATCTGACAGAGGCGTATGAGACAATCGGAACTAACATCAAGGAGTATGCTGGTGAGGTTCAGAACATGGGTGAGTATGATGGTGTTCAGTATGCGCTTCTTTCAAAGAGAGGAACTGAGAATCCGCGTCATACCGCTTACATCCGCAAGGATATCCTTGATGAGATGGGACTTGAGGTTCCGACTACAAAGCAGGAGCTGATTGATGATCTGTACGCAATTCATGAGAAGTATCCGGATATGATTCCGTGGAGCATGGGCGGACGTCAGGATACTGAGAAGATGTACCTGAACTTCGTTGGTTCCTATGTAACCTTCGAGGATGAGAAGGATGAGTTTACCTATAGCGAGAACTATATCGTAGCTCATGACGGCGCATTAGACGGTATTAGAGAGATGAACCAGCTGTACAATGATGGCATTATCGTTCAGGATTTTGCTACTGATACAGATGAGTCCGTACATAAGTCAAACATCGCAGCTGGTAAGGTTGCATTCTTCTTGGATGATAACTCTGTTCAGTGGGAGAATATTCACACTTTAAATAATGACCTTGACAAGTCCACATTCGTTCCAGTTGAGTGCTTCACTCAGGAGAATGGAGATATCCGTAACGTATACGAGCAGATGTATGGTATGTGGATAATGGTTCCGGCAGCAAGCGAGGATAAGGTTGATGCGTGCATGACTTATCTGAACTGGTTAGCAGATCCGACTAATGCAGAGAACGTAGCTTACACACCAGAGCATAAGGTTAGTGAGAATGGTGTTCCGGTTGCATTTACTGCTGATGAGTTAAGTACTATGGGCTACAAGGGAACACTTGATGATTACAACATCGTAAACAAGCATTTCGCATTCATGGATGATGAGGCTGGTATTGTTGAGAGTGCTATGGGTAAGGATCCGATCGACTCCAAGGAGTGGTATGAGAACTTCTATGAGACTGTTGCAATCGGCAAGTATCGTTATCCAGTATTCTCTATCAATGCTGAGGCAGAGAATGAGTATGGTACTCAGATCCGTTCTGATCTGATCGAGTATGTATACAGACTGATCAGCTGCAAGCCAGATGAGTTTGATTCCTTAGAGGCTCAGTTAAAGAGTGATATGGACAATGCAGGTCTGACTGACATTATCGAAGGAAGAGCTGCTCTGTATGATGAAGAAATGGCTGCTGCAGAATAAATTGTAACAATATAAGCGAATACGCAATACAGAAAGCGGGGGCTTACACGGCTCCCGCTTTTTACTTCATAAAGGAGGAAACAAGATGATAGCAGTAATCAGCGACGTGCATTTTCCATCCAATGCAGAACGGCAAAAGATTATGGAGACAGGACTAAAAAAGCTTACTGGTATTCGTGCACTTTTTATCTGCGGCGATTTCACAGATAATCGCAAAGACACAAAGCCAGAAGAGGAGATGAAACTGCCAGAATATATAAAGAAGCTGCCATATCCTGTTTTCTTTATTGATGGTAATCATGAAGATTATGATGTATTAAAAAGACTTCCTAAGATTAGTGATAGTGAAAATGAATTACTTTTTCAAAAGAGCGGATGCAGCCTAACAGCAGAAAATACAATGAAGGCATCAGATGGCATTTACTACCTGAAAAGAGGAAGTGTATGTAAAATCGACGGATTTTCTATGCTTTTAATTGGCGGAAGTACAACCGGCCCTGGGTATAAGAAAAATCATCCTGATATCTGGCAGAAAGATGAGGATCTGTCAAAAGAGGATGAAAAGCAAATTTTAAAATCATTGCAGGAAAATGATCATACATTTGATCTGATTTTCACACATACAGTTCCAGAGTGCATGGTAAAGGCATGGTTTCCAGATAAGGATCTGTCAGTGACAAATAAAATTTTAGAACACGTATGGCAGTCGGTTTCTTATCAGTACTGGCTGTTTGGCCATTTTCATGAGGATGTAGATTACCCGGAACGTATGCACTGTCTTTACAATGATGCGATGCTTCTTGAGGCATTAAAAGACGGTGGTATTCGTGCAGAAAGGAGAAAACTATGAGAAATTATGAGATAAAGACAGACCTTCATACACATACGCTTGCAAGCACTCATGCCTATAGCACGCTAGAGGAAAACTGTCGCGGTGCATTTGCAAACGGTCTTGAAGGAATCAATATGAGTGATCATGGACCGTTAATGCCTGATGCACCGTATGAAGGTCATTTTTCTAATATGAGGATTTTGCCAGAGTATATCCATGGTGTAAAGGTTTGGAAGGGTGCTGAGGCCAATATTGTAGATTATGATGGAAATATTGATCTGACAGAGCACACACTCGGACGTCTTGAGTGCATTGTAGCATCATTTCATGAGCAGACTTTTAAGGCAGGAACAGTTGAACAGCACACAAATGCTTATATGCAGGCACTTAAAAATCCAAAAATCCATATTTTAGGCCACAGTGGAACAGCACAGTATCCGTATGACCATGATACTGTCATTAAAGAGGCAGCACGTCTTGGAAAGGCAATCGAGTTAAATGAAGCTACATTTCATGTGCGTCCTTCTTCTATTGCAAATTGTTGTAAGATCATTGCAAAGTGCAAAAAGTATGGTGCTTTTATAAGTGTCGATTCAGATGCTCATTTCAGCGCCTTTGTTGGAGTGTATGACTGTGCAAGAAAGCTTCTTGATGAGCTTGATTTTCCACAGGAGCTGATTATAAATCGTAACGCTGAAACTGTGAGCAAGTGGTTAAAAGAGCTAGCCGCAGCAAGCGAAAACAAATATTAAAATTCTACATTTGATTGCTGACTTGTGATAGTCGTTGAGCTGGCGCGCATTGCAGATGGAGACTGATCATAAGTCTGGCGGAAAATTCTGTTAAACTGAGAGAAGCTTTGAAAGCCGCATGACTGTGCAATTTCAGAGATCGGGTGACTAGTTGAGAGCAAAAGATCCCTTGCACGTGTAATACGTACTTTTTGAATATAGCTTATCAGCGTGAATCCAGTCACTTTTTTAAACTGATGAGACAGGTAGCATGAGCTTAAAAAGAATTTGTCAGCCAAGGAATCAAGCGACAATTCCTCATCATAGTGGCTGTGTATATAATAGGTAATGCTGTAGATTTTTTGCGTTGCTGAGTTGCCTGACGACTTATTGGTATATAGATTTTTGTCCTGGTTTTGCTTAATCGCATACAAAAACTGTATAAACATCGAGTGAATAATAAGCCGCTGTTCTGGGTGAGCCAGATAGTCGTGATGTCTTGAAAATGTATAAATTTCATCAAGAATGCCCAGAATTTGTTTTCGTATTTCCTCTGGAAAGCGAAAGATTGGAGTCTGGGCATTAAAAATAGTTAAAAGCGGCAGATAATAGTCTGCCATGCCAAACAGATCTTTAGGGTACCAGAAGGAAATGATTAGTCGTTTACTTGGCGCCCCAGTTGGATATTCAGTCCGATGAAGAATAGTCGGAGGCAGCAGCACAATGTCGCCCTCCTCAAGAGAATATGGCACGCCTTCAATAAAATGTATTGTATCAGGAGAGAGCGGTATCATGATTTCATGAAAGCGGTGCGAGTGTTGAAACTCCATATTGATCTGTTTATAGCGCTCTCCGTAATCAAAATAATAAAAAAGAGAAACATCACAGTCATTTATAATAATGCTGTAATTGCGTTGATATTTAAGCTGAAGTGGATGATCCATTGAAACCTCCAATAGTATTTATAAAACTGTAACATCAGTATAGCGATTTACAGCAAAATATGCAAGGAATATTGAAAAAGAAAACAAATTTTAAATAGATATTTTGTATGTCATTTTGTATACTGAGTACAAGATGTAACAGTTTATGCATAAAGTGTAACAGTTTACATGGGATATGTAAATATATCCAAGCATAATATAAAAGAAAAGGAGCGGGGACGATGGAGAACGTAACAGCAGCACAGGTAAAGGATGCTTTAGAGCGTGTGATTGCGAGCTTTCAGACTGTATTGTATGAGGATGATGAGCAGTTTTTAGAGAATATGAAGACAAAGAATCTGGAGGGCGATGATATTCGCAGATACCAGCATTGGGAGTGGACACAGGGTGTTGGCTTATATGGATTCTGGCGTCTTTTTGAAGCGACAAAGAAGCCAGAGTATCTTGACATTTTAAAGCGTTTCTATGAGAAGCAAATGGAGGTTGGTCTTCCTGGAAAGAATATCAATACCGTAACCCCTCTTCTTGCAATGTCTTATTTTGCAGAGTATACGAAAAATGATGAGTATCTGGGAATCTGTGACGAGTGGGCTGAGAGCATTATGCACGATTTTTTGCGCACAGAGGAAGGCGGCCTTCAGCACAAAACCTCTGATACCCTGAATAATGGTGAGCTTTGGGATGATACCTTATTTATGACAGTATTGTTTTTAGCTAATATGGGACGTATTCGCGGCAATAAGGAATATATTGAAGAAGCGCAGTATCAGTTTCTTCTTCATGTAAAGTATCTGACAGACAAAAAGACAGGTATGTGGTTCCATGGCTGGACTTTTGATGGTCATCACAACTTTGCAGAGGCACTGTGGGGAAGAGGAAACTGTTGGATTACAATGGCAATTCCGGAATTTCTTGATATGGTAGAGTGCCCGACAGCAGTTCGCCGCATTTTAGAGGAGTCCGAGCGTGCTCAGGTCAACGCACTGATGCGTTTCCAGGATGAATCTGGTATGTGGCATACTTTAGTAGACGATCCGACCTCTTATGTAGAGGCGAGTGCAACATGTGGTTTCGCATATGGTATCCTTCGTGCAGTTGATCTTGGCATTGTTGATAAGTCATGCGCAAATTCTGCAATGAAGGCGCTTGCACCAATTTTAAAATGTGTCAGTGAAGAAGGCAAGGTAGAGCAGGTTTCCTACGGAACACCGATGGGAAGAGAGAGCAAGGATTTCTATAAGCAGATCCCGCTTATTCCTATGCCGTATGGACAGGCACTGGCAATTTTGTTCTTCATGGAAGCATTGAAGCTTTGCAAATAAAAACAGCTAAAATAGCTGGAGGAGTATAGAAAATGAAGCGTTATATTGATTATCTGATTCGCAGCGAGGAACATCGCGTAGATGAAATGCTGTTTTTGCAGATTAAGGATAAGAACGATTTATGTTATGGACTGATGCGAGGCGATGTGATTGAGGCAAAGCCAACGATCTATATGATGGCAACGGCACTGGCATTATATTTAAACAGCAGAAGCCGCTATTATAAGAGCGAGAAGCTGATGGAAGCGCTGCAGCTGGCGGCAGATGGTGTGGCACGTGTTCAGAGAAAAAGCGGCTATATTGATTATCCGTGCTGTAATTTCTTCTCAGCACCAGATACAAGCTTTTGCTATAAAAGATTAAATGATGGCTATCGCCTGATGAAAAAATATCAGGATGTAGCAGATACAACTATTCTTCAGAAAAAGTATCTTGCTATTATGAGAATGGCAGCAGAGGCTATTCGTGATGGTGGATTCCATACACCGAACCATCGCTGGGGTATTTGTGCCGCACTTATGCAGGCAGCCAAACTGTTTGCTGATGATACTGAGTTTGCAAAGAGCCTTATGGACCGTACTGTTTTATACCTTCAGGAAGGCATTGACGGTAATTCAGAGGGTGAGTATGCAGAGCGTTCCACCGGAAATTATAATGCTGTTGTCAACAATGCAATGATGGCAATGTATCAGTGCTCAAAAGATGTGAAGTATTTGGGATATGTAGAGCGCAATTTAAATATGATGATGTACTACATTGAACCAAATGATATGGTCTTTACTCAGAACTCTACACGTCAGGATCAGGGCAAAGAAATTTTTATGGACAAGTATCTGTATCAGTACCTATATTTGCTTGCATACGATGGCACAGATGGTTTTATCAAGCTGACACCAGAGGAGCATGCACGATTTGATGGTGCTGCACATCAGATTATAAAGGGCTGTGCTGAGACTGGACGTCAGGCACCAAATTGTCTTCATCTTTTGATGATTTATGATAAGACACTTGATTATACATTTGAAAATTGTGGTTTCTTAAAGACATACCACAAGCTTTTCAAAGAAGCTGGTGTACTTCGTGTGAAGAAAGAAAATTATTCCTACACTGTTATGAAGAATCGAAGCGCCTTTTTGTACTTTAACGTAAATGGTTTAGAAGCATTTTTAAAGATTGGCGAAAGCTACTGTGAGATTCGTAATTTTGTCCCAGATGAGATGGATGTACAGGAAGGAAAGACTGTTCTTTCACACACAGCAAGAGGCTGGTATTATCTGCCATGGAAGGAAAAGCAAAATACAAGCGACTGGTGGCAGATGGATCACAAAAAGCGTGATCTTATGATTACAAGTGATCTTCACACTCAGGTAGTCATCACAGAGTTAGCAGATGGTCTTGAAATCAGCGTAGATACAGACGGGTTAGAGCGTTTGCCGCTTCGTATGGAGCTTTGTGTGCCATCACAAACGACATTAGAGAATGATCATTTCTGCATGGAGACAGTGGCTGGAAAGTCAATGGTTCTGTCAGATGATTATGTAACAATGACAAAGGGACTTACAAGCATCGAGTTTGGACCAGGTGCATGCGAGCATCATTTTAAGGGACATTATTCAGGTGAAGAAGTAAATGCTGATGGATATACAATCTACTGCAATACATATACGCCGACAAAGAGAGTTTACACTCTGAAGGTAAAACAATAAATGTAAATACAAATAAAAATACCCGGCTTTTACAGGCCGGGTATCTTTATTTGTAAAAGTATGATATAATACATTGCAGTTAATATCCCTGGTAAGGGAAGATCAGTACAATATATATATAGAAGCAATACAATTTTAGAAAGGCAGGATACATATATGAAGTTTTATGCAGGATTAGATGTCGGAGGAACATCAGGAAGAGTAAAGTTTTCGACAGAAGATAAGACTCTGATTGGGGAATATTTAGGTGAGGGCTGTGCATTTAATACAGAAGGATATGAGATTGGAAGAGAGAAGTATCGTAAACTGATGGATGCAGCTCTTTCAAAGTATGAACTAAAAAGTTCTGATTGTCTTGGCATATGCATTGCGGCAAGCGGTATTGACTCTAAGGAGCAGGAAATGCAGATGAGAAGCATCTTTGAGGAGATGGGCTTTGCAAAGGAGCGTATTTTGGCTGTAAATGACTGTGAACTCTTTTTATATTTGTCTAAAGGACCTGTGCTTGTCACGATTTCTGGAACAGGTTCTATTTGTTATGGAAGAAATGAGGCAGGAGAAGTTTTTCGCACCGGCGGATGGAATCATGTATTGAGTGATGAAGGAAGTGCATATGATATAGGTCTTCAGACATTTAAAGCGTATGCAGATTGGCTGGATGGAAGGATCAATTGTCCAATTCTTGCAAAGAAGATTGCAAATGCGACAGGTGTTAAAACATTGGAGCAGGCTGACGTTTATGTAAATGATCATTTGCTTGATAAGAGTCCTGTCGGAGGGTTGGCTGTTTTATGCGCACAGGCGGCAGAGGAAGGTGATCTGGTAGCAAAAACAATTATAAAGGAGTGTGCGGCTAAGATTTTTGCGATTGTATGGGATACATGCTGTAAGATGGAAGGAAAGCCAGATAATCGTATTAAACGTGAGCTTGATGAAGCCTTTTTTGCAAATCAAGAGGCAAAAGCTTTGCAGGCAGATTTATGGATGTGGGGAAGTGTCAATGTAAAGAATACATTTTTCCGCGAGCAAATTATCAATATGGCTAAAAAGAAGCTTCCGAATGTAACAGTAAAAATTCCAGAAAAGACTGCGCTTGATATTGCACTTGGCGCAGCGCAGGAGCACTTTGCATAAAGGAAAAGATCAATGCATAAGCTGATTGAAAATCAAGTGCGGATTTCAGTGCGAAATCTGGTAGAATTTATTCTTAGAAGCGGTGATATTGATAATCGCCATTCCACAAAAGCACAGTATGATGCGATGCAGATAGGAAGTCGTCTGCATCGCAAAATACAAGGTTCGATGCCGGGTACATATAAGGCAGAGGTTTCTCTAAAACATACAGCACATTACAGGGATGTTGAGATTTTACTTGAAGGAAGAGCTGATGGCATTATTACACCAGATGAAAAATCAGTAGAGGGAGAACAAGCCAATTTACTTTATCAGACACAAACAGATGAGAATGTATCAGCAGAGATTTCTTTTATCATTGATGAGATTAAAGTTATCCGGCAGGATATGGAAAAGTTAGATAGTGCAGCACAAGTTCATGTAGCACAGGCGCTTTGCTATGCCTATATGTATGCAAAAGTACTGAATACAAAAGCAGCAGGTGTTACAGAAGAAAACGAGGAGAAAAAAAGAATTTGTATTGGCATACAAATCACATATTGCCATCCAGAAACTGAAGAAATCAAGCGTTTCCTAAAAGTATATACTTTTAAAGAAATCAAAGAAGAATTTGATCGTTATATAAGTGAATATGGAAAATGGGCGCAGTTTTTGTATGAGCATCGTCTGGAAAGAAATGCTTCTGTACAAAAACTGTCTTTCCCTTATCCATATCGTGCTGGACAAAAACGTCTTGTTGCGGCAGCATACCGCACGATGATAAATGGAGAACAGCTTTTTATTCAGGCACCGACAGGGATCGGAAAGACACTTTCGACTGTATTTCCAGCTGTATGGGCAGTTGGAGAGGAGTACGCTGATAAGATTTTTTATCTGACAGCAAAGACGATAACGCGCACAGCGGCAGTATCAGCGTTTGATATTTTGCAAGAAAATGGTCTGAAAATGTCATACATTGCTCTGACATCAAAAGAAAAAATCTGTCCGAACACAGTTATGGAGTGTAATCCCGTGCAATGCCCATATGCCAAAGGTCATTTTGATCGTGTAAATGAGGCAGCATTTGATTTGATTCATGATTGTGAGCAGATTACAAGAGAAAAATTAGCTGCCTGCGCAAAGAAATATAAGGTTTGCCCATTTGAGTTATCACTAGATGTCAGCTATTGGGTAGATGCCATAATTTGCGATTATAATTATGTTTTTGATCCTCATGTGCGTCTGCAGCGTTATTTTGCAGACGGTGAAAGAGGCGAGTACATATTTTTAGTAGATGAGGCTCACAATTTGGTGGAGCGTGCAAGAGAGATGTACAGTGCTAAACTTGAAAAAGAAGAATTTCTTGCCGCGAAAAAATATTATGAACCATTTAAGTCAGTTGTAAAACAGATAAATAGCTGCAATCGCAAACTCCTTGAATTAAAAAGAGAGTGTGATGTATGGAAGGTTCTTCCAGAGGGTGAAGGAATTGGATCATTTGTCATGGCATTAGAGCGACTATATGAAGCGTTAAACCGATTGAGTGAAACACATCCAGAATGGACAGCTCCAAAAGAGGCAAGTGAGTTTTTCTTTCATGTAAGAGATTTCCTGGAAGTATATGAACAGCTTAATGAGCATTACGAGGTATATATGGAACATACATCGCAGGGAACCTTTCAGATAAATCTTCTGTGTGTAAATCCGGCCGAGCGTTTGCAGGAATGCTGCACACAGGGAATTTCAACGATATTCTTTTCAGCAACACTTTTGCCAATTCGTTATTACAAGGAGCTTCTTGGACAAGGTGAAGAATCAAAGGCAATCTATGCTGCGTCTCCTTTTGACCCGAAAAATCGCCTCATTGTAACAGCAGCAGATGTATCATCAAAATATACAAGAAGAACAGCATTGGAATATACTCGTATAGGCCAGTATATTAAGGCAATAACAAATAGCAGGCGTGGAAATTATCTTGTCTTTTTTCCATCATACACATTTCGCGATGAAGTTGAAGCCTATATGGAAAAAGAAGAAAATGTACGCTATATTCGTCAGGAAAGCAGCATGACAGAAACGCAGAGAGAAGAATTTCTTGATGCATTTAGAGAACAGGACACACCGACTGTCGGTTTTTGCGTTATGGGCGGCATCTTTTCAGAGGGAATTGACTTGCAAAACGAAGCTGTAATTGGTGTTATTATTGTAGGAACGGGATTGCCGCAGACAGGGTCACGTCAGGAAATTCTAAAAAGTCACTACGAAAAAGAAGGAAAAAATGGTTTCCTATTTGCGTATCTTTATCCTGGAATGAATAAAGTATTGCAGGCAGCAGGACGTTTAATCCGCACAAGCAAAGATTATGGTGTTATAGCCCTGTTAGATGAGCGTTTTTTGCAGGGATCGTATCGAAGTCAGTTTCCGCCGGATTGGACAGATATGAACATTGTACAACTTTCGAATTGTACAGTGCTGTTAGAACAGTTTTGGGCAGATATTGAGCAATAGTTTTGTTTTCTGGTAATTGCAGGGTTGCGTTAAGTGGTAATATCCGCTATAATAAAGACGATTTGCAGCAGGGCTAATACTGATGCATAAAGCATAAAATGAAGGCAGATTTAACGGAGAAATAGTAGAAAGGCAGTCAATTAAATTATGGAAAACCAGTTTTATCAGATGTATCTGGATGAGTTAAGTGAAATTCCAGAGTGTACAAATGAGGAGATGGAAGCATTGTTAAATAGTCTTCCAAACGAGGAGGCAGTGAAGCGTCTGACAGAGGGCAGCCTTGCCTATGTCGTGCGTGAGGCAGCGAAGTATGCAGGAAATGATGTTGAAATATCAGATCTTGTTCAGGAAGGAAACATGGCACTTTTGCTTGTATTAAAAAACTATGCGTCGCATCCAGTTGTAGGTGATGATGCAGTTTCCTATTTTAATCAGCTTCGTGAGCGTGCAGTTCATATGGCAATGGAAGCAGTTACAGAAGAGCAAAAACAAAGTGAGCAGACAGCAGAAAAATTAACAGCTTCTGTTAATGTCTTAAATGTAGTCATGACAAAGCTTGCAGAAGAGCTTGGACGTGAGCCTAACCTTTCTGAAATTGCAGCAAAGATGCAGATGAGCGAGGATGAGGTACAGGCTGTTATGAAGGAAGCCATCAATGCTGTTGCTGTTGACAGGAGTGAGGCAGCACAAAAGGAAGATGAAGCACTAGAAAATCAGTAAGTAAGAAAAATATAGTGGAAAAGAGGCACTTCTATATGAAACGGGCGATTGTAAAGCGGTTTATTGTTGTACTGATTGTGGCGATGGCAATAAGCAGTATTGTCATCAGTATGTCATATTATCGTCTGGCAAGTCATCGCGTCATGGAAGATATGAAGCCAGTACTGCTTTTGTTAGATGCCACAATTGACTGGGAGAGCAGCGATCTGGAAAAACAGATTGTTGAAATCAGCAGTCAGATGAATAATGATTATAGAATTACAATTATTGATAATGATGGAAGTGTTTTGGCTGATTCTGAAACTGGAAATCCAGAGACGATGGAAAATCACAAAAACAGAAAGGAAGTCAAGGAGGCTTTTCAAAACGGCTTTGGAACAAAGGTGCGCAATTCCAGCACAATCAAAGGAAGTATGATGTATGCGGCATATTGTTCACCAACGCAGCATAAGGTCATTCGTATTTCTATCCATCACGATGTGATTACAGATCTGATGAAAATGATGGTACCGTCTATTGCGATTAGCCTTTTGCTGGCATTATCAGTTGCCGGTGTGCTGACTAATAAATTTGCCGCCTCCGTCACTAAGCCAATTCTTGAAATCTCACACAAGCTTGAGGGTATCTATGATGAGAAAATTGATTTTAATTTCCCTCATTACCAGTATGATGAATTAAATATCATTGCGCGCACAACAACTGACATGTCAAAAAGCGTGCAGGATTACATACGAAAGCTTGAAAAAGAAAAGACGATTCGTCAGGAATTTTTCAGCAATGCCTCTCATGAATTAAAAACACCGCTTACAGCAATACGCGGCTATGCCGAGCTTCTTCAAAGTGGTATGGCATCAGATACACAGATGCAAAAAGAGTTTTTAGGACGCATTCACTCAGAGGTGGAGGAAATGACAAGCCTGATCAATGACATATTGATGATTTCCCGATTGGAGACCAAGGAGTTAATGCCGACTAAGGAAATGCTATGTGTTAAGAGTGTGGCAGAAGAGGTTAAAAAAACACTTAAGCCGTTAGCAGATGAGAATAATGTTTCGCTTGAAATCCATTGCTGTGATGAGTTTGTTTATATGGATCGCAGCCATCTTCAGGGAATATTGTCTAATCTTATGGGAAATGCAGTTAAATATAACAGACCAGGCGGCTTTGTCCAAACCGATATCACAATGGACAGCACAAGTCTTTCAATTCGTGTGGAAGACAGTGGTATAGGCATTGCAAAGGAGGATCAGAAGCGTATCTTTGAGCGTTTTTATCGTGTAGATAAAGGACGTAGCAAGCGAGTTGCCGGTACAGGACTTGGTCTTTCTATTGTAAAACATGTAACAGAATTTTATGGCGGCTGTGTCAGTGTAGAGAGTCAGTCAGGTGTGGGAAGTACATTTCTTGTTCAGCTTCCGGCTGCATCTTTAGTTCAAAAATAAGAACAAGAATGAAAGGTTAATATTGTATGAAAAAAAAGAAAGCGCCTCTTGGACGTCGTATGAAGGAGTTTGTGAAAACAAGCGTTGTATGGGGACCGCTTGATCATAATCTGTTTTTTACGATTATTTTCTTAAATGTATACGGAATTATTATGGTATACAGTGCCAGCTATAACAATTCGATTACAAAGAATTATAGCTATTTTATGAATAATCAGCTTAAAAATGTAATATTTGGATTTGTTATAATGATTGTTGCGTCATATGTTAATTATCACCGTATTGTGCGGTTTGGTTGGGGCTGGTTTTGGCTTTTGGCTGCAGTGGCCATTATTGCGGCACTAAAGACACCACTAGCTCACAGTGAGCTTGGTGCAACAAGATGGATAAAACTTGGTCCTGTAAGCTTTCAGGCAGCAGAGCCAATAAAGGCAGCCATAATTATTTTCTTCGCTTATTATGTGAGTTATTGGGGATTAAACAGGTGGTATAACCAGCTGCTTGCGTGCCTGCTTGCTATTGCGCTTTTGGGCTTTTTATTTTTCTTCTCAAATAATTTAAGTACGGTTATCGTTTTGTTTTGTATTTGTGCCGTTATAATTTTATCAAGTGTAAAAAAGCCGGATCTTTACTGGTATTTCCTGTTTGGTCTTGCATTAATTATCATAGCAGCAATTTTTGTTACTGTTTATCTTTTGATGCATCAGGGCGCAGAAAACTTTAGATTTGTGCGTATACGTGCATGGCTTCATCCAGAGGAGTATGCAGCAGACGAAGGTCTTCAGGCGATGCAGGCGCGCTATGCAATTGGCGCAGGCGGTTTCTGGGGCAAGGGTCTTGGACAGAGCCTTATTAAATTCAAGCTGTCGTATTCTTATAATGACTTTATTTTGGCTATTATCTGCGAAGAGCTTGGCGTGTTTGGTGTTATCGTGATGATGACATTATTTGGCTATTTGCTGTATCGTATTTACAAGATTGCGCAGAATGCATGGGATATTGAAGGAAAAGTATTGGCAATAGGTGTGTTTACGCAGATCGCACTCCAGCTATTGATAAATGTGATGGTTGTTACGAGTGTAATTCCGACAACAGGTGTTACACTTCCATTTTTCAGTGCGGGTGGTACATCTGTTGTTTTCCTGCTTGCAGAGCTTGGAATGGTATTAAATGTGGACAAGTATGCAAAGGAACGCAGATTCTTTGAGGAAGCAGAACGCCATGTTGCTCAGATGGAACAGCGAGGCGGTATCGGAGCAGCAGGATGGAGACGTCGTCTTGATTCGGCAAGAACGCGCAGATAAAAATTTATTTCCAATAAAAAAGTGCCGGGCGGTCAAACGCTGGCACTTTTTTGTATGTATTATACGCGCTCTGCAATAGTGTAGATCAGCTGCTCGGAGCTGTCCCAATCAAGACATGGATCAGTGATTGATTTGCCATAAATATGCTCACCAATCTTTTGGCTGCCGGCTTCGATGTAGCTTTCAATCATTACGCCCTTTACAAGATTTTCAATTTCCTTAGAGTGAGTACGGCTGTGCATAACTTCTTTTACAATACGGATCTGCTCCATATGTCTTTTTCCAGAGTTGGAGTGATTAGCATCAACAACACATGCCGGATTAAGCAGATTTCTTTCCTGATACATTTCGTACAGACGATAAAGATCTTCATAGTGATAGTTCGGGATTGTTTTTCCATATTTATCAACAGCACCGCGCAAAATAGTATGAGTTAATGGATTTCCATCTGTCTGAACTTCCCAGCCGCGGAAGATAAAGTCATGTCCATGCTGTGCAGCAACAACGGAGTTTAACATAACAGATAAATCACCGCTTGTCGGGTTCTTCATACCGGCAGGAATGTCAATTCCGCTTACTGTCAGACGATGTTGCTGATTTTCAACAGAACGGGCACCGACAGCAACATATGAAAGAATATCTGACAGGTAACGCCAGTTTTCTGGATACAGCATCTCATCGGCAGCAGTCAGACCGGTCTCAGCAACAGCACGCATGTGCATATGGCGTATTGCAAGTATTCCGGCTAACATATCCGGTTTTTTCTCAGGGTCTGGCTGGTGAACCATGCCCTTATAGCCTTCACCAGTAGTACGCGGCTTGTTTGTGTAGATACGCGGAATCAAAATCAGCTTGTCAGAAACCTTCTCCTGAACGCGTGCCAGTCGGTGAACATAATCTAAAACTGCATCTTCGTTATCAGCAGAGCAAGGACCGATAATGACAAGAAATTTGTCACTCTCGCCGGTAAATACCTTGCGGATCATCTCATCACGTTCCTTTTTTACCTGTATAATCGCGTCAGATACCGGGTACTGTTCACGAATTTCGGCAGGTGTAGGAAGCTTTTTCACAAAATTAAAACTCATAGTAATTCCTCTTTTCTCATCTAGTAAAGACACTCACAATTATAAATAGGAAGATTTGGAATGTCAAGTGTAAAGATTATCGTTTCAGGTATACTATAAGAGTGTAAATGTTTGAAAGGAGATCTTCTATGTGGCTGATTGTTTTTATGATAATTATCATTGCGGCTGTGATTGTCTGTTTTTCACTTGCAGCAGCGGCAAAAAACGCAGAAATGATTTCGCAGCTGTGGCTTGAAAAGCAGCGCATAAAACAGGAAATTTTATGCACGAACAAAACAAAAGAAGAATAGAAAATGTAAAAATCAAGGTATACTTTTGACTCAATTTGAATTAAAATGATAGTGAACATCCTGTGGGAGCAAACAGTGAAAAAACGAATTTTGATCGCTTTTTTATGCCTTATTATTTTTGGCACTACATTTGGCTTGCCGCAGCCTTCCTGTGCAGATGAGACGACAGGTGGGATTTTGCTCACCTGTCCATCTGCAATTTTGATGGAAGCCTCTACAAAAAGCGTTATATACGAGAAAGCACCCGATGAAAGAAGAAGCCCTGCGAGCATAACAAAGATCATGACGGCAATTTTGATTTTTGATGCTATTGAAGCGGGAAAGATTTCCCTTGAGGATGAGGTTGTGACGAGTGCCTATGCAAAATCAATGGGAGGCTCTCAAGTCTATCTGGAAGAAGGAGAAAAGCAGACAGTTGACACATTGATCAAATGCATTATGGTTTCTAGTGGAAATGATGCAAGCGTTGCAATGGCAGAGTACATAGCAGGAAGCGAGTCGAGCTTTGTTCAGATGATGAATGAGCGTGCTGCCTCTCTTGGAATGGAAAATACGCATTTCGAGGACTGCTGTGGGTTAACTGATTCAGACAATCATTATACAACAGCACGTGATATCGCACTTATGGCGCAGGAACTAATAACACGTTATCCGCAGATTAAATCATATACGACGATCTGGATGGAAAATATTACCCATGTAACAATGCAGGGAAGCAAGGAATTTGGACTTGCTAATACCAATAAGCTTTTAAAGCAGTACCCATATACGACAGGTTTAAAAACAGGTTCAACAAATAAAGCAAAGTATTGTGTATGTGCGACAGCAAATAAGGATGGTGTTGAGTTAATAGCTGTTATCATGGGATGTCCAAACTATAAAGATCGCTTCACTGAGGCACAGTCACTGCTCCAATTTGGCTATACAACATGTAAGCTGTATCAGGATGAAAATCCTCCCGAACTTATGCCTATACTAGTAAAGGGAGGAATAGATAAACAGGTTCCGGCTGTATATAAGGAAAAATTTTCATGGCTGTTTGTGTCAGGTGAAGATTTTTCAAATATGGAAAAGATGCTCACAACAAATGAGCTTACAGCACCAATTGAAAAGGGAGAGCAGATCGGTACGGTAACGTACCGGCTGAATGGAAAAGAGCTTGGCAGCATTGGCATTTACGCAGGAGAGTCTGTCCGTGAGGCAAAATTTTTCGATTATCTGCTTAATATTGTGCTGCAGTGGATGGCAGTTATTTAAATAAATCCGCCGCAATTTGATTAAAAGAACGAAAGGAAATATAAATGAACAAATGGATTATGGCAGGCACAGCAGCTGCATTTACGGGTGCAGCTGCGTTTGCCCGCTCAGAATATGAACGAACTCATCTCGACATTGTACACTATGACATTAAAACAGATAAGCTTGGTTTGGAATGGAATGGCTTTAAGGCTGTTTTTCTTTCTGATCTGCATGATAATAGCTTTGGCATGAAGAATGAAGAGCTGCTTGCGGCAATTGAAAAAGAACAGCCTGATATTGTTTTAATTGGCGGTGATATGCTTGTAGTAAAGGAGTGGGCTGCACCTAATTTTGATATGCTTGCAAATTTGTATAAAAAACTTGTTAAGCGATATCCTGTGTATTACGCATTTGGCAATCATGAGCAGCGCATGAAGGAAGAACCGCTTACGTATCCTGGCTGGTGGCAGAGCTACTGGAAAGTGCTTAAAGATAGTGATATGCATGTTCTTGTTAATAAAAGTGAAGAGATCATAAAAAATGGTACCGCGATGCGTATAAGCGGCATCACGCTGCCGCGGGAGTGCTATCGAAAAGGGCGTATTCCGTCATTATCAGCCGGGTATATAGATAAGAAAATTGGAAAAGCTTCAGACAAAAACTTTGAACTACTGCTTGCTCACACACCAACCTTTGCAAAGACATATGCCGATTGGGGTGCCGATTTGGTACTTAGTGGCCATTTTCATGGAGGTACCATTAGAATCCCTGGTCTTGGCGGAGTGATGACACCGCAGCTGCAGTTTTTCTCACCTCTTGCAAGAGGAAATGTGACACAGAAAAATACAAATATCATAGTCAGCGGAGGTTTAGGCACGCACAGTATCAATGTGCGCCTTAACAATTTGCCGCAGCTCGTTGTTTTGACATGGAAAACTCATTGAATTTCATTGTATAGTATGCTATACTGGTGTCGTCTAACTATAGAAAAGGAGTGTCGGATGTTATCATACAAACTGGAAAAATTTGAGGGACCGCTTGATCTGCTCCTTCATTTGATTGAAAAAAATAAAGTCAGCATATACGATATTCCGATTTTTGAAATTACAAATCAGTATATGGAGTATGTCAATGCCATGGAGGAAGAGGATCTTGATATTGTCAGCGAGTTTCTTGTCATGACAGCGACGCTTCTGGATATCAAGTCCAGACTTCTGCTTCCTGCTGAGAAGGATGAAAATGGCGACGAGATTGACCCAAGAGAAGAATTAGTGACTCGTCTTGTTGAATATAAAACATACAAAAGTTTAGGTGAGCAGTTAAAAAGCAGACAGCTTTTGGCGTCACGCCTGCTTTACAAGGATCCCACAATCCCAGATGAAGTGTCAAAATATGAGCCTCCTGTTAATGTGCAGGATATGTTAAGTAAAGTTACATTAGAGCGTCTTCAGGAAATTTATCGTATGGTGACGCGCCGTCAGGTGGACAAGATTGATCCTGTGAGAAGCAAATTTGGCAATATTGAAAAGGATCCGGTGCGCTTGTCGCAAAAGTTGGCACTTGTTTATGAATATGCTCAACAAAAGAAGCATTTTTCATTTCGAGGGTTGCTTCAAAAGCAGTATACAAAGGCAGATGTGGTTGTTACGTTTCTCGCTTGTCTTGAGTTAATCAAGATTGGACGCCTTACTGTTAAGCAGGAGGGAACATTTAGGGATATTCATCTTGACTGGAATGAGGAATGTACCACGACGATCACAAGAGAAGATATGGAGCAGTATGATTAACTGCTTATACAAATGAATAAAGATGGCAGCTGACAGGCATGTGCCAGATAGAAACAGGAGTAACAGCATTATGGAAAAACGCGACTATTATCCCATTTTGGAAAGTATTTTATTCACAATGGGAAAAAGCGTAGAAATCAAAACGTTAGCAGAGGCACTTAAGCTTACACAAGAAGAAATAAAACAGATATTACAGGATATGGCAAAGGAATACAGTGAAAAGCAAAGAGGCATTCAGCTTGTCTTTTTGGAAGATAGTGTTCAGCTTTGCACAAAGCCGCAGTATTATGAGTATTTGATACGCATTGCGTCAAGACCGCAAAAGCAGGTTTTAAGTGATTCAGTGCTTGAAACGCTCTCTATTGTGGCGTACAAGCAGCCTGTCACAAGAGGTGAAATTGAGCGTATCCGAGGTGTGAAGTCAGACCATGCAATTGCAAAGCTTATGGATTATGATCTGATTGAAGAAATTGGAAGACTTGATGCGCCAGGACGTCCTGTATTATTTGCTACGACAGAAGAGTTTTTACGCTGCTTTGGTGTGTCATCTGTAGCAGAACTGCCTCAGGCAGCACCGGAGCAGATCATGGAATTTAAAGAAGAGGCTGAAAGTGAGATTCCGGTAACTGTATAAGCAAGGTAAAAAAGCACGAAATAATGAGTCACTGCATATGATATAGAAAGGTGCATAGCGGGGGATTTTGCTTGGAGACGTTCAAGAAACCTCTTACGGCGGCACAGGAAAAGGAGTATCTTAGACAGATGAATCAGGGATCATCTGAGGCGAGGACTCTTTTGATTGAGCATAATATGCGTCTAGTGGCTCATATTATCAAAAAATATGCATTTACAGATAAGGAGACGGATGATCTGTTGTCAATCGGAACGATTGGTCTTATAAAGGCGGTCAACACTTTTGATGTTTCAAGGGGAAACCGATTGTCGAGCTATGCGGCAAAATGTATTGACAATGAGATACTGATGCTGCTGCGTGCAGAAAAAAAGATGAGCCGTGAAGTCAGCTTATATGAACCAATAGGAACGGATAAGGAAGGAAATGAGATTCATCTTTTTGATGTGATTGAATCTGGTGAATGTGATGCCTCGGAGCATTACTGCAAAAAGGAGGATATATGTCGTCTGCACAGGGGAATCCAGACGGTGCTTCTTCCTAAAGAAAAGCGAGTAGTGGTTCTCCGCTATGGACTTTTCGGACATCTCGTTCACACACAAAAAGAGGTGGGAAGTGTGCTTGATATTTCAAGATCGTATGTAAGCCGCATTGAAAAGAGTGCACTTGAGAAGTTAAGAAGCTTTTTGATGATGTAAAACACAGAAAGGCACGGAAAATGAAAGAAAAGTATATTGATTCAAGCAGCAGAAGAGATCGTCTGCATTTGTATATCTGGATGCCAAAAGACCAACCAAAGCCAGGTCTTATCGTTCAGATGACACATGGTATGGTGGAACATATGGGGCGTTATGAGGAGCTGGCACAATACTTGAATGCGCACGGTATCGGCGCAATTGGCCATGATACGCTTGGTCATGGAAAAAGTGCGCCGACTAGCTCACAGTTTGGCTTTTTTGCCAAGAAAAATGGAGATCGCTGTCTTGTTACAGATGTTGCACGTGTGACAGCTTACATTAGAAAGCAGTATCCAGATAGTCATATTGTATTGCTTGGCCACAGCATGGGATCATTTGTATCAAGACAGTATATTACACAGTATGGCTCTAAGATTGATGGTGCAATTTTAATGGGAACAGGAGATCCAGGAAAACTAAAGGTAGCGTTTGGTCTTGCAGTGGCGGGCTTTACACGTGTGCTTCGCGGTGATTTTTACAGGAGTGATCTTATTAATTATCTGATGTTAGACAGTAACGATCACTATTTTTTTGAAAAGGAATGCACAAGCTGGTTAAGCAGCAATCAAGATGAGGTGGATCGTTATCACGGTGATGAATATTGCGGCTTTCAGTTTACTGTAAGTGCATATCTTGATTTCTTCCGAATTTTGATGAAACTTGCTCAAAATAAAGGAACAGCAAAAATTCCAAAGAGACTGCCAATTCTTCTTTTGTCAGGCAGGGATGATGCAATAGGAGAATTTGGAAAGGGCGTGACGCGCGTGTATGACCGTTATAAAAAGGCGGGGATACATGATGTTTCAATGAAGCTCTATCCGGGAATGCGTCATGAGCTTCTTCATGAGACAGAAAGAAAACAGGTTCAGGAGGATATTCTTTCTTGGATCGAAGAACACTTCGAACAGGAGTGATTATACACAAAAGAAAAATATAGTTTTGCGCATTTACATAAAATGACAAACTGCAGCATAAGGTACCTTAAGAGAAGACAATCTGTCAAAATATGGCAGGTTGTCTTTGTGCGTTCAAAAACAAAAAATTATTTAAAATGAACAGGAAAGGGTAAAGCAATGGTTGCAAAAGTGTATACGGGAACAACAAATGGAATCGAGGGTATTCTTGTGTGTGTGGAGGCAGATATCAGCGATGGACTTCCAATGTTTGATATGGTAGGCTATCTTGGGGCAGAGGTGAAGGAGGCAAGAGAACGGGTGCGAACAGCACTTAAAAATTCAGGTTTTCGACTGCCACCAAGCCATATTACGGTCAATCTTTCACCTGCCGATTTAAGAAAGCAGGGCAACTATTTTGATCTGCCTATTGCGCTTTCAGTGCTTGCTGCTGCAGGCTTTGTGCGCATGGATGAATTGGAAAATAAAATATTTATTGGAGAGCTGGGGCTTGACGGAAAAATACGTCCTGTAAACGGCACGCTTGTACTGGCAGAATGCGGACAGAAGGCAGGGATAAAAAAGGCAGTTGTGCCGAAGGAAAATGCGAAGGAAGCTGCTTGTCTGCAGGAGACAGTTGTTTACGGGACGAAAACGTTAAAGGAAATTGTGGAACTGTTAAATAATCCAGACCGGCTTGAAGAAAACAGACAGGTAGTTCTTTATGAGACTTCTGACAAAGAAGACGATTCGTTTGACTATGATGAGCTTTATGGACAAGAACGCATGAAGCGTGCAGCGATGGTGGCATCAGCAGGTTTTCATAACCTTTTATATATTGGACAACCAGGTTCTGGTAAGAGTATGAGTGCAAAAAGAATACCTACAATTATGCCCGAAATGACATATAAAGAGCAGCTTGAGGTGACAAAGATTTATAGTGTGGCTGGGCTTCTTGACTACAAGGAGGGACTTATAAAAAAGCGTCCGTTTCGAAGTCCGCATCACACAATTTCGGCGACTGCACTTGCTGGAGGAGGGCGATTTCCAAGGCCAGGAGAGATCAGCCTGGCACACCATGGAGTATTGTTTTTAGACGAGCTGGCAGAGTTTAAGCGTGATACACTAGAAATTATGAGGCAGCCGCTAGAAGATGGAAAGGTCACAATAAGCCGTGTCAATGGAAGCTGCAGTTATCCGGCAGAATTTATGCTTGTTGCAGCGATGAATCCGTGTCCGTGCGGCTATTTTCCAGACAGAAGCCGCTGCCGATGCAGTGTGGGTGAGATCAGACGTTATAGAGACCGTATTTCACGACCGATGCTTGATCGTATTGACATTTGCACGGAGGCCTTTGCAGTAAAATTTGATGATTTGTCAAAGGCAAAAAAGGGAGCAGATTCGTCGTCTATGCGTGCACGTGTCACAGAGGCAATTAATCGTCAGCGCATGCGCTATAAGGATGAGGGAATATTATTTAATTCGCAGCTTAAGGGATCAAGACTTTACAAATATTGTAATCTTGACCAGCAAAAAGAAGAACTTCTTCGTCAGGCATTTGAGTCAATGGGTCTTAGTGTTCGTGCAAGAGATCGGATTTTGCGCGTCTCAAGAACAATTGCCGATCTTGAGGGAAGTGAGCAGATTAAAGAAGCACATTTGGCAGAGGCGATAAGCTATCGGAGTATTGATCGAAAATATTGGGGGGATATGTAAAATGGAGCGAAAAAAAGCATATTACTGGTGTACATGCCTTCAGATGATTACACCTATTAAGGTGCGCCGTTTAATTGAGGAGGCTGGCGGTCCGAGTGAGGTTTTTGGACAAAGCGATGAGAAGCTTGTTCAAATGGGATTTACTGCAAGGGAGCAAAGAATTTATCATGAAGCCTGCGCAATGGAAAAAACAATAGAGGCGGAATACGAAAAGCTTTCACAGTCAGGAATTCGTTTTGTTACAATAGAGGATGAAGAGTATCCGGTGCTTTTAAAGGAAGTGGCAGACCGTCCGATTGGGCTTTTTGTGAAGGGGAATCTTCCAAAGTCTGATTTTCCTAAAATTGCAATTGTCGGAGCGCGTGCGTGCAGCAGCTATGGGAAGGAGTGTGCAGAGGAAATCGCAAGAGAGTTGTCAGCGGCAGGTGCACAGATCGTAAGCGGGATGGCATATGGCATTGACTGCTGCAGCCAAAAGGCAGCGCTTGAGGCAGGCAGTTCATATGCAGTGCTAGGCGGTGGCGTTGATATATGTTATCCACGGGAAAATATTGGATTGTATGAAAAGCTAATACGTCAAGGCGGCGTGATTTCTGAGATGCGTCCGAAAACACGCAGTATTCCCGTTCTTTTTCCGCGCAGAAACAGGATTATAAGCGGCATTTGTGATGCTGTCATAATTATAGAGGCACGAAAAAAGAGCGGTTCTTTGATTACGGCAGAATTTGCGGGTGAGCAGGGCAGAAGTGTCTATGCAGTGCCAGGTTCAATATTTTCAGATCTTAGTGAAGGCTGTCATGAGCTGATTAGAAATGGTGCTGTACTGTTGTCATCACCACAGGAGATACTTGCAGATTTTAAGTTAGAAGCTGCAGCAAGAAAAATGCATAGACAAAAGATGCCTTTGACAGAAATTGAACAGGATGTGTATCGCTTTATCGAAAGAGAACCTGTTCATATGGAAATTCTTTTGCAAAAAACAGGATATCCGGCTGGAACTTTATGCAGTGCATTATTTCAGATGGAGCTAAAAGGTTACATCAGCGAAGACGCAGGAGGCTGCTATAAAAGAACATTTAATGTGTAAGATTCGTAAAATTTATATGAAATAAAATAAAAAGGGCTAAAAAGGGCTTGCAATCCGTAAAATAAGAGTGTATAGTGATTTCCGATTGAAAAAATGTACGCATGGTACATTGCTGGAGGAAAGCATGGCGAAGTATCTTGTTATCGTAGAGTCACCTGCGAAGGTTAACACTATAAAAAAATTCTTAGGAGCTAACTATCAGGTTATGGCTTCTAATGGGCATGTAAGGGATCTGCCCAAGAGTCAGTTAGGGTTCGATGTTGAAAATGATTACGAACCAAAGTATATTACAATCCGCGGAAAAGGGGATATTTTGGCGAAGCTTCGTAAGGAAGCAAAAAAGGCTGAAAAGATTTATCTGGCAACGGACCCTGACCGCGAGGGAGAGGCAATCTCATGGCATCTGTCGAAGGCACTGAAGCTGGAAGATGACCAGATTAAAAGAATCACTTTTAATGAGATTACAAAAAATGCAGTAAAGGCATCCTTAAAGGAGCCGCGCGCAATTAATATGAATCTGGTTGATGCACAGCAGACAAGACGTATCTTAGACCGTATGGTTGGATATGAGATCAGTCCGGTACTTTGGGCAAAGGTAAAAAGAGGTCTTAGTGCAGGAAGAGTCCAGTCTGTTGCACTTAGACTTATCTGTGACAGAGAGGCAGCAATCGAGGCATTTATTCCAAAGGAATATTGGAGTTTAGATGTTTTGCTTGACGTGCCAGGTTCTAAAAAGCCATTAAAGGCACAATTTTACGGAAAAGACTCCAAAAAGCTTACGATTGAAAATGAAACTCAGCTAAATGAAATTGTAAAGGCAGTGGAGAGCGACAAATTTGTTGTAAAGGAATTGGCGCATAAAGAAAGAAAAAAGAAGGCACCAATGCCATTTACTACAAGTACGCTGCAGCAGGAAGCTGCAAATCAGCTGAATTTTTCAACACAAAAAACGATGCGTATCGCACAGCAGCTGTACGAGGGTGTTTCAATTGAGGGTGAAGGTACGATAGGTTTGATTACGTATCTGAGAACTGATTCCACACGTATCGCAGCAGAGGCTGATACAGCAGCAAGAGCATATATTGAAAAAACGTATGGCGAAAAATATCTGACACAGGCAAAAAAAGAAGAGGCTGCCAAAGGCCATATTCAGGATGCGCATGAAGGTATTCGTCCTACAGATATCACAAGGGAGCCAGTCCGCGTAAAGGAATCTCTTTCACGCGATCAGTTCCGTTTGTACCAGCTGATTTGGAGACGCTTTACTGCAAGCCGCATGGCAGATGCCGTTTATATGATGAATCATGTACAGCTTGAATCAGGCGGATATGAGTTTTCAGCAGTTAGCTCAAAGCTTTCATTTGACGGCTTTATGAGTATTTATAATGACGGTGAAGAAAAAGCGGCAAGCGCACCTGCTGTTGATCATCTTAGTGAGGGCATGGAGCTTTCCGTGAGTGAAAAAGAGACGCAGCAGCATTTTACACAGCCTCCGGCTCACTTTACAGAGGCAACACTTGTTCGTATGCTTGAGGAAAAGGGAATAGGACGTCCTTCTACTTATGCACCGACAATTACTACTATTCTTGCACGTCACTACATCACAAAGGAAAAGAAAAATCTGTATGTGACGGAGCTTGGTCAGGTCGTAAACAACATTATGATGAAATCCTTCCCAATCATTGTAGATGCTGAGTTTACAGCCAATATGGAGTCTTTGCTTGATATGGTTGGCGAGGGCATGGTTGAGTGGAAGAGCATTGTTAGAAACTTCTATCCAGATCTTCATGAGGCAGTAGAAGCTGCAAACAGAGAGCTTGAGAGCGTCAAGATCGAGGATCAGCTGTCAGATGAATTTTGTGAGCTGTGCGGAAGACAGATGGTTATTAAGTATGGTCCTCATGGAAAGTTTTTAGCGTGTCCGGGATTTCCTGACTGTCGAAATACAAAACCATATCTTGAAAAGATTGGCGTAGCCTGCCCGAAATGCGGCAAAGATCTTGTCATCCGAAAGACGAAAAAGGGTCGTGTGTACTATGGCTGTGAGGGTGCACCAGATTGCGACTTTATGTCATGGAATCGTCCGACTGGACATAACTGCCCGAAATGTGGCTCTTATATGATCAAAAAGGGAAACAGAGAGTGCTGTTCTGACGCTGCGTGCGGCTATATTGCAAAGTCGGAGGAATAAATCTGACAAAACTGCGAAATATTCTTGTAAAATTATTCATTTTGTGATATGATACTGTACAAAGAATAAATTGCATTGGAGGAACCCAATATGAGCGTGCAGTTGCTGGATAAAACAAGAAAAATCAACAAACTTTTGCATAACAACAATACCAGCAAAGTTGTCTTTAATGATATCTGTGAGGTATTGAGTGAGATTCTGGAATCCAATATTCTGGTACTCAGCAAGAAGGGTAAGGTTTTAGGTTTCAGTGTCTGGAAGGATGTGGATGTAATTAATGAGCTGATGGAAAACAACATCGGATCATTTGCGGATCATATGCTCAACGAGCGTCTGTTAAGCGTACTTTCCACAAAAGAGAATGTCAATTTGGCTACACTTGGATTCTCTCAGGAAAACGGTGAGAAATACCAGGCAATTGTAACACCAATAGAAATCGCAGGTGAGAGACTTGGTACACTGTTTATCTACAGAGAGCACACAGGATACGGCATTGATGATATCATCTTAAGTGAGTATGGCACCACTGTAGTAGGACTGGAGATGCTTCGTTCTGTAAACGAAGAGAGCGCAGAAGAAAATAGAAAGAAGCAGATCGTAAAATCTGCTATCAGTACACTTAGCTACTCTGAGTTAGAGGCAATTGTTCACATTTTCCGTGAACTCGACGGAAACGAAGGTGTTCTTGTTGCAAGCAAGATTGCAGACCGCATCGGAATTACACGTTCTGTAATTGTAAATGCATTGCGTAAGTTTGAGAGTGCCGGTGTTATCGAGTCCAGATCATCCGGTATGAAGGGAACTTACATCAAGGTTCTTAATGATGTTGTATTTGATGAGTTGGCTAAGGTTAAGGTTAGTGCAGAGAATACATCAGGTACGAATGCATAAAAACGAAAAAAAATAGAAGAAAAAACAAAAAAAGCCTTGCAATTGTATTTTTTCCATGATATGATTGTAGGGCTTAAAAATTTAAAAAACACGTATGCGGTTGGCAGGTTTGGTGCTGCGCAAGCAGTTGCCTGTACGTATGGCATACGGAAGACAAACCAAAGGAGAGTAAAAACATGAGCGTTATTTCTATGAAGCAGCTGCTTGAAGCTGGTGTTCATTTTGGACATCAGACCAGAAGATGGAACCCTAAGATGGCTCCATACATCTATACCGAGAGAAACGGTATCTACATCATCGACCTGCAGAAGTCTGTAGGCAAGGTTGACGAAGCTTACAAGGCTATCTTCGACATTGCTGCAGAGGGCGGAAACATCCTTTTCGTAGGAACCAAGAAGCAGGCACAGGATGCAGTAGCAACTGAGGCACAGAGATGTGGTATGTATTATGTAAACCAGAGATGGCTTGGTGGTATGCTTACCAACTTCAAGACCATCCAGAGCAGAATCGCTCGTCTTCGTCAGATCGAGACCATGTCTGAGGACGGTACTTTTGATGTACTGCCAAAGAAGGAAGTTATCGAGCTGAAGAAGGAGTGGGAGAAGCTTGAGAAGAACCTTGGCGGTATCAAGGATATGCCAGGTATCCCGGATGCAATCTTCGTAGTTGATCCTAAGAAGGAAAAGATCTGTGTTCAGGAAGCTCACACTCTGGGTATTCCGCTGATCGGTATCGCTGATACCAACTGTGATCCGGAAGAGCTGGATTATGTAATTCCGGGTAACGATGATGCTATCAGAGCTGTAAAGCTGATCGCTTCTAAGATGGCAGATGCTGTTATCGAGGCTAAGCAGGGCGAGGCTGAGGAAGTTGATGAGGTTGCAGAGGCTGGCGAGGAGATGCTGGCAGCTGACACTACTGATGCAGCAGCTGATATCGAGACCGTAGTAGCTGACGCTGAGTAATCAAGTCGGAAATAGCGATTCAGGGGCGGCGGACTGCGGCTTCTGAATCGTTATTGTTTTTATTAACTAAGTTAAGTATCAATACTGTACACAACTATTTGGAGGAAGATTAAGATGGCTATTACAGCAAGTATGGTAAAAGAGCTGCGTGAGATGACCGGCGCAGGAATGATGGATTGCAAGAAGGCACTGACTGCAACAGAAGGTGATATGGACAAGGCTGTAGATTTCCTGCGTGAGAAGGGATTAGCTGGTGCTCAGAAGAAGGCTGGACGTATTGCAGCTGAGGGTATTGTTGCTACTTGCATCTCTGAGGATGAGAAGCATGCAGTTGTAGTTGAGGTTAACGCTGAGACTGACTTCGTTGCAAAGAATGAGAAGTTCAAGACCTACGTTGCAGAGGTTGCTGCTCAGGCAGTTAATACTCAGGCAGAGGATATCGAAGGATTCATGGCTGAGAAGTGGGCATTAGATCCATCCATGACCGTTAAGGAGAAGCTGTCTTCCATGATTTCTATCATCGGTGAGAACATGAACATCCGTCGTTTTGCAAAGGTTAGCGAGGAGAACGGTATCGTTGTTTCCTACATCCATGCAGGCGGAAAGATCGGCGTTTTAGTAGACGTTGAGACTGACGTTGTTAACGATGCAATTAAGGAAATGGCAAAGAACGTTGCTATGCAGGCAGCAGCATTAAAGCCACAGTACACCACCAGAGCAGAGGTTGACGCTGATTACATCTCCAGAGAGAAGGAGATCCTGTTAGCTCAGATCATGAACGATCCAAAGGAGTCCCAGAAGCCACAGAAGGTTATCGATGGCATGATTAACGGACGTATCAACAAGGAGCTTAAGGAGATCTGTCTGATGGATCAGACCTACGTAAAGGCTGAGGATGGAAAGCAGACCGTAAGCGCATACGTAGCTCAGGTAGCTAAGGAGAACAACGCAAAGGTTGCTGTTAAGAAGTTCGTTCGTTTCGAGACCGGTGAAGGTATGGAGAAGAAGGAAGAGGATTTCGCAGCAGAAGTTGCTAAGCAGATGGGAAACTAATCTGATTTTTAAAGATCCAAAATAAGAATATCAACCCCCTTGAGAATGCGATATTTTCAAGGGGCGTTTTATTTTGGGAGACTTTTAATAAATGTCAGAATTTTCTTGCTCTTTTTTGTCGGAATCAGTATAATACTAATCAGTAGGTAAGAAAAATAGAGAATAAGGAGGACTTTTTATGACAGTACATGATACAGTACATGGATTTATCGTAGAAAGAGAAGTACCGCTTCCTGAGCTGGATGCAGTAATGTACCAGATGAAGCACGAAAAGACAGGCTTAGAGCTGGTATGGATAAGCAGAGAGGAAGAAAATAAGGTATTTGGCATTGGCTTTGAGACTCTGCCTTGGAATGATACAGGTGTATTTCATATTTTGGAGCATTCTGTTTTATGCGGTTCAAAAAATTATCCAGTCAAGGAGCCGTTTGTGGAGCTTTTAAAAAATTCCATGAACACATTTTTGAATGCAATGACATTCCCGGATAAGACCTTTTATCCGGTGGCAAGCCGAAATGATAAGGATTTTGTCAATTTGATGCGTGTTTATCTTGATGCTGTATTTTATCCAGCTGTATATACAAAGCCAGAAATTTTTTATCAGGAAGGATGGCACTATGAGTTTGATAGCGAGGGAAAGCCAGGCTACAAAGGTGTTGTCTTTAATGAGATGAAGGGAGCGTTTGCAGATGCGGATGAACTGATGGATATGACAATCAATAGAGCGCTCTTTCCTGATACACCGTATCGTTATGTATCAGGAGGTGATCCGACAAAAATTCCGGATTTGACATATGAAGAATTTATTGAAAGTCATAAACAGTTTTATTCTCCATCGAATGCCTATGTGTATCTTGATGGCGCAATGGATATAAATGCTATTCTTGGTATTATCAATGATGAATATCTGTCCTCATTTGAACAGACAAAGCGCATGGATCCGCCAACGCTTCAGTCAGCAGTGGATGCAGGTGAGCAGCAAATTGAATATGAGATTGGTGCCGATGAGAATGAAGATGGAAAAATTCGTCTGTCCTGGGGGCGTGTGATCGGAACCTATGCAGAGCGCGAAAAGCTTACAGCAATGCAGATTTTGTCTGATGTGCTTACTGGAAATAATCAGGCACCGCTTACGAAGGCAGTGTTAGAAGACGGACTTGCAGAAACAATGCGTCTTTATACAATAGATGGTGTCGCAAATCCGTGGGTAAAAATTGAGGCTCGCAATGTGAAAAAAGAGAATTGCAAACAAGTAGAAAAGCGAATTTTCGACACACTGAATGCATTAGCAAATGGTGGTCTTGATCATGAGAAGTTAGAAGCTTCTATGGCAAATTTTGAGTTCCAGATGAGAGAACGCGATTATGGAAGCTATCCGCAGGGACTGATTCTTGGAATGCAGGTGTTTGACAGCTGGCTGTATGGAGGCGCACCAGAGGCTAATCTGCAGATTGGTGACTTATTTGTACATCTTCGTGAAAAGATGAAACAGGGATATTTTGAACATTTAATTCGTGAAGAGCTGCTTGAAAATCCGCATCGCTGTAAGGTTACATTGATTCCGTCTAAAACAGCAGGAGAAGCGCGCCGAGCAAAGGAAGCAAAGAGAATTGAAGATGAGTCTGCAATGTGGAGTGATAAGGTAAGAGAAGAGATTATTGCAAAACAGGAAAGACTAGAGGCATGGCAAAACAGCGAAGATACGCCAGAGCAGTTGGCAGCACTTCCACATTTAGAGTTATCTGATTTAAGCCGCACACCGCAAGAGCAGCCAATTGAAGAACTTGTAATTGATGGACAAAAGGTATTGGTTCATCGCGTTAATTCAAGCGGAATTGCTTATATTACGCTTTATTTCGATGAAAACCATTATACAGAGGCAGAACTTCCAGCACTTGGACTTTTATGTCGTCTTTTTGGAAATCTGGAAACAACACAGTCAAGTGTAGAGGAGTTAAACAACCGTGTACGTCTTTTGTGCGGAAGCATGACTTTTTTTATCAGTACCTTCAATATAAAGGATGACAGCAGCTGCTGTACAGTAAAGCTTTGCGCATCCTTTAGCACGCTTGAGTCAAATGTAGATCAGGCAGTTAGTCTTGCAGCAGAGATTTTGACGCAGACAAGATTTGATACTGCCAATTCTGAAAAAGCAGTTCTTGATTTGTTGCGTCAGATTAAGATGGGATGCTTTGAGCAGACAGTAATGGGTGGTCATGCAGCAGCACTTGGTCGTGTGTCAGCGCAGATGAGTGTTTCAAGTATAGTTTCAGAGTGTACTGGTGGTGTTACATTCTATCAGTGGTTAAAAGCTCAGGAAGAAAATTGGAACTGGAATAGTCTTCTTGAAAAATTGACAGCGCTGTATGCAAAGGCAGTTTCAAAGGAACAGTTGACTATCAGTCTTACAGGAAATACAGATGCATATGCAGCGAATGTTGTTCAAATGCTGCAGGAGCTTTTGCCGTCAAAGCCAGATCTTTTGAAGACACAGACAATTGCAATAAAGCCATGGGGCATCAAAAAAGAGGGAATCATCATTCCAGCCGATATCGCCTTTGCAGTGCGCGGTACAATTACAGGAAATTATAATGGTGCATGGCAAACAGCAGCCAAGATTGTGAGCCTGAGCTATTTGTGGAATGTAATTCGCGTTCAGGGAGGTGCTTACGGAACAGGTATGCTTACTCGGGCAAATGGAGGATTTTACTGCTATTCGTATCGTGATCCGAGCGCCAGAGAATCTCTTAGAAAATATTTAGAATGCAGCAGCTTCTTAAAAGAGTTTGCGGCACAAAATCCAGATCTGACAGGCTTTATCATTGGAACAGTTTCAGATCAGTCACCGCTTCAGACACCTAGAATGAAGGGACAGGCAGCAGATAACTTATATTGGAGACAGATTAGTTGGGAGGAGCGCTGCACACGTTGGCAGCAGATTCTCGAGACAACACCAGAAAAACTAGCGCAGACCGCAGAGCAGATTAGTACTGCTATGAAAGAGGGCGGTATCTGTGTTGTAGGTGGTGCAGAGCAGATGGAAGGCTGTGGTCTTGACGAGATTATTACGCTGTAAGTTGTAACTATTCAGAGCTAGACAATTTATTCGTGGGATACCAATTCGCAAAAGTGATGGTATCCCGCGAATGTTTTTGCAAACGATTGCTGCGAATGGAATATTAGCGCGTCACTGTAAAGTGTCGAAAAAGAACAAAAAAAATAAAAAATTAAAAAAACTTGAAAAAAGTGTTGACAAAAGAATTGAGATGTGATAATATACATATCGTTGCAAGGCTTGTTGGTCAAGGGGTTAAGACGTCGCCCTCTCACGGCGAAAACAGGAGTTC
>OGPR01000082.1_pt1 | contig 119036 bp, 131 predicted proteins | sample 1552981 | NCBI WGS metagenome assembly OGPR01 (sample SAMEA2580260, study PRJEB22360) | human gut metagenome | biome: human gut; feature: human-associated habitat; material: faeces | place: Denmark | collected 2008/2010 | reverse complement strand
TAGAACATCACCTTGCCATGGTGGGGGTCGCGGGTTCGAATCCCGTCTTCCGCTTTTTTTGTACCTTGATATATGGTATAAAGAATTTATAGTGTAGTGATTATGGTGCGAAGGATATACCTGTTCCCATTCCGAACACAGAAGTCAAGCTTCGTAACGCTGAGAGTAGTTGGGGGATCTCCCCCTGCGAGGGTAGGACGTTGCTATACGAAAAGCAAGAGGTCAGGAAAAAACGAGGCCCCAAATCGAAAAAGCCGGGTGATTTGCAATCAATCGCAAATCTAATCCGGCTTTTTTTCTTATGCATGACGGTCGCCTTCCATGATGGAAACAGCCGAAAACAGTTTGGCGGTAAATTTGACTGAGAGCCCGGCACGCTGATTTATCGGGTGCTGCATTTGGCAAAATCACTGCCGTTTACGGACATATCGAAAAAAATAGAGCATTTGCCGTAAATCCGAAGGAATATTTTATATTGATTTTGCTTAATTATCCGATGATATTTTCACGTATTTCTTTTTATATCAAAGCAATTAGCTGTTAAACTTAAAGAATTTAAGATGAGTTTGGTTAACGTAATCTAATTGAGAAAAGCTCTCAATTAGATTCTTTTTTTAGTTCGTTTAAAAACGTTTACATTGATTTTAAATGGCTTTATATTAGGCCATATGCGAACAATCAAAGAAAAAGCCTTGATTTTTAGGGCTTATTCGCTTAAATTAGATATAAGTTAGAAAGATTTAATGTGAGAAGATTTTCCTTTGAATTTGTACGAGGTGGGGGATTGAAATGACAGAAGAAAGCAAAACGATGTACTGTCATGGCTATGAACATGATGCTTGCGGCATGGGTTTTATTACCCAGATTGACGGTAAGCCGAGCCATGAACTCATTGAACGAGCACTTGTCATGCTTAGTCGAATGAATCATCGCGGCGGTACTGGCTCAGAACCTGATACTGGCGATGGTGCCGGTATTTTATTTGCCATGCCTGACAAATTTTTTCAAAAATATGCTGAAGAACAAGAGTTTACGCTTCCGAGCCTAGGAGATTATGCTGTTGGCATGTTTTTCTTGCCGCAAAAAGAACAAGAAAAAAATGCCATGCTTGGCTCAGTCACGGCAGAAATTACGGCATCAGGATTTAAAGTCTTGGCGACGCGAAACGTTCCGTACATTTATGAAAATTGCGGACCTACTGCGCAAAAGGCCATGCCTGGATTTGAACAAGTCATTATCCAGCGTCCGGCCGATACCGAAGCAGGGCGTCCTTTTGAAGATCGTCTGTATCATTTGAGACGTCACCTTGAAAAGACATATTCTTCAAATGAATTTGCAATTGTCAGCCTTTCAAGCAAGACTCTTTGCTACAAGGGAATGCTTCATGCTTATCAAGTCGGTCAATTCTATCCTGATTTACATGATCCTGACATGTGTTCTGCGATTGCGCTGACTCATTCTCGTTTTTCAACCAATACTTTTCCTAGCTGGAGTCGTGCGCAACCTTTCCGTTTTATTGCGCACAACGGTGAAATCAACACTTTGAAGCGTGCCGAAAATTGGATGAAGAGTCATAATATTGAAGTCTACAATGAAGAAGACTCTGATTCTGCCAAATTGGAAAACTGCATGGAATATTTGTATCGTAATGGTCGTGATATTCCGCAAGCGCTTTTGATGATGATGCCTGAAGCCTGGAGCGATAAGATGAATCTTCCAAAGGAAGAAAGAGACTTCGATGAATACAATTCGTCATTCATTGCTCCTTGGGACGGTCCTGCAGCTCTTTGTTTCACCGATGGCACGCAAGTTGGTGCCATTTTGGATCGAAACGGGTTGCGTCCTTCTCGATACAGTCTGGTAAAAGGGAACTTTTTGATTACGGCTTCTGAATCAGGCGTTTACGATGTTGCACCTGAAGATATTATTGAAAAAGGAATCTTGGGTCCAGGAGAAATGATCTTGGTCGATACTTCCAAGGGACGTTTTTACAACACCAAAGAAGTCAAGGAATACTATTCAACTCAGCATCCATATGGCGAATGGCTCGAAAACAAGCAGGTCAAACTCAATGAATTGCCAGAAGCAGATATCGTTGAACACCTTTCTAAGCATGCATTGAAGACTCTTTGGCGTCGTCATGGATATACGGAAGACATTATTCGTGATTCCATCATTCCGATGGCGCAAAATGGCGAAGTTCCTGTTATTTCAATGGGATTTGACTCACCGTTGGCTGTTTTGAGTGAAAAGCCACAGTCATTGTTTACTTACTTCAAGCAACAATTTGCGCAAGTCACGAATCCACCGATCGATGCAATTCGTGAAAAACAGATGATTGGTACTGAAATGTACTTGGGTGCTGACGGAGATATTTGCAAAGATGTTCCGGAAAATGCCAAAAAAATCAAGCTTGATTCTCCGATGCTCGTTAACGGAGAATTTGAAAGATTGCGCCATTTAAACGGCAAGGACGGCTTCAAGACGGGAGAGGTCTCATTATGCTACAGCAATGTCGAACGCCCGCACAGACTGCAACAGGCTCTTGAAGATTTGTTCCGTGATGCCGAAAGCAGAGTTGATGCCGGATGCAACGTTTTGATTGTCACGGATCGCGGTGCAACGCGTGATGATTTGGTTATTCCGGTTCTTCTGGCGGTTTCCGGCTTGAATAATTACCTTGTTCGAAAAGGCAAACGCGGTTTGGTGTCAATTGTTGCTGATACTTGCGAAGCATGCGAAGTGCATCATTATGCAACGTTGTTGGGATATGGTGCTTCTGCGATTCATCCTTACGGCGTATATGCAACGCTTGATTATTATGACCTTTCCGACAAGAAAGAAGCTTATCGTTCGGCTGCTGAAAAAGGAATCATTAAAATTATGAGCCGTATGGGTATTTCGACGATTGTTGGATATCAGGGTGCCCAATTGTTCGAAGCTGTCGGCATTTCAAAAGAAGTCGTTGACGAATACTTTACCGGTACGGTTTCACGTATCGGCGGGTTGACTCTTGATCAGATTGAAGAAGAGTATCTTGAACGCTACAAAGCTGCATTTGGCGAAAAAGCAAATGATGCTCTTCCGACGGATGGCAGTTTCAAGTATCGTTTTGAAGGCGAACATCACATGTTCAATCCGATGACGATGTATAAATTCCAACAAGCGGTCAAGACGGGCGACTACAAGCTTTACAAGGAATACGCAAAATTGATGCGCGATGAGGAATTGGAGCATCCTTCCACCCTCAGATCGATGTGGAATATCGAATCAGATCGAGATTCCGTTCCTTTGAGCGAAGTTGAACCAGTCAGCCAAATCGTCAAGCGTTTCAAGGCTGGGGCCATGAGTTTCGGTGCGCTCTCGAAAGAAGCACATGAATGCATCGCTCAAGCGATGAACGAACTCGGCGCAAAGAGCAACTGCGGTGAAGGCGGCGAAAATCGTTATCGTTTCAAGAAGCAGCCTGACGGACGCGACATCAACAGTCGCATCAAGCAGGTCGCATCAGCTCGTTTTGGCGTTAATGCCGAATATTTGATGAGTGCTGAAGAAATTCAGATTAAAGTTGCTCAAGGTGCCAAGCCTGGTGAAGGCGGACAGCTTCCTGGTGCTAAAAACTTCCCTTGGGTTGCTGAGGTTCGCGGATCGGTTCCTGGTGTTCGTTTGATTTCTCCTCCGCCTCATCATGATATTTATTCAATTGAAGATTTGAAGCAACTTATTTATGATTTGAAACAGATCAATCCTAGTGCTGCTGTTTCTGTCAAGCTTGTATCAAGCACAGGCGTTGGTACGATTGCGACGGGCGTTGTCAAATGCGGTGCGGACAAAGTCGTTATTTCAGGGTATGACGGCGGCACGGGTGCCGCTCCTCGAATTTCCGTGCGCGATGCCGGACTTCCATGGGAAATGGGAATTTCAGAAGCTCATCAGACGCTTGCGTTGAACAATCTGCGTCAGCGTACGACGATTGAAACTGATGGCAAGCTTATGACGGGTCGCGACATTGCCGTTGCAATCATGCTCGGTGCCGAAGAATTCAGTTTTGGTTCGCTTGTGTTGGTTTCAATCGGCTGCATCATGATGCGCGTCTGCAGCAAAAATACTTGTCCTACCGGTGTTGCTACGCAAGATCCTCGTTTGCGCAAATTCTTTAATGGCAAGCCGGAAGATATCAAAAATTGCATGCGTTTCTTGGCCGAAGATCTTCGCGAAGAAATGGCTGAACTTGGATATCGCACGGTCGATGAACTTGTTGGACATACGGAACATTTGAAACCGCGTTTTGTTGCCAAGGGCAAGGCAAAATCGCTTGATTTCGATCGCTTGCTCGGAACGTCGATCGGAATTTCACGCAAATCAAAAGATCCGTTTGCTCCAAAATCAGAGTGGCCAGACCTTAATGCCTTTGCGGAAAGCGCAATTCAAGAAAAGAAGGCGGTTGTTCTCAAGTCTTCAATCAACAATATTCATCGTGCTGCCGGGACGAGAATCGGTGGCTGGATCGCCAAGCGTTTCGGCAACAACGGTCTTCCTGCCGGACATCTTAAATTTGAATATACAGGCGTTGCCGGTCAAAGTTTCGGTGCGTTCATGCCGCAAGGCTTGGAGCTTAAACTCATCGGTGAAGCAAATGACTACGTCGGCAAGGGATTGAGCGGCGGACGTTTAATCGTTCAGGCTCCTGCCAAGGCGAAGAAGATTTACAGCAACGCTCCGATCGTCGGAAACGTTGCCTGCTTTGGGGCTACTGGTGGTGAAGCATACTTCAACGGTCGAACCGGTGAACGTTTCTGCGTTCGCAATTCCGGTGCAACGGTTGTTGCCGAAGGCATCGGTGACCATGGCTGCGAATACATGACCGGTGGCATTGCAGTCGTTCTTGGCTCAACCGGCTGCAACTTTGGTGCTGGAATGTCCGGCGGGGTTGCCTATGTTTACGATCCGGAAAAGAAGCTTGAGGAAAACTGCAACATGGATATGATTGAGTTGTTCAAGCTTAATGAAAAAGGCAATGATTCCGTCTTAAAGGAAATTTTGGAAAAACATGTGAAGTTTACCGGTTCCGAAAAGGCCAAGAGCCTGTTGAACAACTGGAAGAAAGAACAAGAAAACTTTGTCAAGGTCTATCCTAAGGAATATCGTCATATCAATGAGATCATGGCAGAATGCGCCAAGAAGGGCACGCCTAAGGATCAACTTGAACAAAAGGCTTTCGATATTATTACGGCATCCAAGTAGAAAAGGAGAATTGAATTATGGCAGATCCATTTGGTTTTATGAAATATCCGCGTGTCAACAATCCGATTCGACCGGTTGCTGAACGTATCAAAGATTTTGAAGAAATGGAAAACGTTCTTTCAGTCGAAGAACGCAGAAAACAAGCAGCACGCTGTATGAATTGCGGCGTTCCTCACTGTCATGCCGGTCAATTTTATTCCGGTGGGCGCGCAGTCAGCGGCTGCCCGAATGATAATCTGATTCCTGAGTGGAACGATCTGATTTATCGTGAAGAAGACAAGCATGCTTTTGAAAGATTGACTTTGACAAATCCGCTCCCGGAATTTACCGGACTCGTTTGTCCTGCGCCTTGTGAAGTTGCTTGTAATGAGGCTTTGAATGGCAAGGGCATTACAATCAGAAACAACGAACGCTATATCATTGAAACGGCTTATGCGAACGGTTGGGTCAAGGAGAGCGGGATTCCTTTGCATCGCAACGGAATCAAGGTTGCAGTCGTCGGAAGCGGTCCGGCAGGATTGGCCTGCGCATGGCGATTGAATCAGCTTGGCTATGACGTGACCGTTTATGAGCGCGACGATCATCCGGGCGGATTGACGATGTATGGCATCCCGAATATGAAATTGCCTAAGGAAATCGTTTCTCGTCGTGTCAAAATCATGGAAGAAGTCGGAGTAAAATTCGTTTTGAACACCGAGGTCGGTGTTGACGTTTCCGGAGACGAATTGAAGCGCGAGTATCAACGAATCGTTCTTGCGATTGGTGCCCGTCAAGCGCGTGATTTGAACGTTCCCGGACGCGAATTGGAAGGCGTCCGTCTTGCGGTCGACTATTTGACTGATGCGACAAAGAGCGTTCTGAAAAACGGGACCAAGGCAAGCAAAGAACTTGAAGGCAAAAAAGTCATGGTCATCGGCGGTGGAGATACGGGCAACGACTGTATTGCAACGGCCATCAGACAAGGTGCGGCAGATGTCAAGCAGCTTGAAATTACTCGACGTCCGCCTTCAAAACGTCCGGCTGATAATCCGTGGCCTCAATGGCCACGCATTGCCAAGACGGGATACGGTCAAGAAGAAGCCAACGAATTATTTGAAGGCGTCTTGACTCAGTATGAAACCACGGCAGTTGGGTTTGAAGGCGTCGATGGGCACGTTTCAAGCGTGACGACATGTCATGCGCAACTCTTCAAGCCCGTTCCGGGAACTGAAGAAAAGCATCCGGTTGATCTTGTGCTTTTGGCAATGGGCTTTACGGGAGCACAAAAGCAATTCTTGGATGAATTCGGCGTAACTGAGGTTAACGACGATTATACGACAAATGACGAAAAAGTTTACGTCGCAGGCGATGCTCGCCGTGGACCGAGCCTTGTAATTTGGGGTATCCACGAAGGGCGCATGGCAGCTGAAAAAGTCAATGAGGCTTGCAAAGCGGCTGCCCATGCCGAATAAGCGACATGTTCGGCATAAGACATTAACATCATTTGGCAATCAGGACTTAAGAGGTTTGGTCCTGATTGCTTTTTTGTTACGAAAATTTTGGAATGTGATGCAAAGTGAAATCAAAAATTAAAAGGCTCAATCAACTCTGAATTTTTCAGCAAACAAAAAGAGCCTTAAATTTCTTCAAGACTCCTTTAGCATTATTCGATGCAGGAAGCTAAAAGCTACCAGTCCACAAGCGAGGACAGTTTCCTACGGCAGCGGTTCAAGGCATTATACGTCTTTTGATCGGAAATCCCTAAATTTCTTGCTGTTTCTTTAACTGAGATCGTATTCAGCCAATCGACCAAAACGCTACTTTCCAAAGACGTTAATTTGCCTGGGCGTTTTGGCCATTACCTGCTCAAGCGCAATTTTGGCTTCAAGTTCGCTGAAAGTATTTTCAGAGATAAATGAATCATCATCGCCGCAGATTGAATCGAGCGGAACTGCCAGCACGTTTCCCATGCGTTTATTAGCCGTTTCTTCACGCTTCAACGTCGTCAGCCGATTATACAAGCTAGCCTTGAAATAGCAGCCGTAAGTTGCTTTTGTCGTTGTCTGATTGTAGCTGAGAGCCGTAGAGCAGCAGATAATATAAGCCTCTTGAAGCAAATCGTCCCGATCCAAAGTTCTGAAATGAAACGAATTGATCGCCCTAATAACCAACGGCTTGTATTTTGCAAACAGCTCTGCCAATGAGTCCTCGCAATGGTACTTCTTAAATCGTCGAAGCAATTCTTTCGTTGCTTCATCTTTGTTTTGAGTCATGATAATGCCCCCTTATAAATATTCCTGTCGTGACTTGAATGTCACGAATATAATATAATTCTTTTTAAGTGTTTTGTCAGCTTTTTTTCATCTTAAAACACTATTTTTAATAATTGTGTAATATTAAAGAAATAAAGTAACAACTAAGTCTGTTTTTTTGTAAAAAATGAATTTGACAATTTTATCATGAAACGGTGGCGAAATAGTCTTATCGGTTTCTGATGTAGTAAGTTTGAAGAGACTTCTTAATCACTCAATTTTAGAGAATTGGAGCTCCAAATTGATTAAAAAGTCTATTGAGACTTATTTTGTTTCGTGAGTACAGAGATTGTGTAAGGAACTTTAAAAAGATGATACGAAATCAAAAAATTGCAATAGGGGGGCTGTATTAGGAAAGTATGATGAAACCGAAGAAAAGGAAGTTTTATTTGCCAGAAAATCATTATCTGAGGTCGTAAAATACTCCTTAGAGGAAACAAATCAGTTCCGATTATAGAGGTGGTAGAAAATGAATAAGAAACCGTATTCTGACATAAGATGGCATGATGCTGATTTTGAAACTGTAATGAACCTTAAACCGCTTAAACATTCTGAAGAATATAAGAAAAATGCAAAGGAATTTTTCAGCGGACTGTTTGGCAGAGAATTCAAAGAAGAAGATTTACCAGTAGAATTACAAACTTCTGAGAAGGAGGATACTAACGGCTAATAACGATTACTTTTCAGCAGCTTATAAAATTTTGTCTTATCTTAAATATTGTTACGAAAATGGAGAAATTCCAGATACCAATATTTTATGGCAGACGTTACCTTTCCAAGACGAGAGGTTTCAACACTGGTGGCGAAATCAGCGTTCAGCCGACGATTTCCGACAGCGATTACCACGTAAGCGGCGGAAACGCAGACTTGCAAGGATGGCTCGGAAGCTACTAAAATAATAAAAGCACGCTCATTATCGGGCATGCTTTTTTTGTCAAAAATATGATTTTGATGCATAATATATTAGCAACGAGCTTTAGGGTGATGACCGTGTGCTTTTTGATAGAAAGAGGTGATTGCTATGATTGCTAAAAACTTGAGAAAGGACAAGCGGTCGGTGGACAGATTAATATCCATCTTTTCAGCCGTCATATCGCTATGCGGTTTTGTACTGTCGTTATTGACGTACATTGACGACAGAAAAAAATAGTCGCCCTAACCCTCTAAGTTCAGGGGCGACTATTTTTAAATGATAATAAAGGTCGTCACTGTGAAGTGACTTGCACAGGTCTTGTCGAACAATCGACAAGACTTTTTTGCGTCTTTATTATAACATCAAACTGTTTTTGTGACCAACAAAAATTACTGTTGGTAAATTATTTTGAAATTTTCTTTGTCTATGCTTGAGATATTGTTGCGAACAGCGCAACAATAAAAAAGTGCACTGGCTGCCACCAATGCACAAGTTTAATTTAGAGGTGATATCCTTGAGGGTGTACTCTAATGCGCTTGGCTGGTGGTGTACGGCAATGCACTAGAACAAAAAGCGCTCCTACTAGACTATCAGCCTAATTGTTTTTAATACAATCTACTGTTGGTTTTATTATAGCACGGTTTAGCGACTTGAACCATTAATATAATAAAAAAATGACCTGAAAAGGCGGCTCGTGGTTCAACGGTAGCACATACCGCTTAAACGTTAATTCGATTTCCACGAGTATACAGCGTATCTCTACCTACAATATGTATTATAAACTGTTTTCGTATTTTGTCAAAGTTGCGAAACGCTTGTTTAGCAACGTTGTCATATCAAATATATGTATCAATCAAATGCTTTTGTTGTTTCACGACTTAAGTCTTTTAGAGATAATGGTTATAAGTTCTGTAAATGGCACGCAGAGCCTAGTGCTTGTAATATGTGCAAAGAAATCGCTGATAATGACAGTGGTTATGGAGTCGGTGTTTACCGTGTAGATGAAGTTCCTAGTCTGCCAGCTCACCCTAACTGCAGATGTGGTTTAGGTGCTTACTGGGTGGATGAGAAAAAGCTTAGTTATACCGCTGAGTATCTAAACGTAACGCCAGTCAAATATCAGCCGACGAAATGATTCCAGTAAAAGCTCGGCCCAATTCTGTATTGGAGAGATACGTTGAAGACAAGGTAGTACAGTACCGTTTATATAATAACGAAGGACACGTACTTGTTGATTTTAATTTAACCAATCATGGTAATCCAAAACATCATAAAGTAGTTCCCCATAAGCATGAATGGAATATAATAAAAAGTGAAAATGGTGTAAAATACAAGAGAAGTAAGGATCCAAACGTTCCGTTAACTGATGAAGAATTAGAACTTGTGAAAAGGTGGCGAGAATATGACAATTAGTGACTTAAGAGAAGCAATGAATATGGATATGGAAGTTTCATTTGACTACAAGGGAATAAACTATTTTATTGAGCCTGACGCAAAGTCGAATAAATGGATGATTTTTTGTAGTCTTAAGCCGGATGTCCCGTCATTTATGACAATGAATGAAGTCCTGGATATGAAAATAGATGATATGCCTTTAAAAGAAGTATTACCGTTAGTAACAAATGCAATGTATTAAATATAGCATTCACAGAATTATTGTGGGTGCTATTTTTATTATACGCCACTGCTTAGAGTTATAGACGACCAGCAATAGCCGTCTTTTTTATAAGGAGAATTAATCGGAGTCTTATAAAATTAACTACGCTTTACGAAATAACGAAATACTTAGTGAAGCGCAAAGAAAATTAGTTACGAATTTAGATAATGCGATTGATAAACTGCCTAAGTATTCTAGCACCCCCCTCTTTATCGTTCCTACAGTAACGGTTTGGGCTTTGACAGCATGAAGTTTGCGATTGATGTTGGAAATAAAGGGGTTTTAAGCGATTCGGCTGTTTTCTTTACTTCAACAGATATTTATGACCCGAACGATGATCTGAGAGTTATCATCTTAAAAAGTAAATCGGGAGCAGTTTTAGGAAAATACGATACAACTGGAGAAAAAGAAGTTCTGTTTCCTAGAAATACAGTTTTTAAAGTGGTAAAATGTTACACCGAAAGACGTGAAAATGATAAAAAGGTTCCGATTATCGAGGTAGTAGAAAATGAATAAGAAACCGTATTCTGACAGCAGATGGCACGACGCTGATTTTGAAACTGTAATGAACCTTAAACCGCTTAAGCACTCAGAAGAGTATAAGAAAATGTCAAAAAAGTTTTTGAGTGAACTGTACGGTAAGGAATTGAAGGATGAAGATTTGCCGGAAGAACTGAGACCTGCAAAAACGAATGACAAAGATAACGAAGACGACAAGTAGCAAATAGTATTCAAGACGGACCAACCGTCTTTTTTTATGCCCTTTAACCACTACGGCGTTGAGCGGTGTCAGTGGACTACAAATCCAAAGGCGTGTCCGACGTGTGCAGAGTACGCCGGACACAACGGCGGTGTTTACCGCGTCAAGGACGTGCCTACACTGCCTGCACATTCTAACTGTCGGTGTGCACTGTCTGCGTACTGGAAAGATAAAGAAATAATGGCTGACGAAAAATACATGAAATATCATCCGATAAAAATAGCTTCTGTAAATAAAATTCCAATTAAATTTAAATCATATTCAGTTATCGCAAAATGCAAAGATGGTATTATAACACAATATAGGCTTTATGATGAAAAAGGCAATGCTAGCGTCGATTTCGATTTAACTAATCATGGCAATTCCAAACATCATAAAATTGTTCCGTATAAACACGAATGGCATTTAATTACCGAAAAAATGGTGTAAAATACATTAGAGATAAAAATAAAGATGTTCCACTAACGGAAAGAGAATCGGAATATTTGGAAAGGTGGCGTAAGTATGACGATAGATGACTTAAAGGATTCAATGAACATGTGTATGGAAATTACATTTGTTTATAAGAAAAAGGAGTTTTTTCTTGAACCTGATGAAAATTCTGACAAGTGGTTGTTCTTTCAGCAGGGGAAGGAAGACCCTGAATATTTGAGCTACCAAGGAGTGATTAATCTAAAAATAGATGGTAAATCGCTTTCTGAAGTGCTTCCTATGTGTACTTACGTTAATTATTGATTAACAAATATATTCAAGACGGGTCGACCGTCTTTTTTTATGCCCTTTAACCACTACGGCGTTGAGTGGTGTCAGTGGACTGCAGAGCCAAAGGCATGTCGGATGTGCGCAGAGTATGCCGGACATAACGGCAGTGTTTACCGCGTCAAGGACGTACCGACACTGTCTGCACATCCTAACTGTCGGTGTGCACTGTCTGCGTATTGGAAAGATGAAAAGAGTAATGCTGAAGTAGCTAGATTAAAGAGAAAGAAAAATACTGAAAAGCGAGTTACTATTAATAAAGAAAAACAACGTAAACTAACAGCTGAATTCAGAAAGAACGGTGGCAAGGTTTGGCAGGACGCTGAAGCAGAAGCAGAAGCTTATTTAAAAAAGAAAGGGGCAAATGCCATTGCACTAAGTGAAGATCTTATAGCATTAAAAAACAACCAACTATAAGTGAAGTTTTAGCAGAACTTTATCATGTTAAGCAATTTAGAGATGGCAAGATAGATTTAACAAATGTTTCTAGATATAAGGCTGAAATTGAAGCCCAAAATTATTTATTATCAGTAAAAAATTTATATAATATACCTAAAGAAGAAATTTTAGAAACTAAGGCTGATTTGCAATACTGGAAGGAGAGATTGAAAAATGAAAAAAATAGAAATTATTAATAAGTTTTCAGCTCCTAAAAGCACAGTTTTAATCACTAATGAAGAATTGCCTGAAGAAATATGGATTGGCGATAAAGCAAAAATTAATGGTGAAACATATACTATTACAGGTGTACCTATTTCAGATAGAAATACATTTGTAGTAGACAAAACTGATAAAATAAATGTAGGTCAAATTGTTAATTTTTACAAAGCTTAAGCATTCACATAAATAATGTGGGTGCTATTTTTATGCCCTTTTTCCGAGTTGCAGGGCTAAAAGAACAAGAGATTGGATAATTCAAAATACCCAAAGTGATGAGGAATTTAACGCTAAGCTTAAAGAATATTATGATAGAGCAATCTTGAACATAAATCGTACTATTGAATCTGAATTATCTAGGTTAGCTATAAAAGAGAATATAGATATTAATGAACTTAAACAGAGGGTAAAAGACTTTGACGTTCAAGAATATGGTATTGAGGCTAAACGAATTGTTGAAGAAGCTGATAAGTTAAGAAAACATGGTCGCAATGTAACTTATGAAGATTTTAGCAAAGCGGTTAACGAAAGATTACGCCTGTACAATGCGACAATGCGAATTAATCGGCAAGAATTATTGAAATCTTTAATAGGTTTAAATCTAATTGAACTTGGTGCAAATGTTGATGCAAGCTTGAGACGGAAACTAACTAATGATTATACGGATGAGATCACTCGACAAGCTGGTATCTTAGGCGAATTTAAACATCCGATCTGGACAGGTAAGGAAGTTGCCAAAATAGTCATGGCTCAAACGGGCAGTGCTAATTTCAGTAAGCGTATTTGGGCTAATCAGGATGCACTAAAAGCTCGTTTAGATGCATCACTTAGCGTAGCACTTATTCAAGGTCAAAATCCTAGAAAAATGGCTCAACAATTACAGGATTTAGTCTCTAAAGAAGTTACTAATGCTAGATATGCAACAGAACGAATTGCCAGGACCGAGAGCGCCATGGTTCAAACTCAAGCGCAGCTCAAATCTTTCAGAGACTATGGATATAAGTTTTGCAAGTGGCATGCAGAGTCTAGTGCTTGTAAAATTTGCCGTGAAATCGCTGAGAATGACAGTGGTTATGGAGTCGGTGTTTACCGTGTAGATGAAGTTCCTAGTCTGCCAGCTCACCCTAACTGCAGATGTGGTTTAGGGGCTTACTGGGTGGATGAAGATAACTTTTTAACAACTGATGTAAATGTGATCAGAAAGCGTCTCGATAAGTATCATGATGATTTTTTGGAAGCTACTGGTATTAACGTTTCAGACTCTATAAGAAATGGAACATTTTCAGATACTTCAAATCCACAGAATGATTTGAAAGCTAAGTTTGTTAATTATTTACTAGAGCAAAAAGGCTACACACAGCTACCAAAACAAGTAAAAGAATACAGTGGGACTAAGGTCTATCGTGGTGTTCACAGAAGTATTGATGGCAAAACGAGTGCTGATGAGATAGATAAGGAATTGCGAACTGGGAAGCTATATATATCTGGTGCAAATAGTTCTTCTAAAGGGCGTGGAATTTATGTTTCTGAATTTGAGTTTCAAGCAAAAATGCACGCAAGGAAATATGTAGACGGAAAAGTTTTCGAATATGGATTGAATCCTGGGTCAAAAATCATAACTTTTGAATCAGCTAATAAGTTGTTGAAAGAGGTTGGAATACCACAATTGAAAAAACTACAACAGATACTAATATTGATATAATTGCAATTGTTTCCGGATTCGATATAATCAAAACGGGTGCTACTATTAACGTGTTGAATAGAGGTGTTCTTGAATGGAAGAAGGAAACAAAGGTAAAAGGTTTCGTATAGAATCTGTTTATTATGAATTTTCAGTGTTGAAAATTGTAGACGGGTATATTCATGAACAATATGAAAAAATTGCAGCTTTAAACTCTAAATGGTCTGACTATGATTTCGATAAAACAGATGGATATATCTATTTTGACGATTTGGAAAAAGAACTTGTTCCACCGGAGCTCACACCAGCCGACAGAAAAAGATTTATTGAGTATTTAGAAAAAGAAATTGAAGTAGTTAACAAATAACATCGTGATATTTATAGAGACGACTAGCAATAGCCGTCTTTTTTATAAGGAGAATTAAAATGAATGATTACAAATCAAGAATGAAACAAGAATATTTAGAATTAGTAAGTTATGTCGAATAATCGCATTAGCTAAATCAGATAAGCTAGAATTTAAGCTAAGTTGTAAGGATGAATTGTTAGAAGAACAATTAGAGGCTATGGAAAAATATGCTTTGGTATTAGAAACTAGAGCTATTATTTAAGAAATTGAATTAATGAAAGAAGAGCTTTAGATGAGGCTCTTTTTGTTGGACACCCGGCTTAGTTATTGATGCATTATAACGTTGTGTGAAAATACCCAAGCAGGTCCTGACAGCAGCTGACCAGTTTGGCAACTGCGCCAGCACCAGAGCACCTCCCGTTTTTCGGGGGGATTTTTTTGTGCAAAAAATAAAGGCTCTGCATTTTGACAGAGTCTTGTATTCATAATGTTGCATAAAAATTCTTAAGAAAAATCCATCCCCGAGGTTACGGACAACAAGACAACACTTTAAACAATCATAGATAATCATAAAAAAATAAAACACCGACTTAACGGTGTTTTAAAATCATAAATCATTATAAAATGTTATAAGAAAGCCACTTACCGGCTTGATATATGTTGATATATCAACGTTTATAAGGAGAAATGTCACCAAAATGTCACCAAGGTTCAAAATTTGATGCTATTCTGCTATCCGATGGCTTGTCTCGATCCCAACATTATTCAGGATATTTTCGATGTCGTCATCCGCTTTTTGTCTCAGTTCATCAATCAAGTATGCATATCTGCGAGTAGTGGTTGTCAAATCAGAATGGCCTAGTCTCTTGCTGATGGCGTATATATCCACACCTTTGTATAAGAGCAGGGCAACGTGGCTATGTCTAAGAGCATGGAAGTGATAGCTTGGCTTATTTATGCCTAACTGCCGCAAAGACTTCCGAAGCGTTTTGTTGCACCCTGCCGATGTAGGTATAGTTCCAGAAGCATTACAGAATACCATTCCGGAGTGATTGGATTTTAGCTGAGCGATGATATCAAGCAGCTTGCTGTTAACCCTGATGATTCTGGTTGATGATTCAGTCTTGGTTGGGATATACTTCTTCAACACAAAGTCCCAAGCCTTATTGATGTCAATCGTCTTCCAGTTGAAATTGATGTCGTCCCATGTCAGCGCTGCTATTTCCTGTAACCTCATTCCGGTCATGATAGCTGTATAAATCATATAGTAGCTGGTATATCTTGGATCTAGCTTACTTTCAAGGTATGCAGCCAACTTGTTTATTTCATTAACATTAAGATAATCGACTTTGTGTTCTCTGTCAGAATTCCAGACCAGTTCAACGTTCTGTGTAAAATCCTTAGTGATCAGGTCGTCAAGAATAGCGGACTTGACACACGATCTGATGATGGAGTTGGTCTTCTTGACGGATTCAGGAGCGTGGCAAGCTCCGTACTCATTGATAAACCTTTGGTAATCTCTGCGTGTAATTTCATCAATTTTCCTAGAACCATAAAACTTGGAGAGCTTAGATTGAATTACCCTATATTTACCGGCCGTGATGTAAGATATTTTGTTTTCTTTGTATGTTCGGAACCATTCGTCAAAATACTGTGCGAACGAGACAGATTTATCGGTGATTGTCGAATCGTCTTTTTTTATCTCCATGGATCTGGCCCATCGGCTAGCTTCGGCTTTCGTGGAAAATCCAGCTTTAGATTTGAATCGTCTTGTTCCAGTGGAATCATACCATGAAATCCGTACTCTCCATTTTCCATTTGATGATTTAGAAATTGCAGCCATGATAATCACTCCTTTTATAAAACGTATGTTCTTTTAGGCGTATTATTAAACCCGTCAAAATCGACGGGTTTAATACTAGATTTGCAAGAGGTTAACCTTATCAAATGAATCGACTAATGTATTATTATTGGCAAAAAGATACTCTTCTGATTTACGTTTTTTTCCGGCCGAGTAATTTAGACTATACTTATAAGCTTTAACATAAGGTGAATATAAATGCCTTATATCCTCCTCTAAATCATAGGTTGTTATCCATTTGTAATTATTACTGAACTTTAGAATGTTATTAGCTAATATTGAATGGTCATTTCGGTCTACAAAAGACAGATACAAATTTTGACCTTGTTTAAAGTATGGGGGATCATAAAAGATAAATGTACTATGATGGTCATACTGTTTCAAATTATTAGCAATAAACTCATTGGCATCTAAATTATAAATATGGATTTTTTCTTTGAAATTATGAATGTTTTCAATTTTTTTAAGTAAACTGTCTTTATTAAAACGACAGTCTAATTTATATTTGCCTGCTTGATTTAAACCACCAATAGGACCGGCCTTAATAATGCCGCTTCGGTTAGTTCTGTTTAGATAGAAGGTTGCAAAGCCGTTTTCTACAGAGGTGGGATTATTTTTAAATTTTAAATGTATTTGTTGTTGCCTATGCCATTCGTTGATGGTTAGGGGAGTATTAATAAGCAAGTTCTTAAAATCATCATAATTATTGAGAATTGAATTCCAAATAGCAAAAATTGAAGAATCATAATCGTTAAGAACTACTTCTTCAACGGAACCATCAAACAGTAATTCAAGTGCTACACCAAAGCCACCAGCAAAGGGCTCGATATATGTTTTATGTGTATTATTAATATCCAATAAGTGCTTTACGTAACTTGCTAACTGTGTTTTCCCTCCTGGATAACGCAATGGGGACTTCGTTACTGGCATATTCATCACCTCACTTTAGATACTACACTACTTTTTGAGTGCTGACTATAAACTTTTAAGAATAGTGAATAATATACGTCTATGATAAAAAATTATTTTTTGAATACAGATTATCTATTTTTTTGTTTAACTCTTCCTGAAATTTAGCAACAATTTCTTTATTGTTTGGTTTCCAAATTTTGTTTATAGGGTTAGTTTTTGCGACTTTTAGAATTTTTTTATTTTCTTTAAACCAAATTTTGAAGTACTCTCGAGTAGCTCCTGTATTATTTTGTACAGGTAAATAAGAGTGTTTGTCAGGAGAATATTTAAAATTAGAACAAATATTTTGGGTGACTCCCATATTACTAAATATTTGTTTATTCCAATTACTAGTATCTATTTTCCAGTACGGACTATCGGGCTGCTCATTATCTAGTAGGTAAAACATTAATTGATCAGGTGGAGTTTTCGAAGGTAAGCAGAGAATATTTTTAGTATTCTTGGCTTTATTTTCTTTATCACCATCCAGTATTATTAACGAAAGAGAGGAAAATTCAGGAACTTTTGCTTTAGACAAAGATAATAATTGATCTCCGCCTAAAGTAATTCTTTTCATAAGGTTAAGTTTCTTTTTTTGCTCCTTAGTAATTATATTATCTAGGAAAGTATAGGCTTCCTCATCTTCACAATAGCAATTAATTTTAAAGTTACTAGCTTTTTTTAGCGGTTCAACATTTAGAGATGCAACCATTTCTTTGAACGAAAAGTGACCATAGTTTTCTATTTTTCCTGTTGGATTATTTAAAAAATTAATTCCAATATCATTATTGTTTGCTTTATTAAGTCTAGACTGTTCTTTGAAATACAGCATCTTTGAAATAATTGTAGCTGAATGAGTAGTAAAAACAACTTGGATGTTGTATTTAGACGAAAATTTTCTTAGAACCTCTAATAATCCAATCTGTGCCTTTGGAAAAAGACTAGCGTCTAATTCATCAATAAGTAAAAGGCCACCTTTATAATTATTGTACTCCCTTTTTAATCTAACAAACGACAGTAGCGCAGATATTATTTGTCCAAGATTATCTTCACCAGTTGAAGCTCCAACAATATCATAATTACCATTAGATAGAACAGTTGAACTAATGTTATCTTTGTTAGAAGTTATAAGTGTATCAGGATTATCAGTAGTATATATTGGAGTAAAAATTTTATTTGAAATTTCTTTGAAACTTTCTTTTTCTTTGTCGTTTAAAACCTCTACATATTGTAATTTGCGACTTGCAAAAGGAGTAAGTCTTCTTAAATCTAGGTAAATTACAGGAAAAGTAACGTTTCGTGAAGTATTACTGTTGATGGACTCAGTGCGTCGTAAAACAAGACGTAAATTACGATTTCGTGATGTTGATTGCAAAGTTGCCTTATATACTAGTTCCTCCAAAGCATCATTTATATCAAATTCAACTTTGTATTCTTTATCAGGAGTATCAAATTTCTCAGAAATTCTGAAATGATTACCGAAGTCACTTTCAAAACTATTACCATAAATAGTCCTATATAAATTTGGAGCTTTTTCATTTTCTTCTGTTTCTTCGAGTTCTTTATAGACTTTAAAGCTACAAATTTGTGCTAGCATACCTAATATTGAACTTTTTCCAACACCATTAATTCCACCAATTAGCGTTAGTTTTTCACCAATATCAATAGTTAGGTTTTCTAGCGCTCTAAATTGGTTAATGTGCATACTTTTGATAAATGTTTTATTTTTGTTTAAGTCGGAAACCATTTATAACTTAATATCCTTTCTCCCTTGGTCTTATAGTTTATTTTCAATCGGTAGGTAATTATTTTTATCTACTTTTAGATTGTATTTACACTTCAGTAGCTAATTCCAAGCTACGTCTATATTCTTCTGCTTTAGCAAACTCTGTAAACTCAACGGTAGTATCGAAGTATGCTAGTCAGCTACAAGGTTACTATTAACCTAATCATTATTTTGAGATAAACTGAATAAATTCTTTTTCATCAATCACCTCAATATTGTTTGTTTTAGAGTTGATTTGCTCAGCTTTCTTTATTTTTAGTCAGTTTCTCAACATCTCTATTCAGTTGTTCAATTTCAAAAGCGTCCATTTGTTCAATAGACATCTTTGAATTCTTCTTTGACGTTCTCGTATAGGTCAGAAGGGATGCACCAAGTCTCGGCAAACTTTATGTAGCTGCAAGAGCTGTCGCCTTTGGATTCTGCATAGCGTCTGATCAAGCCGATTGCAAACCTGTTGGCTGCTGCTTCATACTTGCTCCTGGCAGCATATGTTGAGTAGTAGCACGTGCCAGAATCACCATTGAGAACATGACCTATTTCATGTGCAATGATGAAAGGGATGTGTTCCTTTTTTTCGTAGTTGGTATTGATAATTATTGCCTGTCTGGCGGGAATTGCGCATGAAGGAACATCAGGTGGCAGCTCTCCAGTCAGCGTATATCCTATTCCATGGCTGAATGCAAAATTAAGTAGCCATTGAGTCAATTCATTCACAGTACCATCTCGTTTCGTTTTAAACTTAAGTAGGCCCAGGGGATATATTTCTTTTGATCGCATCTTTACCTAAGCAACTACTTGAAATTTAGACAACCATTCCATCTTTTCCGACCAAAGAAGAACAACGATATTGTAGTTCGAAAATGCCGCTAAAAACTTATCCGATATAGTGTTTGTTTCGTTATTAGCCAAGACGTAGAATTCTGTATCCGGCCTTAATTCACGAACATCAATAATACTAAGAAGCGGAGAAGTGTATGCTGTGGTAGAGGGGTTGTTTACCATTTGAATGGCCTGTTCTTTTTTCTTTTTACTTTTTCCCACTAAGAAGTTAAAACTGTTTGGATTTCCAGTTTTCCCAATAAAATTAGCATCGGAACTGAATTGCACTCCGTTATCCAGGAAAAAGTTTGCTACATCATCATAAAATAAATCGGCAACTTTTTCTCTTGATGTTTGAAGAAGATCACACACTTTGATTATGCATTGAACGAGTCTTAATTGTGCGCCTGGATATTGTTCCAAGGAAGAAATATCTATTGTTAATTCGTTGTCTGATTGCTTAACGCCGAAGTTTCTTAAGATTCTATCGAAAGTTTTTCTCCTTTTAGAATACTTACCTGAAAACTTAATGCCAAGCATGCTTAACTCGTCAAGGGTGTAACCATCGTCTGTCAGGCAATACCCATTTTTGATTTTTACAATGTAAATTGTTATCCGGTCATTATACATATCAACAAACGGAGTGCTAATTTCAATGCAGCCATCTAGTTCGGAGAATTGGATTTTTTCTGTAGCCCACTTGAAGTATTCATCTTTTAGTTTTTGTATTGTTAATATTTCTGATTCCATGCTTGGTTACCTCCTTTTCTTTTTTAAATTTCTAAGTTTTTATTTTCGTTATATCTAAAATATTTATAATTAGCAGCATTTATTCTGTGTAAAACTTTTTTTAAGCAATCGACGAGATCATCCGTTCCACTTTTCCCAAGTTTAATACTTGCTAAAGGGTCTGACAATGGTATTGCAACAGAAATTCCGAAATCTTTATAATCAGCTAAATGGATATGAGGGCAAGGAATTTCTTGACCTGAATATTTATAGTTGCCAATAGGATTTATATGAGGGCGGCCGAATAAATCCACTCTTAGCAAAACATCAGATTTGTGCTTTGTCTCCCTGAGCTGAAACGTACACTTAGGTGATCGGTGTCCCTGCCTGTTTAAGTCAAAGTAAAAGTTATAATTCGTGCCTTTTAAATTCAGAATTCCGTATGTCCCATAATCAGGAATAGTGATAATACCATTATTCTCATCAACAATACTTTTCAGTGCGTTAATCAATGTGTGTACTTCATTTGTATCCAAAATTTAATCACCTCAACACTTCACTATTTCCCGTTCATGATCCGTCTAATTAGCTCTCTGTCTTCATCAGACAACGGCTTCCCTCGCCATGTCATAATTACGTCATCATCGGACAGCTCGACATCATCTTTTTTAGTTTCCTGCTTGTTGGGACGGCCCAGCAGGTAATCGGTGGTGACGTTGAAAATGTCGGCTAGCTTGGCAACTGCTGAACTTGAAGGTTCGGCCTTGCCGGTTTCCCATGCAGTAACAGTTGTTTGGGAGACTCCCGCTGATTTAGCTAGTTCTGTTTGAGACATTCTTTTCTGTTTTCTTAAGTCTCTAATTCTTTGCCCTATCATAGTTATCACCTCTGATTAGTAAGATATCTTAATTAAATAATAACACTACTTAATAATGTGGTTAAGCAAAAAATACATTTAAGCAAAAAAATTAATAAAAACTGTTGACTTATTAAGAAAACTTAGTATACTAGTATTTGTAAGGTTGATTGAGACCTTAACAACCTAGAAAGGAGGATACGGTTCTTGAAAAGGACAGAAAAAAAGAACCAAAAGAAAGAAAATTGTCAGAAAGAATGGATGTTTCGAATAACCGTCCTAACATTCATTCTAGAATTGATTGACAAGATTCATTCTTGGTTCTTCTAAAAAATACTAAAGTCAGGGGAGAAATCCCCCAGGCTTTAGTATACCTTGATAGGACCCCTTATTCAACATGAAAAGAGAGACAAAAGATAAAATCACCTTAGGATTGCTGATATGTATAGCATTGCTGAATCTAATTGATCTAGCACTTAAATTATTCTAGGAAGGAGAATAGCAAGTGACAGTTCGACCTACATTGCGGGCTCTTCGCGTAACCAATGGCCTTACCCAAGTTGAATTAGCCAAGTTGTTGGGGACTAGCCAAACAACGATATCAAGTTGGGAGCAAGGAGAGTCCGTACCGAGTGGAAAAAACATCAAGAAAATTGCAGACTTTTATAACGTCAAGCCGGACGTTATTTTTGATGCAATTTTCTATGATAAAACTTTGTAAGATTCATATTCTATAATAAGTTTTATCATAGAGGGCTGGAAATTCAATGCTTTGTATAGAAGGGAGAATTGAAATGGAGTTAATCAAGATAACGGTCAAAAACGACCAGCAGTTAGTCAGTGCAAGAGATTTATATCATGGGCTTGAATTGAAAATCAGATTTAGTTTATGGGTTTCAAAAAATTTTCACGAATTTGAAGAAGGCGAAGATTTTACCAGTGTATCTCGAGATACGGAGGTTAAAAATAACGGAGGAATTCAAATTCGTGAGCTCCAAGATTACGCACTAACATTAGACATGGCCAAACAGTTGTGCATGATGAGCCATTCTGATTTAGGCAAGAGATACCGCCGCTACTTCATCGAGCTTGAGCGCAAGTGGAACGATCCACAGGAGGTCGTAAAGCGAGGGTATGCAATTCTCCAAAACGAGAATGCACGTCTAAAGATTGAACTTGAAACGGCAAAGCCTAAGGCACTGTTTGCTGATGCAGTGTCAACAAGCGACACACCGATTCTTGTTGGCGAGCTGGCCAAGATTCTGCATCAGAATGGAGTATCGATGGGGCAGAACAGAATGTTCAGATGGCTGAGAGATAACGGTTATCTTATCAGCAGAAAGGGGTCCGACTATAACATGCCGACTCAGCGGGCGATGGAACTGGGACTGTTCAAGATCAAGGAAAACGCCATTACTCATAGCGATGGCCATGTAACGATTACCAAGACGCCTAAGGTTACAGGCAAAGGGCAAGTGTATTTCGTGAACAAGTTTGTCGGAGAGGAGGGGTTGGCATGAGTAAGGACCCATTTGGAAATAAAAAACAAATAACGCTCTACCTTCCTGCTGAATTAAAAGCGAAATTAGAGCAGGAAGCAGAGCGAAAAGGAATGCAAGTGAATGAAGTATTAAGCATCATTCTTTATGATTATTTTTTTGAAAGTGTTGAGCCAGAATGAATTCTATCTCTCTTCCAATAGAACGTTTATTGTCCTTTGCTGATTTTTCAATTGTAGCAAAGAGTTCCCTGTCAATGCGTAAAGTAAAGCGTTTATCTTCTTCTCTGGTAAATTTATCAGCCATAATTAACCTCCAATATTGATATGCAAAATGACGTCTTATTGACAATATTATAAAACAAATTCAAAAAAATACAATATTCATATTGACGTCAAAATGAATATGATATATATTATTAAGCGAAAGGAGTTGACGTCAAAAATATGACAAAAGAAAAAGTAAGGTTTACGTACCGTATGACACCAAAGCTATTTGAGGCTATATCAGACAAAGCAAACGAAAAGGGAATTACGATTAACGCAGAAATCACAAATATTTTGTGGAGACATTATTTTGGAAAGAAGGGGACGATGGAACGATGAACGAATTAATTGAAGTTAAAACAAAAGAAGATGTGCAAGTAGTGTCAGCTAGAGAGTTGCACGAAGTGTTAGGTGTTAAAACAAGGTTCAGTTTGTGGGTTAAACAAAATTTCAAACACTTTCGTGATGGCATTGATTTTACCAGCGTAGTTACAACTACGGAGGTTCAAAATAATGGAGGTGTTCAAGCTAGAGATTTACAAGATTATGTTTTAACTATCGAAACAGCTAAACATATTGCTATGATGAGCGGAACTGATAAAGGATACAAAATCAGAGATTACTTTATCAAAGTGGAGCAAGCTTGGAACAGCCCAGAAATGGTTATGAAGCGAGCTTTAGAGATTGCTAACAAGAAAGTCGAACAACTTAAAACTGAAAACCAAGAAATGAAGCCTAAGGCGCTGTTTGCTGATGCAGTATCAACGAGCGACACACCGATTCTTGTTGGCGAGCTGGCCAAGATTCTGCATCAGAATGGAGTATCGATGGGGCAGAACAGAATGTTCAGATGGCTGAGAGATAACGGTTATCTTATCAGCAGAAAGGGGTCCGACTATAACATGCCGACTCAGCGGGCGATGGAACTGGGACTGTTCAAGATCAAGGAAAACGCCATTACTCATAGCGATGGCCATGTAACGATTACCAAGACGCCTAAGGTTACAGGCAAAGGGCAAGTGTATTTCGTGAACAAGTTTGTCGGAGAGGAGGATTTGGCATGCAGAATCTAAAAGCTGAAGTGACCATAACTATTCCAAAGGACATGGTTTTGGTCAATCGGGTCGATTATGAAGACCTGAAGCGGCAGGCTGAAGAGGTCAAAACGTGGTCCGTCGCTGATTTCAAACGGGAGTTGGATATCCCAAAGAATGTCACATGGATTAAAGAATGCCTCCTCAAGCCCAACATCAGCGAAATCAAAAGCTGGTGCACCTTAAAGGAGGGAAGTGGCGGGAGAACAGGAACTGTAATCCTGTCTACCGGGGCTAAGAAGTGGTATAAGGAATTCTTCCCGAAAATTGACTGGGAAGAAAAAATTTGCGAATAGGAGGAACAAAAATGGAAATAAAAGGGGAAAAGGCCGTCATGGTGCCTGCCAGTACCATGGGTTTGTTGCTTGCCATGGCTAGTAACACGAAATGGGAAACAGAAAATAGTGCATGGCTCGTTGCCGCTGTAACTTCATATGTCAATGATCCCGATGCAGAAAAAGAGCTGCTAGCTTACATTGCAGCGTTTTGTATTCTAGAAACGCAAGCTCGCGGTGAGGATGCCAAAAAGTTGATAGACATCACAAAAAAAACGTACGGAGACGAAATGCTTGAAAAGGTGCTTAAGAAAATCGAAGAAATTGAAACTATAAGGAAAAGGAGAAACAAGAAATGAATGCATTGGTAGGAATCAAACAGACGAGGAACAGGCTTCTCAAGCAGTATACCGTGGGCGATATTGTGCCAGACGATGACTGGTCGCTTGAACAGTCACTTGATACGGCGTGGAACAGGGCAAAACTCATGTCAAGCCTTGAAAGACTGGACGAAGAAAAAGATGCCATCGTAAGGGGGTGATTTTATGGAAGAACAAGATCCGGAAGAAATTGTTAGAGATTTTGTCCGCAATGCTAAAAAAGCCCACAGCGTTCTGTGGGCGTTCGACCAACTCATTTTGAAGGACAGCAAGTGGTGGAAACCTCATGCCGCTCTGCTAAAAATGCTGACAGAGTTTGACAAAATCGACGTAGACTAAAAAAACGCCCAATGTAAGGGCGGTCACAAAAGATATCGTGCTAAGTATAGCACACTTTAGGAGGATTTTGAATGGAAGCCTTGAAAAAAATTGAAGTTAACTACACACCAGGAACAATCGCATTTCCGTCAGCGGATGCACTGAAGGCCTACGTGGCAGAAGTACTGACAAAAACAAAGGGCCTTGTTGCCACGGATGAAAGTATCAAGGCGACGAAAACGAGCCGAACAGAAGTAAACAAGCTTCAAAAGGCCATTGCTGACGTAAGAAAACAGTATAAGAAGGAGTGGGACCGGCCTTTCGTCGAGTTTGAAAGCACGCTCAAGGCTCTTGAAGGTGACTGCAAAGCCGCCAGCGCCGACCTTAAAGCTGCGATTGATAGCTTTGAAGATCAGCAAAAAGAGGAGCGCCGTAAAGCTGTGCAGGGGCTTATCGACGAGATGGCTCCTAATTATGGCGTCAGTGCTGACAAAATTGAAATCATCGATAAATGGCTGTTAAAGTCAACGGCCAAAAAGACAATTTTGGAAGAAATTGCCGAGTCGATGAAGGTTGCTGCAAACATGGCCAAAGAGGCTGAAAAAATCTCACGAGAATGTGTCAGTCGAGGAATAGTACCTGAGAGGTATCTGGATCTGCATCAAAAAGGGATGAGTTATATCGATGTCGAAAACCTCATCGAAGACGACTTGAAAAAAAACGAAGAGGTCGAGGACCTTTTCAAGGCTCATAGGCAAGCGGAAACAGCCGAAAAAAAGGCGAAGATGATTGATCTCGGTGATGGGAAACTCATTGATACCGTTACTGGTGAGGTTAAGCAAGAATTGCAGCAAGTAAGCTTTACCTTGCGCGGAACTAAAGATCAGCTTGATAATTTGGCCAGATACTGCGTTCAAGCGGGAATCAACGTGATTAAGGCTAGTGATCGAGAAGCAATCATAGAGTAAGGAGGCGGAATCATTGGAAGAAAATCAAGAAAAAGACATGGTGTCTTTGTATAAGGCTCTCAGTGAGTTCCGTCAGAATATAAAGCAACCCGCCAAAGATGGAAAAAATCCATATTTTAAAAGCTCGTACGTGACACTTGAAGGTGTCATTAAGGCGGTCGATGAAGCCATGGCAGGAACGGGACTGTCATTTATTCAGGAGGTAGCGACGGTTAACGGACTTCCTGCTGTGCGTACGGTTTTGATGCACGAAAAGGGCGGAGTAATGATGAGCGGATGGCTTAGCTTGCCTCTTAAGCAGAATGCTACCCCTCAGGACGTCGGCTCTCTCATAACATACGCCAAGAGATATCAGCTTGCGGGGTTCATGGGTGTTGCGAGTGACGTTGATGATGACGGCATGCAATCCGGTCAGTATCGGCAAAATCAAGGCTATCAGCAACAGAATTCCGGTTATTATCAGCCTCAACAGAATAGACAAAACAACGGCAACGATGTAGTTGCTCATTGGCGCCAGGTGATGGCGGACGTTTGTCAGCGATTAGGAACGGATCAGAAGACCGTTATGAATGCGATCAAGCAAGTCATTGCTGAATCTACTAGATACAAAAATTATGCCAACTGGAGCGATGCTGCTAAAAGAAATGCAGAAATTGCCATCATGAGGAACTTGGTAAAAGAGAACATGTAGACATCCCTTGATGTATTTAGGAAAGGAGGATACTTTTTTGAAAGTTGAAAAGATACGGCGCAAAGGATTTACCGTGATAAGCAATGATGTTCTGAATAATACTGCATTGAGCTGGAAGGCAAAGGGTTTGTTTGCTTATTTGTGGTCCCAAAGTGATTTATGGGATTTCTATGAAGTTGAGGTTCTGAAGCATTCTACTGACGGGAGAGCTTCGCTTAGAGCGGGGCTAAAGGAGTTAGAAGAGCACGGATATCTTAAACGATATCGAAACAGGGATGATAAAGGAATTCTTCGTGAAAGCAAGTGGATTTTGTCTGAACAGCCTATGTTCGATTTTCCAAAGTTGGATAAACCTACATTGGATTATCCTACATTGGATAATCGAACACTAACAAATACTAACTATAACAATACTAATAATAACAATACTGATAAAAACGAAGCAGTCGTTGATACTAGTTTAGTTAACATAGTGGATCAGCCGGAAGAGGAATCAATCGACGACGACGGCTTCGGAAAAATCGTTGAATTTTACCAAGAGAATTTCGGCATGATGAGCAGCTTCCTGTACGACGATATGCGCCATACGTATAACGAATGGCAGCAACAATCAAATGAGCCTGATCTTATCATCATCAAGGCGATGCAGATAGCCTTGAGCAATAACGTGCGCAACTGGAAATACGCATGCGCCGTTCTGCGAACCTGGGAGGATAAGCGACCGCAAAGTTTATCAGATGTCGAAGCGCTAGAGGCAGAGCACAAAAACAACAGAACTGCTAAATCAAAACACGCTAAACCAGAAAAACAGAAAATGATGGAGAACTTCGATGACTTGGCGAACAAGCAGAACGCAGGCATTGACATGAGCGAAACCTTGTCGGATATCGAATCTCTCAAGAATCAACTTTACGGATAGGAGATTGTTATGTACAGAAGAACGCATGCCGCCTCGCACTTTGGAAAAAAGGTTGTCATCGATGGTCTTAAATTTGATTCGATGAAGGAAGCAAGCTTCTATCAGCTTTATCTTAAGCCGAGCGGCTACCAGTTTACCACACAGGAACGATTTACGTTGCTTGAGACATTCCCCCTGGAATTAGTCAAGCTTCGTCAGACGGTATATAAGAGCGATTTCGTGGTGTATGACAAGAACGGCTCAATCAAGCATGTATATGACGTCAAGAACGGATATACCGAGTATGCCATAGACCCGAAGTCCAAGCTCAAGTTCTCGTTGTTTGCGAGAAAGTACGGTATTCCGGTTGAAGTGGTTGTCATGCGTAAGAACTACTTCAATGTTGCCATTCTGGGCACTACGAAAAAAGTCAGGCCAGTGCCGATGGTCAACATCGATTATGACTGGCAGGACATTATTAGATAATCACACCATGGCAAACCAAACACTGCATTTGCCATGGGCACGGACCCTTAGCTCAGTCGGTAGAGCAGACGGCTCATAACCGTCCGGTCGCAGGTTCGAGCCCTGCAGGGTCCATCGCCCCTATATGCTCCGGGGCGAAAAACAATAGATATTAGTCTTATGATTTGAGAACGCAAGCGTTGACGGGGTTAGATACTCACAATTGAAAACCTGAAGAGTGTAGCGCAATCGGGTCATAGATAGCACACGGGCATCATGGCCAGCAATCGAATTGCAACGTGTGCATAGCCAACTGATTGTTCTTGAGTCGATGATCGGTTGGCTAGCCGTTACCAGGCGAACTCCTTTAGGAAATAGTTGTAACATACGGATAATCAGGCTCAAGTGTGCCGGGAACGGTCCATATGAGGAGGTTCGAGTCCTCCACCGGCGCATTGGAAGGAGGGAAGAAGATGAAAAACTACTTAGTGACCGTTGAAATCGACAAGGTCATTACAAACAAGTTGGTTAAAGCGGAAACTGCCGAAGAAGCAGAGAAGAAAGTAAGAGAAGAACCGGAGGAAGAAAAATGAAAGCAGAATTTAAAAATGGCCATTTTAGCGCATGCTATGGCGGCCACATAATTTACGAAAAAAGCACGCTACAAGGTATGACGAAAGCGGATTTGATTGAATTGATTGAATGCGCTCAGCACAACTACGAAGTTCTGCTTGACGAACGCGATCATTTTCACGACATGGTTTTGAAAATGGATAAAGAATTGGAGAAAGAAAAATGAAATTATGGGAGATGAAACAAAATGAATGAGGAAGAATTACTCAGACAACTGAAACACAATCTGGTGATATTTGCTAAAGACTACAGACGTATTTTTAAAGAGTATAAAGATGATAAAGATCAGCATTTAAGTTGGAGTTATAAAACAGCAATAGGACTAGCAAGAATATCTGGCCAAGACGTAATGACCAATTTAGGAATGCTTGAATATTTATGGGACAAAAAAGCCGAAGAACATGATGAAAAAATCAGACAAAAGTTAAAAGAGCAAAAGGGGAAGGAAAATTCCGATGAAAGAGATGAATAAACGTATTGTTTTTGCAGCATTCTTTACATGGGGTGTTGTCATGTATCTGTTTTACAGGTGGTGGTTAGCGGATTGATTGTGTACAGGAAACGGAAGATGAATAGAAGCATCCCCCAATAACTTTTTCAGGCTAGCCCCTTTTGCTGAGAACCAAAAAAGGTTGCCACCTCCTTTTAACGCATCTTATCACAGCAAGCTGTGATTTTGCGATGCTAAAGGAGGTGACAACCTTGGAACAAATCATTTTGATTCTCATTTTAATCTATTTGCTGATAAATAGCAAGTAGGGCTAGCCTGAAGGGCGCGCGTCAAAGCTAACGCATTGGCGCGCGCCCCTTGGGAGTGATGCAGAAATGAGGAAAGCAATTGATACGATATGCGGTACAATTTGCATTTGCCACTCTGAATTCGAAAAAAGAGAGAAACTCGTTTTAAGGATGCGAGGGAGAAGGTGATTAAAGATGAATGATTTATCGAACGAACTAAAAGCTCTGATCGAAGAAGGGAGCGGCTATCGCCAAAACATGACTATTGAGCCGTTGGGAGATGGTGAGTGGTGCAGTATATCCACAATGTCCGACGATATTTACGGGGACAACATTGTCATCTACGCACGGCGAACGGACGGAATGATCGAATTAAGTGATTTCGGGGTGACGGATTTCAATATCAACGACGAATACAAATATATAATCGAGGTGGAATGCAAGATCTGGCACTTGATCTATGACCTTGAAAAATGCACCGATATCCATACGACTGTGGCGGCACGGCCAAAAGATTTCTGCTATGCCTTTACGCGTATAGACTGGGCTGTCACGAGCATTAACAACATAGCTGCCTATCTGCTTGAGGAAGGAAAATGAAATTATGGGAGATGAAACAAAATGAATGAGGAAGAATTACTCAGACAACTGAAACACAATCTGGTGATATTTGCTAAAGACTACAGACGTATTTTTAAAGAGTATAAAGATGATAAAGATCAGCATTTAAGTTGGAGTTATAAAACAGCAATAGGACTAGCAAGAATATCTGGCCAAGACGTAATGACCAATTTAGGAATGCTTGAATATTTATGGGACAAAAAAGCCGAAGAACATGATGAAAAAATCAGACAAAAGTTAAAAGAAGTTAAAAGAGCAAAAGGGGAAGGAAAATTCCGATGAAAGAGATGAATAAATTAGGATGCATTGTTTCTGCAGCATTCTTTGCATGGTGTATGCTGATGTTTCTGATATGCAACTGGCTTGTGAGGTGAGACGATGGGATTGAAGTTTGGAAAAGCGGTTACGATGATTGTGGAAAGATATGGCTGGAGTGCATTTGACAACTTGAGTGCAATTAATGATCCGGATCTTGGCAAGGCTGTTGAAATGGTTCGGAAGGTCAGGAAGAAAAAGGACGATATACATGCGAATAAAACTGGTGCAGACTTGCGCCGTGCACGTCCGCCACGCGAGAAAATCGAGAAAATGGTTGATAAGGGAATGACTTATGCCGAGATTGGAGAGGTAATCGGCTCCACTCCCGAAGCGGCAAGCAAGATTGTCAGGAAGTATGGGTTGTCAGAAAGATATTGGCTTGCGCATGGCATGTACAATCTCATCAAATCAGATCCCTATCGCAAGTTAGTTGAGCAGAAGAAAGCTGAGCTGAAGTCCTTGATTAATCAAGGAGCCACCGATGCCGCCATAGGTGCGGAATTAGGAATGACCGTCGGTCGAGTCAAATACTGGATTAAGGAATGGAATCTAGGGCGTAGGAAGCATATATCTTGAAAATGCTTTGAGAATCCGCGTGTAAAACAAAAATGACTCCACAGGGGAGCCACTCTCTAAACAATCAACTAATATATTATAGCATTATAGCAAAGGGAGTGGCGTAGTGGAAGATTTACTGTTGGAGATCGATAACATCGACTATAAAGCAACTGCCAACAATGTTAAGAATTTCTTGGAAAATAAATTGCCCTGCATTTTGCGTTTGGCAAATTCCAGTCCAGCAAGCCTGGCATCACCGGTTATTTCCGACATGCCGGTTAATCGAGGCGGGGGCAATCACAGCGAAGAGAAGATGGTTAAGTACGTTGCTGCCAGAGCAATCATCGATGGGGTATCACGAGCGATTGCGCATTGTTCCCAGACGTCATCCCACATCCTCAAAGAACGATATGTTGCAGGCATGGAGAACTGGCAAATAATTGAGACTATGTACTGTGAACGCGCAACGTACTATAAGCTGCGAGACAAGGCATACAACGAGTTCGCCGACTGTTTGGAATTGCAGCAGGGTTGTCCGGATCTGCACGTGTATAAAAATTAGACGATTGCTAGACGATTGCGAGACAAACACTGGACACATACTAGACGCATGAGGTGCTAACATAGTAGTGTTGAATAGTTACGGATAGGGCAAGGGAAACCTTGTCTTTTTTAATATCAGAAAGAAGGTGTGGTGGTGTTATGTGAGCAGAGGTCTAACTGCTAAACAAAGAGTTTTTGCAGACGAGTATTTAAAAGATGGTAATGCCTATCAGGCTGCAATAAAGGCAGGTTATTCTGATAACTATGCAAAGGCACAATCATCTAAATTGTTGGAAAATGTTGGAATAAAATCCTACATTGATGCCAAAATGTCCGAAATTGAATCTAAGAAGATAGCCACTGCACGCGAGGTAATGGAATTCTATGCGAGGGTGTTGCGTGGGGATGAAACGGAAGAGGTGGTTGTAGCCGGTCTTGACGGTGCTGAAGTTGTCGAACGCAAACCGCAGCTAAAAGAGCGGATTACCGTTGCCAAGGAAATTATGAAACGATACCCGTTAGCAGGAAACGATCCCGCCCTTGCTGAACAGTTGCGCAAGATTAAGGCGGAAGCCGATATTGCTGAATGGAAAGCTAAAGAGTTGCTTGGTGATAATAATGCAGAAGATAAAACAACACTGATAGATGATATTGGAGGCGAAGCAGATGGGGCAAACAATTAAGATGTCTAAACTGATTAATCCTCATTTCTATCGCCTTTGGCGCACTTCAAAGCCATATGTTGTTGCTAAAGGGGGACGCGGATCATTTAAATCATCTGTTATTAGTTTAAAGTTGGTAGCCATGGTTAAGCATTGGACTCAATTAGGAAAAAATGTATCTGTAATTTGTGTGCGAGAGAATGCCAGCTATTTGAGAGATTCAGTCTATAGTCAAATTAAGTGGGCATTGGATATGCTTAGTCTTTACGATGAGTATAAATTCTATACTAGTCCACTTAGGATCGTGCATAGGCGTACTGGAAGCACGTTTTATTTCTATGGCGCAGATGATCCGATGAAACTAAAGTCGAACGTGGTCGGGAACGTGGTTGCTGTTTGGTTTGAAGAAGCTGCAAATTTCAAAGGGCAGACAGTATTTGATCAATCGATACCGACGTTCATACGTCAGAAACCAGTATTTACGAATCAAGTTAAGGTTTTCTTCTCTTACAATCCGCCTAAGAATCCATATGATTGGATTAATGAGTGGGTCAAAAAATGTGAACGTGATGAAGATTACTTTGTAGACACGTCAACTTATCTAGATGATGAGTGGGGATTCACAAATGATGAACAACTTAAATTGATTGAGAAGTACAAGGTTAATGATCCAGATTATTATCGTTGGCTATATCTTGGAGAAGTTGTAGGATTAGGCACTAATGTTTATAACTTCGAGTTGTTTAACCGAGTGGATGAGATACCTGATAATGATTATTTAAGCGATCTTTATTTTTCGATGGATATTGGTCATGATGTATCTGCAACTACCTGTGGCGCTTATGGACTATCGGTAAACGGAAATCTATATGTGTTGGATACTTATTATTACAGCCCAGCAGGAAAAGTTAACAAAAAACCGCCAACGGAACTGGCACAAGATGTGCATGCGTTTGTTGAAAGAACATGCGATAAATACGATATGGATCCGGTTAATATGACGGCAGATAGCGCAGACGGAGCATTAGATAACCAGTACTATTCAATGTTTGGCATCCATTGGCATAAAGTGGCTAAAAAGAAAAAAGTTGAGATGATCGACCGGGTGCAGGACATTCTTGCACAAGGTCGTATTTTTGTACTTGATATTGACGACAATCAGGTATTTTTGTCTGAACATCGTGACTATCGTTGGGATGAAAAAACATTAAACGGCGATGATCCTAAGGTAATTAAGGAAAAAGATCATACTTGCGATCAGTTTATGTATCTTTGCTTAGATAACGAACGCGACTTTGGCTTGAAGTGGTAAAGGAGGCGATGACGTGAGTGTGCTTTCAACGTTAAAGAATTGGTTCAGGAAAGGCGGTGCAAGTCTGGGCATGATAAAAAGTTTGACATTAGTCACTGATGATAGACGGATTGCAATGGATCCAGGCGAATATACGAGAATAAACGTAGCTAAAAAGTACTATTCTGATGATTTTAGACCTATCGAATTTATTAATAGTTACGGAGACAAACGCATGCGCAAATATGAGTCTGTCAATGTAACCAAGTTAGCTGCAAGAAGGTTGGCATCGATTATCTTCAACGAGAGATGCAAAGTAGAAATCGGGGATGATGAGAAAGCAAACGAATTGCTTGAACGCGTCTTTTTAGATAATGAATTCTACCTGACTTTTGAAGAATACCTAGAGAAATGGATTGCTTTAGGTAGTGGAGCTATCAGACCTTATGTACAAAATGACAAGATAAAACTTGCTTGGATCACTGCTGACCAATTTTATCCATTGCATGTAAACACAAATGAGGTTAAAGAAGCTGCGATCGCAAGTAAAACTACTGTCGTAGAAAATGACAAAAATGTCTATTACACGTTACTTGAGTTTCACGAATGGCAAGATGGCAACTATGTGATCACCAATGAGCTTTACCGTTCGGATAGCGCGGATAGTGTTGGGGTGCAAGTCCCGTTAAGCTCAATTGAAGAATATGCTGATACGCAAGAAACAGCAACTTTAACAGGGTTAGTTAAACCTTTATTTGCTTTCTTCAAGACTCCCGGAGCTAACAACAAGATGTTAGAAAGTCCGCTGGGGTTAGGTTTGATTGATAACGCTAAATCAACAGTAGACGCAATCAACCGCACGCACGATGAATTTATTTGGGACGTTAGATCTGGCAAAAGACGCATGGTAGTTCCTAAGTCGTGGCTAAAGCGTCCAAATGCTAATTCAAGGCGTAGAGATACTGAAACCCATCCACCAATGTTTGATCCAGATGAGACAGTTTACCAAGCTATGTACGGTGACGATAGTGATATCGGCTTTCATGATATGTCTGTTGCGATTCGTGTGGAGCAGTATTCAAGCACAATGGAATTTTTCTTGCACGAGTTTGAAAATGAGATCGGACTTTCGCAAGGAACGTTTACTCAAAGTGCTAGCGGTATACAAACTGCAACAGAAGTAGTTTCAAACAACTCAATGACGTATCAGACTAGATCAAGTTATTTGACTATGGTCGAAAAAACGATTGCACAGCTAGTTGATGCTATTTTAGAACTTGCTCAATGCGGCGAACTCTTTAGCGATGGCAAAGCACGTTGGACTGGTGATGTGCAAAAGGTCAACATTAACATCGACTTTAACGATGGAGTGTTTATTGATCAAGACGCACAACTTAAAAACGACCTACAAGCATTACAAGCAAGCGCATTACCGATTAAACAATTTTTGATGCGTAATTACAGCTTAGATGAAGCCACGGCTGATGAATGGGTACAACAACTTGAAGAAGAAAAAGCAAGTAGTGAGCCTGCACCAAGTGGTGAAGTAGGCTTGTTCGGAGGTGCTGACGATGGAAATAGAACAGATGTTGGCGAAAGCGGACAAGATAGCTGATTATTACGTTAAACTACAGCAAAAGATCTTTTATTTGCTGATAGACAGTTTTAAGACGACGAGACCTGAATTGATAAATCAGGATGATCCCGATAGTATTCTAGAGTGGCGCTTGCGTGCTTTATCAAAGATTGGAGCACTGACCAAAGACACTATCAAAATAGTTTCAAACACTTCTGGCAAGTCCGAAAGCTATATCTATGATTTGATCAAAGATGATGGGCTAGAAGTCGCAAAGGACATCAACGCCGAACTATCTGATGCATTGAAACAAAATAAGCCAATCAGTCCAGAAGTCAATAGCATTATCAGCAGTTATGCTGCTCAAACGTTTAGAGATATCAATAACAATGTCAATCAATCGCTGTTATCCACTAACTATTCAAAAAACGGGGCCGTGAGAGCTTATCAAGATATTATCAACCAAACGGTCTTAGAAGTCCAAACAGGTCTTAAAACTCCTGACAGAGCTTTAAAGGACAATATCTATAAATGGCGTGATAATGGCATCAAAACTAATTTGGTAGACAAAGCAGGGCACAATTGGAGCTTAGAAGGTTATACTCGTACTGTAATCCGTACTACTGCAGCTAGAACTTATAATGATCTGCGCATTCAAAGCATGAAAGATTTTGATAGCGTACTAGCGACTATGTCTAGTCATCCGGCATCAAGGCCAGCTTGTGCCCCTATTCAAGGAAAGATAGTCAATATTGTCCCAAGAGAAAGCCCCAGATGCGATCCTGAATATCCCAGCATTTATGATTACGGTTATGGTAAACCAAGTGGATGCTTTGGAATAAATTGCGGACACAAATTATATCCGTATATCAAAGGCGTGTCGCATAATTTCCAAAAGCAATACGATCCTAAAGAAGCGGTCAAAAAGCAAAAGATTCAGCAAAAACAACGGTACTATGAGCGCAATATCAGACGTCTAAAGTACGACTTAGATCTTGCCAGACGCCAAAATGACGTAGCAAGCGAGAGAAAGTTTAATCAAGCCATTAGAGGGTATCAGTCTAAGTTACGTGATCTAGTGAAAGCTAATGACTTCTTGACACGGCAGTATGACCGGGAACAAATAGTTCAAACTGTAACTAAAATTGATAAAACAAACAAAACACAGTCACAGCTTTATGTAGAGACAATGCTAAAGAGCGGTCAGTGGGGTAAGAAAATCAATCCAGAAAAACAAGCACCGCATATTGAGTCCACTAGAGTAGAAGGTAAGAGCTATTTGTATGATAATGAAGATCCGCAGGCATTGATGGACAAATATGCTGGTAAGGGTAAATTAAACAGAACTAAAAATGGTTTTGGAAATAAAGAAGTAGTCTATGTTGACCATATCATTGGGATAGATTATAATTCGGGTGAAGAGACAAATTGGATCAAAATCCATCATTCTAAGAAAAGAACTCATATAGTTCCGTACAAGCCTAAGGAGTGACAACTATGGATCTAACTAGATATTGGGGAAAACAGGTAGATGTTATGGATGTTGATGGGATACGTTATAATGGTTTTGTTAGGGCAGTAACTATTCCAGGGGATTCAGACGATAATTGTTATGAAATTGATCTTATTGGCACAGAACAATACGGTGATGATTATTTAACCTTAACAGAGCATGAAATAAAGGAAATATCCGAGGTGGATAATGGCTAAAAGTGATAGTTATGCTAGATGACAAGGAAACTTGGTATCTATATTTTGATGCAGAAGATTATGAATTTATTCGAAGAAAATTTCCTGAATTACACAAATTATTTGAAAATTACGTAGATAAACGATCAGATGTGATAAGGTTAGCTGTTACTGATAAGAGTTGTGATTATTTGGATACTAAGGTTATGGTTGCTTATTCACGCACCGCAGCTCATAAGGATAGTGGTGAGCCTAGTGAAGATGATGTTAAACTAGAAAAAATTTGGGATAAAGCATGAGCATCGAGGAATCAAGGGTGATATTGATGAAAGTGATAGATGTTTTTTATTCGGAAAGTAAAAACATCTCATGTATCTCTGTACGTTATAGAGGTATTAAAGCGGGTCAAAAGATAACTGATGAAAACGGTAATCTATATGAAGTATATGGACTTAACACAAATGGACGTGCCTTGCTTAATGGTATCACTCAATTACTAGTTCAAGGAAAATTCGAAGGAAGCACAGTAACTTTACTTTAGCATCGGGAAACCGGTGCTTTTTTGTTATAAGAAAGGATTTGACTATTATGAAAAAGAAAGTTGTTGAAGTTTGTGATTTTTGCGGTGCTGAGATCACAGATGAATTACTTGGTGTAAGTCCAGAAAATGATAATGTCTTGATCTGTGAAGAATGCGTTGAAAAAGCACAAAAAATGTTACAAGATGCAAAGGAAAATAAAGTAGGCGTCAGTGTTCGGGGAATCAAATATGACGGGAGCCCTAACGCTTCGACTATTGATGTTACCTTAGACGTAAAACTTTGGTGTAGACCTACTTTTGACACTATGAAGCTAGTTGAAAAACTTGGACGGAACATCAACGACATGAAACTCTAATATTTGACCTAAGCAAGTCGTAAAAAGGCTTATTTTTTATGCGATCAGATCAGCGTGGAGCGTTCCACGTAAAATAAATACGTTAGGAGGTATCGCAAAATGCAACGCGAATTTTTACAAAATTTAGGACTTAGCGACGATCAAGTGCAAGCCGTTTTGACTCAACATGGTAAGTCGACAAATGAGATCAAGGGAAAACTTGCACAAGCAGAAGAACAGGTAGCGGATTTGCAAAATCAAATCGGTGATCGTGACAAACAACTAAAGAAACTTGAGAAGACTGTTGGTGATAATCAAGAGTTAGCTCAAGAAATTGATAAGTTGCGAAAAGAAAATGAGCAAACTGCCAAAGATTATCAAAGTAAGATCACGAAGCAAGCTAAAGATTTTGCAATCACCAATGCTTTGAAAGATGCAGGGGCTAAAAATACCAAAGCGGTTCTTGCTCTGTTGGATTTAGACAAGGTATCTGTTGATGAAGATGGTCAGCTATTCGGAATTGCCGAACAGTTAGAAGAACTTCAAAAGACGGATGCCTATTTGTTTACACCAAAGCAAATAGAACTAGAGAAAAAGGGCCCTGTCAACCTGTTTGCTGGTGGTAATCCTAGTTCTAACGTGGCTAAGGATCCTAAGAATATGTCATTAGACGAACAGACTGATCTATATCGAAAAGATCCTTCGCAATGGCAAAGTTTGTTCGGCAATAACAATAAATAGAAAGGCGGAATTTTAAATTATGGAAACACATTTATCAGACATGATCATTCCTGAAGTTTTTGGGAATTATGTATTAAATACAGCACTTAAAACCAACCGCTTTGTGCAAAGTGGTATTTTGACACCAGATCCGGATCTTGGACCACATTTGTTGGAAGCAGGTACAAAGATCACAGTACCTTTTATCAACGATCTATCGGGTGATCCAGACAACTGGACCGACACTGACGACATCTCTGTAGATCAACTTACATCAGGTAAACAACTAGGTTTGAAATTTTATCAAAGTAAAGCCTTTGGTTACACTTCATTATCTCAAATGATCTCCGGGGCCCCTATCCAAACAACGATCGGTAATCGCTTTGCAAGCTTCTGGACTCGCGCTGATGAGAAAATGCTATTAGCGGTTTTGGATGGTGTTATGGGCGTAACGAAGGTTAAAAACAGCAAATTCTATGATGCAACTTCTAAGACGCCAACAGACGCAGCTTTCAGTGCCAAAGGTTTTATTGCAGCCATTGGTTTGATGGGCGATCTTCAAGATACTTCATTTGGAGCAATTGCCGTTAACTCTGCTACCTACTCAATGATGAAGCTGCAAGGGCTTATCGAAACTATTCAACCTCAAAATGGCGCTATGCCTTTTGAAGCATATAATGGTTTGCGGATCGTACTTGATGACGATATCCCAGTTGATCTGACTAACAAGCAAAAGCCAACAACAACGTCTTATATCTTTGCTCCAGGAGCAGTTCGTTATTCTAGCGTTTTGGCAAGTACTGAAACTAAGTATGATCCGATCGAAAATGGTGGGACAGATACGATTGTTCAAAAGCGTGTAGGAACGATTCACGTTGCTGGCACGTCAGTTAAAGCATCATTCGCACCAGCTAAGAGCACATTTCCAACCATGGAAGAGTTTGGAAAGCCAAGTACTTGGGAAGTAGTTGATGGCATTGATCCGCGTACGATCGGCGTTGTTGCATACAAAGCTGAGTTAGATCCTGCATTAGTTCCAGGCGCAGAAGTTACAACTGCTGGCCCAGGAGCTGCAGTTCCTGGTACAGGACATTAGGAAAGGTCGTGAGCTGAATGCTAAGCTTTTCAGAATATCAAGAGCTTGGTGGTAGGCTGACTGATGAAGTTATATACACCAAGTTGGAGCATGATGCAGTTCAACTTTTGAACACTGCGACACAGATGTTTTATGTTAGAAATGACATCAGCACTGATCAAGATGAGTGGCGGGTAAAGATGTTTAAAATGGCTTTAGTTGCACAGATTGATTACACAAATGACGTCGGTGCTTCGACAGAGTATGAAATGGCACAAAAAGCTGTTAAGAGTGTGTCTATTGATGGAACTACTGTTACAACTGACGGAACATTCAAAGATAGTAGCACTGGCGGGATCTATAATATTGCTTTAGATTACCTTCTTCAAACAGGCTTGCTTTTTGGGGGTGTGGACATATGTTAAAGCCACCAAAAAATATGTGCAATCAAAACATTATCCTTAAGCTTAAAGTTGAAGATCCTGACGATATTTACGGTGAGTCTACTGATTTTGACGAGATTAAGTTAGATAATTGTGTGGTCCACGCTCGTACTGTCTACGAAGGATCCAACAACAATCGTCAGATCGTATCAAATGCAACTGTTATGCTATATTCTGGGATCACGACACCATTTATTGAACTGACAAAGGATCATCTTGGCTCAAAGGTCGAGTACAACGGTATTGAATACACGTTGACAAACATCAGCGAGTCAAGAGATCCATTCAGTGACGAGCTTTATCAATACAAACTACAAGTTGTTTAGGGGTGAATTAAGTGAGCGTTAAAGTCAATGTTAGTAGTGACGGCTTAAATAGAAAGTTCAGTCATTCCAGCTTAGTTCGTGGTCGTAAAGCGGCGGCTAATGATGCACATCAAGCTATGGAAAAATACGTACCTATGCTTCATACCGATGCTTCAACAAATTTGCGGAGCATGTCATTTGTAAACAGTGACGGGACTAGCATAAACTACAATGCTGTGTACGCCAGAGTCCAGTTCTACGGTTTTGTTGGTCGTGCTCCGGGGCATCGTGTACATAATTACACGACTCCGGGGACTTCAAGACGTTGGGATCTACGTTTGAAAGGCAATAAGCATGACATGGTCTTAGTCAAAGAGGCCTTTGTAAAGGGGGCTCAATGGAATGGATCTTGATCTTCAAGAATCATTAGCAAAGTCAATTATAAAAGGGACTGGCCTAAAACTTAAGGTGGCATACTTATCACCTGATAGTGATATTGGCTTAGTGCCTGTACAAGGATCGCATGTTGTTGAGGCTGACTATTCAGGCAATCAGCTTTGGCAGTACAATTATGCGATTACGATCAAAACTAAAAGCGCACGAGAAGCTAAGGAGAAACTCTTTGCTATCAGTAACTATTTGAATGGCTTGGATGAGCTATTAAGTGGAAATGGTAGCTTCAGATTTAATAATTTAGAAGTTTCTAGTGCGCCGAGTGAATTACTAGAAGATACAGCAGGGACGGTGATGTATGAGTTAGACATCGCCGTTTTTGTATACACAAAACGATAGGAGGCCATATAGATGGCAAAAAATACAAAGCCCATTGTGGGTACAGAATTAACAACTAAGGGGGCAGCGCTCAACGTTGTTAATAAATTATATCTTGATACGACAGATTCAACAGATCTAAATGATGTCACTACCGGCAAATGGGCGTGGTTAGCGTTAGATATTACGCAGATCACTCCAAGTGCCAATGAAACTTCGCAATCCGATGCTGACTATGCAGGTAACGGTTTTGGGTCTACTGAAATTACTTCTAAACGTTATCAATTAGCGGTTACTGGTAAACGTCACATTGGTGATGCTGCGCAAGATTATGTTGCAACTAAACAATTTGCGATCGGTAATGCTCTGCATACTCGTGCACTTTGGATTGATAATGGTGAAGCTATCTTGGCAGAGGTCACATTGTCAAACATTGTTACAACGGGGGGTAATGCTAATGCTAGCCAAACGTTCCAAGTGACGATCGTGTTCAACGGTGCACCGGTTGCAATTGATGGCAAGCTGACAATGAGCGATCAACCCACAGAAGATGGCACATACACAGCGACAGTTACACCAAAGAACCAAGGCTAAAAAGCATAGAAACAGAGACGAGAAATGTGAGACGAAAAAAGAAAGGGTAATTTAATTATGTCAGTACTTAATTTAGATCAACAATTAACAGTCGATAACAAAAAGACAGTCCAAATCGGTGGTAAAGAATACGAGCTTATCTTTAACGATAAATTTGCCAAGCTTGTTGCCGATATGCAACTCAAGGTGGCAGAAGCAACAAAAGACTTTGATGGCGATGCTAAATTAGAGCAATTTGCCAAGAAAGAATACGCTGAACAAAAAGAACAGTTGATGACAGCTTTCGATAAGGGCAAAGTAGTCGTCATTGACGCCTTAGATCAGTTGTTAGGTGAAGGCGAGGGTGAACGCTTGTACAAGCACTACAACGAGTCTACTCAAGCTTTGATCGCTTTAGTTGCCTTATTGAATAAAGCTGCAAATGATGCTGTGTGTGAAACTAAAGCTAAAAACCGAGCTGAGCGTCGAGCTAAATATAAGAAAAACCACTAGAGGTGATGTGGCATGCTAAGTTTAACGCAAGATCCGTTAAATGAAGTGATCTTCAATGGTAAGAGCTACCACCTAGACTTAGCTTTCGATACAGTTCTTCAATATCTACAGCTTTCGTCAGATGACGATCTGTCAAAAGAGGAAAAGGTGGAGTATGCTATCACTCTCTTTTTGGATGAGCAAGATCTACCTAACGATCCAGAGTTTTATGAGCTAATATTTAAAGCTGTGAATGAAGAAATAACGGCAGATCCTTATGGCAATAATATGCCAAATAGTAACCCGTTTGGACTAGCGCCAATTAAGTATTTTGATTACGTTCAAGACGCAGAAGCTATTTTTGCTAGTTTCATGCGTGAGTATAAAATCAACCTACTCAAACAACGTGGGAAAATGCACTGGCGAGAGTTCAAAGCTTTATTTGATGGATTAAGTGAAAATTCGTACATGCAACGTATCATTTCCATTAGACAGCGTGATCTAAGCGAAGTTGATGATAGTAAGATGCGTCAGCAATTGACAGAAGCTAAAAGTTACTATGCGCTAGAAGAGCCGCAAAAAGAAGAAGTCAAGCAAGAGCACGTAGCACAGACATCAGCGTTATCTGCAATGTTCAAAGCTATGCAAGGTCAAGTAAAGAAAGGGGGCTAGTGAATGGCAGCAGATGCAAGTGTTGTTATTGATTTTGATGTCAAAATGCAACAATTAGAATCAGATAGAGATCAGATCAATAAAATTTTGTCAGCAATCGGTGAAAATACTGGCGACAAGATGGATGACGAATTCAAAAAGTCAGCTGATAAAGTTGTAAGCGAGGCAAAAAATGTCAAAAAAGATGTCGATGCAGAACTCAAAAAGCCAACAGCCACGATCACACCTAAAGTTGATGATAGCGAAGCGCAGAAAGGTACACAAAAGATCATCACTAGCCTTCGTAAGATTCCTAAAGATCAAAAGGTAAAGTTAGATGCTGACGCTAAAAAGGCAGGCATAGACGATTTTACGAACCTTTTGAAACGGGTCCCTAAAAAAACTCGAACGGAGATCTTGGCTCAAGCGCAAAAGGGCGAAGTGATCGATTATGAAACGTTGCTAAACAAGCTACCTAAAAAGGTCTTGACTGAAGTTCAATTAAACGACAACGCAAGCGATAAGTTAAGGACTATTAAGAAAGAATCCGAAAATACTAAAAATGGCTTTACGCGCTTAAAAACTATTGTAGCTGGATCATTTCTTGGTGGTGCTGCGCTAAGCGGTGTGTCTATTCTTGTTGATGGTCTAAAAAATGTTGCCGTTGAAGGGGCGAATGCTTCAGATGCGATGGACAAATTTAGATCAACAATGAAACTTGGTGGCTTTGGTGAAGCTGAGATCAAAAAGGCCTCTGATCAAGTCATGGACTATGCTAACAAGACGGTCTATGACCTTGACGACATTTCTAATACGACCGCTCAGTTAGCCGCTAACGGTGTTAAGAACTACATGGGGCTAACAGAAGCCGCCGGGAATTTGAACGCCCAAGCTGGTGGTAATGCTGAAACATTCAAATCGGTTGCAATGATGCTTACTCAAACTGCTGGTGCTGGCAAACTGACTACTGAAAACTGGAATCAACTTGCTGACGCTATTCCGGGTGCTTCCGGTGTACTACAAAAAGCAATGAAAGACGCCGGCGCATACACTGGCAATTTCCGTGATGCTATGGCTAACGGCCAAATCACGGCGGAGGAGTTTAGCGACGCTTTGATGAAGCTTGGACAGACAGACGGAGCTAAAAAGGCTGCTGAGTCAACTAAGACTTTTCAAGGTGCGATTGGTAACTTAAAAGCGGCAGTCACTGACGGCATGAAGAATGTCATAGACGCTTTTGGTAAGGATCGTATCACCGGGCCTATTAACGGTTTTAGTGGCGCAGTTCAGGAGGCATTTGGGAAGGTCACAAAGACGATCGAGAAAAATAAAAAAGTTATCGATAACGTTGGCGCGGTGTTCTCTAATGTATTTAAAATAGTTGGTGTTGTCGGTAAAGCAGCTTTTGATACAGTGAAAGATGCCATATCTGGTAGCATAAAAGCTTTTGACTGGGTAATGGAAAAAGTTAACAAACTGGTTCCCGGCATGAGCAAGCTAGGCAAAAGTACCTCATCAGTGACTAAACACGAAAAAGCTTTAAGAGCTGTAGGGGGCGCAATCGGTACTATTGTTACAGCTCTGATCACTTTCAAAACAGCTCAAAAAGCAGTGGCGGGCGTTAGTTCGGCAATAAAGACATTATCCAATGTGACAAAAATCGCTTCCGGTGTTCAAAAAGCTTTTAATTTAGTGATGGCCGTTAATCCGTATGTGTTGATCGCTACCGCTATAGTTGCGGTCGGAGTGGCCTTTTATCAAGCGTACAAGCATTCTAAAACATTCCATGATGGAGTAAACAAAATTGCTAAAGTAGTTGTGTCATTTGCTAAAGATGCTTGGAAACACATTTCGGATCTATTCAGCAAAGTTACAAAGATCGTTAAGAAAGTCTGGAAAGAGATTGAACCGATTGTTAAGTCCGGAATGAAAGTTATTCGTGCGGTGATTGAGCTAGAAATGGCTATCATTCAAAAGGCTTGGAATAGAGCTTGGAATACAATCAAAACGGTCGTTCAAGCGATTTGGAAAATCATGGAACCGATCGTTAAATTAGGAATGGGAGTTATCAAAGGCGTTATCTCTGGAACGATGAGTATCATCAGTGGCCTTTGGAAAGGCGCGTGGAATTTGATCAAGGGCGTCTTGCATGGAGTTTGGGAGATAATGAAGTCAATCGTAAAAAACGCCTTAGATGTGATAGCAGACGTTATCAAGATTGTAACTAATGCAATCAAAGGCAACTGGTCCGGTGTTTGGAAAGGCATTAAAAACCTATTTAGCGATATTTGGAATGGTATCAAGTCTACTGGATCGGGAGCAATCAACGGTTTAAAAGATATTATTATCGGAGTTGCTAAGAGTATTGATAGTGCTTGGAGAGGAATTTGGAACGGGGTTGCAAAATTCTTTAGTGGGATTTGGGACGGCATGAAAGACGCTGCTAAAGCTGGGTTTAATGGCATTATTGACTTTGTTAATGGTGGTATCAAAGGTATTAATAGAGTTGTTCATTCCTTCGGTGGTAAAAAACAGACCATTGACCTTATTCCACGTTTGAAAAATGGCGGACGTATTTCAAAATCAACACTAGCATTAGTCAATGATGAGGAAAGTCCAACATATCGAGAAGCTATTTTCAGGCGTAATGGTTCGGTTGAATTACCGCAAGAACGCAACGTTCTTACTCATCTTGAAGCCGGCGACGCAGTCATGCCAGCTAAACAAACAGCTATGTTGCTAGGACTACCGCAATATAAAAACGGATTCGGTGATTGGTTAGACAAAGCGGCAAACTTTGTCGGCGACGTTACAGGTGATATCGGTGATTGGTTAGCTGATAAGATAGATCAACTAGAAGATGCTCTAAAAGATCCGTTAAGTATCTTGATGAGGCTTTTCAAAAAGAGCAAGAATAACGCCGAAGCTGTCTGGCATGACATCGGTGAAGGTGCTGGCGAATATGTACCTAAACAAGCTGTTGACTGGTTCAGAAAGACACTCGAAGGATTCAAAAAGAAGTTTGATGAGTCTGGTGGCTCTAATCCGCCGGGAGAAGGCACCCAACGTTGGGAACCTTATGTTAAAAAGGCGTTAGCCGCTAACGGTTTACCAACATCAGCTGCTTACGTACAGGCTTGGTTGCGTCAAATTCAAAGTGAATCCGGGGGGAACCCTAAAGCGGTACAAGGTGGATATGTCGATATTAATACGTTGACTGGTGACTTGGCTAAAGGGTTATTACAAACTATTTCAGCAACTTTCAATGCTTATAAGTTTCCTGGTCATGGCAATATTTTTAACGGTTACGATAACATGTTAGCGGCGATCCACTATGCTAAAGCTCGTTATGGATCAGATATGCTTGCTGTCATCGGACACGGTCATGGTTACGCTAACGGTGGTCATGTCTATAACAAGCAATTAGCTTGGATCGCAGAAGATGGAGACGAGTTTGTGATCAATTCGAGGCGCGACAATGCAGATAATCTACTACTGAATGCGATAGCCCAACGAGCTTCTGTCGCCCCTAACAGCCCGTCTGCGAGGTTGGCTAAAATGGTTGATCAGACTAGATTCAGTTCTGTTAATGGTTATGGTATAGCGGTACCCTCAGTAACAGGGCAACAATCACAGGCATTAACGTTGACGGATAATGATAACATTGACTATACATCTCAACTTAAGAGCATAGGTTCAAAACTTGATGATATTATGCAGAAAAAAGTTTTCATTGATGGTTCAAGCTTTTCAAAAAGCTATGAACGATATGGCGCCGTTGAACGTAACAGAAGGAATACGATGATGGAAAGGGGGATGTCGATTGACTCAAGAATCTAGGCCATACGGATTTGAATTCAATGGTCGGCATTCAAGCGAGTTTGAGTTGCGTGTATTGGATACTAAATCGGTTACTCTACCTGCCAAGCGAAAATCACAGTTGCAGCTACCATATCGAACAGGCTACATTGACCTAAGCAATCTCTATGGACTCAATACGTATGATGAGAGGACGGTAACTTTTCCATGCAAACTACCTTATGGACGTTCTGATTTGTCTACCTTGAATCTAAAGCTAACCGAGCTGATGAACTGGCTGATGAAACCTACCGGCAAGATTCTGCTCAAGGACGATGCGATGCCGGGTTATGCGTTTCTCGCAGAAGTGCAAACGGCACCGACAATCGAAGAAGAATGGGACTTTTGTAAAGTTACGATTGTTTTTCAGTGCTACGCATATCGCCTGAAGCGCTGCTACGATGACGTCTGGGACACGTTCTACTTTAATCTTGATGCAGCCTCTAATTTGGAAGTAACGGTTAACGGTCATGAGAGCATTCTGTTGATAAATACAGGTCATAACCGGGTTCGGTTGACTGTGACCTGCTCCACGGCCATGTCTGCGTCAGTCAATGACCACGTCTTCGCGCTTAAAGCCGGGGACAATGTCAATCCTTACCTGGAGCTGATGCCCGGCGAAAATGTCGTTAACATCGAAGGCACTGGTAAGGTTAAGTTTAAATGGACGGAGGAAGTGCCATGACAAAAGGGTTTAGAATTACGATTCGTGAAGGTTGGAACGGGGCGGAGAAGGTGCTTAACTCGGATATCTTCCCGCATTATCGGCTCGTTTCGGCTGTTTTGTCTAAAAGCACTTCATCTTATGACACGTTCACCTTCACGATTGACCCGACACATGCTTTGTATACTGAAATCGATCCTTACAAGTGTTTTGTAAAAATAACTCGTCCGGACAAGAATGCGACTCTTTTCGAAGGGCGAGTTTTAACGTATACGGATAGCATGGATAGCTCGGGTACGGTTGAAAAGCAAGCTACGTGTGAGGGCTTGGAAGGGTTCCTGCACGACAGCGTACAACCGTGGAGGGAGTTCCATAACACGACGCTAAAGGACTTCCTGCAGTCTCTCATAACCGAGCACAATAAGCAGGTCGAGTCCTACAAGCAGATAACGCTCGGGACGGTCACGGTGACAAATTCAACGGATAACGTGTATCGATATGCTGATGATACCAAAGATACGTATGATAACATACAAGACAAGCTCATCAGTCGCTTGGGTGGAGAAATGAGGATCAGGAATGCGGACGGCAAGCTAATGCTTGACTACGAGCCGGAAATCTCCTCCGATTGTCCGCAGAGAATCGAGCTTGCACATAACATGGTGTCAAGTTCACGGACTGTTGATCCAAGTGAGATTGTTACTGTTCTTAAGCCGCTCGGCGCAACTCAAGAACGTCAGAACAGTGACGGCAGCACCGACGTTTCAAGCCCGCACTTAACAATTGCCAGTGTTAATGGAGGCAACGATTATCTGCGCGATGAAGCGCTGATAAATCAGTTTGGCATACACGTCAAGACCGAAACATGGGAAGACGTCACGACACCACAGGCTCTGCTTGCAAAAGGCAGGGCTTTTCTTAATGCTCAAAAGGCGATTAAATATCAGCTTCAAGCCGGTTATATCGATTTGTCTTTCCTGGAAGAAACTATCGGGATGATCGAATGCGGGAGTTATGTCAGCATTGTAAATCAACTAGAGGGTCTGTATGCGACGGAACGCATCGTGGCCATGTCGCTTGATTTGTTGGACGTGGCAAACTCAACGTTAACGCTGAGCGATAATCCGATTGATTTGGATACGTATCGATCGCAGAAACGGTCAGAAACCGACGCACAGAAGGCGCTGATCAACAGATTGATAATGCGTCAATCAAAGAGCAACAAGGAAATTGCTGATTTGTCCAAGCAGAATCAACAATTGTCCGACAATTACATCAAGCTGTCAAGCGATTATGCCAAACTGTCTGAACGAGTTAAACAGCTTGAAAACAGCGGTGGCAATACCCCGGCTTGGACGTCCGGTAGCAAATTTATTGATTTGTCATCGAACAACGGCAGTCAGAATCAGACATGGTATGACAGTTTGTATCAATCAGGCGTCAAAGGCCTGATGATCAAGCTGACGGAAGGGTCTGCCACAGGCAGTGCATATCTCAATCCGCTATTCGATGAGCAAAAGAGCCGTGGAATTACGGCTAAAATGAAGTTTATCGGTGCATATCACTATTTCTTGGCCGTATCCGTTTCTGATGCGCAAGCCGAAGCGCAGTGGTTCTTGAGCAAACTAAAAGCTAAGGGAATACCGACCAGCGCTGTGGTTTCGTGTGACGTCGAAGATGGGTCGCTTACTAAAGACAAGGCCGCGTTGACTGCTGAGGTGGATGCCTTTTACAAGGTGCTGACCGATGCCGGCTATACGAATACATGCGACTATTCCAGTGCTTCATGGTTCAGCAGTAGATTCGAGAGTCATGCCAAATACAAGTGGGTCGCCAGCTGGGGTGCATCGTCCAAGCCGGCAATAGCTGACGCATGGCAGTACACTGACAAATACAATGGAGCGAGTCTGGACTGCAGCTACAGTTACAATCAGATTTTTGTCTAGGGAGTGATTTAATGACAGTAGATTACAGGGATCCGACGCATATCATGCCGACTGATAGTCCTGTTGACCAATCCAAGGTGTCTGAGGCAAATAAAACGTTGGCTAAGTGGTTGCGCCAGAAAATGTATGGTGTTGACGTGAGAGAATCGTTGGCCAGGCTTGCAGAACAGACGTCTGCTGACGTGTATGATGACAGGCAGACGGTTCTTGATTACAAAAACCATGCAAACAACGAGGAGCAAGCGTTGCGCAATTTGGCCAACAAGCTCTCCCAGGAATTCAACAGCATTCTGAATTCCAAAACTGACAATGCCGAAGTCGTTAACGCGCGTATCGATGTATCCGGTGCAGTCTATGAGACACTTAAATCGAGACTGGATGCAATGCAGCTCAATCTCAACACGTTTTACCAAGCAGGACAGGTAGATCCGCAACTGCATATCTTGTGCGTCAAAGACATTGCCACTGATAGCGATAATGTCAGGTCCTCGCCCATGGTGCAGATTACAGGAGGGACCAGTCCTGATGGTGATTTGACGGTGACGTCATCTACACGGCTAAAAATTGACAAAGTAAAGGATGTGTAAATCGTGGCTAAAATCAAAAAAATGATGGAGTTGGAAGAAAACGGCGATGAGCAGCAGTTCTTCCCGCAAACACACGCTGATGCCGTACTGGATTTGCACGAGTATTTAAAAAAATACGTGATACCAGGAGCGATCAACGGCAAGGACGGCAAAGACGGAACTAACGGGCTAAGTGCGTATGACATTGCCGTCCTGCAGGGTTTTCAAGGGACGGCAACCGATTGGATCCGATCCTTGAAAGGCGATAAAGGAGACAAAGGCGAAGTCGGAGCAACAGGACCTCGTGGCTTAACTGGGGAAACCGGTCCCCAGGGGGTTCAGGGTCCCAAAGGCGATACTGGTGCAACAGGTGCTGCTGGACCGATAGGCTTAACTGGTGGCACTGGTGCACAAGGCCCTCAGGGATTGTCTGGACCCCAGGGCATTCAAGGACCCAAAGGTGATACTGGTGCTACTGGCGCACGTGGTCCTCAGGGCATTCAAGGGCCTAAAGGAGATAAAGGAGAGCGCGGCGATTCTGGCGTAATCGTACCGGTCAATGGCTTTTTTACGCTTACCGTTGACAAGGACGGAAATCTTTGGTCTGTTTCAAGCGGCAGTGAAGCACCCATGTTTTCGCTTGATGATGACGGTAGTTTATATTATGTAACAAATACGGAATGAGGTGAGCAAATGACAAAAACTCTTATTGGGAATATCAAAGGTCCCAAAGGTGATATCGGGCCTCAAGGTATTCAAGGACCTAAGGGGGATACCGGACCAACGGGGGCACGTGGCCCTCAGGGCATTCAAGGGCCGGCTGGTGTACAGGGACCAACTGGAGCAACCGGCCCAGCCGGTCCGACCCCTACAATCGGATCAAACGGAAATTGGTTCATCAACGGTGTCGATACTAATAAACCTAGTCTAGGAGTACAGGGACCCCAGGGGGTTCAAGGACCTAAAGGAGCTACTGGGGCAACAGGTTCACAGGGACCCCAGGGCATTCAAGGCCCAAAAGGTGCTACGGGAGCAACCGGTGCAACCGGAGCAACAGGCCCGACCGGTCCGCGCGGCCCCCAAGGACCAGCCGGACAAAACGCAACGACAACGGCAAACGCTACGCAGAAAACCAACGGTCTGATGTCGTACACCGACAAAACCAAGTTGGACACTCTGCAAATAGTCAAAATTACTAAGATAAAGGATGTGTAAACTATGACGTATATCGCACAACTATCAGATGGATCTAACACGCAGTTTTTCCCGCGCACTAGATGGGATGCGCTGCTTAACGTTCCATCGTTGGTACAACCTAGCGCGCTTAAAATTACCAGATGGGATAATGCTGTAACGGCTAAAAATGGCTGTGAAATTTCTAGTGGAAGCAGTTTAACGCGCTTAGATTTCGTTAATTTCTCTATACTAAATGTATATGCCTGGATTAAACTACCTAAGTTGGATGTGTGGAAATATGTAGAGGTGGCATCAATCCCTAAGGCTGCTCTTAATGGGTATTCAAAAACGCAAGAACTTACAAGTAAACGTTTTGTTGATGAAATTAAATTAGATTTAGGTATAACTACAAATAGTACTCTAACCGTTTATTCTCGTACGGCAATTGCTTCTGGAAGTGGTTTCCCGTACATGGTATCATACATTCTCTATAATTAAGGAGGAAAATCATGCTAATCTACTATTACGATGAAAACAATACGTATACGCACTCTGACTTAATAGGTGATGATGCGGTCATGCCGGCCAACGCAACTAAAGTTGCTCCTCTTGACGGAAACGGGGCTGGACTGTACGAACCGATTATTTGGCACCCAGAGACCCAAACCTGGACAGGGGCAACGAAAGAGGAATATGATGCGGCTCATCCGGCTGATACAGTAGTTGTGACGCCTACCGCTGACCAGCAGGCACAGGCTCAGCAGATGGTTGCCATGGCCAACTTGACAAACCAGGTTGCCATGCTACAGAAGACGGTTGCGACGCTGATGGTTCAGAATGCAGATTCGAAGGAGGAAACGAAGAATGTATAGTTATGATATCGTAAGTGAATTTTACCAGATGGGGCTCTTTACCAAGGAGAATGTGCAGCTCTTTGTGCGAGTTGGACTGTTCGCCAAGTCTGACTATGACAAGATGTTCCCTGAGGACGCTCAGACAACGACTGTCTGAAGTATGACGGGAGGGCGGGACGGATTTAATACGGAGATGATGATTTTGGTACATGGATTATGGGGGTTAAGTTGGGGGGAAATTCTCAGTTTGGTGACGCTCATCGGCGGGTTAATCACACTTGGGTCCAAACTGTTCAAGAGTGGGATTGCCAATGTTCTGGCCCCGCTTAGGTCGTCACTTGATGAGCTTAATGTTAATCTGAAGAGATTGAATGGGAATTTCCACAGGCAGGAATCGGAAATCGAAAAAATCAATGAGGATCTCAGACATCATGAACTGCAGCTGCAGGAGCACGATTTGGAAATTAAGAATCTTAAGGAGGATACTAATCATGGGAGATAAAATCAGAAAGGCATTGTACAACGCAGATGGTACGCTTAACAAGACGGTGTTGGTTGCGCTCGTTTCTGCGATTCTGTTGTTAGTACAGCAACTGGCTCAGATTATGGGACTGGATTTGACGGGAAAAATTGCATCAGCACAGGACTGTATCAATACAGTCCTGACTATTCTAACGATTCTTGGCGTTGTATCGGTTCCAAAGGACGGTGCAACGCATGAAAAATAAGATTAAAATCATAATTGCTGGCCTTGCTTGCGCAGGGCTTTTTTTAGTGCCAATAAGTGTGAACGCTGCTAGATATTATGGGGTTGATAGTTCTAGGTATCAAGGTAACACTCTTAAAAAAGTAACCCCTGAAGATAGCTTTGCTATTTCTCAAATTGGAGGTTACTATAATGGAACATTTATTCCACAAACGACCTATCAATCACAAGTAGCAAGTGGGATTGCGATGGGGTTGCGGATGCACACATATATCTATATGGAAACGGGTTCTAACCAAGTTCAAACCAAACAAATGCTTGATTACTACTTGCCTAAAGTACAAACACCAAAAAAAAGTATTGTTGCGCTAGACTATGAAAGTGGTGCTAGTGCTGATAGGGAATCTAACACAGATAACGTGTTGTATGGGTTACGTAGAGTAAAAGAAGCTGGTTATACTCCAGTGCTTTACTCATACAAGCCTTATATCTTATCTCACTTAAATCGTCAACGGATTACAGCTGAATTTCCTAACTGCCTATGGGTAGCAGCATATCGCGACTACTCTGTACTGACTAGACCTGATTATAACTACTTCCCATCCATGCCCGGAATTAACATGTGGCAATTCACTTCTACTGCGATTGCTGGTGGATATGATTACAATGTTGACTTGCTAGGTATTACTTTGAATGGGTATAAGAATGGCAATGTGGAACATCCTAAGAGTGAAACAAAAGCAATTGAGCAAGGCCAAAAAGCTGATAATACTCCTAAGAGCGCTATTCAAGTAGGCAATACTGTTCGTGTTAAGTTTGGTGTAAAATATTGGGCCAATGGTGTTGGTATGCCAAGATGGGTACAAAGTAATACTTACAAGGTGCAACAAGTATCAGGTAACAAGGTGCTGCTAGCCGGCATCATGTCCTGGATAAATGTTAGCGATGTAGAAATTATTAGCGTAACTAATAATAGTAACCTGGGCGCTAGCTATTATGTGGTAAAATCCGGCGACACTTTAGGTGGGATTGCTAGCCGCTATGGTACAACTTGGCAAAGATTACAAGAGTTGAACGGTTTGAGCAATCCTAATTGGATCTATCCAGGGCAACCGCTAAAGGTAACTGGGAATGGATATGCTCAACGAGCCTACACTGTCAGACGTGGGGACACGCTAAGTGGTATCTCTGCTAGACTGAAAGTGTCGGTCGGTCATCTGGTACAGGTTAACCGTATAGGCAACCCTAACTTAATTTTTGTTGGGCAACAATTGTTGTATTAGGCTTGCTTTTACTGCACTACATCTTGGATTTGATTACGTTGCTTGTCAAGATATAGTACTTGACAGATGTGATAAAATTCAATTAAGGATGGTGACGTGTCATGAGAATAGCAATTCAGGAACCTATAGCCGTTGCTAATTTTATAATCGAGATTGCAAATGAAAATAAGAAAAGCATTACTAATCTTAAATTACAAAAAATAATGTTTTTTTTGCAAGGATATTGTTTGGCGCGTTATGGAGAACCTATAATTAATGGTAATTTTTCAAAATGGAAATATGGTCCAGTTCAAGTTAGTGTGTATGATGAGTTTAAGATATATGCATCTGGTCCAATAGCGCATTTAAGTTCAAAGATTGTTAAAAAGGATAATAAATTTGGATTCGTTTGTGAAAAATTGAATTTAGCTGATAAATCCATCGAATCAGAATTAACTGCTGTTGTAAAAAAAATAATGAAAAAAAAGCCGTGGGAATTGGTTGATATAACGCATAATCATTCTAGTTGGAAAAATTTTAGATCAGATATTATGAATCATGAAGCTATTGATTATTCTTATGAAGAAATTGAATCCTGCTATAAAGATAATGTCGATTTGTTGGGGTTGCAGTAATGAGTAATATTGAAGATATATTTAGATCTTGTATTGATCATGTAAATGATCGACCCGATAAACGTGACAGTGACTTTGTAGACTTTTTGGAAGAAATAAGCAAACATGTTGAAGTATGCAAAGATTATAAAGAAATAAGTAGAGTTGTATACAGCATGGAGAGTGAAGAGTTTGAGCTATTAGAGAAATTCTTTGGTGTTAATGATAGACAAGAAAATACTTTCAGTGGAATATTTGAAAACATGCAATTGACTGAGAAAGAAAAAGACAATATGATACACTTTGAGAGACATGTTATTCTTAGCTGTCAACAGAGGGATTATCTTACTAAAATGTCGGATAGTGTTTCTGAAAAAGTAAAACGAACCCAGAACAAGGTGACTAAGATTTATTCTGAGTTTGTTGGTATTCTTGGAGTTTTTACAGCGTTGTCCTTTGCATTGATGGGATCTGTCCAAGTTTTTGGAAACCTTTTGAGTAATGTAAGCAATCCTAATATAAGGACAATAGGTTATGTACTGGTTGTAGCAGGTGCTTATCTGTTGTTAATTTATTTAGTTGTGTCGATGCTTTTCATAGGTATGAAGAAAGTCTTTGAAGGCGAAGAAAAATATGAGTTAAATGAACTATTCACTGGTATTGTTGTTATGATATCATTTTTACTAATAACAACTGGTTCTTTTATGGTTGGATTATAAATCGTATATCGATTTATAGTTCCCCTTGCTTTTTTGCAGGGGGATTTTTTGATATAAAAAACAAGTGGAAAATAGCTAATTTTGAGCAGATAATGCGGACAACAAAAGAGGGTATCACTGACTAAAGTTAGGCAAGTGATACCCTTTTTTTGTGTATATAAAGAGGTTTGAGTAATTAAAGGCAAACCAAAAGAGTTATGTTATAATTGTGTTTTTAGCAAGGAGGATTTCGCGATGGCATCAGAAGCACAAAAATACCCTCGCCGTGAAAGCTGAGGGTATTTGTGATAGTATATTCAGAATGCGGCTCTCCATCTCACTTCAAAGTGTCACCAAAAGTGTCACCAAAGTCAGCAGAACATAGTAACGCTTAGTAACTAAAATGCCGTAAAATCAACGTTCTGTACCTAGTAGAAACGCGTAATTTCCATAACTTAAGCCACTTACCGGACTTGAACCGGTGACCCCCACCTTACCATGGTGATGCTCTACCTGCTGAGCTAAAGTGGCATTCAGACTTACTTATTAAGTATATCTGATTAGAATGAAGAATGCAACAATAAATTATGATTCTGCATTTTTTTCAAAGCTGAACGAAACAGTATAAAGCTCAGGCGGAATTTGTCTAAGCATTTCAGGCATCTGTTCCGGGCAGATCAAAGTCAATGAATGCATGGCGCGCGAACAGATAGTATAGAAGATGCCAAGCGTGTCTTCAGGAAATTTTTCTTCTGTAACGTCGCAAACGATGACTGAATCAAATTCGAGGCCCTTGGCAAGATAGATCGGAAGAATCGTTATGCCTGAGGGGACGGAAACGTCCTTATCGTCTAAAAGCGTGACGTCAAAATCTTCTTTAAGCTTGAAGAAAAGTTCTTCTGCATCCCGTTCGTTCTTTGTAATCAGGGCAACCGTTCCGTTTTGATCAAATGCGTTTTTAAGCGTTGTTTTCAAATCTTTGAGTGCATTTTCTCGGCTGGTCATGAATAGTGTCGGTTTAGCGCCTGAACGGGCAAACGAGCGAATTTTGCTTTTGTTTGGAAGAAGCGATTTCATGAAGTCGGTAATTTGCTTGGTCGAACGATAGCTGGTGTTCAGTTCGATGATGCGACAGTTTTTGATTTGAAGGCTCTCGTTTAGCCTTTGAAGCAGTGATTTCGGCTCTTCAAGCGGATTGAAGAGAGCTTGTTCGCTGTCACCCAAAAGCGTGAGTTTGGCATTCGGAAAGGCGTGTTTCAGGTAAATCATGGTTGCCATCGAGTAATCCTGCATCTCATCAATAAAGAGGTGTTCGATCGAACGATTTTTTCCTCCTCCGGTCAACAGATCGCGCAAGTAAAGCACCGGTGCGCAGTCGCTTAAAGAGATTCTGTGAAATTCAACGTTCTCAGAAAATTCATGCGATGAATTGGGAAGCGTGCGGGTTAAAAAGTCTTGATACTGTGCATAAACGTCAAAAAAGAAGCCGTTGTAAAGTCCGTCATAGATTGGGGCAAACTTTCTTTCGGCAATTTTTTCACCGATGTAAAATACTTCCTGATCAAGACTTTGAAAATGATTTCTGCGTTTCTTTCCGATCAGATCGTTATACTCCTCATCTGAGAGAAGATCGATTGCTGCGCGCATTTTCCTTGACCGCGCGGTGGTTTTGATGAGTCTGTTCAGGCGCTTGATCAAAGCATTTTTGATTTCAAGGAACTTGTCTTTTTGTTTCATGGCAGTTGGAAGCTTGGCAAAAATTTCCTGAATCTCCTTTGCGGAGAAGATGACCTGTCCGTCAGGAAGAGTCATATCGGCAAATTTTAAATCTTTTGCGTCTAGTTTTTTTGCGTAAGCGAAGATTTTTTGCATGAATTCGGCAGATTCTTTGATTTGTCGCACGTCAAGCTGTTTTTGTGTCAGTAACGGACTTTTTTCATAGCGGGCAAAAATCGTTTCGACGTTCAGACCCTGGAATCTGCGACTGAAAAATTCAGCAAGCGTGACTTGCCGCATGTTGCGTTCGCCAAGACTTGGCAAAACTTCTGAAATATAATGTGAAAACAACAGGTTCGGCGAAAATAAAACAATTTGGTCTGCAGAAAGTTTGCGGTTGCTGTGGTAAAGCAAAAAGGCGATGCGCTGCAAAATAGCGGAAGTTTTGCCGCTTCCGGCAACGCCTTGGACCAACAGCAGGTCATGTTTCGTGTCCCGGATGATGTCGTTTTGCTCTTTTTGGATGGTGGCAACGATGTTTTTCATGTATTCATCGCTGTGTTCGCCTAAAACGGCCTGAAGCATTTCGTCACCGATGGTTTCGTTGGTATCAAACATGTGTCTGATTTTGCCGTCGACGATCGTGAACTGTCTTTTTTTGATGAGTTCGGTTGTCTGTATCCCCATTGGTGTTTCATACTGAACGTTTCCGAGCGTGCCGTTGTAAAAAATCGAAGAAATCGGAGCACGCCAGTCATAGACGAGAAAATTGCGATTGTTTTCCGCAAAAGAAGCCGTTCCGATGTAAAGCGATTCGGGTTCCTCTTCGCCTTGGTCAAGGATGTCGATGCGACCGAAGTAAGGGGAATCTTTCAAAAGAGTGAGCTTTGAAAGTTCCTGTTTTAAAATGCGCTCATTTTCGACGTTTTTTGCAACAAGCTGCTTTTGCTGCTGAACCTCTGCGTTTGTTTCCATGCGATCATCGACTTCAAACGTATTGATTTTGGCATTTTGCACGTAGTTTTTTTCAACGGAAGACGTTTCTTTGCGTGCTTTTTCAAGCTCATTTTCCGTAGTTTCGATTTTTTCCTTGATGCGGCCGATAACGTAATCGACGCGCTGCTGCTCTTTTTTCTTTTCGGAATCCAAGAGAAGATACCCCTTTCTTTATGATCAAAAACGGTTTCTGTTTCGTCTGATGCGATTTTTGTGTTCATTTTCGTCTGAAGCGGAATCTGGGATGAACGAAACGTCCGTATCGATTATGCCGAAATTTTTCAGCATCAGCGATTCGATTTTTTCGCCAAGACGATAACTTTCCAAGACGCTCATTGTACCATCAACGATGACTACCACGTCAAGCGTGACGAGATTTCCGTTGTAATGAGCCTTGAGCTCGTCGACTTCCTTGATGTCGTCAATTTTTTCGATATATTCTCTGAACTGCTTTTCAGCTTTCGGATTGAAATAATCCGCAAGGTTCAAGCTGCTGTCCGTGAAAATGCAGAGTCCCGAATAGAAAATGTAAATTCCGACAACGATGCTGGCGGCTCCGTCAAGCCAGGCAACGTCAAAGAGCAAAGCGCCGCCGATTGAAAAAAGCGTTCCGATGCTGGTAAGGGCATCGCTCAGACTGTCTTTGGCAGAAGCTGTCAGAGCTGCATTTTTCAGGCGCAGACCGGCACGTTTATTGTAAATCCAGATTAAAACCATGATGATGCTTGCAATTGCGGCACCAAGCAAAGCAATCGGCTGAGGAACGATGCGTTCTGACGGGTTGAGCAGCGCCTTGATGCCATCGATGATGACGCTTGATGCGATGACGATCATGATGATGCCGGTAACGAGCGTGAAAATCGTTTCGTAACGCCAACGCGTAAATTGAATACGCTGATCGTTGCCTGTTTTTCGCAGCGAAATTTTGGGAAGCGGGATTCCGGCGATGTCGTCGTCATCAATATCTGAGGCAATGTGAATGCCGATGATCAAAAGCACGGTTGAGATGATTCCCGAAAGATTGTTGAAGGCATCGGCCTTTAACGTCTGTGAGCCGCTGATTGAAGATAGAATGCCTTCAATGACGGAAATCAGCAGGTAGGCACCGATATTTACGTAAAGGTGTCTTTTGGCTGAAATCAGTTTGCCTAGTTCTTTTTGCTGGATCTTTTCCCAGTCTTCAAATTCTTTTTTTAAATGTTTGTCGATTTGGCTGATTGAAGTCACCTTCTTTCATTGATTTAATTATAATTGAGCGTTCTGAAAGTGCAAACAATATGAACTGTGTGTTAAAATTATAATATATGTTACTTGAGGAGTGAAGGGGCGTGATCGAGTGAGAAAAAAATATCTGTTGGCACCGTTTTGCCTTGGAGCGATGGTTTCGTTTGCTTTTGCGAAGCCTGCGACTGTTCATGCGGACAACGAATTTGATTTGAACGTCGAATCGAACGATTCGCTTTTTTCATTGAAAAACAGTTTCAACTTCAGCTACAACAATCAAAAGGCCGTGTCAGCAAACAAGGAGGAAGCGCTGCTTAAGAAAAATCAGGCGGAAGAAGCAGTGCTTGAAAAGAAGAATGCCGATGCCGAGGCTTTAAAAAAAGCCGACAACATTAAAAAAATCAATAATTTTCAAAAAGATGCGCAAAAAAAACTTGATGATTTGAAACAACGACAAGCTGCCGATTTGGAAAAGGCAACGAGCGAACATGATGAAAAAGTTGCGGAATTGAAAAAAGAAATTGAAGAACTTGACAAGGATGCAAGCGATTATCAGGACAGGCTGGCCGAATTGAACGAAAAAATCGAACAAGCCGACAAAGATCTTCAGGATTTTAAACAAAAGCAGGAAGATGATTACGCAAAGCTTGTACAGGAATTGGCTGATCAGCAAAAGCAACTGGAACAGCGACTTGCTGAAGAACTTCAGAATCTGATCAATCAAAATAAGCAAAAATTGGCCGAATTGATTGCCAAAAACAAGGCAGCTTTGGATAAATTAAAAGCTGATGACCAAAAACTTCTGCAAGATCTCGCTGCAAAGTATCGGGACATGTACCAGCAGGCACAGCTTAATTTGAAACGCTACTTGATCAATCATCCCGCAAATGCTCCAAAGCAGCTGCTTTATCAGCATGAAAACAAGATCTTGACGACAAAAATCGGCAACAGCATTGTAACTTGGCCAAAACCTGGCGAAAATAAGAACCCTGTATTTTCCAGAAAATCCGCAGGCAAAAATTCAGGCGAATCTGACAAGCAGCATGAGATTGCGCCTAAGCAGGCAGTGACCGTCAAGAAAAAATCCGAAAACAAGCAAGACGATTTTCCGCTTGGCGAAGCATTTGGAATGATTTTGGCCGCAGTTTGCGCCGTTATCGGAACGACGTTTGTTTGGCGCTTCAAATCAGGCGGGGATGTTGAATAATGTCTTTACAATTTTGATTTTTTTGATTAAAATTTAGTTGATGTTTCAATGAGAAGAAATAGTAGGGGAGTCAAAGACAGAGATGCGCTTTTGGCTGAGATGCGCAGCGATGACCTGAAGTGGGGCTTTGAGAGACGATAGTTGAATAACAAAAAAAGCGGCATTATTGCAAAATAGGTGGCACCACGGTAACTCGTCCTATTCCTTTTGGATTAGGGCGTTTTTTTCATATGTCGAATAAGGAAAGGATGTTTTGTAATGGAAAACAATATTATTTTGACGGGCGACCGTCCAACGGGAAAACTTCACATCGGTCATTACGTCGGCTCGCTTAAGAACCGCGTTGAGATGCAAAATACGGGGAAATACAATCCGTACATCATGATTGCCGATCAGCAGGCCTTGACCGACAATGCTCGCGACCCGGAAAAAATCAAAAATTCGCTGATCCAGGTTGCGCTTGATTATCTTGCCGTCGGACTTGATCCGAAGAAATCAACGATTTTCGTCCAATCGCAGATCCCGGCGCTTGCAGAACTTAATTTGTATTATCTCAATTTGGTGACGGTGTCTCGTCTTGAGCGCAATCCGACTGTCAAGGCGGAAATTCAGCAAAAGAATTTTGAACGTTCGATTCCTGCCGGCTTCTTTACTTACCCTGTCAGTCAAGCAGCAGACATTACTGCATTTAAAGCCAAATATGTTCCTGTCGGCGATGATCAGGAGCCGATGCTTGAACAGGCAAGAGAAATCGTGCGCAGCTTTAATTCGATCTATGGCGAAGTCTTGGTTGAACCTGAAGGAGTTTTCCCGAAGAAAGGCAGCGGACGATTGCCTGGACTTGACGGCAATGCCAAGATGAGCAAATCACTTGGTAACTGCATCTATCTGTCTGACGATGCAGATACGCTGAAAAAGAAAGTCATGTCGATGTACACGGACCCGAATCACATTCATGTTGAAGATCCTGGTCAAGTTGAAGGAAACATGGTCTTTGCTTATCTTGACATTTTCGACTCCGACAAGGAACATGTTGCCGATTTGAAGGAACGCTATCAGGCCGGCGGTTTAGGCGACGTCAAAATCAAACGTTACTTAAATGAGGTTTTGGAAGCAGAACTCGGACCGATTCGCGAGCGCAGAGCAGAGTTTGAAAAAGATATTCCTGCCGTTTACCAAATGCTGAAAGACGGCAGCGACAAGGCAAATGAAGTTGCCAATCAAACGCTTGAAGAAGTTCGTGCCGCAATCGGCGTCAATTATTTTGATATTTTGAAGTAAAGGCAGGGACAAGTAATGAAAAATTTGGTCATGCTTGATCTCGGCTCGAATTCGACGCGAATGTCGATCAACCAGGTGGATGACAAGGGCAATTTTACGGAAGTCAAGCGGATGAAGCAGATGACGCGGATGGCAGAAGGCATGGGTGCAAGCGGCACGAAGAAGCTTGAAGACAAGGCGATTGAGCGAACATTGAATGCCTTGCGAGATTTTCAAAAAGAATATCAAAACATGCCCAATCTGACGGTTCGCGGGATTGCCACGGCCGCAGTGCGTTCTGCTGAAAACAGCCTTGAGTTTCTGGAACGCGTCAAGGAATTGACCGGGGTTGACATTGAGGTGCTTTCCGGAAGCGCCGAAGCCTATTATGACTACGTTGGAGTGATTAATTCGCTGAACGTCAAGGATTGCGTTATTTGCGACATGGGCGGCGGAAGCTTTGAGCTGGCCGTTGTTGTTGACAAAGAGGCCGTCAGTTATGTATCGATACCATATGGTGCAGTCAGTCTTGCTGAAAAATTCAATGCTCATGATAAAATTTCGGCGCAGGATCTTTTCAAATTTTATCGATTCGTTTTGTACAAGTTCAGACAGCTTCCGTGGCTTTTGCAAGGAACAAAGCTTCCGTTGGTTTTGCTTGGCGGGGCCAACAGAACCGTTGCCAGAAAAGAATTGATGCGCTTGGGAAGAAAGGATCTTGAAAATATCCATGGAGTTTCGATGTCAGCATATTCCTTTATCGAAACCTATACGGAATGGCTCGGAATGGATTGCAAAGAGCGTGCGGATATTTTAGGCCCGGAAGCTGAACGCGCCGATATTATCATTGCGGGGCTTTCGCCAATCATGTTTTTGATCGAGTACCTGCAGACGCCGGAAATAATTTTTTCCGAGTCGGGCGTAAGAGAAGGCGTCTTGTATTCGATGCTTAAGAGAAAATAAACTAAGAGAGACGGGGAAAACTCCGTTTCACTTCTTGAATTGAATTAAATGCCGAATAAGGTCGGTCGATTTGTGCCTGACTTTGTTCGGTATTTTTTAATTTTTATACATGAGGCTCTTTTTGCCAAATGCAGAGCCCGCTAAGTTTGTTGCTGTTTTCAATGAAAACGTTTTATCCAGGAGTTGACTATTTTTATTGAAAGCGTTATCATTGGACTTGTCATTAAGCTTTAACGGTTTGGAGGAATGAATAATATGAATGAAAAATTTGCTGTAAACGTTGTTGTTCCCGCTTCGCTTGAAATGGGCTACGTCAATCAAGGTTCAACCGTGTTTGATCAAGAAAAGATCGATAAATTGGCAGACAGGCTAGGTGCAAACTTTGAAGTTTCCCCAATCGAATATGATGGTCATGCTTTGAGGGGAACGTACCGCAAGGATGGCGTGACTGTTGTTCCAAAGCAATATGAAAATGCGATTGCCGGCCGCCTTGAAGGAGAAAAAATCGTGTCCGACATTGATTTGGACCATGCCGGCGCAATTGATGAAATCGTTGCAAAAGTTGAAAAACACTTCAATTTGGCAAAGTAAAACAAGGTGTGGAGCCGAACGCTCAGCCCCCGCGTATCCAAGTCGCGCTTGCGACGGGTAAGCTTGTCTTGCCCGAGCAAGGGTGCTTGGGACAAGGGGGTTGTGAGGCGAAACCCGATTAAGACAAGGTGTGAAGCCGAACGGTCATGACCCCGTACGCAAGCTTTGAACGACCGAGCGCTCAGCCCCCCGTACGCAACAGAATAATATTTAAAATCCGTGCCAATGATGATGGCGCGGGTTTTTTCTTATTCTGGGCGGTACGCCAAGATTTCACCCGAATTTTACGGGCAAAATGCCGTTTTCTGATATTTGTCCGTAAACCGCAGAGACACCGCAAGAAATTCGAAACGTTTTAAGGCAGTGCTTGCTGCCAGCACTGCATTTTCCTTAACGAAAAGTTAAATAACCTGATTCAACGCAATAATAAAAAAACCGCAACCTTAGCTGCGGTCTTCCAAAAAGCACAAATTTATTGCAATGAGATGTCTTTGCTCAGGTATTTTTGCGACAGTTCCTGGAGCGTGCCGTCATCATGCATGGAAACGATGGCGCTGTTGATTTTTGTCAAAAGTTTTTCATTTTTGTACGTAACTGCGACAAACTGCGACGAGGTAATGGCCGGATCGCTGATTTTGACGAAAAGCTCTGCCGTTTGTTCATCATTTGTCGCATCAGCGGCTTTGACGTGTTCAGGGTGATCTTTAAGATAATTCGAATAGTCGTAGTCGCTCAAAATCGCAGCATAAATTTTTCCGTCCGTGAGGGCTTTGTCCATGGTTTTGATGTTTTTGAAAGAACGCGGCTTAAGAAGCACGTTTTTTAAAAGATAGGTCTGATTGCCGTCCTTAAGCATTCCGACCGGCTTATTCGCAAGCTTTTTGATCGTTTTCCTTTTGCCGTCGGATCGCCTGAACAGGACGTTTGGTTCGTAAAGATACGGTTCTGAAACGTCAAAAACGTCCTGGTTGACGTTAAATGCATCGATCGAACCGAATGCGATTTGAATTCGGCGTTTCTTCAATGCCGATTCGAGTTGTTTTCTGGTATCATATGCCTTGAATATGACGGAGTCGTCCGTCATTTTTTTTGCAAGTTCCGGCTCCAGTCCACGGGCTTTTCGATGGTAAAAGGTGCTGTAAGGGGCGTTGTCTTTCAAGATGCCGACCGTCATGCTTGCATTGGCGTTGCTTGGAAAAAGCATGATAAAAAATGCAGCAAAGAGTGCCGCCAAGATTTTTTTTTGCTTCATTTAAATTCCTCCGAAACTATGAACTGACTCGACAATATTATATAATAATCGAAGGACAGGGGGCAATCAAATGCAAGGATTCGAAAAATACTATCGCAAAACGTGGCATGAACGACTCGAGATTTTAAATAAGCATACGATTTCCGATGAACAGGTCAAAATTTTAAAAGACGGTGCCAAAAACCCGGAACTTGGCGAAACGATGATTGAAAACTTCATTTCAGAGTATCATCTTCCTGAAGGGGTGGCACTTAATCTGGTCGTCAACGGAATCGAATATCTGGTTCCGATGGCAACCGAGGAGCCTTCCGTGATTGCTGCTGCAAGTCACGGCAGTTCGATCGTCAAAAAATCAGGCGGGTTTAAGACTGAGACCAAAAGCCGACTGATGATTGGCCAGGTTGTTTTGGAAAACGTCAGCGATGTCTTTGAAATGCAAAAAGAATTGGAATTGCTTGAAAAAGACATTTTGAAAGTTGCAAACGATGCGCATCCTTCGATCGTTCGGCGCGGCGGCGGAGCACGATCCGTCAAACTCAAAATTCTTGCGGATGATTTGCTGGCACTGTATTTGGCGGTAGACGTCAAGGAAGCAATGGGCGCCAACATGCTGAACACGATGCTTGAAGCAACGGCGGAATTTTTGAAATCAAAGCTCAAAGCAGACGTCTTGTTTGCAATTTTGTCAAATTATGCAACGGATTCGCTTGTTTCTGCCAAATGCAGCATTGGTGTCGAGACGTTGGCCAAAAACGGCGTTGACGGATGCGAGATTGCCAGAAAAATTGCCCAGGCCAGCAGGGTGGCGCAACTTGATCCTTATCGTGCCGCAACTCATAACAAAGGCATCATGAACGGCATCGATGCTTGTGTTTTGGCCAGCGGAAACGATTGGCGCGCGGTTGAAGCAGGAGCGCACGCTTATGCTGCCAGAAGCGGAAGATATCGCGGACTTTCAACGTGGAATTATGACGAAAAAAAGCAAGTCCTTGAAGGAGAATTGACGCTGCCGCTTGCGCTCGGATCGGTTGGCGGTTCGATTTCGATCGTGCCGCTTGTTTCGGTCAATCGGCAGATTTTGCAAAATGCAGATGCCAAAACGCTCGGAGAAATCGTTTGTTCTTTGGGGCTTGCGCAAAATCTGGCGGCTCTTTATGCATTAGTGACCGATGGCATTCAAAAAGGTCATATGCGGCTGCAGCTTAAATCATTGGCTAAAAGCGTCGGCGCAACGGCTGATGAAACAAAGATCCTGGTCAAAGAGATGGAAAAAAGAAAAGTGCGCGACTCGGTCCATGCCAGGGAGATTTTAAAAGAAATGAGGGAAAACCGCGATGAGTGAGCTGAATGAACTGTTGAACTCTTTTTCGCGCATCGTTTTCTTGACCGGAGCCGGCGTTTCGACTGCTTCAGGAATTCCTGATTATCGTTCGAAAAACGGACTTTATTCTGACGGACATATGCCGGAATATTTGCTCAGCGCAACCTGTTTGAGAAAAGAACCCGAGCGTCATTATCAGTTTGTCAAGGAAAAGATGTTTTATCCGCAGGCAAAGCCGAACGTGATTCACGAAAAAATGGCGCTTTTTGCCAAAGAAAAGAACGCTTGCGTCATTACGCAAAACGTTGACGGGCTGCATTCAAAAGCGGGGACGCCTCAAAATGACCTGGTTGAGTTTCACGGAAGCCTGTATCGCGTGTTTTGCCAAAAATGCGGACGAAGCATTGAGTGGTCAAAGTACTTGGAAGACATGCATCATGAAGGTTGCGGCGGTATTTTGAGAACCGACATCGTACTTTATGAAGAACCGATCAGAAGAGATGTTTTGGAAAGAGCAGTCGAAATCGTTTCGAATGCGGACCTTATCGTCGTTTGTGGCACGTCCCTTGCGGTGTATCCTTTTGCCGGCCTGATTGAATACGCTTCAAAGGATGCGAAAATCGTGGCAGTCAACAAAGAAAATATTCCGCTGCCTGAAAACGCAGAGTTGATCATCGGGAATGCCAAAGAAGTTTTTGAAGAAGTCGATTTAAAGAAGTGAGGAATAACATGTCCGAAAAGAGCAGAAAACGTTTAACGATCGGCGGTCTGATTTTTGCAATCGTCTGTTTGATATTGCTGTCGCTGAAAAATCAAGTCTACTATCCTGAAATGCCGGCCAGAGATGCCGTAAAAAGCGCAAAGGCAAAGAAGAATTTCACGTATTTTGAGGGAAGCAAAAAGCCTCTCGTCATTTTTTATCCGGGAGCATTGGTTGAACCTGAAAGTTACGGCGTTTGGGCAAAAAAAGTTTCTGAAAACGGCTATCCGGTAGCGATTGCGCATTTTCCGCTGGATTATGCATTGCTTTCAGTCAATCGAGCGGACCAGATCGACAAAAAAGGCGGCTACGTGATTGGCGGCCACTCGCTTGGCGGGGTGTGCGCAGCCAGATATGCCGCCGAAAGGAAACACCAAAGGAATTTGAAAGGCGTTTTTTTGATGGCAAGCTATGCTGATGAAAAGGGAGATTTGTCGAAGACCGGAATTCCCGTATTGCAGATTACGGCCAGTCGTGACGGCGTCATCAGGAAGGAGCGCTTGAAGGAAAACAACCGTTTTTTGCCTGGAAATGCAGTAAAGGAAGTCATTCAAGGCGGAAATCACTCGGGATTCGGCGCATATACGATGCAAAAAGGCGACAACAAGGCTAAGATTTCAACGCAGCAGCAACAAGAAAAGGTCGCCGAAATCATGATCAGGTGGCTTGATTCGCTGGACAAAAAATAACATATAAATTCTAGCTTATTCTATGTTATACTTGTATTATCTGAAATTTTAATTAGAAAATGATATTTAAAAATTGTTTGGAAGGGACATGAATGACAATGGCTGAAAAACCGACATTCTATATTACAACACCGATTTACTATCCGTCTGGCAAGCTCCACATCGGCAACTCGTATACGACGATTGCGTGTGACGTTTTGGCGCGCTACAAGCGTCTGCAAGGATTTGACGTTTTCTTCTTGACGGGAACCGATGAGCATGGTCTGAAAATTGAAGAAAAAGCTGAAGAATTAAATATGACTCCTCAAGAATACGTCGACAGCATGGCGGAATCAATCAAGAAACTTTGGAAACAGCTTGAAATCAGCAATGATAAGTTTATTCGCACGACGGATGATTACCACGTCAAAGCAGTTGAGCAAATTTTTGAAAAACTGCTTAAAAAAGGCGATATCTATCTTGGAAAATACAAGGGCTGGTACTCCGTTTCTGATGAAGAATACTTTACCGAATCGCAACTGGCCGAAGTTTATCGTGATGAAAACGGCAAGATGATCGGCGGCAAGGCTCCTTCCGGTCACGAAGTCGAACTTGTCGAAGAAGACTGCTACTTCTTCAAGATGAGCAAATATGCCGATCGTTTGGTCGAGTATTACAATGAGCATCCTGACTTTATCATGCCGGAAACGCGCAAGAACGAAATGCTGAACAACTTTATCAATCCAGGACTTGAGGATCTTGCGCTGACGCGGACAAGTTTCAATTGGGGCGTTCCGGTTCCAAGCAATCCAAAGCACGTCATCTATGTTTGGATCGATGCTTTGTGCAACTATATTACGGCACTCGGATACGGTTCCGATGATGATTCATTGTTCAACAGGTACTGGCCGGCCGACGTTCATATGGTCGGCAAGGAAATCGTTCGTTTCCATACGATCTACTGGCCGATTATTTTGATGGCGCTTGATTTGCCGTTGCCAAAACATGTTTTGGGACACGGCTGGCTGCTTATGAAAGACGGCAAGATGTCCAAGTCGAAAGGAAACGTCGTTTATCCTGAAATGATCGTGGAACGCTATGGCTTGGATGCTTTGCGCTATTATCTCATCAGAGCCGTTCCTTATGGAAACGATGGCATCTTCACGCCGGAAGATTTCGTAAATCGCGTCAACTACGACTTGGCCAACGATCTTGGAAACTTGCTCAACCGGACGGTTGCGATGATCAACAAGTATCGTGGCGGCAACGTGCCTGAGCTCGTTTCCGGAGTCACTGCATTTGACAAGAGCCTTGAAGATGCCTTTGAAGAAGCACTGAAGGGTTACGAATCCGAACTCGAACAAGCACACTTTACGGTTGCTTTGGAGAAGCTTTGGAAGTTTGTCTCCAGGACGAACAAATACATCGATGAAACCGAACCATGGGCATTGGCAAAAGATGAATCAAAAGCCAATGAACTCGACAGCGTTTTGGCGCACCTTGCCGCAAGTTTGCGCGTGATTGCCATTTTGCTCCAACCGGTGATGACGCATGCGCCAAAGAAGATGTTCGAACAACTCGGATTGCCTGAAGAAAATATGGATATCAAAGGATTGGATTTCTTTGCATTCCCATCCGGAATCAAGGTTGTCGAAAAAGGAACGCCGATTTTCCCTCGTCTTGACGTTGAAGAAGAAATCGAATATATCAAGTCGAAGATGTCCAAAAACGAAAAGGCCAAGGGTCGCAAGGCAATGGCTGAAAAAGCTGCCAAGACGTTCGATCCGGAAACAACGACTCTGAATTTGACGAAAAAGGAAATTCGCTTTGACAAATTTGACAAAGTCGAACTCAAAGTTGCCGAAATCAAAGATGTCTCAAAAGTCGAAGGATCTGACAAACTGCTTAAATTCCGCCTGGATGCAGGCGATGACGGCGATCGCCAGATTCTTTCCGGAATTGCCAAGTGGTATCCGAATCCGGAAGAACTCATCGGCAAAAAGGTCATTGCCGTAACCAACCTTCAGCCACGCATGATGATGGGACAGGTCAGCCAGGGGATGCTTTTGTCGGGCGAATATGATGAAGGCAAGACAGTCAAACTGATCACCGTGTCTGATGAAATTCCGGCCGGATCGCTCGTTGGCTAAAATCTTAAATAATCAAAAGACCGGGATTGTCCGGTCTTTTTTGTTAAACTTCATTAACTGAGCGATTTAAGATATAATTAAGTGATAAGATTTTACAGAAAGGACAGGCAAATGAACATATTTGATTCGCATACGCATATTAATTCAAAAGAATTTGCAAATGATTTGCCGGATGTCGTTTGGCGTGCAAGAGCGCTTGACGTGAACATGATGCTGGTATTGGCATATGATCAGGAAAGTGCTGACAAGTTAATGGAACTGTTGGAAAAATTTCCTGAAGTCTATGGCGCAATTGGCTGTCATCCGGAAAATGCGCAGCTTTACGATCATGATTATGAGCTTGCAATGAAGCAATATTTGAGTCATCCTAAAATGGTTGCCGTCGGAGAAATCGGGCTTGATTACCATTGCGACACGCCAAAGAAAGCCCAGTTTGAAGCCTTGAATCGTCAAATTGAATTGGCTCAGGCTCTGCATTTGCCGATATCGATCCACAATCGCGATTCGATCGCAGACTGTTATGAAATTTTAAAGAAAACCGATGCGGCCAAAAACGGCGGAATCATGCACAGTTTTAACGGTAATGCGGCTTGGGCAGAGAAATTTCTTGATTTGGGCTTTATGCTTTCTTATAGCGGGGTATGCACTTTTGGGAACGCATCAGAAGTCAGAGAAGCAATCAAACGCACGCCGCTTGACAGAATGCTGGTTGAAACCGATGCGCCGTATCTGACTCCGATGCCGTTTCGCGGGAAGATGAATGAGCCCTTGATGACGCGTTATACGCTTGAGTTCATTGCCAAAGAGTTGAGAATTTCGGCAGAAGATCTGGCCGAAAAAACTTATGAGAATACGAAGAGGGTCTTGAGAATCAATGGATAAAATGAAAATCAGAGAAGTCATCGTCGTTGAAGGAAAGGACGATACGAAAAGAATCAATATGGCGGTAAACGCGGACACGCTTGAAACAAGAGGATCCGCAATCAGCGACGAAACGCTGGAGCAAATTGAGGAATTGCAGGAAAAACGCGGCGTAATCGTGTTTACCGATCCGGATTTTTCAGGCGAAAAAATCAGAAAAATTATTCAAGAAGCAGTTCCGGGAGTGAAACACGCGTTTTTAAACAGGCGCGACGCAGTGCCCGACCATAAAGGAAGCCTTGGGGTCGAGCACGCCTCTCCGGAAGCGATTCGAGAAGCATTGCGCAATCTTTATACCGAAGAACCTGATGCTGAAGAGACGATTACAAGATCGGATCTGTTTTCGGCAGGTTTGATCGACGGGGCAGGGGCCAAAGAGCGCAGAGGGCAATTATGCGAATATCTGAGAATCGGGTACGTAAACGGAAAGCAGCTGCAAAAACGACTGAACCTTTTTCAGATTACCCAGGAAGAATTTGAAGAAGCATTGAAACATCTTGAAGAGGAGAAGTGAAATGAGCAACGAATTACCTGAAATAGCTTCGAAAGCAAGGACGCGCGCCATTATGGAAACATATGGCCTGACCTTTAAAAAAAGTCTCGGGCAAAACTTTTTGACCGACTTGAATATTTTAAAAAAGATTGTCGCTGCGGCAGAGGTCGGAGAAGAAGACGACGTGATCGAAATCGGCCCGGGAATCGGGGCATTGACGGAACAGCTTGCCAAAAGCGCACATCAAGTGATGGCTTTGGAAATTGATTCGCGACTGATACCTGTTCTTTCTGAAACGCTTTCGCCTTACGATAACGTTAAGATCGTGGAGCAGGACGTTTTAAAAGCCGATTTGAAAGAACTTATCGCCCAAAATTTTGACGGCAGGCACAAAATCAAGCTGGTTGCCAATTTACCGTATTATATAACGACGCCGATCGTCATGCATCTGCTTGAGGTTGACGTTGATTTCGAAACGATCGTCGTCATGATGCAAAAAGAAGTTGCTGATCGTTTGGCAGCCCAACCGGGGACAAAGGACTATGGTTCCCTTTCTGTCGCCGTTCAGTATGAAATGGATGCCAAAATTGCATTTATCGTGCCGAAAACAGTGTTCATGCCGCAGCCAAAAGTCGACTCGGCAATCATCGCTTTAAATCGTAAAGATGAAAAGCCGGACGTTCCGGTTGATGAACCGTTTTTTAAAAAGATGGTCAAGGGAATTTTTCTTCATCGAAGAAAGAGTCTGTGGAACAATCTGCAAGGGTTGTATGGCAAAGATCCTTCGACAAGGGAAAAACTTGAACATGCTCTTAAAAATGCCGAGATAGAAAAGTCTGTACGGGCTGAACGCCTGAGCATTTCGCAGATGGTGCGTCTTGCTGACAATTTGTTTGCAGAAAAACTAAATTAAAATTATAAATAATTTATTGAAGTCGTTTTAGTGATGTGGTATAATATTGCTTTTGCTGTGAAACTATGTTATAATTGTTTCACGGGAGGGTGAAGTCATGCCAAATAGATTAGCTGATATTAAGAATAAACTTGATAGTTGTATTGGTGCCAGTTTGACGATTACGTCTCATATCGGACGTAAGAAGGTGAACAAGTGCCACGGTGTCCTGAAAGAAACGTTTCCGGCAATATTCATCGTCGAACTTGACGACGACGGGAAAAATTCGGTTGAACGCGTATCCTACAGTTATACGGATGTTTTAACCAACAACATTAAACTTGATTTTGCCTCCGAAATCTAGGCTAATCGATAATGATGAAAATAAACGCTGCGACTGTTTAAGGCGCAGCGTCTTTTTATACGCAAGAATGAGCTGTGGAAAAACTATGCTTCAAATTGAAAAACCGGATCAGATTTGCAGTCAATCGCAAATCTGATCCGGTTTTTTTATATGCATGACAATTGCCTTCCATGATGGGAATAGCCGAAACCTTGTTTTTGTTTATTCAGAAATTCCGTTCATGATGATTTCGACGACTTCCCTTAAAGCATCAGGGTAAGAGATGTGATTGGCTTTTAAAACGTCGCGCTCAAAAAAATGTTCAAGCGTTGATTCATATATCGTTTTGAAAACGGGAATTGAAAAATCACGCAAGACATGTTCTCTTTGTCCTTTTTCAAGAAGTTCGATCGTTGTTTCCCAGTTTGATTCCAGGCGTTTGGAAAGATGTTCGTAAACTCTTGGATATTTGTCTTTCAGCATATACAGCTGCCTGAAATCAATATGTTGATACTGCCTTGGCAACACCTGCAGCGTTTCGATGATTCTCTCCCTGAGTTCAATCGTTTCGTCGGTAATGATTTTTGATTTGGCATCGGTAATGCTGTCAAAAATGTGATCAACCGCATGGTGGAAAAGATCTTCTTTATCAGTAAAATAAACGTACAATGTCTTTTTGCTCATTTTAAGAGCTGATGCAAGTTCATCCATCGTAAATTTTGGACCCTTTTCCTGGAAAAGGTCTGTTGCAACCTGCATGATCCTGTCTTTGTTTTTTTGTTCGTCCATAAAAATTCTCCCAAAAACCTTATTATATATAGATTTTAACATATCTATGCATATTTTTGCATTAATCTTGCAGCTATCATAAACGTTTTTGGATGAAAAGCACGTTTTCCTTCGATTTGACTAATCGTTCTAATGGTGGTTTAATTTAATTGCTATTGATTATTAAATTCAACATATAAAATTCTGAAAAGATGACATGGAAATGGAAGCTTTTCAAAATACTTCGGGGGTGTTTGGATGTCACGTATGATCGATGCAAATACAGTGCTTTTGGGACTTTTGGCAAGCCCTTGCCGCCATTCGATCTCACCGGCGATGCACAACGCTGCATTTGACAAGCTCGGGATCAATTATGCGTATTTGAGTTTTGACGTTGATACTGACACGATTAAAGGCGCAGTTGATGCGATCAGGGTGCTCAAGATGCGCGGGGCAAACGTTTCGATGCCAAATAAAAGAGCGGTCGTTCAGTACATGGACAAACTGTCGCCGGCTGCCGAAATCATCCAGGCGGTCAATACGATCGTCAACGATGACGGCATTTTGACCGGACATAATACGGACGGAATCGGTTTCGTTCAGTCTCTGATTGATGAAGGAATCGAAGTTAAAGGAAAAAAGCTCGTTCTGGCCGGCGCCGGCGGAGCAGGAACAGCGATTGCAACGCAGGCCGCATTGGATGGATTTTATGAAATTGCATTCTTCAATCGCAAAAACGCCCGGTTTGAAAATGCTGAAAAATTGGCCGAAAAAATCAATCAGGAAACTGATTGCAAAGTAACGATGCATGACCTGAACGATAAGGAGGATTTCAGGAAATCTTTGGAAACTGCGGACGTTTATTGCGATGCGACAAGCGTCGGGATGGTTCCGCTGGAAGAAATGAGTCTTATTGAGGATCCTGCATGGTTTCACGAAGACATGGCGGTATGTGATATCGTGTACGCACCGAGGACTACCAAACTGATGAAGGTTGCGAAAAAAGCAAACGTCAGGCACGTGATTAACGGCTTGGGGATGGTTTTGAATCAGGGGGCGGCTGCGTTTGAATTGTGGTGCAATCAAAAGATGCCGATTGAATATGTGAAAGAACAAGTTTTTGATGAGGTGTAAATGTGAAAACGGTTAGGTTGAGAAACGTCGAACTAGGTGACGGAGATTCTAAAATCATCGTGCCGATTACCGGTGCGACCGAAGAAAAAATTATCGCTCAGGCCAAGGAGCTTAATCAGGGAATTTGTGATTTGGCAGAGTGGCGAGTCGACTTGTTTGAAAAGCATCACGCCGTTTCCGAGATTGTAAGAGTTTCCAAGAAACTTAGGGACGCGCTGGGGGACATGCCGTTTATTTTTACGATCAGAACAAAAGAAGACGGTGGCAAGTTTGAAGGAACAAACGAAGAATATGCGGAAACGGTCAGCAAGTTCCTTTTGGAAGGGGAATGCGACGCGTGCGATATTGAGCTGGCAAAAGGAAAGCCTTTGGTTCAAAGTCTGCTTGAGGCTGCAAAAAGTCACGGCGTTAAGACGATCGTCAGCAGTCACAGCTTTGACAAGACTCCGACTGTCGACAAGATGATCTCTATTTTATGCGAGATGCAAAGCTGCGGTGCTGATATTGCCAAACTTGCCGTGATGCCGAAGTCGATTCAGGATGTTTTGAACCTGATGCTTGCTTCTGCCAAAGCTTTTGAGAATCTGAACATTCCTCTTATTACGATGTCGATGGGAAAATTAGGGTCATTCAGTCGCGTTGCGGGACTTCTGACCGGATCTTGCGCAACTTTTGGCAGCTACGGTCAAGAATCTGCGCCTGGTCAATACGATTGTCGAGATTTGAAAAAAATCATGGAGATGCTGTATGAATAAAACGGGGCTTTGAAAAAAAGTCACGTTTCTTTTTGGGAGTGGGTGCCGGACAATGCGGTCGATTTGCGACTGGTTTTGTCCGGCATTTTTTCAGTTTTGAGACATGGAAACCTGTTTTTTCAAATGCAGTGCCGTGTATCATCTGCTCAAACTGTGCGTCAGGACGGGTTTGCGGGCAAAATCCGTTCTTTGAGAGCGTCCTTAAATTCCGGTTTCCGGTTACGAAAAAACCAGGATGAAATTTGCAATTGAGTGCAAACTATCCTGGTTTTAGTTTGAGGCATATTTTTTCTGGCTTCTTTTGTTACTCTTTAAGAGAAAATGGTCTGACGATATAAACTTCATTGCAAAAACCGCGAAGACCGTTATAGACGCGGACAGCTCGCTGGTATTTGCGGCAAACGCCAAAAACTGTCGGCCCAGATCCGCTCATCTGTGCTGCATCGCAACCGAAATTCAGCATTTTCTGCTTGATTTTCCAAATATCAGGATGTCTTTTAGCCGTAATCGGTTCAAGCGCATTGCCCATTTTCTTGGTCATCTCCGTATAGTCTCGTTTGGAAATTGCGTCTAAAACGCCATCAACGTTTTGATGGACGATTTTTGAATAGTCGATTTTCTTCAAAATGGACGGTGTTGAGACGCTGTCGTGCGGTTTGGCAATTACCAAACACATTGGTTCAAGATCGCCGATCGGGGTAATGATTTCTCCTTTGCCGGTAACAAGCGCGGGTTCGCTATAGATGCAAAAAGGAACGTCAGAATCAATCTCGAGCCCGATTTTAGCCAGTTGACTCTTTTCAAGGCTAAGGTTCCACAGTTTGTTCAAACCGCGCAAAACGGCGGCCGCATCGGATGATCCGCCGCCCATTCCGGCAGAAACGGGAATGTTTTTATCAATCGTGATTTCGACGCCTTCATTCTTGCGGAAAAGCTGCTGCAGTTTTTTGGCAGCTTGAAAGGCCAGGTTGCGTTCATCACAAGGCAAAAACCCGGTATCTGTTCTGACGGTGATGTCTGTTGAATCCGTTTTGGTCTTAATGTGAACGTAGTCGGCAAGGTCAACGGCAATCATGACCATTTTCCACTCGGGATTTCCGTCCGGGTGACGAAATGGGGTATCTAGGCTGAAATTTAATTTAGCCGGTGCTTTTTCCGAGATCTCCATCCGATTTCACCTTTCCTAGTAAAGAATTGATAGTTTAATTATACAGGATTTTGGCCTAAATTGAAAATTTAGTTCGCTTGATCAGCCTTAAGACGTTTTCCGCCGTTCTTGTCAAATTCAGTTCGCCGTTTTCCATTGCTTCTTCAAGCGATTGAGGACCAGAAACGATCGGAAACAAAGCATCGAAGCCTTTTTCGTAAAGCACGTCAACGTTTTTTCCCAAATGTCCGCACAAGCCGACGATAGTACAGTTTGGCGAGTTTTTCTTGACACATTCAGTAACGGCCATCGGCGTTTTTCCGAATGCGGTTTGAAAATCGATGCTTCCTTCTCCGGTGATTGCCAAATCGCAATCAGATGATTTTTCGTTCAGACCGACAGCATCAATTACCAGATCAGCGCCTGGATTTGGCACTGCATTTAAAAAGGCCATCATGGCAAAACCCAATCCGCCGGCAGCCCCGGCTCCAAAAGCGTTTTTCAATTCGGGAGCAACGATGTCTGCATAGTGAGCAAGTGCGTTATCAAGGAGCTTGACTTCTGTCTCATTGGCGCCTTTTTGCGGACCGAAGACGATGCTTGCGCCGTTTTTTCCGGTCAATGGACATGAAACGTCGCATGCAATCGAAAACGTTGCTTTGTCAAGCAAAGGCGACATCTGCGTTTGGTCGATTCGAACGAGTTTTTCAAGCGCGATTCCGCCAACAGGCAATTCCTGATTGTCTTCGTCCAAAAAACGGACGCCAAGCGCCTGCGCCATTCCGGCACCGCCATCGTTAGTGGCAGAACCTCCCAGACCGATGATGAATTTTTCTGCACCTCGCTGCAGCGCATCTAAAATAAGTTCTCCGGTTCCGTAGGTCGTCGCATGCAGCGGATCAGCCGTGTCATGATTGACGAATTGAATACCGCTTGCTGCAGACATTTCGATTACGGCGAGCCGTTTTTGTTCAATCAGGCCATAAAAGGCAGTCACAGGCTTATTTAAAGGACCGGTGACTTTTTTTGTGATGATTTTTCCGTTTAAAGCATCGACCAGAGCCTGAACAGTGCCTTCACCGCCGTCTGCCATCGGGACTTTGACGATTTGCGCATCGGTGTCGATGTTTTTGAGTCCTTTTTCGATTGCCTCGCAAGCTTCTTTTGCCGTCATGCATCCTTTGAATGAATCGGGGGCAATTAAAATTTTCAATGGATCACTTCCTTACTTACATTATAGTTGCTGGCTGGTCTGCAGGCTAATGTCGTTTGTGAATAATTATTGATGATTGTCGCATTCTTCTTTAAGCTTGTCAAAAAAAGAGCCGACATTGCCGACTCTTTGATGGTTATGGAAAAATTAACTAATTCAGGCTGTTTTTGGCTTGCTCGATCTGATGCCGAACCTGCTCAAAACCTGTCGACCCGTATGATTTTCTGCGTTCGATGGCTGCTTTTGACTGAAGGTCGTAATAAACGTCTTCACCGATTTCGGGATCGATTTTCTGGTACTCTTCAAGCGGAATGTCTTGAAGGCAAGTATGTGATTTGATTCCTTGAAGGACAAGGTTTCCGACGATGGCATGGGCCTGGCGGAACGGAATGCCTTTTCCGGCCAGATAATCGGCAAGCTCGGTTGCGTTTGAAAAATCGTCTTCGGTTGCCTTTTGCATTTTTTCCTTGTTGACGGTCAAGGTTTCAATCATTCCCGTCATGATTTTGATGCTTGGAATGATCGTTTTGACTGCATCGAAGACTCCTTCCTTGTCTTCTTGCATATCCTTGTTATATGCAAGCGGGAGGCCCTTCATGACCGTCAGCAGACCTATCAGATTTCCGAAAACACGTCCTGATTTGCCGCGAATGAGCTCGGCCATGTCAGGATTCTTTTTTTGCGGCATGATTGAACTTCCGGTTGAGTATTCATCCGACATTTCAATATATGAAAATTCGTATGAACACCAGTAGATGAGCTCTTCACAAAGTCGCGACAGGTGAACCATCAAAATGGATGCATTGCTTAGAAATTCAAGCGCAAAATCGCGGTCGGACACAGCATCGAGCGAATTTGCATAAACGTCTGCAAAGCCAAGCTCCTTAGCCGTGAAGAAGCGGTCGATGGGCCAGGTCGTTCCGGCCAAAGCGCATGATCCCAAAGGCGAAACGTCGGTATGTTTTTGATTGAACTCGAAACGTTCGACATCACGTTTGAACATTTCAAAATATGCGAGCAGGTAGTGCGCATAAGAAATAGGTTGTGCATGCTGCATGTGAGTGTAGCCCGGCATAATCGTCTCGACGTTTGCTTCAGCCTTTTCAACGAGTGCCTTTTGTAATTTTTTGAGTTCTGAAATAACCGCAGTCGTTCTTTTTTTGACATAAAGGTGGAAGTCGGTGGCAACTTGATCGTTGCGACTTCTTGCCGTGTGCAGTTTGCCGGCAACAGGTCCGATTTTTTCCGTCAACAAGGATTCGATGTTCATATGAATGTCTTCGTTTTGGTCTGAGAATTCGAGCTTTCCTGCTGACAGATCATCCTTCAATGAAAGAAGTCCGTTTTCAATTTCGGTTGCTTCTTGTTCGGTCAAGATTCCTGTTTCATTAAGCATTTTGACGTGAGCAAGCGAACCCTCGATGTCTTCGTTGGCCATCAGCTGATCAAACGAAATCGATGCCCCGAATTGGTCGATCCAGGCAGCGGCACTTTCTTCAAAGCGTCCGCCCCAAAGTTTTTTCGTACTCATTATTTCTCACCCTTTTGATGAACTTGGGCATAAACTTGTGTCGGCAGGCCGTAAAGCTTGATGAATCCAGCGGCTGCTTCCTGGTCGAATTCGTCTGCGGAAGTGTATGTTGCGAGTTTTTCGTCGTAAAGCGAGTTGGCGGACTTTCTGCCTTCACAAATGACGTTGCCTTTGAAAAGCTTGACGCGCACAGTGCCGTTAACGTCTTTTTGGCTTTCCTTGATGAAGGCAAGCAAGGAATTCATTAAAGGCGAGAACCAAAGACCGTTATAGATGACGTCTGCCAGCTTGTCTTCGATGTAGATCTTGAAGTGTGCCAAAGATTTTTCGAGCGTGATGTCTTCGATGTCTTTATGTGCAGCCATTAAAACGGTAGCAGCCGGACATTCGTAGACTTCGCGTGATTTGATGCCAACGAGACGGTTTTCAACGTGATCGATTCGACCGATTCCGTGTTTGCCGGCCAGCTTGTCGAGTTTTTGAATCAAAACGTCCAATTGCAGTGCTTCATCATTGAGTTTGAACGGAACGCCGTTTTCAAACGTCAGCGTAATGACGTCTGCTTCGTTTGGCGTATCTTCCAGGGCATTTGTTCTTGCGTAAGCATCTTCAGGCGCGCTGTTCCATGGATTTTCAAGAATGCCGCATTCGTTTGCGCGTCCCCAAAGGTTTTCGTCGATCGAGTACGGGCTCTTTTTCGTAATCGGAACCGGAATGCCGTTTTCTTTGGCATAGTCGATTTCTTCTTCTCTTGACCAATGAACCTCTCTGATCGGATCTTCAATCTTCATTTCAGGAGCTAAAGCGTGAATGCCGACTTCAAAACGAACCTGATCGTTGCCTTTGCCGGTGCATCCGTGAGCAATCGCAGTTGCACCGTATTTTTTGGCAACTTCGACCAGGTGCTTGACGATGAGCGGACGTGAAAGAGCGGAAACGAGCGGATACTTGTTTTCATAATATGCGTGACCTTGGAGCGCCGGCAGACAATATTCTTCGGCGAATTCTTTTTTGGCGTCGATGACGATTGATTCGACGGCACCAACGGCAAGTCCTTTTTGTTTGACTTCCTCAAGGTCTTTTCCTTCACCGACATCGATGCAACAAGCGATAACGTCATAACCTTTATTTTTGAGCCATGCGATTTCGACTGAAGTATCCAAACCGCCAGAATATGCTAAAACAACTTTTTCTTTTTCCATAACCATAAGCCTCCGTTAAATTAATGTCTTTATAATAACGCTAATATTCAAAAAAAGCAACACAAAATAATTAATTATTCATTTTTTATTGAAAATATCCAAAAAAAGTGAATAAAAACCAGGAAATTCTCAGAATCAGAAAGCGGTTGCACAAAAAGCGGTATGCGCTTACAATGTAATAGTTGAAATATTTTTTTAAGAGAAGGGGTTTGACAATGGAAAGAAAATGGTGGCAAAAAGTAACCGTATATCAAATTTATCCTCGCAGCTTTCAGGATTCAAATAATGACGGAATCGGAGATCTGAAAGGAATCATTTCGCGTCTGGACTATCTCGAAAAGCTGGGAATCGGTGCAATCTGGCTTTCACCGGTCTACAGCTCGCCAAACGATGACAACGGCTATGATATTTCTGATTATAGGAATATTATGAAAGAGTTCGGAACGATGAGCGACATGGAAGAATTGATCGATGAAGCAAACAAGCGCGGCATCCGAATCGTGATGGACCTTGTCGTTAATCATACTTCCGATGAACATTCATGGTTCATCGAAGCTAAAAAATCAAAAGACTCCAAATACCGTGACTATTATATTTGGAGAGATCCGGTTGACGGAAGCGAGCCTAATTCGCTTGAATCGTGCTTTGGCGGTTCAGCGTGGCAATATGATGAGCAAAGCGGCCAGTATTATCTGCATTTTTTCAGCCGAAAACAGCCTGATTTGAACTGGGAAAATCCTGAAGTAAGAGAAGAAGTCTATGACATGATGAACTTTTGGATCGATAAGGGGATCGGCGGATTCCGCATGGACGTCATTGAAATGATCGGCAAACAGCCTGACAGGATGATTTCAAGCAACGGACCGAAACTTCATGAATACATCAACGAAATGAATCAAAAAACGTTTGGCAATCATGATTTGTTGACCGTTGGCGAAACATGGGGGGCAACTCCTGACATCGCCAAGCTTTATTCAGATCCTGAACGTAATGAATTAAGCATGATTTTCCAATTTGAAGCAACGACTTTGGATCAGATTGACGGAAAGCCGAAGTGGTTTACGAAACCTTTGGACATCTTAGGACTTAAGCATGTTTTGTCCAAGTGGCAGACGTGTCTGGAAGATAAAGGATGGAACAGTCTTTTTTGGAACAACCATGATTTGCCAAGAGCAGTTTCCCAATATGGAGATGACGGGATTTATCGCGTAGAAAGCGCCAAAATGCTGGCAATCGTCCTGCATTTGCTGAAGGGAACGCCGTACGTTTATCAAGGCGAAGAGCTTGGGATGACGAACTGCAAGGTTGAAGACATTTCGGAAGTCGATGACATTGAGAGCCGAAACATGTATTTTGAAGAAATTGAAAAGGGTACTCCAAAAGAAGAACTGATCAAACGCATTAATAGAAAAGGAAGGGACAATGCCAGAACTCCGATGCAATGGGACGGAACCGAAAATGCCGGATTTACCAAAGGAACACCGTGGCTTCACGTCAACGCCAACTATCGAACGATCAATGCCAAAGCGTGCCTGGAAGATGAAAATTCAATTTTTTATACCTATAAGAAACTGATTGATTATCGAAAGAAAAACGACATCGTGGTTTACGGTGATTATGAGATGGTCGACGATGTCCCGGACGACGTGTTTGTTTATCTGAGAAAATACAAAGGGCAAACGCTTCTTGTCTGTGCAAACTTCACGAACGAATTCAGAAGAATCAATTTAGATGAATTCGGACGACAAACTTCATTTATTTCCAATTATGATGAAGGCATAATCGACCTTGGTTCCAAGGTTTTAAAGCCATACGAGGCGTTTGCGATCGAAGTGAAATAAAACTGTTGACGAACACTTCTTCCAGTGATACTCTATAATAGTTTGCGAAATTACCGAACGTTAATTAATACTAGAACTATGTGTCTGACATAAGCGTGGAATAAAGGCTTTTGTTAGCTAAAAAACGAACTTTCGCAATAATTTGAAGTGTAAAAACTGGGAAAACACAATCGATTGCATTATAATTGGTGTTATGGATTGTGCGTAAATAAATCTTAGCAATGGAGGAGATTGTTTGAAAACTAGAAGAAGTGATCGTTTAATCGACATGACCCGCTACCTTTTGGAGCGTCCGCATACCTTGATTTCCCTGACGTTCTTTTCCGAACGATATGAATCGGCAAAATCATCAATCAGTGAAGATCTGGCAATCATTAAACGTACTTTTAAGTTCAGAGGAATCGGCATCCTTGAAACGATTCCCGGAGCAGCTGGAGGAGCGCGGTTTATCCCGTCTATTTCGGAAGAAGAGACACGTGCGTTTATCGATGACATGACAAAGGAAATGTCCGAAAAGGACCGCTTGCTTCCAGGAGGATACGTATATCTTTCCGATTTGTTGGGGCGTCCCGACGTCTTGCGCAAAGTCGGTCGCGTAATCGCGCGCCAATACATCGACAAGCAAATCGATGCCGTCATGACGGTTGCGACAAAAGGCGTTCCGATTGCGCAGAGCGTGTCCAGTTATTTGAACGTGCCATTTGTTATCGTTCGACGCGATTCAAAAATTACTGAAGGCGCAACCGTTTCGGTCAATTATGTATCCGGTTCAAGCGAGCGAATCGAAAAGATGGAACTTTCAAAGCGCAGTTTGAAACGCGGCTCGCATGTGCTTGTCGTCGATGACTTCATGAAGGGTGGCGGAACCGTTAACGGCATGAAGTCCATGATTGAAGAATTTGAATCCGAGCTTGTAGGGATCACTGTATTTGCCGAAGGATCATTTGAAGGACACCGCATGGTTGATGACTATACTTCGCTTTTGAAAGTTGACAAAGTCAATACTTTGGACAAGACGATTCACGTCAGTCCTGGTAACTATCTCGAACGAGTTTTTGGAAAATTATAATACATCAGGATAGGCATTCAAAAAGTTAAGAGGTAAAACAATGACAGCAAAATACGCAATTATTTTAGCAGCAGGCCAGGGAACGCGCATGAAGTCCAAGTTGTACAAGGTCTTGCATCCCGTTTGCGGCAGACCGATGGTAGATCATGTTCTGACGCAGATCGAAAAAAACGAGATGGATAAAATCGTAACGATTATTGGTCACGGGGCAGACAAGGTCAAGGAGACTTTGGGAAATCGAACCGAGTATGCTTTGCAATCCGAACAGCTCGGAACGGGACATGCCGTTTTACAGGCTGAAGGCATTTTGGGTGATCTTGACGGAATGACGCTGATTGCCTGCGGGGATACGCCGCTGTTTACGGCTAAGACGTTTTCTGAACTGTTCGAATATCATAAATCAAAGGGAGCCGTTGCGACTGTTTTGACGGCGCAGGCTGAGAATCCGTTTGGATATGGTCGAATCATTCGAAATGAGATCGGAATCGTTGAAAAAATCGTCGAACAAAAAGATGCCACAAAAGAAGAAGCGGCAGTCAAGGAAATCAACACCGGAGTTTATGTCTTCGACAACCGCGAATTATTCCATGCGCTTCATCAGATTAAAAACGACAATGCTCAAGGCGAGTATTATTTGACGGACGTCATGGAGATTTTCAAGAACGAAAATAAGATCGTTGCCGCATATCGCATGAGAAACTTTGAAGAATCAATGGGCGTCAATGACAGGGTTGCTTTGTCCAAAGCGACGAAAGTGATGCGTCAAAGAATCAACGAGGGGCATATGAAAAACGGCGTGACGATTATCGATCCGGATAATACGTATATTGACTGCGACGTGCAAATCGGATCAGATACCGTAATTGAACCAGGCGTTTATCTTAAAGGAAGAACGATCGTGGGAAACGATTGTTTTATCGGGGCAAATTCAGAGATCGTGAACAGCGTTTTGGATGATGAAGTAACCGTTACGTCATCTCTGATTGAAGAAGCACATATGCAAAAGGAAAGCAACATTGGTCCTTACAGCCATTTGCGTCCTTTGGCCGATATCGGAGAAGGAGTTCACATCGGCAATTTCGTTGAAGTCAAGAAGGCAAAAATTGGCAAGAACACCAAGGTCGGACATTTGACCTATGTGGGGGATGCTACGCTCGGAAAAGAAATCAACGTCGGCTGCGGAACCGTCTTCATCAACTATGACGGCATCAACAAGCATCATACGAACGTTGGCGACTATTCGTTCATCGGTAGCGGCTCAAACATTATTGCACCGGTTGAAGTCGGCGATCATTCCTATATTGCCGCAGGCTCAACGATTACGAACGATGTCGAGCCGCATGACATGGCAATCGCAAGGGGTCGTCAGGTAAACAAGAAAGGATATTACGACCGGTATCCTGTTGCCAAAGCAGCTGCGGAAACTGAAAAAAACGAGAAAAAATAGTAAAAAGCGTGACATTGGCTTGATTTTATCTCGGATAATGAATAAGATAATTTATAGATAATTATTTTGGAGGATACTATGTCTGAACAATATACAGGTTCAAAGCTTAAAATTTTCGCTTTGAATTCAAACAAACCATTGGCTGAAAAAATTGCTGAATCAGTTGGCGTTCCGTTGGGGAAGACGTCCGTTGACCGTTTTAGCGATGGAGAAATTCGCATCAACATTGAAGAATCAATTCGTGGTGACGAAATTTTCATTATCCAATCAACATCGGCTCCGGTAAATGACAACTTGATGGAACTTTTGATCATGATTGACGCTTTGCGTCGTGCCAGTGCGGCAACGATCAACGTTGTTATTCCTTACTATGGTTATGCGCGCCAAGACCGCAAGGCTCGTAGCCGTGAACCGATTACGGCCAAGCTTGTTGCCGATATGATCGAAAAAGCCGGTGCAGATCGCGCAATCATGCTTGATCTGCATGCGGCACAGATTCAAGGTTTCTTTGATATTCCGGTTGACCACTTGATGGGTGCTCCGCTTTTGGCCGATTACTTCTTGACGAATGGTTTGGATAAGGATGCAGTCGTCGTATCGCCTGACCACGGCGGTGTGACGCGCGCCCGTAAGCTGGCTGAATTCTTGAAGTCGCCGATCGCAATCATCGATAAGCGTCGTCCGCGTGCAAACGTTGCTGAAATCATGAACATTATCGGTTCCGTTGATGGCAAGCGCTGCGTTTTGATTGATGATATGATTGATACGGCCGGCACGATCACGCTGGCTGCTCAGGCTTTGATGGATGCAGGAGCAATCGAAGTTTATGCTTGCGCAACGCACCCTGTTCTTTCCGGTCCTGCGATTGAAAGAATCGAAAAATCACCAATCAAGCAATTAGTTGTTACTGATTCGATTCAGCTTCCGGAAGAAAAGCAAATCGACAAGCTCGTTCAAGTGTCCGTTGGTCCGCTTATCGGGGATGCTATCAAGCGTATCCATGAAAACAAGCCGGTCAGCCCATTGTTCACGAATCGTTTCCGCAGAGACCAACATTAATTTTGAAATCAAGAAGAGGCTGACAAAAAATATGCCTCAAACTAAAGCCAGAGACTTGCAATTATTACAAGTCTCTGGCTTTTTTATGTATACGGGAACCAAATATCTATGATGACAAAGGAATCGGAGACTGAATTTTACGGACAAATCTCAGAAAATGGCATTTTGCCCGTAATCTCTTCTTGGGCACTGATTAAGCAGACGATGCGCAGCACTGCATTTGGCAAAAAGAGTTGGTTTTCATGGATCAAAACTCCCAAAATCAGTTGCAAGTCGACCATGAGCGTTCTGCATTTCATTTAATCAAAGCTGGAAACGGGACTTTTCAAAAATGAGCCGACATGAGATATATTCAGATGTTTGTCCTGGTATTTTAAAAATAAAGGGGTTACAATGTAAGTGGTAACAAGAAATGACAGGTGACGATCATGAAACCGCAAGCTTGGATTATCATTTTGATGTTGTTGTTTGCTGTCACTCAATTTTTGATCGGATTAGGCTTTATGGGCCGTTATGTCGCAATTTTTGTTGAACTTCTAGGAATCGGTTTTTTGAGCATCGGAATTTTGTTATTGATTCATCTCAAGGCAAAAGATTTGTTTACGCGTTGATGGTTCGGCCTGCAAAATGTCAGACTGATATGCATTTATTGATATGTACCAAAAAGACTTTTCACTGATTGAAAAGTCTTTTTTAGTTTGTGATTGATGATTCACGGACCGGATCTTATGAAGCTACAGCCAAGACCCACGAATTGAGATGATTGACGTTTCCCCGGCTAAATTTTTTTGATAACCGAGAACTTCTTTGCTTCATCCGTTTCCTGCTCAATCGCGGCGTCTTCATCGAAAATGAAATATGGGCGACCATCTTTTTCCTGGACGATGAGAACCGGTTTTTCTGTCTTATGTCGATAGATTTGTGCTGAAACGTATGCTTTGTTAAAATCGAAATCGCTGGCGATTGAATCGCCAGGGTTGAAAAATATGTTTTCGCTCATAGAAATCACCCTTTCATACTATTGTCTGTAATTTTATTTTACCACGATGCTGAAGAATTTTTTGAGAATGCGGCTTGAATTTTGTGATATAATTGACCGCGTATCAAAATGGGAAGAAGGTTTTTTTGTGCAGGCCACACAAAACAAAGAGCTGTCGAATGTCAGGCTTTTGATTTATTTTATTGTTTCTTTGATGTTCAACTGTCTGGGCAATGCCTTGACCGTAGCACTGAATTTGGGAAGTGCGCTATGGACGGCTGCAGCGGTCAACATCTCTGATGTGACGCCTGTTTCGCTCAGCATGATGTTGTTCATCTTTGGCGTCTTGATCATTATTACGAACGTGATCTTATTAAATAAGATTGACTTGAAGCGAATCATCGGTAACTTCATTTTTATGGTTCCGTTTTCGACGTTGGTTGGGGCATTTTCTCCGCTTTTGATCAACGTCGGCATTACGAGTTTGCCGCTTTTTTTACGCATAGTGCTTGATTGCATGGGGGTCGTGTTCATTTCAGTTGCAATCTCGATCTATCAAAGAATCAATTGGATGCTTCATCCTGCGGACGACTTGATGCAGATCGTGCGTTTTAAATTTTTCAAAGGGAATTCTTCATTGGCTCAGTTGGTTGTCTTCATGCCGCCGATCATTGCAATCATCGTTTCGTATGCATTGACGCATCAGATCTATGCAATCAACATCGGAACCGTTTTTGCGCTGCTGTTTCAGGGAGGACTTGTCGGTGTTTTTGACAAAATCGTCTTTCCGGACCTTAAACACCGTAATTTGGAATAATGACGAAGCTCTTGCTGAATGCGGGGGCTTTTTTGCTGCAGCAAGTTTACAAAAAAAAGATGTCATGGTAAATTAGGAAGAAATAAGAAAAAAGCGAGGAACTAAATTGATTACTGTAACAGATGTTAGTTTGAACTTCTCCGGACGTCTATTGTACGATGAAGTAAATTTGAAATTCACGCCCGGAAACTGCTATGGAATTATCGGAGCAAACGGTGCGGGCAAATCAACATTTTTGAAACTTCTTTCGGGTCATCTTGAGCCGACGACGGGAACGATTTCGATTGGAACGAATGAGAGAATTTCAAGTCTTAACCAAAATCACTTTGCTTTTGAAGATTTTACCGTCATGTCAACCGTTATTCAAGGACATGCGAAGCTTTACGAAATCATGCAGGAAAAGGATGCTTTGTATGCTAAAGCTGATTTTACCGAAGAAGACGGCGTCAGAGCAGGCGAGCTTGAAGCACAGTTTGCCGAAATGGACGGGTGGAATGCGGAAGCAGACGCATCGGCTTTGCTGCAATCGCTTGGTATTTCTGAGGACTTGCATGAAAAGAAAATGAGCGAACTTGATGAAGCGCTTAAAGTCAAGGTTTTGCTGGCCCAGGCATTGTTCGGAAACCCGGACATTCTTTTGCTTGACGAACCGACAAACGGTCTTGACGTTGCAACGATCAGCTGGCTTGAAGATTTTTTGGCCGATTATGACAAGATCGTGATTGTTGTTTCTCATGACCGTCACTTCTTGAACCAAGTCTGCACGCAGATGTGCGACGTTGATTTCGGCAAAATCAAAATGTATGTCGGAAACTATGACTTTTGGCTTCAGTCAAGTCGCCTGGCAGCTCAAATGCGTGCTGATGCCAATGCCAAAAAAGAAGAAAAAATCAAAGAGCTGAATGATTTCATCGCACGCTTTTCAGCAAACGCATCAAAGTCCAAGCAAGCAACTTCTCGCAAGAAGCAGCTGGAAAAAATAACCTTGGATGATATCAAACCTTCTTCTCGCAAATATCCGTTTGTCAAATTTGAATCTCAACGCGATCTGGGCAATGACTTATTGAGAGTGGAGAACGTTTCAAAGACGATTGACGGCGTAAAAATTTTGGATAACATCAATTTTACGATTCGACCGGGAGAAAAAGCCGCAATTTTGTCTAGAAGCGATTTGGCACAGACGACCATGATGCAGATTTTGGCAGGAACGCTCAAGCCAGATACCGGGACGGTCAAGTATGGTCAGACCGTGATTACGAGTTCGCTTCCTCGTGATCTGGATGCAAATTTCAATAACGAAGAGTTGTCGATTTTGGATTGGCTCAGACAATATGCCACCAAAGAACAAAACGATAATACTTTTTTACGCGGATTTTTGGGTAAGATGCTCTTTTCAGGAGATGATATTCAAAAACAGATCAAAGTTTTGTCCGGGGGCGAAAAAGTGCGTTGCATGCTGTCCAAGATGATGCTTGAACAAGGAAATACTTTGCTTTTGGATGATCCGACGAATCACCTGGATCTTGAATCGATTACTTCGTTGAATGATGCTTTGGTATCGTTTAATGGTTCAGTTATTTTTACGTCGCACGACCACGAGTTTATTTCAACGATTGCCGATCACTTGGTTGAAATTTCTGACAATGGATCGATTGATCGTGCCGAGACAACGTATGACGAATTTTTGGCTCATGAAATCGTTCGGCAGCAAGTGGCAAAATTATATGAAAAGTAAAGAAAACAAATAAAATCATTTTAGACATATACTGTTCACAGAAATTTCATGTCAAAAATATAAAATGGAACTGAGATTTTAATTTAAAGTTTCTTTATTCTTTAATAAGGTGTTTCTTTGAGTCAGCAATATGTAGGGAATCAATTAATGGATAATAAGAAATGCCTGGTGTCCGTAGCTTAACATGTTTTTAGGATTTAGGGGGGAGCAGGCGTGGCGCTTATAAATGGTAAGGTGCTGCTACAGGATTTCGTGTGCGGTTTTGTAGTCATATTTGCCATGGTTGTTTGCTTTGTTTCGATTTCTTTTGAGAAAACTATTTTAAATGAGTCGTATTTGTTAAAACAAAATGAGCAATCGAGATATGTTCAGAAATATAAGAGAATCTATGATGAAGTTCTCGTATATTGTGCACAAAGCGTTGACTTTTCAAGTGAACAGGCACGGGAAATGTCTTTGACCAATACCCAGATGAGCGAGCTTTTGGTTGGGACCACAAAGGGTTTTTGCAAAGGGAACAGCAATCTGGTCGACGTTGAGCTTTTTTCAAAGATGTCTGAAGACAATTTGAGAAAAGCAATCAAAAATAGGCGCATCAAGGTTACTCAGCAGCAATTGTATAATTTTCACGCAAATTATAAAGAGAATGCTGCCAGATATTTTAGAATAAAATTGGCAAATTCCGGTATTTTTGATGCGCAGAGGCTGTTTATTTCTGCTAAAAGAAAGATGAAGTACATGCCTTTGATTTCGATGTCTGTCATCGTAGTGATGCTGTTCGTATATTATTTATTTAATGACAATGACTTCAAAAAGGTCATGCGCTGGTTCGGCGAATTGTTGTTCATTGCCAGTCTGTGGACGATTGTGATTGCTTTATGGTCGTCTTTGGCCAATGCATCAGTTTTAAGCGATAATTCAGTCGTCGAGTTTGATTCGTTGTTTATGAATTACATTTCAATGGCCCAAAATTTGTTTTGGATCATCGGATTATGTTCTTTCGGAATCGGTTCATTTATGATTTTCATTAGTTCTGATGGCTTTTTGAAACTGTTGGATGCCGCCAAGTATAATTCTGATTACTGAAATTTTTGATTGAAAGGTCGGGGTGTCCCGGCCTTTTTTATAAAATGCAGTGCGATGGTATTTTTGAAGCCTGAGTTGCGGCTGCAGGATCGATTTGAAAACTTTTTACTGCAAAACATCAAGCGATCTGAAAATGCAAAAAGAGGCTGGGAAAAAACTCTGTCTCAAATTGAAAAACCGGATGATTTGCAAATAATTGCAAATCATCCGGTTTTTTCGTATGCATGACGCTTTCCATTTCCATGATGAAAATAACCCAAAATAGTTTGGCGGTAAATTTGACTGAGAACTTGGAGTGATGATTGAGCAGGCGCTGCATTTGGCAAAATTACGGACACATCGATGAAAATGGACCGTTTGTCCGTAAATCTTCATCATAATGGGCAAAAATTTACGGACAAATCACTGGAAAATGCCTGTTTGTCCGTAAAATGCGTTTTGCTTACGGACAAATCGGCAAAAACGGAGGCTTTGTCCGTAAATTTGAATGAGATCTTGGATAGATCGGTTGAGCAGCACTGCATTTAAAAAAGCCGGACAAAGTCAGTCTCAAATCGATCGCCTTCGTTCGGCATTTCATAGAAACGGGACTTTTTTCCCAGCCTCTTTTGTCATTCATTCAAAAATTCGATTAAGTGTTCTTTTTGCTTTATCAAAACCCGATTAATCTGTGCTTCTGATTTTTGTAACTTCTCCTGAAGCAAGCGTTTCGCCTGATGACAAGACAAGTCGTCCTTGATTATCGATGGTAGCGACGTGGCCTTCAGAAGTTTGACCAGAGCGGTTGATGGTGACGTCTTTTCCGATGGTATTTGAATGAGCACGATATTCATCCATAAATGAAGCTGCTTTATAGTTTTGGTATAGCGAGAAGAATTCGTTGAGATAGTTGGCAATGAAGGCATTTCGACTGACACCGGAGTCAAGCGTGTATCTTCTGAGAGAACCTGCACGTTGTCTGATTTCTTCCGGAAATTCTGACGGATCGGTCAGATAGTTGATGCCCGTTCCGACGATGACGTGCTTGATGAGCTGCGTTTCAAGATCTGCAACTCCTTCGGTCAAGATGCCGACGATTTTTTTGCCGTCGACAAGGACGTCGTTGACCCATTTGATTTCGCACCTGGCATGAACTAATTTTTCAATCGTTCTGGTAACGGCAATGGCGGTTGCAGTCGTCAAAAGGCCGGGATTGAAATCGGGATCGTCATTATCAAGCAAGATGCTTATGTAGATTCCGCCGCCGACAGGTGAGGCAAAAGGGCGGCCGTAACGTCCATGGCCGGCTTTTTGACTGTCGGAAATAACAACGAGCGGAGTTTTTGTTTCAGGGTCCATGGCTTTTTGACTGCAGCGATTGTTCGTGGAATCAATCGTATCATAAATTTCAAAATTTAAATCAAGTTCAGGATTCAAAAAACGTCTGATTGATGCCTCGCTCAGTTTCAAGCCTTCAATATAACGATACCCGATTCGCGGCTTGCTTTCGATTTGGTAACCTTCTTCTTGAAGCGACTGAATTGCTTTCCAAACCGCGGTTCTTGAAACATTGAGCTCATCTGCCAGTTCTTGTCCTGACAGGAAAGCTTGTTTTTTCAAAAGAAGCTGAAGAACTTTTTCAGATGTTTTCATACTAATTACCTTCTCTGTTATATAAAATATAGAATAATATAGAAATATGAAATGTTTTTCCACATTATCAGAAATAATATAGCTTTTTTTTTCCTAGTTTTATTTGCTGCCGTCAACACCAGTATTCCCATATCCTAACGTGAGGGTAATGACAGTGACAAACTCGGTCGTAAACTTTTGAACAATATCATGTTGAATGTCGGCAAGCAATTTGTCATGGACTTTGCGTTCATTTTGGAGCAACTTTCTATCCTCTAAAATTAACGAGGCATCGTACATGGAGTTGCATAAAGCCGGTCAGCAGCGTCTGTAATCGCATAAGTCGTCAAGAACCTTTTTCATGGTTCTTCTGAGTCTTTGTCGTTGTTTTCGCCATCTGTCAAAGACTTGTCGTTTGCAATTTTGCTTTTATATTTTCGCAAACCAGGCAAGCGACAGGAAAATATGTCAACAATGCTTGCAATATCATCAACCATTTCCTGGTCGGGACTTGTTTCAACGTTATTAAGCACTACGATTTCAGTATTGTATTTTCTGCATAACGTTTCAAACCAATCATAACCCAAGCGAACGAATCTGTCTTTATAAGTAATGTAAATAGTTTCAATTTGGTTGTTCATCACTTCATCAAGAAGTTCGTTCCACTTCGGACGCTCGTAGTCAAGCCCGCTGCCGATATCAGTAACGACTTCATCCAAGATGATGCCTTTGGCGTTGACGTATTCCCTGATGAAGTCAATTTGATTTTTCAGATCGCCTTTTTGCCCATTAGTTGATACTCTGGCATAAGCTGCAATTTTTCGATTATCTTTATCAGATTGACCTATATATTTTAAGTACTGTTCTTCCGTGTAGTATCTTCGATTAGTGGGAGTTCGATAGGCTTTTAAAGTGCCTTTTTTATCCCAGATTTGCAAAGTTTTGACTGTGACGTTCAATCGTTCAGCCATTTCCTTAGGCTTTAAAATTGCCATAATAAAATCACCTATATTTATTTTATCTTTCTATGATCCTATTATAACATACAATTCTATATAATTCCGCTTTTTTCTACAGATGGATTAACAACTTTTGTTCTTGATGTTACATATAATTATAGACTATCATTTGTCAATTATGCAAATCATAACCTTTTTCTCTAATCTTTGTAACTTCTCCTGATACTAGGATGGTACCGTCAGTCAAAACGAGCCGTCCTTTGTCATCGATCGTTTTGACTGTTCCTGAAACGACTTGATCGGAAACGAGCACGGAGACCTGTTTTCCGATGATGTTTGAACGTTTGCGGTACTCGTTCATGAAATCCCCGGTCCGATAATTGGGGTATATTTTGAAGAATTCGTTTAAAAAGACTGCGATAAGCTTGTTTCTGCTGACATCTGAACGATGAGCGTATTTTTTGAGAGATCCGGCACGATTCTTGATGTCATCAGGGAAAATTTCCGGATCAGTCATGTAGTTCATTCCGAGCCCGATAATCACGTGATCCATTGCCCCTGATTGTAAATCAGTCACGCCTTCGACCAAGATGCCGGCGACTTTGCGATTATCGACGATGATATCGTTGACCCATTTGAGTTGGCAATTGATTCGAAATAGTTTTTCCAAAGCCTTAACGACTGCTAGCGATGAGGAAATAGTCAGCAGACCTGGATCGATTGGATCGTTGTTGATTTTTAACAGAATGCTCAAGTAGATTCCGCTGCCTTTTGGAGAAAAGAAGCTTCGTCCATAGCGGCCGTGGCCGCCTGTTTGATGTTCTGACAAAACAATGTGCGGTTTTGATATTTTTGAATCGAGAGCCAGTTTTTTACAAAAATCGTTGGTTGATTCGATTTGCTCATATGTTTCAAAAGTCAGATCCAACGCAGGATCAAGATATCGTCTGATTTCATCTTCGTTCAATTTCATTGACGGAAGATAGCGATAGCCCATCCGCGTTTTGCCCTCGATTAAGAATCCGCGTTGCTTTAAAGAACTGACTGCTTTCCAGACGGCCGTACGCGAGATGTTGAGTTTGTTTGCTATTTGTTGCCCTGAAACGTATTCAGGCGTTTCGGTCAGTAAGTTGAATACTTTTTCGATTGTTTCCATAATGGGCTCCCTTTTGTTAGTTAACCTAATCTTATTATTAAGTTAACACAAAAGCAAGCAAATATTTTCATAGCAATATTTTCTTTAATTCTTTACATCAAAATGGTATCTTAAAAGTGAAGCTTGAGGTGATTAATAATGAAAACATTATTTGATAAGCACAATTTGTTAAAACTTCTTTTAATCGTTCTCAGTGGGCTGATTTTATATATATTTGCAAGCAATGATGCTTTTCTTTATAAACAACCGGTAGGAAAAGTCGAAAACGTTTCTGTCAAATCAGTCAGCAAAACTAAGGACACGTTCAATAATCAAGATAAAGTAACGGTTCAGGAAGTAACCTTTAAAATCTTGAACGGGAAGTATCGAAACAAGATTGTCAAATTAAGAAATACCTATTCGCAATCAGGCGGGTTGGATCAAGAATACAAAGTCGGAAATCAGGTCTTTTTGACGATCAAAAAGCACCATGGAAAGTTGAATTCCTCGATTTCTCACTATAAGCGCGACGTTTATCTGGTAATGCTGTTATGGCTTGTCATCGTTTTGTTATATGCAACGATGAAACTCAATGGGTTAAAAACATTGCTGAGCGTAGCGGTTAATTTTGTCGTTTTCCTGATTTTCGTTCAGCTTGACGTGATGCTTAATCTGACGAACTTCTTTTGGTTGTTTGCAGCGGCAGCTTTTATTTTTACGATTCTTTCGCTTTGGCTTGTGATCGGGTTTAACAAGCAATGGTTCGTGACTTGCGCGTCAGTCGTTTCCGGAACGGTGATTGCGCTTTTGATCGGACTGATTGCGATGAACGTCACGAACGGCAAGGGCGTTCATTATGAGGCGCTGGATTATGCGACGCAATCTCCGAAGCAGCTTTTTCTTGCAGCAACCGTCATCGGACTTTTAGGAACGGTAATGGATGCTGCAACCGACATAGTTTCAACTTTATTTGAAATGAAGAGAACTGATGAAAAGATCAGCGAAAGACAGCTTTTCAAATCAGGGATGGCAGTTGGACGATCGATAATGGGACCCTTGATCAACGTTCTTTTGATGATCTTTTTTGCAGAAACTTTTACGATGGCGATTCTGTATTTTAAAACGGGAAACAGCATTGCTTATACGTTCGAATGGACGATGGCGCTTGGAATCGTGCAGACTTTGGTCAGCGGAATAGGAGTAACGTTGGTCATTCCATGCGCAAGCTTTCTCAGCGCGAAAGTTTTAGGGGGTGCTCAAGATGTCAACGATTAGTCTGTTGACGCTCATATTGATGGTTTTGATGATCCTTGTTGGCGGAAAAAGCGGTTTTACGTCATTTTTGAGCGTTGTCTTCAATTTTTTGATTCTGTTTGCGGCCGTCATCCTGATTACCGGTGGAATTTCTGCAATCGGCGTAACTTTTTTTGCGGGGGTTTGCATTCTTGCAATTACGATTTTTATGGGCAACAAGAACGAGACTTCGACGAATACGGCATTCGTTGCAACGCTGATCGTAATGGTCATAATGCTGCTTTTGATCGTTCCTTTGGATTATTTTGCCCAAATCAAAGGTTTCTCAAATGAGCAATCCGAAGAAATCGAAGCTTTCAATCTGCTTGTCGGTGCCAATTTTGAAACTATTTTGATTTCAACGACCGTTTTGAGCACGCTTGGCGCAATTGCTGAAGCGGCAGTGGCAATTTCAAGCGGTCTGGAGGAATTGAGTGAACAAAATCCGGGAATTACGATTGCGGAAATTTTCAAAAGCGGACGCACGATTGGTTTTCAGATTATGGGCATGACGTTCAACACCTTGTTTTTTGGAATGTTTGGCGGCGATTTGGCATTGTTCATTTTGCTTTACAAACTGAATGCCAATTTTGGCTATTATTTAAATTCGAAGATTTTCGTTGGCGAATGCATGGCGGTTTTGTACTCAGCCGTTGCGGTAATTTTGGTTATTTGGATTACGACCTATCTGATGGGAAGAAAAATTAACCAAAAGCGCAAAGGTACCGATTTTTAGAAGGGATGAAATCGATGAAATTTTTTAAAAATGCAGTTAAGGCGGCGTCAGCAGCGATAATGGCATTGTTGCTTGTCGGGTGCGGTGAAAAGCAAAACAAGACTACGGTCGGAAATGATGGAAATATGGCCTATCAAACGGCGATTTCCAATCTTGAAACCGGGGATAACAAGCAGGCATATTCCGAACTGAAAGCAGTTGATGAAAAAAGCCTGTCTGTCAAAGCACAAAAATTGCGCAACAATCTAAAGTATCTTTTGGCAGCAAAAAAGGCACTGACTGGAAACAATGTTGAAGAAGCGGAAAAAAACTTGTCAAATTTGGATAACGTTACGAGTCCGGATGCGCTCGTCAAGCAGATTAAAAAAGTACAGCGCGAATATCAGATTATTCAACTTGCAAATCGTTATTATGAGGACGTGACTGCTTATTACAAAGCCGGCAAGTATTCTGAAGCAGGCGGAAGTCTTCAAGCCCTTAATTCGCTTTCAAACAGCTATCAGGCGGTTGAAAATTTGCAATACAAAGCTTCCAAATATGATTCTTTGATTGCACAGGCACAAAATGAGTCCGTTAGCAAAGCTGAAAGCGCGAGCTCCGAGTCAGGCTATACGAATGCCAGAAATTCCAAGCTGATGAGTTCGCAGTATGAGAAGGCAACGGGAAGCGACATTTCGTCTGCTGATAATTCAGAAGTTTCATCGTTTGCATCTTCGATGACGAATGATGAAGTTTTAAATTCATTCAGAACAGCGACGAAAATTCCGCAAGAAGCCGGGGATCAGTATTACGTGCAGGAAACTTCAAAAGACAACTATCAGATTGAAATTCGCCATACGAGCGATTCTAACACGCAAGTTTCTAATTTAAAGGGAATGTATCAGTTCAATTCGGCAACCAAAAAGGCCAGGAAACTGAATGAAATCAGCGGGGATTATGAAGACATCAATTGATGTCTTAGCTTTTTTATGTAAAAAAAACCGCCATCGATCAAATGGCGGCAAGTCAGTTAGTTAGTTGTTGATTTTGGGGAATGCGTCAGTGCAGGCAATCCGCTTATGAGAGGCGCGGAGCCTGTAAAGACCATGTGTAAAGTAAAATCATAACCCTTACGTACTTTGTTATCGGTAACTTGGCGACAAATTTAAGCCTTCTTGGTAATTTTTTTACTATATTTCAAAAAATTCGGTGATTTGACCCAATATAATCTAGTGTTGAATTTTTTAATTATGTCTAGCCGTAAGAGGTTGGGAAAAAACATGACTCAAATTGAAAACCAGGATGATTTGCGATTTATTGCAAATATCATCCTGGTTTTTGCGTATACGTGACTTTTGTCAGATCGTCATCGTAATTGCGATGAGAATCAGAATCACTCCGATCAGAGTGCAATTAAACGAGAGTTTTTTGAAGTGGATGGGTTCGTTCTTTTTTTCCGAAGCGACTTTGCGAACGTCGATTTTGCGCTTTTTGAAGTCTTCATCGCTTTCTCCTTTGCGTTGTCTTTGAAACCATCCTGCCATCAGATGCGCATGAAGCAGGATGTCAACCATCATGATGCAAAGGCAGAAAAGACCAAGCATGAATAAAAAATTTGAGCACGGCAAACGATATTTGTTCAAGCATGAGATTGAAGAAACAATCAAAGCGACTGCAATGATTATCGGCGTCCATGGAAGCCAGAGGTTTTCTTTAACAAATTTCAATTTAAAGTTCCTTCCTTAAATGATGCGATCATTTTTGAGATGTTTCAAAAATTCGTCATAGTAGCATTTGAAAATTTCTGATTGAGATTCTTCTTCAAGCATTTCCTTAGGGAAAAAGAAACGTTCATCTCCCAATGATTTGTTTGTTAAGGCTCCGACCAACGCGGAAACGTTTGAAAGTTCAACCAGATCTCCGTTTTTTTCCAACAACTTGATGTTGGCCTTGTCATATTTGTACGGAAGGTCGAAGCTGTTGTTCGTGCCGGTGTAGTAATCAGCATTGTAACCGCAATTTGAAACCAGTTCTTTTAGATTATCCAAGCTGATTGAGGCGGTGTTTGAATCGTAGAGCATTGATTTTAACGGATGACGATCCAAAAAACGGATGGCAAAATCTTTTAAAATCCTGTCTTTTGAATAGCGCCAGGATTCAAAGCACGTATTGAGCACGCCGTCATCCAGTCTGAGATAATCTTCAAGCGTAAATTCTTCGTTAAAAAACGGTTCAAGATAATTTTTGGCAAACCCGTCTTCAAGCTCGTTTTTAAGATACAAGTCTTTGGCACGTTTTAAAAGGTGGCTCAAAATAACTTCCATTGAACGCGAAACTGGATGAAAGTAGATTTGCTGATACATCTGAAAACGACTGATGATGTAATCTTCAACCGCATGCATCCCTGTTTTATCGAAAACGATCCCGCCTTCATAAGGGCGCATGACACGCAGGATTCGCGTCAAGTCAAACGTTCCGTAGTGCGTTCCGGTAAAATACGAATCACGCAAAAGGTAGTCCATGCGGTCGGCATCCAATTTGCTTGAAATCATCTGAACGACTTGAGGATTAGGATAGGTTTTATTGATGACGCTTGCGACTTTTTCGGGAAATGCAGGGGAAACTTCGCGCAGGACGGCATTTATTTCAGTTGATTGATCGGTAATGATTTTTTGGGTCATTTCTTCATGATTTGTTGAAAAAATATGCTCAAAAGTGTGCGAATAAGCGCCATGGCCGACATCGTGGAGCAGGGCTGCGCATAAAGACACCAATCGTTCTGAATCATCCCAAAGACCGTCTGAAGGTTCTTTGGAAGGGTAGTTGCGTTCGAAAAGGTCACAGATGCGGCGCGTTATTTCGTAAACGCCAACAGAATGAGAAAACCTTGAATGTTCTGCACCGTGAAAAGTCGAACTGGTGGTTCCGAGCTGCTTGATGCGCCTGAGACGCTGAAATTCTTTGGTGTTGATCAAATCAAGAATAACCTGATGCTGGATATAAATATGATCATGAACAGGATCTCTCAGAACCTTTTCTCTTTCGAGCATTTTTGGTGTATAATCTGTGATGATATTACCTTCTTTACGATGTTTTAGTTTCATTATACACAAAGAATGCATGGCAAGAAAGGAAAGGTTTTTTCATTGGAAAACGGAATACCGGTCAAAGTTGACGTAAGAACAAGGCAGATTCAATCAGGAGAAAAAAACGACTATTCGCAAAAATTTGACGGAAGACTTTCGATTAAGAATCAAACGATTTATTTGCGTTATGATGAGAGCAGCGAAGCCAGAGTGACTTTTAAAGTTTGCGAAGACGACGTCTATTTGTCGCGAAAGAGCGGTCAGATGAGATTGAAACTGCATTTTAATGAAAACGGAAAATTTGAAACCAGCTATTTGACGCCTTACGGAGCGGTTGAGCTGAGATGTGAAACGGATTGTTGCAAGTTTGACTATGATCGAAAAGTTGAAAGGGGATCTTTGACAATTGATTACAGGCTTTTTACGGGCGATGAAATCTTGGGAGAATACAAAATCAGATTGCAATTCGCGGCTTAATATAGTATGATGAAGAGTAAACTGTAGACAGTGGAAAGGACGTGTACCAGTGGAACTAGAAAAGTTCAAAGATGCCAACAGAAACGAATTGTCCATGATTGAGGTTGCTCACGCAATTCTTAATGAACATGGCAAAGAAATGGTATTTGCTGATTTGGTCAATGAGATTCAAACGTTTTTGGGTAAAAGCGATCAAGAAATTCGTGATCGTTTGCCTCAATTTTATATGGATCTCAATTTTGACGGCAGCTTCATCTCATTAGGTGAAAATACGTGGGGACTTCGTTCATGGTATCCATACGAATCGATTGACGAAGCGCTTGTTCACACCGATGATGAAGACGATGAAGATCGTCCGCGCAAAAAGAGCAAGAAGGTCAACGCTTTCTTGGACGATGCTGCTGACGATGATGACGTGATCGATTACAATGATGACGATCCTGAAGACAACGACCTTGACGATGATTATGACGATGAAGATGATGAAGACGAAAATCGTGAATTGAAGGAATACAGTCGAGATCTTGACGATATCGATGATGCAGACGATACTGAAGACGATCTTCCGGACGGCATCGAAGGTCAGCTGAACGAGTTGGATGATGACGAAGATTCCGACGATGACGACGAATTATAATTTTTGCTTGACGCTCGTCGATTAATTATGTAGAATGCTTTATGGGCGCCTCACATATATTGAGGCCAAGAGTACGGCAAGACAAGCTCCCTATTCATAAAAGAGGAATAGGGAGCTTGTTATTTTTGTTGGAAGATACCCGAAAAAATTCAAAGGAGCTTTTTATAATGACCAAGTATATTTTTGTTACTGGCGGTGTGGTTTCTTCGCTTGGCAAGGGAATCGTGGCTGCATCACTGGGACGTTTACTTAAGAATCGCGGTTTAAAAATTACGATTCAAAAATTTGATCCATATATCAATGTTGATCCAGGGACGATGAGTCCGTATCAGCACGGTGAGGTATTCGTTACGGATGATGGTACTGAAACGGATCTTGATTTAGGTCACTATGAACGCTTCATTGACATCAACCTGAACAAGTACTCGAACGTTACAACCGGCAAAATTTATTCAGAAGTTTTGAAAAAAGAACGTCGCGGCGATTATCTCGGTGCAACGGTGCAAGTTATTCCTCACATCACGAACATGATCAAGGAAAAAATCATGCGTGCAGGAACGGTGACGGATGCTGACGTCGTTATCACAGAAGTCGGCGGAACCGTTGGTGATATCGAATCATTGCCGTTTTTGGAAGCATTGCGTCAAATGCGTTCCGAAGTCGGAAGCGAAAACGTCGTCTATATTCACACGACGCTCGTTCCTTACCTTCATGCAGCCGGCGAAATGAAGACGAAACCAACGCAGCACAGCGTTAAAGAACTTCGCGGCCTTGGAATCCAACCGAATATTTTGGTCGTCAGAACGGAAAAGCCGATTTCGGAAAGCATGCGTAACAAAATTGCCAATTTCTGCGACGTTGAACCAGAAGCGGTCATTGAATCAATGGATGTTGACACGCTTTATCAAATTCCTCTGAATTTGCAAGCACAACACATGGACGAAATTGTCTGCAGGATGCTTCATCTTGATACGCCGCAAGCAGACATGACCGATTGGCAATCGCTTTGCAAACGCGTTCGCAACCTTGAAGGAGAAGTCAAAATTGCGCTTGTCGGCAAGTACGTTCAGCTTCCTGACGCTTATATTTCGGTTAACGAAGCTTTGAAGCATGCCGGCTATAAGATTAATGCAAACGTCAAAATCGACTACTTCAACTCTGAAAAATTGACTGCAGAAAACGTTGCTGACGAGTTGAAAGGTTATGACGGCATAATCGTTCCCGGGGGCTTTGGCAATCGTGGCCTCGAAGGCATGATTCAAGCCATTCGTTATGCGCGTGAAAACAACGTTCCGTTCCTTGGCATCTGCCTTGGCATGCAAATGGCCTGCATCGAATTCGCCCGCGACGTTTGCGGACTTGAAGATTGCAACAGTGCTGAAGTTGATGCAAACTGCAAGAACAATATCATCGATTTGATGGCTGATCAAGCTGACGTCGAAGATATGGGCGGAACGCAACGTCTTGGTCTTTATCCATGCAAGCTCAAGCAAGGAACAAGAACAGCAGCAGCGTATGACAATCAGGACGTGATTCAAGAACGTCACCGTCATCGTTACGAATTCAACAATGATTATCGTGAAATCTTGTCAAACAAAGGCCTGACTTTTGCCGGCACGTCTCCTGACAATCGTTTGGTTGAAGTTGTTGAAATTACTGACCACAAATTCTTCGTAGCTGCTCAATACCATCCGGAATTTCTTTCACGTCCGCAACGTCCGGAAGGATTGTTTGCTGAATTCGTAAAGTCTGCAGCGGAAAAATAAATTTTAATTATGTCTGGCCGGAAGAGGCTGGGAATAAACGATGACTCAAATTGAAAAACTCGGATGACTTGCAGTTAATTGCAAATCTTATCCGAGTTTTTGCGTATACAGGACAATTTTTCGTCGTGGCAAAAATAATCAAAAAGCCCCAACATCGAATTTATCGATTTTTGGGGCTTTTACAATTTATCTTTCATTTAACTTTCCGTCGTTAAGATCGTAGACTCTGTCGGCCTGATCCAATAATCGCAAATCATGAGTTACGGTGATGACGGCCTTGTTTTGATGATGGGCAAGGTTGCTTAAAAGATTGCCGACTTCTTTGACTCGCGGCGTATCAAGCGCGGCCGTCGGTTCGTCTGCGAGGATGATTTCCGGATTTGCATAAAGGGCACGTGCAATGGCAGCACGCTGCATTTGACCTCCTGAAAGCTCGTTTGGATATTTAGATATCAGATTAGAAATTTCAAGCGATTCAAGCAATTTTTCAAGTTCTTTTTGACTGAGATTTTCAGTGTTTTTAACTTTGTCTACGAGCTCGAATTGTTCTGAAACGGTCAGATAGGGTACGAGGTTATGCGACTGGAGCACGAAACCGATTTTGTTCAAGCGAAGTTTTTCTTTGGAATTCATCGGCATGTTACGAGTATTCGTCCCGTTGATCAAAACGTCGCCGGAAGTGGGTTTTTGCAAGATGCCGGCAATCGTCAGAAACGTGCTTTTTCCGGAACCTGACGGGCCCAGAATCAAAACAAACTCGCCTTTTTCAGCCTTAAAACTGACGTCTTTTAAGACGTGGACCTTGCTTGTGCCTTTTCCGTAGTACTTGTTGATGTTTTTTAGTTCGATTGCTTCCATTGTCTTAACCTCCGATTGCGTTTGCAGGATCTACTTTGAGAATCGTTCTGATCGGAACCAGCGATCCGAGAATTGCCGCGATAAGCAGCGAAAATCCGACCAGAAGCATTGCCAACGGTTCAAATTTCAAAGGAACCGAACTCGGAATTGCGAGCGAACAGATGAAAGTCAGCAAAGTCCCGAGGACAAGCCCGATTACGCCCAAAAGAAATGCCTGCGAAATCGTATTTTTGACAAGAAATGACGAGGGGATGCCCTGTGCTCTTAAAACGGCAAAATTAGCCAGCTTCTGGATGGTGATGATATATTGGAAAACGCCCATGATGATGAGCGAAATCACCAGCAAAAAACCGATCATCAAGCCAAAAGTGGCATTTTGCGCTTCGTAGCCGGGAAGATTGTCAATCAGTTTTTGTTTGGAATACGTTGAAAGATCGTTTGCTTCAAAGCCTTCTTTCTGCGACGCGACGGCGCTTGCCTTGAAGTTTTCGGGGACGTTTCTCAATGATTGCCAATCTGACAGGGTACCATAGATTACGGGCGAAATGTTGATTTTGGCATCATCGACGAATCCGATGACGGTGAACGTTTTGCCTTCTGAATTCAATTTGATTTTTGAGCCTTTCTTCAATCCGGAACGTTTGAATGAGTCATCAAGCAGGACATCGCCTGATTTTGTCGGAAAATTTTTGATGTCTTTTGCAATAAACCCGTTTTTATCAAGGCCGATGAAGTTGGCACTCGTATTTTTCATCTTTTTGTGCTTGGCTACGACGGATGCCTGTCCAAGCAGCGTTTCTTTTTTGGTTAAATGCAGGGCGCTGATTTGTTCAGATGTGATCAAAGATTGACGCAGGTTTACGTCTGCGTCCTTGTTCAATGCGATTGATTTGAAATTCCAGCTGTCGATTGCTGCAGTGTTTTGGTTTCCCAATCCTTGCGCAAGGCCGGTCAAGATAAAGATGAGCCAGCTGATGAGGGCGATCATGGCGATAATCATTCCGTAACGTAATTTTTCGCGTTTTATTTCTTTAATTGCAAGATACATATTGAATTCCTTTCTGCTATTTAGATATTTATGTAAAAAAGAAAGTCATCTGCTCTGATCACCTAATGCAAGGGTAACGTTCATTATTTGGAAAGTCAACAAAATCGCTCAGAACATAGCGCATTTTTGTTAAAAAAATGAGATAATATTTGTAATGATATTGAAACAATAGCACATATCTTGTAAAATGCAATATGGCGCATTCTTTTTTCAGCGCATGCAAAATGAAGTTGATAACGATTAATTTTGCATATTAATTGATGATGATTCGAAAAAGTTTTGAGTGAGGATATATTTGAAATGGAAAAAATGATTGTTAAGGGTCAACAGAAGCTGTCTGGCGAAGTTACAATCGGGGGTGCCAAAAACAGCACTGTTGCATTGATTCCTGCGGCCATTCTGGCAGATACGCCTGTTAAATTTGATTCGGTTCCGGATATTTTGGACGTTCATAATCTGATGCTGATTTTAAAGGCGATGAATGTCGATTCGACTTACAGACGAGGTGAACTTTTGGTTGATCCGACAAAAATCAAGAGCGTTCCGCTTCCAGGCGGCGCAATTCGAAGTTTGCGCGCGTCATATTATTTTATGGGGGCTTTGCTTGGAAAGTTCGGCGAAGCAATCGTTGGATTTCCCGGCGGCGACAATATCGGTCCGCGTCCGATTGATCAGCATATCAAAGGTTTCAAAGCGTTGGGGGCGCATGTTGAAGAAAAAGAAAATACCGTTCACATTACGACGGGTCCAGAAGGATTGCACGGAGCAAGAATCTTTTTTGACCTCGTTTCTGTCGGTGCGACGATCAACGTTTTGCTGGCTGCCGTCAAAGCCAAGGGACTGACGATTATGGAAAACGTTGCTCGTGAGCCTGAAATCGTTGATTTGGCAACTTTTTTGAATAATATGGGTGCCCATATTCGCGGAGCCGGTACAAATGAGATTCGCGTTCAGGGCGTTGATTCGCTCAAATCAATGAACGTCCACACGATTATTCCCGATCGAATCGAAGCGGGGACGTATTTGTCGTTTGCCGCAGCCAACGGCAACGGCGTGCTGGTTAAAAACGTCATCACGGAACACTTGGATCCGTTTTTGTCCAAATTGGAGGAAATGGGCGTTCGAATGGAAATCGATGAGGATGAGATTTATGTTCCGGGCGGAGACGTTTTGAGTCCGGTAAACATCAAAACGTCTCCCTTCCCTGGATTTGCCACGGATCTGCAGCAGCCGATCACGCCGCTTTTGATGCAGGCAAGAGGAAGTTCGACGATTATTGACACGCTTTATCCTGAAAGAACCAAGCATATTCCTGAGATGCAGCGGATGGGCGCAAAGATTTCCAGCAAAGACGGAATTATTACGGTCGGGCATTCGACCGATCTTTCCGGGACAGTGGTTGAAGCGGGCGAAATTCGTGCCGGCGTGTCTCTCGTCGGCTTGGCACTGATGGCTAAGGGAACGACCGTCATCAACAAAGCGGACAATATTTTGCGCGGATATGACCGGATCGTTGAAAAATTCAGAGGCTTGTCAGTTGATCTTGAAGTAATTAATGAAAGCGAGAGTCTCAATCATTAGAAGAAAACGAGGGATGATATGAGCCAGAAAAATTTGACACTTGAAGATCTTCAAAAGAAGACGCTGAAAGAAATTTACGAGTATGCGCGTGAATACAAGATCAAATACTATAGTCAGATGAACAAAAAGGAATTGTCTTTGGCTGTCATCCGGGCGCAGGCCGAACAAGACGATTTCAGGATGAAAGGGATTCTTGAAATTTTTTACGATGACGGCGGCTATGGGTTTTTGAGACCGCTCAATTACAGTCCTTCAAAAGAAGACATCTATTTGTCGGCATCTCAAATCAAGCGTTTTGGTCTGAGAAACGGTGATGAGGTGGCCGGAAGAGTCAGACCGCCGCGTAAGGGCTCCAATAACGATCGTTACGGCATGATGTATATTGATGCGGTCAACGGAAAAGATCCGGATGAAGCCAAGGGAAGACCTCATTTCCCTGCTTTGACGGCAATTTATCCTGATAAGAAACTGGTCCTTGAAAATAATCCCAAAGATTTGTCGACACGCTTGATTGATCTCTTTGCACCGGTCGGATTTGGTCAAAGAGGCATGATTGTTGCGCCTCCTAAGGCCGGAAAGACTACTTTTTTGAAGAATATCGCAGCCGGAATTTCAAAGAATGCAAAAGATGCGAAACTGATCGTTCTTCTGATTGATGAGCGTCCCGAAGAAGTCACCGATTTGGAAGATTACGTTTCATCAATCAATCCGAACGGTGAAGTCGTTTATTCGACCTTTGATCAGAGACCGGAAAGCCATGTTCACATTTCAGAAATGGTTCTTGAGCGTGCGATGCGATTGGTCGAGGATAAGCAGGATGTCGTGATTCTGCTTGATTCGTTGACCAGACTTGCGCGCGCATACAATCTCGTGATTCCTTCAAGCGGCAAAACCCTGTCCGGCGGTCTGGATCCGACGGCTTTGTACCGTCCGAAGAAATTTTTTGGATCGGCACGAAACGTCCGTGAAGGCGGAAGTCTGACGATTATTGCGACTGCTTTGGTTGAAACGGGCAGCAGGCAGGATGACATCATATTTGAGGAATTTAAAGGGACCGGCAATCAAGAACTCCAATTGAATCGTGATTTGGCAGAACGCCGAATTTTTCCGGCTGTTGACATCAAGAAGTCGGGCACGAGAAAAGAAGAACTTTTGTTGACCAAAGAAGAACTTGAAGCAGTTTGGAAGCTTCGCAAAATTTCAACAAGCGATACCGTTCGTTTCACGAATGATATTTTAAAAATCTTCAAGCAGACGAAAGACAACGCTGAATTTTGCCAAAAGGTCGAAGATTTGTCGAAAACGAAGCGGTCAGGCAAAAAAATCGAAAAAAGATAATTGCATGACTTGAAGTTTCATGTTATTATGAAGTATGTTGCGATAGCACAGAATAACTCTGATCCAGCAAATGGTTCAGGGCAAAGGAGCGAAATTATAATGAAGCAAGGAATTCATCCAGATTATCATGAAGTTGTTTTCTTGGATTCTGCAACAGGCTATAAGTTCTTGTCAGGTTCTACGAAGACATCTTCAGAAACGATCGAATGGGAAGATGGCAAAACATACCCATTGATTCGTGTCGAAATCTCTTGTGATTCACATCCGTTCTACACAGGTAAGCAAAAGTTTACGCAAGCAGATGGTCGCGTGGATCGTTTCAACAAGAAGTACGGTTTCACAAAATAAGACGATTAATGAAAAACAGCCAAGTGTCCGGTTTGAGGACGCTTGGCTGTTTTCATGTTTTTTCAAAAAATATCTTCAGCAAGGTTTAAAAAAGGCTGAAAAAACCTCGGTTACGGGCAAAATGGCGATTTTTGAAATCTGCCCGTAAAATGCAGTCCGCGGTTACGGGCAAAACGTCGATTTTTGAAATTTGCCCGTAAAACCCGCCTCACGGTTACGGGCAAAATGGCGATTTTTGAAATCTGCCCGTAAAACCCGCCTCATGGTTACGGGCAAAACGTCGATTTTTGAAATTTGCCCGTAAAATGCAGCCCTCGGTTACGGGCAAAACGTCGATTTTGAAATTTGCCCGTAACCTCGTCAAGCTCTCATTTAATTTTACGGACAAATCCACCTTTTCTAACGAAAAACCGATTTCTTCTGGTTATTTCTGTCATAACATAAGATTGTCCTGCATACGCAAAAGCCCCGGATGAGATTTGTAATTAATCGCAAATCATCCAGGGCTTTAATTTTAGGCATGGTTCATCAGTTATTTGAAGAAACCGAACTTGGCCTTATAGCCTGCATCTGAAACCGCATCTTTCAATGCCTTGTCCGTTACGGTCGAATCGGCTTCAATCGTTGCCTTTTTTTGTTCAAGGTCAACTTTGGCGGACGTTACTCCGTCAACTTTCAATAATGCTTCTTTGACGTGATTTGCACAATTCATGCATGTCATGCCTTTTACGGTAAATGTTTTTTCCATTGTTGATTCCTCCTGGATTAATTTTTATGATTAGAGTGCCTTGCGCTGAAAAAGCGCAGCCGCAAAGCATTGGTAACGACAAAGACGGAACTGAAACTCATTGCAAGAGCACCGATCATCGGACTGAGTTTAAATCCGAATGCAGGGTAGAAGATTCCTGCAGCAATCGGAATTCCGATAATGTTGTAGATGAATGCCCAAAAAAGATTTTCTTTGATGTTTTTGATGGTCGCCTTGCTGAGCCTGATAGCGGTCGAAACTTCAGTGAGCTGGCTTTTCATTAAAACAACGTCGGCTGAATCAATGGCAATGTCGGTTCCTGCTCCGATGGCAATGCCGACGTCTGCTCTTGCAAGGGCAGGCGCATCGTTGATTCCGTCACCGACCATGGCGACTTTTTGTCCTTGAACTTGCAGCTTTTGAATCTCATGTTCCTTGTCAGCAGGCAGGACTTCCGCGATGACGTTTCTGATGCCGGCTTTTTTAGCGATGGATCTTGCGGTCGTTTCGTTGTCACCGGTCAGCATGATCGTTTGAAGGCCCATTTGATTGAGTTCCTCAATTGCTTCTTTGCTTGTGTCTTTAATAACGTCAGCGACGCGGATGATGCCGATGAGACGATTGTCTTGGGCAAAGTAAAGCGTTGTTTTTCCGTCGTTTGTACTGTTGTCAAGAAAATTTGCTGACGTTGTTTCAATCTGGTTTTCATTCATCATTTTCAAATTTCCGGCAAGAATCTTCTTACCATCGATAATACCACGAATTCCCTGTCCTGCAACCTGCGTGAATTTTTCGACCTCAAGGAAAGAAAGATTTTTTTCTTTTGCGGAATTCGTAATTGCTTGTGCCAAAGGGTGTTCAGACAAGGATTCAAGCGAAGCCGCAATTTGCAGCAAATCGTTTTCTGTATTTTGCAAAGGAAAGATGTCGGTGACAACCGGCTTGCCTTCCGTAATCGTTCCGGTTTTGTCAAAAACGATCGTTTGCAGCTCATGCGTTGTTTCAAGCGCCTTGGCGGATTTGAACAGGATTCCGTTTATTGCCCCCTGGCCGGTTCCGACCATGATGGCCGTCGGCGTCGCCAGTCCGAGAGCGCACGGACAACTGATGACAAGGACGGAAATTCCGATTGAAAGAGCAAATTCAAACGTTGAACCAAGCAACAGCCAAATAATGGCCGCGATAAAAGCGATGCCGATTACGATCGGAACGAAGACGCCGCTGACGCGATCGGCCAGATTAGCGATTGGAGCCTTGGAACTTGTTGCTTCATCGACAAGTTTGACGATTTGAGCAAGGACGGTCTCATCGCCTGTTTTGGTGACTCTCATTTTGAAATAGCCGTTTCGGTTGATGGTTGCGCCGATTGCCTTGTCGCCTTCTTTTTTGTCGACCGGAAGACTCTCGCCCGTCAGAGCAGATTCGTCGATTGATGCGCTGCCGGAGATGATGACGCCGTCAACAGGGATGCTTTCTCCGGCCTTGACGATTACGACGTCATCTTTCTTGACTTCTTCTACCGGAACGTTTTTTTCCTGATTGTCACGCAGCACTCGGGCCATTTTAGGTGCCAGATTCAAAAGCTTTGAAATGGCATCCGTTGTTTTGCCCTTGGCTTTTGCCTCAAGCGTTTTTCCGAGCGTAATCAACGTCAAGATGGTTCCTGCAGATTCAAAGTAAAGATTCATGACGTGTGCCGAGACGCTTTTAAAATCCAGAAATCCCAATCCGATGCCAATTTTGTAAATAGTAAAGATTCCGTAGACAAGAGCTGCCGAAGCTCCTAACGCTACCAAAGAGTCCATGTTCGGCGTTCCCTTGAAAAGAGACTTGAACCCGTTGATGAAATAGCTGCGGTTAAGGTAAACGACCGGCAGAAGCAGCAGGAACTGCGTGAAGGCAAAGGTGATGGCATTCGTTGTTCCCAAGAAGAAAAACGGCAAAGGCCAACCAAGCATGTGTCCCATCGAAAGGTAGATCAGCGGGACGGTAAAGATGACTGACCAGATCAAGCGCCGCTTATAAGACTCATACTCTTTTTGAGCCGAATTTTCTTCCGTATCTTTGGTCAAATCAGCGTTTTTTGAGCGAAGCTTTGCTCCATATCCGGCATCTGAAACGGCATGTTCTATTTCTGCCTGATTAAGCTTGTTTTCGTCGTAATCAACCACCATGCTGTTTTTTAAAAGGTTGACCGTGACTTTTTTGACGCCCGGTTGCTTTTCGACGGCTTTTTCAACGTGTCTTACGCAGGAAGAGCAGGTCATTCCGGTAACGTCGTAAGTTTCTTTTCTCATAAATATTTCCCCTTAGATTATAAATACAATTGCTTTGAGATGTATGTCTATTCAAAAATAATGTTATATAAAAATGAACAAATTTTGGTTTATGACGGAGACCTTAACAAGGGTTTTGAAGCAGCTCTTAAGAAGAGCAAAAAGTTAGTCTTATCGATGGCCATCGCTGGTGCTGCATTTGCGTCAACGTCAGCGCCCAAAACGACAATCTGATCGTTTATTCGGTTTGTTGCATGAAACAGTCGTTTCCGGTTAAAAATCAGAGACGGCTGTTTGTCCACAAATTTAAGCATACATTCTCAAATCAAAATTAACAAGGAAAGCGGCTTGGTTTTGCCCGAACGGGACAGATATTTTTCCGAAAGGGCTAATTTTGGCGATAAACTGATTGAAAATTTGGATAAAAGATATACGATCGACGTGCTTTCAAGCGGGTTTTTGATGAATCAGACGACGCTCAAAGCAGTGTTTAAGAAGGTTTACGGAAAACCGATTGCTTCATATATGAAAGACTATCGAATGAAAAAAGATGCCGAAATTCTTAAAGAAAGCGATATGCTGCTTTTTGACGTTGCAAGCACGGTCGGACGCTCCAGCCAAAGCAAGTTCAGCCAGGCGTTTAAAGAATCGTACGGCGCTGTCGTCAAGAACAAATGCTTGCCAGTTTTAAGCGACAATAGGATAATTGAATTCGAAAGGACGTGTTTTGAATATGAAAAAAGCTACTGACTGCGGGTTGGCGGCAATTGTGCTGCTGATGCTCTTTTCCCTTGTTTTGACAGCTAAGGATGTGTTTTTGGCCACTGTTCCCAAGGATAAAAATGCAGCATTGTTTCTTTGTCTGGAAATCGTTTTGGGAATCGTGATCGTTTGTTTGCCGAAAATCATTTCTGTCAAATTTGATTTATATCTGCCTCCGATGATTTACGGATTCTTTTTGCTTTTTATCTTTGGGGCAATTTATTTGGGAACCATCTATCACTTTTATCGAATTCCTTATTGGGACAAAGGACTCCACCTTATCAGCGGTGCTTTGCTCGCAAGTTTTGCGCTGGCGCTTTTTGGTGCGCTCGTTCCAAAAGAGCAGCAAGAACTTCCGCCGGGTTTCATCAGTCTGTATGCGACGGCGTTTGCGATGATGTGCGGTGTTTTATGGGAATTTTATGAATTCACGTGTGATTCGTTCGGGATGAATCTGCAGCGCTATATGGCAAACGGTCACATGCTGGTCGGAAGAGCTGCTTTGATGGACACGATGGGCGATTTGATTGCCGACTTCATTGGTGCGGTTGTGTTTGCTGCGGTTGCCTTTGTTCAAATCAAGAAGAATGATTCGTGGATGCAAAAATTCTTTTTTCACAAAAATTAAAAAAGACTAAAAAAATGGTTGACGAATTCCTAAAATCGAATTATAATCGTATCAACAAGTTTATTTAATGACGATTTAATTTTTTAAGGAGAATGTAATCATGAGAAAATCAACTGCAAAATCACAATTACGATTTTACTATTACTGGTTTATCCAGTAACGTCGATGCCGCATCTGGTATGGGCGTTACTTTCCCAAACTGGATGCGGCCGGTAATGATTTTCTTGTGGTCAAAGGTCGCATGGATGCAATTGCACTGTGAGGCCTTTTTAATTTTCTGTTTTTCGTATCTTGACAGATTTTTGGTTCTTACAGTGTCGCTGTAGGAGCTTTTTTATTAATCGGGAGGAACGAAAATGAAAAAAGAAGTTGGACAAAATATTGATGAACTTGCAATCAACAATCTGCGCGTTTTGAGCTGTGAAATGATTCAGCGGGCAAATTCAGGGCATCCGGGGATTGCCCTTGGAGCGGCACCGATGATGTGGGCGTTGTTTTCACGTCATTTGCGAGTAGATCCGAAAGATCCCGAGTGGTCGAATCGCGACCGTTTCGTTCTTTCTGCCGGACATGGATCGGCACTCTTATATGCAATGCTTCACGTCAGCGGCTTTGATCTGTCGATTAATGACTTGAAGAACTTCCGGCGTTTTGGAAGCAAGACTCCTGGTCATCCTGAGCGCGGACATGTTCCCGGTGTTGAAGCAACAACGGGCCCGCTTGGCCAAGGCATCGGGATGGCAGTCGGAATGGCGCTTGCTGAAAGAACTTTGGCGGCTCGCTTGAACAAAAAAGCCAAAGTGGTCGATCATTTCACGTACTGTCTTGTCGGTGACGGTGATTTAATGGAAGGAATCTCGCATGAAGCAGCCAGCTTTGCCGGTAATCAGCGTCTGTCCAAATTAATCGTCTTATACGATTCAAATGACGTTTCGTTGGACGGACCGGCTTCAAGAAGCTTCAGGACGGATGTTTGTTGCAGATTTGAAAGCTATGGCTGGGATACGCAGCTGGTCGCAAACGGCAATGACGTTGATGAAATCGATCGGGCGATCGAAAAGGCCAAGAAAACGGATAAGCCGAGTCTGATCGAAATCAAAACGACAATCGGTTTCGGGGCTGACAAGGCTGGAACGAATGCCGTGCACGGTGCGCCGCTTGGAGAAAACGGGCTTGAAAATCTTCGGACTCGCCTTGAGTATGACGGACCTGCCTTCACGGTTTTGCCGGAAGTAAAAGCCGCAGCTGAAACGATGATCGAAAATCGCGGCAAAAAGGCTCATGACGATTGGCGCAAGGTGCTTGACGATTTGGCGGCATCTGATGAAGAATGCTTTGATGAAACGGTTGCGGTCTTAAACGGCAAGCGTTGCCTCAATGCTCTTGACGGGATGACGCGCTACGAGAGCGGAGCGGAAGCAAGCCGCGATACGAGTCATAAGGTTATCCAGGTGCTTGCAGAAAAAATGGACAATCTTGTCGGCGGCTCCGCAGACTTGTCTTCATCAGACAAAACCGCAATTGACGCAAGCGGTCTGCTTGATGACGAGCATCCGACCGGAAGAAACGTCGCATACGGCGTTCGCGAGTTTGCTCAAGGAACGATCATGAACGGAATGGCTTTGCATGGCGGTCTTAGAGTATTCGGCGGAACGTTCCTCGTTTTCTCGGATTACCTGAGAGGCGCGATTCGCTTGTCTGCTTTGCAAAAACTCCCGGTCGTTTACGTTTTCACGCATGACTCAATCGCAGTCGGAGAAGACGGACCGACGCATGAGCCCGTTGAACAGCTGATGAGTCTGCGCTCATTGCCAAATGTCGACGTGCTTCGTCCGGCTGATCCGAACGAAGTGATCGCTGCCTGGCAACAGGCGATTGATTCCGTTGATCATCCGACGGTTTTGGTTTTGACTCGTCAAAAGCTGCCTGTTTTGTCACGGACGTCCAAGCTCGCAGATGCAGGCGTTGCTCGCGGAGGATACGTTGTTTCTCCGCAAAAGGGGATGCGTCCAAGCGGAATCCTGATTGCTTCCGGATCAGAAGTTTCATTGGCAATCAAGGCTCAAGAGCGTTTGTTCAAGCTGGGTGAAGACGTCAGCGTCGTATCCATGCCATCCATGGAACGTTTCGATGCACAGCCGCAAAATTACAAGGATCAGGTGCTTCCGCCGTCCGTCAGAAGAAGAACGGCCATTGAAATGGGCTCGACGCGCGGTTGGGAACGTTACGTCGGACTTGACGGAACGATCGTTGGACTTGATGAATTCGGCGCAAGCGGCGCAATGGACGATGTGCTTGCAAATGCAGGCTTCACGGTTGAAAACGTTGTTTTGACGTTCCAAAAAACAAATGTAACCGGTGAAAATCATTTATCGGCAATTCGCTTATAATTTAGGAGGAAAATATTATGATTATTGTTTTGAAGAAGGATGAAGCAAAGGAAAAAATTGAAGTCGTCAAGAAGGCATTTGATGGCAAGAAACAGGTTTTCGTGCATGAAAACCGCGTTGCCGTTCAAGGTGCCAAGGCAGACGAGATTCCAAGCGAAGTTCTTAATGCGGCAGAAGACGTGATTACGAACGTTCCGGCAGCGGTTCAGTCAAGCCGTCTGCTTCATCCGGAAGATACGATCGTCAAAACGGCGCATACTGAAGTCGGCGGCAACAAGCTGGCTTTGATGGCCGGCCCTTGCTCCGTTGAAAGCGAAGAACACATTCACCGGATGGCCAAAGTTGCAAAGGAAGCCGGCGCAACGGTTCTTCGCGGCGGCGCATTCAAGCCGAGAACATCACCCTACTCATTCCAGGGCCTTGGTGAAGAAGGTCTGAAATACTTGCGTGAAGCTGCTGATGAGAACGGAATGGACGTCATTACTGAAGTAATGGATGACGAACACGTTGAACTTGTCGGAAAATACACGGATTTCTTCCAAATCGGTGCCCGCAACATGCAAAACTTCTCGCTCCTTAAAGAAGTCGGCAAAACGAAGATTCCGGTTGCTTTGAAGCGCGGCATGTCTGCAACGATTGACGACGTGCTTAATGCTGCTGAATACATTGCTGCAGGCGGAAACAATCAGATTATCTTGATTGAACGGGGAATTCGCACGTTTGACAACAAGTACACGCGCAATACGTTTGATGTTGGTGCGGTTCCCGTACTTCAGCAACTGACGCATTATCCTGTCATTGTCGATCCGAGTCATGCTGCCGGAGTCTGGGATCTCGTTACGCCGCTTGCCCAGGCCGGCGTTGCGGCAGGTGCCAGCGGTTTGATCGTTGAGATCCACGATGATCCGGAACATGCATTTTCTGACGGACCGCAAGCACTCAAGCCGGATACTTTCAAGGAAATGGCACGTCGTTGCGAAGAGATTCACAAAGTCGTTTCAGCCTGGAAATGAGGTGTTTGAATGCGAAGCGTTGCGGTCGATACCAAAGCCAAATCATATGAAATTTTAATCGAAGAAGGCGTTCTCGACAATCCTGCCGAACATCTCGAAAAGGTATGGACCAGGAGACGTTGCGTCATTTTGACCGACACGAACGTGTACCCGCTTTACGCAAAGAAAGTGTCAAAGAATCTTTCTGAAGCCGGATTCGAAAACATCGTCATTACGGTTGAAGCTGGAGAAAAAAGCAAATCATGGCAAACTCTCAGCAACGTTGTTTCTCAAATTGCCGATTTCGGTTTGACCAGAGGAGAAGGCTTGATCGCGCTTGGAGGCGGGGTTGTCGGAGATTTGGGCGGACTGTGCGCTTCGCTTTATATGCGCGGAATCTCGTTTGTTCAGTTTCCGACTTCGCTTCTTGCACAGGTTGACAGTTCCGTCGGCGGCAAGACCGCGATTGATATCGCGCAAGGAAAAAATCTTGTCGGAACCTTTTACCAACCCGATCTGGTGCTGATTGATCCCCTGGTATTGAAGTCATTGGACGAAAGGGTCACGGTCGAAGGTTATGCGGAAGTTGTCAAGTGTGCCGCGATGGTCGGCGGAACGTTTTGGCAATTGATTGAAAAAATCGATGATGCGCAGGCAATTTTGAAACACGCTCCGGAACTGATCCAAAGAAGCGTGGAATTTAAAGCTGAAGTCGTTACAAAGGACGAAAAAGAAGGCGGTTTGCGCAAACTGCTCAATTTTGGACACAGCATCGGCCATGCGGTTGAACTTCTTGCGGATGGCAGACTGCTTCACGGTGAAGCAATTTCGATCGGACTTGCCGAAGTCAATCGAATTTTTGAAAGTCGCGGACTAACCGAGGAAGGAACGACACAAGCAATTTGCGACCGTTTGCAAGCTGTCGGACTTCCGCTTGAAGACGAACTTCTTTCAGATTTGCGCGTGACTGACATCATGAAGCATGATAAAAAAGTTTCTAAAGCGGCACTGACTTTTGTTTACCTTAAAAAGATCGGCGAGCCGGAGATGTTTTCCGTCTCGTTGGATGAATTGCAAAGATTCATTGAAAAATAAAGATACGAATAAAAACCCGGATGATTTTCAATCAACTGCAAATTGTCCGGGTTTTTGCGTATGCATGACAATCGTCTGCCATGATGGAAATAAGCAAAAATAGCTTGGTGGCAAATTTGACTGGGAGCTTTGCGCGTTGCTTTAGCGGACTCTGCATTTGGCAAAATCACTGTCATTTACGGACAAATCGATAAAAATGGGCATGCTGTCCGTAAATAGCCTGCTCGAAAAATAGCGATTACGGACAAAAAGGTCAAAAAAGGCCGTTTGTCCGTAAAAATTCAGACGCTTCGGACCCGGTTTTACGGACAAATGCTCCAAAAAGAGGCTTCTGTCCGTAAATTCTCAGCATAATGGCCCAAAATTTACGGACAAATCGCTGAAAAAGGTCGGTTTGTCCGTAAAAGGCGTTTTGCTTACGGACAAATCAGCAAAAAAAGGCTCTTTGTCCGTAAATCAGGATGAAATTTTGGTTGAATTGGTTGAACGGCACTGTATTTAAACAACATCTGTCGGTTTTATTGAGAGAATTAGAAGGCACTATAGGGTTTCGGGTTAATATTTTTGGCAAGCCTAATCATATTATTTGACTATGCAGAAATTAATTGATACAGTATATTATGTAAGCTAAAGTTAAATTTTTACGGAGGTTTCATATGGCAGTTTTGGAATTAAAGAACGTTAAAAAAGTTTATAAGATGCCTGGCGGCGGCACTTTTCAGGCCTTAAAAGGAATCAGCGCCTCTTTTGAAGAGGGAGAACTGGTTTCGATTGTCGGCGAATCCGGAAGCGGAAAGTCGACTTTAATGAATCTGATCGGCGGACTTGATTCTGATTTTGAAGGAGAAATCATCTATCAAGGCAAGAACCTGCGTGACTATACCAAGCAGGAACTGGACAGATTTCACAAGAAAAGCATTGGATTCATCTTCCAGAACTTCAATCTGATTTCTCATCTGAGTCTGCTGGACAACGTTTCGCTTGCGATGACTTTGTCAAACGTTGACAAAGAAACTCGCGACAAAAGGGCAGCCGAACTTTTGACTCAAGTCGGTTTAGGCGAACACATGCATAAAAAGCCTGATGCGATTTCCGGTGGCCAAAAACAGCGTGTGGCCATTGCGCGTGCTTTGATCAATGATCCGGACGTAATTATTGCCGATGAGCCGACCGGAGCTTTGGATGCTGAAACGACCGACACCGTGCTTGAAATGATCAAGGAAATTGCTGAAAGCGGCAAGCTCGTTTTGATGGTTACGCACTCTGACAGGGTTGCTTCGCATTGTACCAGAGTTCTTAGAATCGACAGCGGCTCGCTTATCTCAGATGAGACGCAAGACGTTGAATTCCATAAGAAACCAGCTGATAAGAAAGAAACAAGCCCGGTCAGGAACATGAGCTTGACGAATGCGATTCGCCTTGCCTTCCTTAACATGAAAGCCAAGTTCGGGCGCAATGCTTTAGTGGCATTCGGTTCGAGCATCGGCATCATGGCGGTGGTTTTGATGCTCGGAATCGGACGCGGCGTGACGAATTACATCAAGAGCACGATGGTTACCTATACGAATCCGAACGTGACTGAAGTACATAAGCAAAGTCTTGAAATGGATAAGAAACAGCAGAAAAAAGTCCAGGCCGGGGATTCAAGCACGATCGGAAGCGTGCGCGAAGATCATATTTCGATGATGACCGGGACGTCCAACAAGAATACTTTCAGTCAAAAAGACATCGACAAATTGAAGAAAATTAAAAACGTCGATACGATTCAGCGCGGATATTCCACGTTTTCTCTTGGGACGAACAAGGTTGCCTTTAATTCCAATACGGCAAACATCATGATGCTGATGACGATGTCCAAGTCGGTTACGAAATCAAGCATTACGAAAGGTCATGCTCCAAAGAAGAACGAAGTCCTGCTTGATCAGGCGACGGCAGATCTTTTGGGCAAAAACATCATTGGCAAAAAAGTCAGGCTTTCGCTCACGATCGGTGACAAAACGATTGAAAAAGAAGTCAAGGTCAGCGGAATTTACGATACGCAAACGAGCACGATCGTCGTTCGTTACGGTGATTTGAATCAGGTGTTCAAAGACAACGGACAAAAGCTCAAGGCCAATACGGTATTCTTATATACAAAGAACTCCGACAATACGAAAGCCATCAAAGACAAGGTCAAAAAGCTCGGCTATTCAGGATCGATGCAAGAAACGATGACCGACATGTTTACGCAGATGCTTGACGTCATTACGTATGTCTTGGCGGCAATCGCCGGCGTTTCGCTGGTTGTTTCCGCAATCATGATTCTGGTCGTGCTGAACATTTCCGTTGTCGAACGGACAAAGGAAATCGGCGTGCTCAAAGCTCTCGGAGCTCGTCGCAAAGACGTTCGTCGCATCTTTGTTTCAGAAGCGTTTCTGATCGGGCTTGGTTCTGGTCTCTTGGGAGTCGTCATTACGGAAATTCTTGGATTTGCAATCAATTCGGTGACAAAGCCGGCCTATGGCGTGAACGTTGTCACCCTTGAACCGCAGTTTCTGATTTCCGGTATCATCATCAGCATCGTCATCAGCATGCTGGCAGGACTGCTTCCGGCAAACCGTGCTTCCAAACTTGATCCTGTTGAATCATTGCGCAAGGAATAGTCTTGAAAAAAGAATCCGGAAAAAACCGATCCTCAAACTGAAAACTCGAGGCTTCGGAAAAAGGTCCCGTTTTCGTCTTGAAATAAACTGAATGCCGAACAAAGGAAGTTGCAAGTCGACTGATTTTGTCCGGCATTTTTTTCAATTTTGATACGTGAAAATCTTTTTGCCAAATGCAGCGCTGCATTTGAACAAAAAATATTCTCAATTTATTATTGCTGTTTTTTAATCTTGATGTTAGAATTATCTCAATATTTTACAAGGGAGTGACGGGATTGAGTCGAGAAAAGGTCGAACAATATTTGGAAAAGGAAAATTATGCGGATCGAATCATCGTGCTTGAAGATTCCAGCGCAACGGTCGAAGAAGCTGCTCATGCATTGGGGTGCGAGCCTGAACACATTGCTAAGACAATGTCGTTTTTGCTTGATGAAAAGCCGCTTTTGGTCGTTATGGCGGGGGATGTCAAAGTTGACAATCGCAAGTTCAAGGATCGTTTTCACAAGAGGCCGCGCATGATTGCGTCAGACGTTGTGGAAAAGTTCATCGGGCACGCTCCTGGCGGCGTTTGCCCGTTTGCAGTCAAGGAAAACGTGGCCGTCTTCTTGGATGAGTCGCTCAAACGCTTCAAGACGGTATATCCGGCTGCAGGTGATGCTCATTCTGCGGTGCGGCTGTCGCTTGAAGAACTTGAAAAACTTGCTCATCCCAAGGAATGGATCGACGTTGCCAAAGGATGGGAATGATGACGAGAGACTGGGAAAAACGATGCCGCAAATTGAAAAACCGGATGATTTGCCATCAATTGCAAGTCTGATCCGGTTTTTTGCATGCATGACGCCTGCTATGATGGAAATAACCAAAATAGCCTGGCGGAATCTGGTGAGCAGCACTGCATTTAATTCAAGCAAGAAACTGAACTTTTTTTGAGTCAAGTCCTAATTTGTGTGTAAATTATTTTTTCTCCCGGGCACTAGTTGTGCAAGGGATGCCATTGCATCCATGTCTGTGCACCAGCACTCTTGAAGGAGCTGTCAAGGGTGCGCCTCTGCGCACCTCGAAGAG